>Ga0126307_10001375_pt1 | contig 16047 bp, 18 predicted proteins | sample Plot28_FD_89955 | JGI IMG/M metagenome (GOLD analysis project Ga0126307, IMG submission 89955) | Serpentine soil microbial communities from UC McLaughlin Reserve, CA, USA - Plot28 | ecosystem: Environmental > Terrestrial > Soil > Grasslands | place: USA: UC McLaughlin Reserve, Lake County... | reverse complement strand
GGCGGTCGCCTGACGCGCGACGCCGCCGACCACGGCCGCGGCGATGACCGCAGTGAGGATGAGGACGAGCGCTCTCCGCATGACTGAGGACGGTAGCGATTACAAAATATCTTTGCAAATATCTCTCAGAAGACCTCGGCTGCAGCGCTGGGGCCGCTGTTACGCTCAGGCGCGATGGCGCCCCTCTTCCGCGTCTTCCGACGCTCTGCCGACGCCGCACCCGCTCCTCCTCCGTCGCGGGCCCGCCGCCGCGCCGCGCCACCGGTTCGGGAGCTGCGGCGCGAGCGCCGAGCGCTCGAGCGTCTGCGCGACGAACGGATCCGCGACCTCGGCGGACTCGTCCTGGAGATGTACCGGCAGGACAGCTTCCGTGAGCACCTGCTCTACGAGCAGTGCTCGGAGGTCTCGGCAGTCGACGAGCGGCTGGCCGAGGTCGACGCGCTGCTCGAGGCGCGCCGCCCGCCGGCCGCTCGCTGTGAGTGCGGGGCGCCGCTGTTCTGGGGCGCTCGCTTCTGCTCGAATTGCGGCCGGCCCGTGGCAGTCGAGGGACAGCAGGCCGCCGCCGGCTAGCGTGGCCACCGGCGCGCCGACGACGGGGTGGGTCGGCCAGGAGGCCGGCGAATGTCCGCGCTGCGGCGCCGGCTACGCGCCGCTGCAGGAGTACTGCCTCGAGTGCGGCCTGCGTCTGCCCCTCGTCGACAACCCCGAGCCGCGGACGGGGATCGCCCGTGTTGTTCCGACGGGTCAGCCCTGGATCTGGCCCGTGCTCGTCGCCCTGGTCGCAGCGATCCTGGCCGTGGCCGCCGTTCTCGTCGCGCGGCTGACCGACGATTCGTCCGAGGAAGCCCTCGTGGCGACGACGACCGCTCCACCGTTCCTGCCCGCGACCGAGCCGCCTCCGGTCGTGTCCGAGACCGTGCCGACGCTCCCGACCCCGCGGACGACGCCGACGGTGCCGAGCACGAGCCCTGCGCGCCCACAGGCGCCGCGACGGGGTGAGCTCGTCGAGTGGCCGGCCGGCCGCGACGCGTGGACGGTGATCCTGGCGTCGTACCCCACCTCGGCCGGACAACCCGCGGCGACGAGCCGTGCGAAGGAGGCGAGCGAGGCGGGGCTACCGAGGGTCGGCGTCCTCGACTCGTCCGAGTACGCGAGCCTCCATCCCGGGTACTTGGTCGTCTTCAGCGGCTCATACGACTCCCAGGCCGATGCCGAGGCTGCGCTCGATGACGCTCACGAGAAGGGCTACGGCGCCGCGTACGCGAAGGAAATCGCCTCGTCTCGTTGACGGGTAAGGCAACGTCCGGCGCGACTTTGTGACACGTGCCCGGATTCTGTAGACTCCCTCGGCCGAGGGACTGCGCAGCCGCTTCTAACCCCCTTCTTAACAGAGATTCATCGGTGGTTAACCAGGAGACAGGCAAACTGGTTCTCGATGAGGCCAGCCTGCGGTTGCAGAGTTGCATGTATCAGTATTCGCGAGCGATCTATCGCTCGATCAAGGATCTGATCGATCCCTACGCGGACGCGGAGACGCAGCTCGTCTCCCGCCGCGCAGTGCTGACTGCCTGCGAGCAGACGATGGAGCGGCTCGCAACTGACCCGCTCTACTTCGCGAAGCCGGATCGCGCCCTCTTCCAGGACATTCGCCGCTATTTCCCGATCACTGCACAGGCCCAGGTGGCCTGGGCGGTGCATGAGGGCGTGGCGGCCGCCGTAACGTTCATCGAGGAGCAGATCGAGGCGGGCGCGCTCGACGGGGGCGTCGCGCGCTGCCGGGCGACCACGCGAAAGGGCAAGCCGTGCCAGCGCACGCCGCTGCCCGACCGCGACTACTGCCCGTCCCACCAACATCTCGCCGAAACGCGAGCGGCCTAGGCCGCTCGCGTTTCGGCGCGAAAGGTCCGCGCGACACTCGGACGATCACGCGGCAACCAGTCGCTCGCGTCCGTGCGCCGTGACGTCTGCGCGCCGACTTTGGCTCGACGCGTAGTGGGGGCGTAGCCGCACTACGCGGCGGCCGGACTCACGCGGGCGGGCACGGCGAAGCCGCGACCGCTCGCGCTGCCACGACGGATCGACGCAGCCGCACATAGCGGGCGCGACACTTGTTCGCGCCCGCGAGACCGCGCTCTTGTGGACGCCACCCCGGCCGCATGGACCTCTCGAGGGCGACAGCGTAAGCTGTCGCCCTTGTCTCACGACACGGACAAGCTGATCCGGCAACTGTCGTTGGTGGCGTTCCTCATGGCGGAACGCAGGCCGCTCACGGCGCGCGAGGTCAAGCAGCACGTCGAGGGCTACTCCGAGATGTCGGACGAGGCGTTCGCGCGACGCTTCTATGCCGATCGCGCTGAGCTGATCGGCCTCGGGGTGCCGCTCCACTCGCAGCGCGACGAGTTCACCGGCGAGGAGCTGTACACGCTCACGCGTGCGGACTACTTCCTGCCGCGGCTCGACCTCACCGACGACGAGCTCGCCGCGCTGCAGACTGCGCTCTACCTGCTAGAAGGCAAGTTCGCGTACGCCGAGCCGCTGCGGCTCGCGCTCCAGAACCTCGCGCTCGGCCGGCCCGGATTCCAGGAGGCGCCGACGGCGACAGCGTTGCGCGTCGAGGTTCGCGACCCCGACTACTCGCCGGAGCTGGCCGCGAGGCTCAGCAAGCTCGAGGGCGCGATCTCGAAGGGCCGGACGGTCAAGTTCGACTACTGGTCGATCTCAACGGGCGAGCAGCGCGAGCGCACGCTGAACCCGTACGCGCTCCTGCCCGAGCGGGGCGTCTGGTACGTGATCGGCGGCGACATCGAGCGCGACGCCGTCCGGACGTTCCGGGTCTCGCGCATCCGCGGCGACATCCGCTTCGCGACGCGGCGCGAGCGCGACTTTCGGCTCCCGGGCGACTTCGACATCGACGAGCACCGCGACCGGACGCCGTGGCAGATCGGGGACCGAGTCGGAGAGGCGCGCATTCGCGTCGCCGGCGACACGGCGTGGTGGGTCGAGCGGGCGTTTGCGGGAGCCCGCAGCTCGGTCGAGGACGAGGTCTTCGTGACCGAGTACTCGAGCATCCCGTTGCTCGCGTCGTGGGTGCTGAGACAGGACGGACGGGCGCTCCCGCTCGAGCCGAACGACCTCCGCCGTGAGGTGGCCGAGAGCCTCGAGCGTGTCCGCAAGCGCCACGAGGCTTCGGCCCCCGAGCCGGCACCGCCGGCCGAGGTGTCCGCCACCGACGGCGTTGTCGAGCGGCCCGCCGGACCGGTCGCGCCGGAGCGCTTCGCGGTCCTGCAGGCGTTGCTGGCCTACCTCCTCGCCGCATGCGGCGACGAGCGCGAGGCCGTCGTCCCCGCGACCGAGCTCGTCGAGCGCTTCGGGATTCCACGCGATCAGCTGGAAGATCATCTGTCGCTGCTGAACCTCGTCAACTTCGGCGGGGGGTGCTACACGGTCTACGCCCAGCTCGACGACGATCAGGTCCACGTCGACAAGGAGCTCTACGGCGACGCCTTCCGCGAGCCGCCGAAGCTGACGCCGCTCGAGGCGCGCGCGATTCGCCTCGCGCTCGAGTTCGTGGGCCCCATGGTCGCTGCGGAGGCGCAGACGCCGCTCGAGCGCGTTCGCCGCAAGCTCGAGGACACCTTCGGGGCCTTCGACCTCGCGCAGACGCCGCAGCCGCACGAGGGGACGGAGGAGGAGCTCCTCGTCGGGACGCTCACGGAGGCGATCCGTGAGCGGCGGCTCGTCGAGTTCGACTATCTGAAGGAAGGCGAGGAGACGCCGACGCGGCGGCTCGTGGAGCCGTACTCACTCGAGCGCGAGCTGCCGCTGTGGCGCGTGCACACCTGGGACCGGACGCGCGACGGCGAGCGCAGCTTCAGGCTCGACCGCATGCGCGGCGCACGGACGCTCGACGAGCGCTTCGAGCCGCGTGCGGGCTTCGAGCCGCGCGCGCTCCGCGACGCCCGCCAGGCGCGGATCTGGTTCGCGCCGGCTGTCGCCCGCTGGCAGATCGAGCGCGGGGCGCAACCGCTTTCGGACGGCTCGGCCTTGGCGGATACGGCCGTCGGGAGCGACGAGTGGCTGATCGGCGAGATCCTGTCGTACCGCGGCGAGGCGGTGCTGCTCGAGCCCCAGAGCCTGCGCCCGCGCATCGCCGCGCGCGCCGCCGAGCTCGCCGGTGAGCTCCGCGGAGCGCCCGTCGCGCGCTGATGGACGGCGAGCGCGCTCGGCGACTCGCGCTCAACGAGGCGGTCGTCCGTGAGGTCAACGAGGCGGTCGAGCAGATTGCCGCCGACTGGTTCGAATCGGACGAGCCAGTCGAGTTCCGCTGCGAGTGTGCAGACGCCGACTGCGAGGAGCGGATCTCGATCCTCCGCGCCGAGTATGCGCGGGTTCGCGAGGATCCCGCTCGGTTCGTCGTCGCCCCGGGCCACGAGGACCTCGGGCTCGAGCGGATCGTGCGCGACCTGCGCGTGGCCCGTGTCGTCGAGAAGATCGGGCCGGCCCGCGACGTCGCCGAGGAGACCGCTCCGGGCGGTTAGGAACGTGTGGGCCGAGCGGCCCGGTCGTCGATGCGTGAGAGCGCCCACTCCGCGTGCTCCCGGAGCAGTTCGTCGTCGTCGCGCTCGGCGAAGCGCTCGACGAGGGACCGGTGCTCCGGCGTTCCGTGGTTGCCGAGCGCGACGAGAGCATTCCGTTTGAGGTAACGCCCGTCGTTCCGCGGCACGTAGAGGCGGTCGTAACGCCTCCGCAAGTCGGCGTCGTCGGACTCCAGCCACTCGACCAGCGACACCGTCGGCTCGGCACCTCCCGGCGGTTCCGCCTCGGCGCGGCGACGCTCGACGCCGCGGTTCCACGGGCAAACGTCCTGGCAGATGTCGCAGCCGTAGACCTGGTCGCCGAGCTCGGAGCGGTACTCGACGGGGATGGCCGCCGGAGCCTGCGTCCAGTACGAGAGGCACCGCGTGGCGTCGAGCGTGCCCGGATCGTCGAGCGCACCCGTCGGGCACGCGTCGATGCAGAGCGTGCAGGAACCGCAGTCGAGCTCGAGCGGCGCTGTCCCGTCGATCTCGACGTCGCTGACGAGGGTTCCGAGGATCACCCACGAGCCGTGACGCCGCGTGATCAGCATCGTGTTCTTGCCGTAGAACCCGATGCCGGCGCGTGCGGCGGCCTCGCGGTCGACGTGCTGGTTCGCGTCGACCAGGACCCGGTACGTGCCGCCGAGCCGTCGGCCGAGCGCATCGAGCTTCGAGCGCAACTCCGCGTACGCGTCGTACCACGTGTAGCGCGGCAGCCGACCCTCTCCGTCGCGCGGCGGGGCCGCTGGAGCGTAGTAGCAGAGCGCGGCGGACACCACCGTGCGGGCGCCTTCGAGGAGCCGCTCCGGATGGCACGAGACGTCCGGCTGCGCCATGGTGAACCGCATGTCGGCGAAGAGGCCCCGTGCTCGGCGCTCCTCGATGTGGCGCTCCGTCCCCTCGTACGCCTCGGCGGGAGCGGCCCCGACGACGTCGAGGCCGAGCTCCCGCGCGAGCGCTTCCAGCTGGGCCGCGGTCACGCGACCATTGTGCCGCTACTCGAGAGCGAGTACCGGACGCCCTCCGCCTCGAAGCCGAGTCGTTCGAGCACCGGCCCGTGGCGCGCTGCGCGTTCTAGCGTCAGCCGGACACGTCTCGGCTATACGCTCGGCCGCGTGAAGGCGGTGCGGATCCACGAAGACGGCGGGCCGGAGGTTCTGCGCTACGAGGACGTCGCCGATCCCGAGGCCGCCGCGGGCGAGGTCCTGATCGAGCTTCGCGCAGCAGCGCTCAACCGGCTCGACCTGTGGGTGCGCAAGGGCCTGCCGTCCGTGCCCAAGCCACGGATCCTCGGCGCCGACGGCGCAGGGGTCGTCCGGGCGCTCGGCGACGGCGTCAACGGCTTCGCGACCGGCGACCGCGTCGTCATCAATCCCGGGCTCGACCACGGCAACGGGCGCATCACCGTGATCGGCGAGCACACGGACGGGACGCACTGCGAGCTGATCGCGGTGCCGGCGGAGAACGTCTACCCGATCCCGGACGGCCTCTCGTTCGACGAGGCCGCGGCGTTCCCGCTCGTCTTCGAGACGGCGTATCGGATGCTCACGACGAAGGCCCGCGTCCAGCCGGGCGAATGGGTGCTCGTCTGGGGTATCGGCGGCGGGCTCGCGACCGCGGCGCTGGCGATCGCGAAGGCACTCGGCGCGAACGTCGTCGTCACGTCGTCGAGCGAGGAAAAGCTCCGCCGCGCGCGGGACGAGCTCGGCGCGGACGCCGCGCTCGACCATACGGCGGGCGACGTCCGCGAGCAGCTCAAGGAGGCGATCCCCGGCGGCGGCGTCGACGTCGTCGTCGAGCACGTCGGCGAGGCAACCTGGGCGACGTCGCTCGCCGTCGTCCGGCCCGGCGGGCGGGTGGTCGTGTGCGGCGCGACATCGGGACCGAACCCGCCGGCGCAGCTCCACCGCGTCTGGTGGAAGCAGCTGACGATCTACGGCTCGACGATGGGGACGCGCGAGGACTTCGAGGGGGCGTACGAGCTCGTCGCGAGCGGCCGCGCGCGACCGGTCGTCGATTCCGTCTACCCGCTGGCGGAAGCGCGCGCCGCGCACGAGCGCTTAGAAGCGGGCGACCAGCTCGGCAAGATCGTGCTGCGAATTCCGGGTTAGGTCTGTCCGCCGGGAAAAGCGCAGCTCTTCGCGGCTCAGCCGAATCCGAGGATGAACTTCGCGTCGTCCGACATCATCTCGGGCGACCAAGGCGGATCCCAGGTGAGCTCCGTCTCGACCTCGGCGACACCGGGGACGCCTGCGGCCGCGTCGCGGATCCCTTCCTCGATCATCGGCCCGGCTGGGCATCCGAGCGACGTGAGGCTGTACTTCACCTTGACCTTCGAGTCGTCGACGTCGACGTCGTACATCAGCCCGAGCTCGACGATGTCCATCCCGAGCTCGGGATCCTCGACCTCGCGCAGCGCGTCGATCACGGCGTCCTTCGTCGGCATGCGGCCAGTGTAGCCCCACGTTGCGCCTTTCCAACCCGCGTGCCCCATACGAGCATGTCCCGGTGCCAGGCACGAAGCCGTGTCCGAGCAGGACAGTGGTACCTGCCCCTGCCGAGGCACGAAGCCGGCTTAGTGTCCGGGTCCGCGCTATCAAGACCTCGAGTCGCGCGGGTAGACGGCGAAGCCGGCTAACCGAGCAACCGGACTTCTTCTCGCCGCTCCCGCGCGAAGAAGTGGATGCCGTCCACGAAGCGAACCCAGTTGCAGCGCGTGCACATGACGAGTGAGTGCGTGCGTGCGCTGTCGCCGTAGAAGCGGACGCCCCGCAGCAGGTCGCCGTTGGAGACGCCCGTCGCCGCCACGATCACCTCGCCGGGCGCCAGCTCTTCGATCGCGAACACGCGCTGCACGTCCTCGATGCCCGCCTCCCGGGCAGCCTCGATCTCGCCGCGCGTCGTCGGCCAGAGCTGGGCCTGCAGCTCGCCGCCGAGACAGCGGAGCGCCGCCGCCGTCAGCACGGCCTGGCGCGTCCCACCGATCCCGATCGCGAGGTGGTCGTTCGTCCCGCGGATCGCAGCGGAGATCGACGCGGTTACGTCGCCGTCCTGAATGAGCTTGATCCGCGCGCCGGTCGCGCGCAGGTCCTCGATGAGGTCGTGATGGCGCGGGCGGTCGAGGACGATGACGGTGATGTCGTTTACGCGCCGCCCGAACGCCTCCGCGATCGCTTCCACGTTCTCGCCGACGGGCCGCAGCAGGTCGATCTTGCCGCGCGCCCGCGGCCCCACCGCCATCTTGCGCACGTACATGTCCGGAAACGCCGGCAGCGACCCGCGCTCCCCAACCGCGACCATGGACATCGCGCCATAACCGCCGCGCGCGACCACGCCGCGCCCCTCGAGTGGGTCGAGCGCCAGGTCGACCGATTCGCCGCCGAGACCGACGACGGCCCCAGCGGCGAGCAACTCGCCCTCCTCCCCGCCGATGACGATCCGGCCCTCGATCGGCAGCGCCTCGAGCCCCTTCTGCATCCCCGTCGTCGCGGCCTCCAGCGCCGCCTGCTCGTCCGCTCGGCCGAGCCACCGCGCACCGGCGAGCGCGGCGCGCTCCGTCACCCGCGCGTACGACTCGCAGATGCACAGCGGCGCTTCGCGCGTCTCCTCGGCGCGCCGCTCCTCTGTCGTCTCGATCGCCTCGGCCATCACACCTGCTGCGCTTGCAACTCCTCGATCCGCGCGAAGACGAGCTCGATCACCTCGCCGATCGCCTCCTCGATGTTTCCATTCTGAACCACGGGTACTCCCGTCTTCCGCGCCTCGTCGACGATGAAGTCCTGCAGGTGTCGGATGTCGCCGAGCCGGACGAGGTACTTGTCGAGCGCACGCACGCCGCCGGAAGCAGTGTCGCGTATGAAGAAGTGCTGAGAATGGACGTCCTCGTTCTCGACGGCGATAACCGCGTGGGCGACGATGGCCTCGGGCGACAGCTCCGGAACCATCCCGGGCACGAGGTGGACGCCCTCGAGCACCATCGACCACCCCTCCTGCAGCGCGCGCTCGATCGATCCCTGGACGCCGGTGAGGACGTAGCGCGTCTGGTCGAGAAAACCGAGCAGGAGCGGGTCGCCCGCCTCGCGCTCGGCGGCCGGGAGCGCCTCGCCCGCCTCGAAGCTCGAGTAGTGCACAGAGGGCACGAACTCGGGTGAGAAGAACGCGCGCATCGTCTGGCGTACGAAGTCCGTCGACGTCACTCGCGTGATGCCGAGCCGGTGGGCGACCTCGGTCGCGATCGTCGACTTGCCCGTGCCGGTCGCGCCGCCGACGAAGACGAGGATCGGCACGTCGAGCTGCTGGAGGTCGGCGTACCGCCGGAGGCGGCGCAGCGTGCGCGCGGCCTGCGGCTCGCCCAAGAGGTCCGCGGCCAGCTCGTGCAGCCGCTCGAGGTCGACGGTGGTCACGCCCCGTGAGCGCAGGTCGCCCTCGACGACCAGCGCGAGCTCGTAGGCGCGGACGGCGGGAAGCCCTGTCGCCGTGAGCGTCCGCGCCATCAGCCCTTTCGAGTACGGATGGCCGTCGTCACCCAGCGGCAGCGGCTCGCGGCGGCGCGTGCTCATGCCGCTGCCGGGGTCGCGACGGCGGCGTCCGCCAGCTGGCGGAGCTCGTGGTCAAGATCCGGCTCGCCGGGCAAGGGCACGACCTCGTTGTCGCAGAAGACGACCGCTGCGCCGCGGGCCTCCGCGGCCTCGGCGACGACCTCGATCGCGGCCGCTTTGATCTCGACGACGTACGTGTCCGCGTCGACGGCCTCGAGTTCGGAGCGCAGCGCGTCGCGGCGCGCCAGGTTGGACGACGCGTGCGTCACGTCGGCGCCGTGCGCCTCGCGCAGGTGGTCGACGAGGCGAGGGAGCGCCTCTTCCGGCGCAGCCGAGAAGTACGCGACGCGCCGGCCGCGAACGTCGTCGACCGGCTTCGGGCGGAGCACGGTCGCGACGGTCGGGACGTCCTTGACGTCGAGCACGGCCGCTCGAACCTCATCAGCGCCTGGGGCATCGGCCATCGTCAGGACGACGAGATCGGAGATCAGGATCCTGTACGCGTTCAGGTAGCCGGCGACGACGTGAGCGGGCTCGCCGGCCGGCGCCACCAGCACACGCCGCGTTGTCGCGATCGGTGGCAGCGCCGCGCCGCTGCCTTCGAACACCACGAGGTCAGGACGGCGCTCCGCGGCGATCCGCGCCCCCGCGTCGACGTTCGAGCTGACCGGCATCCCGGCGAGGCCCCCGCCACAGCGGCGACACCCGATCGTGACGACGCGCGCGAGCGCGGCATCCTCGAGGTAGTCCGATGCGGCGTGCCGACCCGAGCGCGAGAGCTCGAGCAGGCTCGCCACGGTCGGTTCGGCCTCGCAGACCTCCGGCTCCCGAGGCCCGCCGCGGCCCATGGCCACGACGACCACGTCCCGGTCGGCCGACAGCAGCCGCGCGACGTGGCCTGCGACCGCCGTCTTCCCCACGCGCTTGCCCGTGCCGACGATCCCGAGCGACGGCAGCGGGAAGGGCGCGAGCTCAGGCGGATCGAAGCGGAAGTCGGCACCCGCGTACGGGATCCCGCGCGCCAGCACCCGGCTCGCGCAGCGAAAGCGCTCCTCGGGCCCGAGCACCGGCTCGTCCGAGAGGTCGTAGACCAGCTCGGGGCCGTGCTCATCGAGCGCCGCCTCGAGCCCGGGCACGAGTGGGACGCCGTAGTCGCCCTCCGCGCGCAGCTTCTCCGTACCGCCCATCAGAACTGCGGCGGCGACGTCGTACGGCAGCGACGCGAGCGCGTCGCGGACCACAGGTGGATAGTGCTCGCCGTCGATCAACGCGACCGCCTTCATCGCCGCGGCGTCACCTCGTCCTCGATCTTCGTCGTGTACTTCTCGAACTCGCGCGTCTCGGTGGAGAACTGGATGATCCGCTCCTGTCCGTGGAACGGGTAGCGGCGCCAGACGTCGACGTGCCGCCCCGAGACCTCGATCACGTTGTAACAGGGCCGCGTGTTGCCGCGGAGACGCAGCGTGGAGACGGTGCCCGCGTTGACGACGAAGAGGTTCTCGAGCCGCCACGCATAGGGCACGTGCTTGTGGCCCGACAGCACGAGGTCGACGCCGGCGCGCTGCAGGCACTCCAGGCAGTCGCCGGCGTCGTAGACGATGTTGCGCTCCCTTCCGGTTCCCGGGACCGGGAGCAGATGGTGGTGGAGAACGAAGATCCGAAGGTCCGCGGATCGTTCGAACTGCTCCTCGATCCAGGGGTAGCGGCCCCGGCCGATCTGACCGTGGTCGAGGTCGGGCTCGCTCGAATCGACGGCCACGATCGAGACGCCGTTCGCGTGCAGCACGGAGTTCCGGTCGCCGAACAGCTGCTCGAAGTGGACGTAGCCGACGTTACGCGAGTCGTGGTTGCCCGGGATCGTCACGACGGCGTCGCACCCGAGCCGGTCGAGGAAGCGCTTCGCCTCCGCGTACTCCTCCTTGAACCCGTGCGTCGTGAGATCGCCGGAGCAGATGACGATGTCGGGGTCGAGCTCGTTGACCTCCGCAATCGCCCGTTCGAGCAGGGCCGGGACGAAGTGCGGCTCGCCGCAGTGCAGGTCGGAAATCTGCGCGATTAGCGTCCGCCCCGCCGCCATGGCGAAAGTCTAGGGTGCCGGAGGACCGGCTCGACACCCACGGCGGCGGCCCAGAGGCGTCCGACTTCGCTGCTACGCTCGGCGAGATGGCCCTGGAAAGGCCAGTTTTCCAGGCGTATCGGGGGGACAAGCCACCCCGCTTTGCCAACGAGGCGGAGCTCGAGTGTGCGAAGGTCCTCGACTACTACGGCGTGCCGTGGCTGTACGAGCCGCGCTCGTTCCCGCTCGAGTACGACGAGGAAGGGCACGTCGTCGAGGCCTTCAAACCGGACTTCTACCTCCCCGAACAGGACCTCTACCTCGAGATCACCGTAATGAAGCAGTCGCTCGTCACGCGCAAGAACCGGAAGCTGCGCAAGCTGCGGAAGCTGTATCCCGACGTTCGGGTCAAGCTCTTCTACAAGCGGGACATTGAGCGGCTCGCCCGCCGTTACGGGCTCGAGCTGGCGTCGTAATCGCCTTCGACGAGCGGATCGGCCACGTCTACCTCGCCGCCGAGGAGATTCGCGAACGGGTCGGCGAGCTCGGCGCCGAGCTGGCACGCGACTACGGTGGGCGCGATCCGCTGCTCGTCGCAGCGCTCAAGGCGAGCGTCGTCTTCCTGGCCGACCTCTCACGCGCGCTGCCGATCCCACATGGCATGGACTTCGTGGAGCTCGCGGGGTACGGCGGCGCCGGGATGGGCGGCCACGGGCGCATCCGCTTTCTCAAGGACCTCGAGACGGAGATCGCGGGACGCGACATCCTCATCGTCGAGGACGTCGTCGACACCGGCCTGACGCTCAACTATCTCTGCCGCTCGTTCCGCCTGCGCGGCCCAGCGTCGGTTACGGTCGTGACGCTCCTCGACCGTCCGTACCGACGGCTCGTGGACGACCTCCCCGTCCGCTACGTCGGCTTCACCGTGCCGGACGAGCTGTTCGTCGGCTACGGCCTCGACCTCGACGAACGGTGGCGCAACCTGCCCGACCTGCACGTCGTCCTGGCCGCAGCGGCTTAGAGGTATCCGAGCGGATCGACCGGAGAGCCGTTGACGCGCACCTCGAAGTGCAGGTGCGGCCCGTAGCAGTGCCCCGTGCAGCCCACGTAACCGATCACCTGGCCCTGCACGACGTGTGCGCCAACGCCTGCGCCGATCGACGACTGGTGTGCGTACGCAGTAGCGATTCCACCGCCGTGGTCGACGACCACGAGATTGCCGTAGCCGCTCATCCAGCCCGCATAGATCACGCTGCCCGCGGCAGCGGCCCTGATCGGCGTGCCGCTCGGTACCGCGATGTCGATGCCCTCGTGCATGCGGCCCCACCGCACGCCGAAACCGCTGACGACAGGGCCGGACACCGGCCAGATGAAGCCGCTCGAGGACGGCTGCGACGGCGCGCGGGTGGGGGCGGCGGCCGGCGCCGACGCTCGCTGCTGCGCCGCCGCGCGCGCCGCGGCCGCCTGTGCGGCGCGGATCTGCGCCGCCAGCGCCGCGCTCGTCTGCTGCAGGCCCTCGACCTCATGGACGTAATCGCGCTCGCTTTGCTGGACGGATGCGAGCGTCTGGTGCTTGTCGACGCGTGCGCCCGCCAATGCCCGCTGGCTCACGAGCAGCCGGTCCCGCTCGGCGCGTTCTGCCGCCGCACGCGCCGCCACGGTTCGCGTCGTCCGCGCCACTCGCACGCGCGTCCGCTCCGTGTGCCTGCGCGCCGACCGCATGCGCTCCTTTGCATGCTCGACCTGGTCGGCGATCAGCCGGTCGTGGGCGCCGAGCTCGTTGAGGAAATCGAGCCGATCGAGCATGTCGGCGAAACTCCCCGCCGAGAGCACGACTTCGACTGCGCTCGGATCGTCCGATTCGTAGATCTCGACGAGCCGCTTCGTCAGCCGCCGCTGCGCGATCGCGAACTGGGCGCGCAGGAACCGCAGCTTCTGCGTCTGGACGCGGTACAGGGCGCCGAGTTGTCGCAGCCGCGCTCGATAGAGCGTCAGCTGCGCCTCGAGTCGCGCGAGCCGCTCACCGGCGCTCGCGACGTCGCCCTCGAGCGAGCGAATCCGGGCCGTGACCGCGGAGATCTCGCTGGTCAGGACCGACTCCCGGCGGTCGGCCGCAGCGATCTTGCCGTGCAGCCCTGCGATCTTCGAATCGACCGCCCGCTTGCGTTCGTCGACGCCGCCTGCCGACGCCGAGCCTGCGACGACAAGGACGAGGAGGAGTGGGATCGCGAGCCGGCGAGCCATCCAGACGACAGTTTCGGGGGGCGGCCGGTCGTTCCCTGCCGCCGAAAGCGCGGGATTCTAACGAATCCTCGCGCAAACCACCCCACGTCGCCAAAACGGCGAGGCGTTCTCAGGCGTCTGCTACGCCGAGCGGCTCTACGAACGCAGCTCCGGCGGATCGCCCTCGTCCGGCGCGGGATAAGGCTCGGGCGCGCGGACGGGTTCCGGTGGATCCGCCTCGCCCGGCGGTGGATACGGCTCGGGAACCCGCGCCGGCTCGGGCGGGTCGGCCTCGTCGGGCGGTGGCATCGGTTCCGTGACACCCACCTGGGTCGGCTGGCTCTCGAGGCGTGCTTTCGCGACCCGCTCGTCCGCTAGGGCTGCCGCCTGCTGCATCGCTTCCTCCCGTCCTCGGATGGCCGCATCGAGCCGGTCGAGCTCGCTCCGCGCCGACGATGTCGCCGCTTCGTCACCCGCGTAAACCGCTCCGCCCAGCTCGGTGAGGCGCGCGCGGCGATCCGCCAGCAACCGGCTGCGCTCCGCGCGCAGCCGGACGAGCCGCCGACGCGCGCCGGCCCGTGCGCGGGCCATGTCGAGCAGACCGCGGATCCGATCACCCGCAGCGGAGGCGCGGACGCGCGCGTGGCCGGGAGGCGCCGGAATGACGGCGGTCGAGTCGGCCCCGGCGAACGATCGTCCGCACTGCGGGCAGAAGTTCGCCGCGGGCGGGACGGTCGACCCGCACGCCGGGCAGGTCCTAGCCGACATGCGTGCGTTGGCGATCGGACGGGCCCGGTGACCGCTCGAGCGCGCGCAGAGTCGAGGCGGCACGCCGGCGGAGCGGCCCGACCAGCGCCCGGTAATCCTCGTCCGAGACGGCGCCGGTCCGGTGATCGAACTCGAGCTCCTTCAGCGCCGCAAGCGTCCGATCGCGCTCTTCGAGCAGCTCGAGCCGCCGCCGCTCACGGTCGTCGAGCCCGGCGAGGACGTCGTCGTCCGGCTCCGGCTCGGAGAGAAAGGGCCGTGCCACGTAGACGACGCACGCGATGGCGAGCGCCGCGGCGGCCAGGAGGGCGAGAGTCGTCAAGCCGGGGGCGCGACCGGCGCGCCGGCGGCTGCGGACTCGTAGCGCAGCGCGAGCCGCCGCTCTTCACGCGCGTCGGGCCAGAGCGCGATCAGCGCTCCGCCGACGAAGACGAGCCCGGCGAGCCAGATCAGGTTCACGAGCGGCTTCACGAGCACGCGGAAGAAGACGACACCGCTGGTCGGATTGATCTCGTCGGCGATCACGTCGACGTCCTGCGCGCGGAGCCAGTCGGTGTGGATCGCCATCTCGTTGGAGGTCGTGCGCTCGACGGGGTAGCTGTTCTTGCCCGGCTCGACACGCGCGACCATCCGGCCGTCGCGGATCACGTCGACGTGGGCGCGCAGCTCCGACGCGTTCGCGGCGGTCCGTTGGGTCAGGCCGCGATACGCGAGCGTGACGTCGCCGACGCGCATGCTCTGCCCGGGCCGCAGCGCCCGCTCGCCCACCGTCTGGTACGCGCTCGACCCGACGATTCCGATCGCGAGGAGCACGATCGCCGCGTGCACGACGTAGCCGCCGTAGCGACGCCGGTTGTGCGCGACGAGGGCGCCGAACGCCGACGGCCACGAGGGCGCCCCGAGCGCGCGCCGCGCGCGTGTCCCGCGCACGAACTCGAACGCGATCGACGCGAGGACGAAGACGGCGAACGTGTACGCCACGAGGCCCGGAATCGACGATCCGGCGCCCGCCGCGAGGAGCATCACTCCGGCGATGAGCGCCACGCCGAGCGGCCACGCGAACGTCCGACCGAGCGCGCGCAGCGACGCGCGCCGCCAGGCGATCAACGGGCCGATCCCCATCAGCAACAGCAGGGGCAGGCCGAAGCTCCGGAGGAAGAAGTTGTAGAACGGCGGCCCCACCGTCAGGGACTGTCCGCGCACCGCCTCGGAGAGCAGCGGGTAGACGACACCCCAGAGCACAGTCAGGCAGAGCGCGACGAGGAGCAGGTTGTTGTAGAGGAACGTCGCCTCCCGCGAGACCAGCGACTCGATCCGGACCTGCGACCGCAGGAGCGGTAGGCGCACGAAGATCAGGACCACCGAGACGACGACCGCGATGACGATGAATGCCAGGAACCACGGTCCGATCGAGCTCTGGGTGAACGAGTGGATCGAGTTGACCACGCCGGAGCGCGTCAGGAACGTCCCGAAGAGCGCGAGGCAGAACGCCAGTGACACGAGCACGACGTTCCACACCTTCAGCATCCCGCGCTTCTCCTGGATCATCACCGAGTGCAGGAACGCCGTGGCAGCCAGCCAGGGCATCAACGCGGCGTTCTCGACCGGGTCCCACGCGTAGTAACCGCCCCAGCCGACCTCCTCGTACGCCCAGTGCGCGCCGAGCAGCTGGCCGATGCCGAGGAACGTCCAGGCCGCGAGTGTCCAGCGGGGCGTGTCGACGATCCAGCGCTCGTCGGTCTGGCGCGAGAGCAGCGCCCCCATGGCGAACGCCCACGGGACGGCGAGGCCGACGTAGCCGAGGTAGAGGAGCGGCGGGTGCGCGAGCATGTACGGGTTCTGGAGGCTCGGGTTGAGGCCGAGCCCCTCGACCGGGGCGGGCTGCCAG
>Ga0126307_10001374_pt1 | contig 16060 bp, 16 predicted proteins | sample Plot28_FD_89955 | JGI IMG/M metagenome (GOLD analysis project Ga0126307, IMG submission 89955) | Serpentine soil microbial communities from UC McLaughlin Reserve, CA, USA - Plot28 | ecosystem: Environmental > Terrestrial > Soil > Grasslands | place: USA: UC McLaughlin Reserve, Lake County... | reverse complement strand
GCAGCTATCCGTTCGGCGGCTCGGCGATCTTCTACTGGGACATCGGCCCGATCCGCCCCGATCCCAACAATCCGCTGAACACGATTGGCACCGACCCGCCGCCGCTCACCAACACGCCCAACCGGTCTGGGCAGAACCCGCACGGGGCGCCGAGCGCAGCGCTCGCCGAGCAGCAGCTGGTCTCGAGCTTCCTGCAGCCAAACGGCGTGATCGTCAACACCTGCGGCACCGGCCCCTGCTACGCGGGGACCTGGACCGGTCCCTAGGGCTTGATTGGATCCGGTGCGCCTTGGTCCCTGTATCCCGGTTTGATTTGAGTGTGTTGTCGGTTCTCGTTGCGATCGCGCGCAACCGGGAGTGCGGAGTGCTCTACTCCCGCAGCCCGTTCCTCTACACGTTCAGAAATCGAAAGGCCGTGCACATGGACGTGTAACAGGGGCGTCCCCTGGATAACAAGAGGATGTTCGGCGCCCGCACAGTGGCCGGAAAACTGCCGTGCAGGTCAGGCGTACGATGGGCGGTGCTGTGGCTGAGCTGCTCTGGCAACAACGAGAGGACACCGGTCCCGCTTCCAGGGCGAATTTAACGATGGCGTACGAGGCTTCAGCCAGTCGGACGATTCTGTTCGGCGGCGTTCATTGGGGGGACTACCTCAAGGCCTTCAACGACACGTGGGAATGGGGCGGCGACGGTTGGGTCCAGCTCGCCGACACCGGGCCAAGCCCGCGTCAGTTTGCGCGGCTCGCGTTTGATGCCGACCGGCAGGTCATAGTGCTGTTCGGCGGGGCCACGGCATCGTTCAGCTGGGTCTTCGATACCTGGGAATGGGACGGGTCGGCTTGGACACAGATCGAGGACGTCGGCCCAAGCATCCAGACTTGGTTCGCCGACATGGTCTATGACGGCGCCCGGAAGCGCACGTTGCTTAACGACGGCTCCGTGCAGTCGGGCGGTAAAGGCACCTGGACCTGGGACGGTTCGGCGTGGACGCAAGTTGATGACGGAGGCCCGAGTCGGCGCCAGCTCCCAGCGCTTGCCTACGACCCGGAGCGAAACCGCGCTGTCCAATTCGGCGGTGGTATGTGGGGCACGCCAAACGGCGATACGTGGGAGTGGGATGGAGCCATCTGGAAGCAGGCGCAGGACATCGGGCCGGCGCGGCTGGGGCACGCGATGGTGTGGGATGGGAGCAGCGTGCTGCTGTTCGGCGGTGCTAAAGACGTGTCCCAGCATTTCGGTGATACCTGGGCATGGGACGGCGCGCACTGGCGCCAGCGCCAGGACTTTGGTCCAGATCCTCGCATGGACTACGCGATCGCCTGGGATGCCGCGAGAGATCGGACCGTTCTGTTCGGCGGGGCCTACATAAGCAACGAGGGCTCCCGGATATTCGGAGATACATGGGAGGCATTCGAGAAGGTCTGACGCGACAGCGGGCTATTCGAATACATGACAGCCCGCCATCGCGCCGAAGCCCTCGAAGCCGCCGGTCTGTCGGAATAGCTGCTTTGGACGAGAAGCGGCTATTCGCTTTGCATGGAAAGCAGCGGTTTGAGCGAGATACTGCGTGGGCGATGTCGGAGAGAACGTCGCTTGACAATCAACGGCACGGTGGGATGCTTGATGCTTCGCAAGGCATCGAAAGGGGATGCTCATGAAGCTGTTTCTTATCTCGCTTGTGGCCGCGTGTGCGCTGATGGGAGCAATGGCTACCTCGGCGGTTGCCAGCACTGACAGCCACTTCCCGGAGATCAATCCACCTGGTGGAGCGACCGCCTGCGCCGCAATAGCCGGCAGTCCGGTCCTTGGCACAGGGTCGGCCACCGGGTTGGCGAACAAGTCCGCCCTCTTCAACGACGCCTGTATGGGCGGCTAGTAGCCAATACACGGTTCAGAGGAGAGTTGAGGGCAAGGTTCAATCCTTGCCCTCCCTCCCTCGTTTGCTGCTCGGGCGATGCTTGCGATTGCGAGCCTCCCATGCGCGAGATACGGCGTGGGCGATGTCGCAGGAGAACGTCGAGACTGTCCGGCGGATCTACGAGGCCGCGCTTCGCCGTGATGCCGCGACCGTCCTGGCGCTTTACGACCCGGGAGTTGAGCTGGATGCATCTCGGATCGGAGTCTCGATGCACCCGAGCGGCGGGGACGCCTACCACGGACACGATGGGCTCCGGGACCTCTTCCGCGACTGGCACGAGGCGTGGGGGAAGATCGAGTACGACTATGAGGAGCTGATCGACGCCGGGGAGGAGGTGGTCGCGGTCGTGAGCAGGCACGCGCGTGGTCGCGCGAGCGGGGTCGAGGTCGAGCGGCCCTTCGCGCTGCTTTGGACGCTCCGCGATGGCAAGGTGATTCGGGTCGTCTGGTATCTGACGCGCGAGGAAGCCCTCGAAGCCGCCGGGCTGCGGGAGTAGGCGATGTCGGAGGAGAACGTCGAGATCGTGCGCCAGGCGCTGGAGAAGTGGAACCGGGGCGATCCCGACGCGCTTTCGGCGTTGCAGGCGGCCGGAGTCGAGCGCCGCTGAGGCGCTCGAAGCCGCCGGGCTGTCGGAGTAGCGGGACTACCGCTTTGGACGAGAAGCGGCGCTTCGCATGGAAGCGGGCGGTTCACCTGTCACGCTCGTTCCTGATGAAGGTCGAGCTTCTCTACTTCGAGGGCTGCCCGAGCTGCAAGCGCCATTGGCTACTCCTTGATGGCGGGGGCCAAGCCTAATCTTGAATCCAAGCGTCACGCCCGCGATCCACTGCCCGGCTTAAGGTCCGAACGGGCCAGACCAAGACCGGGGCCTGGCGTTTCCGCCGGCCTCATGACCGGCAACGATTTCTTCGACCCGGGGCGGATCAGCTGGATAACGACGTCCTTTGTTCCGCTCCGTACCCGACCACGGAGGAAGCACGCTCGAGCCCAGAGATCACGTCGCCGGCAAGTCAAACGGACCCGGTTGCCGCTGCTTGCCGCGAAACCGCGTCCCACCTGTGGGCTATTACTGACCCGGGTTCAGGGGTTTCCGCCGATGCCCGCGTCCGCCAGGCCTGGGACATTGAACCGCGTGGTCTCCGTCCTCTGGCCCACGATGAGTCGCTCGATGACGTGAGTGGGCGGCAAACAGTCGGCGTAATGCCTGCCCCCAGTTCCGGGCGGGAGAGGCCGTCCGGAGTCTCTGAAGCGATGCGAGTTACGGAGGCCACGGCTCAACCTCAGCCAGCCCGTCATGCGGCGATGTGGAAACCATCGGCCGAGGAATTGGAGTCCTTGCTCGAGTGTCTGCGCAATTACGCGAAGGCTCAAGGCGCAGACTTGGATCAAGCCGAGCGGCAACTGTCTGCGGTGAGAGACGCCGCGGAGCGCAACAAGGATCGAACGGACGGCACGGTCGGCGATGGGATGCAACTCGTCCTCGCTCTCCTCTGCGACAGCAACGGGCACGGGGAGTCCGCCGACAGCAATGGGCAGGGGGAGTCACGGTGCCAATGCGTACGACTCGGCGGGCGCGAGACTCATCCGCTCTGCCCCGTGCATGGGAAGTCGCCGGACGGCAACAACGTCTGATCACCGCGGCTAGAGCGAGCGGACGGCGTCGGCGACGGGCGTGCCGTCATTGCAGGTCGAACGCCTTCGCGGCCTTCGCTTGAGTAGGACAATGCATCGGGTACCAACGCGGTACCACCGCCGCGGGCTTCGCAACCGGGCACGCCGGTCTGGGGAGCCCCCCACGACCGAGCCGTTTTCGCGCGAGAGCAACAGCGCCGCGCAGAGTGCTGCTTTGCATGGAAAGCGGCATCCTCACTTCGTGGCGAGATACTGCTTGGGCGATGTCGGAGGAGAACGTCGAGGTCGTGCGGAAATTGATCGATGCTTTCAATCGAGGCGACTTGGATGCCTTGTTAGGTTTCCTCAGCCCAGAGGTTGCATGGGAGTCCCTGCCCCTCCCAGGCTTTAGAGACGTCTACCGCGGGCGGGCGGAGGCACGAGAGTGGATCGAGCTGCACCTCGAAGTCTTTGATGAAGCCCACCTCGGGATCGACGACATAACGGCCCTGAGCGATGACAGGGTCCTCATCGAATACACCCAGGTCGGGCGGGGTAGGAGCAGCGGCTTGCCGGCGGAGCAACCGGGTTGGGCGGTCTTCTGGCTCGCGGATGGCCTGATCACGAGGCGTCAGGTCTTCTGGACCAGGCATGAGGCCCTCGAAGCCGCCGGGCTGCGGGAATAAGCGATGTCACTGGAGAACGCCGATCGAATTCTGGAGGCTGACGACGACAAGCGGCTGAAGGACCTCGATCCGTACTTCGATCTTCCTAGGCTCCTCTCGGAGCGGCGCGGTAACGACGTGGTCGTCCCCTACTTCAAGCAGAGCGCGCCCCTGTATTTCTTCGCGCACTCGATGCGTGGCGCCATGCACATGGCGCTCAACCCGGACGGCAGCTTCCACCCTCGCGGGTACCGGGCGCAATCGCTGATCGTCGAGCGCCAGATTCGTATGCTGGGCGCGCGCCGGGTGCTCGAGATCGGTTGCGGCAGAGGCTTCAATCTGTTCAGCCTCGCTCGGCGAAACTCGGAGGTGGCCTTCCTCGGCATCGATCTCACCCCTTGGCATGTCCGCGTCGCGCGCCTAGTCGCGTGGCGCCGCCGCAACCTAGACATTCAGGAAGGCGACTTTCACCGCCTGCCGTACGCCGACGACTCGTTCGACCTGGTTTTCTCGGTCGAAGCGATCTGCCACGCCGCGGACATCTACAAGGTCGTGGAAGAGGTGCGTCGCGTGCTGCGTCCGGGTGGTCGCTTCGTGACCATCGAGCCTTGGCGAGGTCCGCGGTTCGAGACCTTCGGGGAGGCGGCGAGGAACGCCGTGCGGCTGGTCGAGACCGTCTTCATCTTGCCGAACATGCAGGAGTTCGACCGGTGGCTCGAGCGGACGACCGGCCTCGGGTTTGAACTGATCCTGAGCGAAGACGTGACCGCCGCGACGCTTCCCAACCTCGAGAAGCTCCGCCGACAGGCGCTCCGCTGGCGCCGCATCTCGTGGGGGCGGCCCGTGATGCATCGACTCGCCCCGCACCTGATCGAGAACGCGCTCGCGGCCATCCTCTTGGGCGAGTGGTTCCGCGACGGATTGTCGAAGGCCCCGGGCTGCTACAGGATTACGGTGGTGGAGCGTCCGTCGGAGCGCGCCGGGAGCGAATTAACTGACCCTCGCCACTGATCAGGGTCCGTGAGGCGCGGGCTCCGCTTCCTCCCGGTCGAGCGTCGCTGACCAGCTCGCGCTGAGCGACGAGCAGATCGAACGGTTGAACGACCTCACCCCGGCCGCCGGCGAGCGGCATGAGGAAGCGCAGATGGCCGTGATCGACCGCTGATCAAAGTTGCCGCGGGGACGATGGGGACGCTGGGGACGCCTTCCCCTCCCGGCGAGGATGAGAAGCAATCGGGGCGACTGGATTTGAACCAGCGACCTTTCGGCCCCCAGCCGAATGCGCTACCAGACTGCGGCTCGCGCAAGCATCCGAGAACTGCAGCGGCTCAAAGACTTTGGCACCTCATTGGCACCTTGACCTCGCAACCCCCGCATCGGTCGAGTTTTCGAACCTTCCCCGATTTGCAGGACTTCTATGAGGGGTGAGCGACCGGACTCGAACCGGCGACCACCTGGACCACAACCAGGAGCTCTACCAACTGAGCTACGCCCACCGCGCTGCTTTCAATCTAGCGTGAGCCGAGGCGCCGGGAGGCGCCCCGCGTGCGCTCAGCGGCCGGGCAGCATCTGCTGGAAGAACGCCAGGGCATCCGGCTCGCCGGCCGTGACGACTCCCACGTGGTCGATCCCCGGATAGGTCTTGTAGGTGACCTGGTCGCCGAGCCCGATCAGCTCGTCCTTGAGCTGAGCGGTCAGGAAGGGGAAGACGGTCGTGTCCGACTCACCCTGCGGGATCAGGATCGGAGCCGCGGTCTTCACCGCTGGGTTCATCGCGGCGAGCACCGGGTTGAGTACGCTCAGGTCCGCTCCGGAGCGCTCCAGGTGCGAGGGCGGGATGCCACCGAGCTCGTCGGATTGGCCGAGCCGGCTCAGGCACTGGCTCTGCAGCAGCGGAAAGAACTGCAGGACCTCGTCCGAGAGGATCGCGCTGACGTTGATCGCGCTCGATTGGGTCGAGGCCCCGTCGAGGATCAGGGTGGCGAGCGCGGTGAGGCCGCTGGGTTGCGTCAGGCTGGGCAGGAATGAGGCCTGATCCAGGATGTGCGAGGCCGGCGCGAAGGCGACCGTGCCGCGCAACTTCAGCTTCGGCTGCCAGCTGCTCGCCAGTCCCGCGGCGAAGAGGGCGGCGTGACCACCCTGGGAGTGGCCGGAGATCAGGTAGCGCTTGGAGATGTTCGGGTCGAGCTGCCGCGCAGCGGCGACGATGTCGACCACGCTGCGACCCTCCGAGGTGCCGATCAGGTACGGGTGCTTGCCGGGTGTGCCGAGACCCTCGTAGTCGGTGCGCACGACCGCGTAGCCGGCCCGGAGCCAGGCGTTCAGGTCGCCGTTTATGTAGGTCTCACCGGTGTTGGCCGAGGGGTCCAGGCCGTCGCGCGAGGGTGCGCAGATGTCGGCGACGCCGGTCGTCCCGTGCGCCCAGGTGATCACCGGCCAGCCGCCCTTCGGCGGCTTGCCCTTGGGGACGCTCACGGATCCGGAGATCGCGTCCTTGGCGCCCTGCGGAGTGCGCGACGAGTAGAGAACGAGCTTCGTGGAGCGGGCGTCCTGGAGCTTGACTAGCCCGGTGGCGTTGCGTGCCCAGATCAGGGCGCCGTGCCGTCCCGGGATCTGCTTCGGCGGCTTGTAGAACCTGAGGCCCTTCGGCCCCTTCGCCACGCCGGAGTGGTGCTTCGCCTTAGCCTCGGCACCCTGCGAGAAGGCGACGAGCAGGAACAGGCTGGCCAATCCGATGACGGCCAGTGCAAAGGTCTTCCTGACACCAACTGAGGTGGCGGGGGCGGGCAAGTCACTCTCCTGTCTCGACCCGGGGTTCCCTCCCCGGGAATCGGTCCATGCAGCTCCGGCAATCTAACCCGCGACCATAAAGAGAGTTGTGATGAGACCGGATCGGATACAGACGACGCGCCTGCTGCTCAGTTGCCCGGACCGGCCCGGGATCGTCGCCCGTGTTGCGGGATTCCTCGCGGATGCCGGGCGGAACATCATCGACGCCGACCAGCACTCGACCGAGCAGGCCCGGCTGTTCATGCGTCTGGTCTTCGAGTCCGCGCCCGAGTCGGAACGCGCCCAGCTCTACGGGCGGTTCGCAGCCGAGGTCGCGGAGCCCCTCTCGATGGAACACCGCTTTGCGGAGGCCGGCCGGCTCCCGAGGGTCGCGCTGATGGCATCCAAGGAGGACCACTGCCTGCTGGACCTGCTCTGGCGCTTTCGCTCCGATGAGCTCCCCGGCGAGCCTGCTCTGGTGATCTCCAACCATCGGGAGCATGAGGAGGCCGTTCGGTCATTCGGCCTCCCGTACCACCACATCGCCGTCAGCCAGCAGAACAAACCCGAGTCGGAGATGGCGGCTCTCGAGCTGCTGCGCGGGAAGGTCGACCTCGTCGTCCTGGCCCGCTACATGCAGGTCCTCTCCGGCGAGTTCCTGGAGGGGCTCGGGTGCCCAGCCATCAACATCCACCACAGCTTCCTACCTGCCTTCGCGGGCGCCGATCCGTACCAGCGCGCCTGGGAGCGCGGCGTCAAACTGATCGGCGCGACGGCCCATTACGTGACGGAGGACCTGGACGCGGGGCCGATCATCGAACAGGACACCGCCAGGGTTTCCCACCGCGATGAGGTCGGCGACCTGGCGCGGATCGGGCGCGACCTGGAGCGGCTGGTGCTGGCCCGCGCGGTACGCGCCCATCTCGAGGATCGCGTGCTCGTCGACGGCGAGCGCACGGTCGTCTTCTGAGGCTCGAGAGGCGCCCCCGGCAGGACTCGAACCTGCGACATCCGGCTTAGAAGGCCGGCGCTCTATCCAGCTGAGCTACGAGGGCATGCCTTCGGGAGCGTACAACCGCCCCTCGGCGCCATTCGCAGGCAGGATGGCTCCCCAAAAATCGTCATGTGCCCTACCCACTTGTAAGCACCACAAAATTGGGTAAGATGCCCGCAGTCTTCGATTCGTACTCAGGGGTACGCAAGCGGGAACGATGAGGGACCGGCGCGCGGAGCCACGGGAGGCTCCCCGGGTCGGTCCCCCCTCCCGCGTGCTTGTTTCAGGTCCCCTCGACGAGGCGCTCCGCCAGCCAGAGGTCACAGAGCCAAGCGCTCGGGTCTCCTCTGCGCGCGACCATCACGCCGGTCGGGCCGCCCTCGACCCGGACGCCGTTCCAGCGGTCCGAGGCCGGCAGGGTCGAGAGGACCGCCGCCGCATTCTCGGCGCCGTCGGCCACCTCGAAGTGGCCGCGCTTCGATTTCGCCTCGAACTTCGGGCTCTTGGCGCTGACGGTCACCTCGCTCAGCCCGGACTCCTGATGGACCTCGACCTTGCGGCCGTGCCGCTCGCCAACCATCGCCGTCGGGCCGACCAGCGTCGCCGAGTAACCCGGCATCGTCGGGGCGCGCGGCACCATTCTCACACTCGGGCGATCCGTTAGCTCGAGACCGAGGGGCTTCATCGCGACGGCCATTCCGTCGAAGCCGCTCTCGACCTCACCTCCGGGCCCGATCGCACGGAAGGTGCCATAGAGGGCCAAGAGCACGATCAGTGCTGCGCCGATGAAGAGCGGGACGAAGGTGTCGAGCAGGTAGACCGGCGGGACGCTCAGGAAGATCAACACGGTGATCACGACGCCCAGGTTCATGCTGCGGCGTCCCGCGCCCCAGAGCTCGCGGCGCGCCTTGATGGCGTCGTCACCGATCGGATGCACGGCGAGGGCCGCCCAAAGCTCGCCGTCCCCGAGCTTGGTGGGATCGTCGACCTGCTGCGGACCCTTGGAGAAGCCCCGCAGATCCCCGGTCGCGGCCCGGTTCAGATCACGTCGCTGAAAGATGAAGAGGCCGACCATGAAGAGGGCGATCACGCCGAAGATCAGCCCCATCTGCAGCTTGGGGTCGGAGTTGTCGCTGTCGGCCGAGAGCGCGATCGCGATCGCGATGCCCGCGACCACGAAGACGCCGACCAGCCCAAAGACGGCGGACCGCCTGAACTCCCCTCTCACATGGTCAGCCTATGGCTTGGGCGGCGTCGCGAACCAGTCGCAGGCTTCGACGTCGTAGGTGAAGGAGGCGTAGCAGCCGAGCAGCTCCGCTTCCTTCGACGGGCTCCCGGTGCCGATGTCGCCCGGGGCACCACAAGCCTCGGGCAGGAATCCGGGCACGGACTGCCCGGCGGACGCGAACATCGGCGGATCCGCCGTCAGGCTGGCTCGGTCGCCGCTCGGGCCGGTGTTGTCGTGCCAGCAGTTGCCGGTGTTCGCCAGATACTGGTCCCACCAGAAGTCCACGCCATTCCGCGCCGTGCTCCCGTCGGGGGCCTGGCCCATCTTGTTGCCGTAGACCTGGTTGTCGTAGGAGGTCGAGGGCGGCACCTTGGTCGGATCGCAGCCTGCGAGCAGGGTGGGATCGATCCCGGCCGGCCCGCAGACGAACTGATCGGGCACGGCGAAGATCATCACGCCGCGCCGCCAGTTGTCCCAGAAGCGATTGTTCCGGATGACCATGTGGTTGCCGCCCGCCACCCAGAGGCCTGTGCCCGTCGGCTCCGGGACCGTCGGGACCACGTCCGAGCAGCCCTGGCTCGGGCCGTAGGGACCCGGCGACTCGCCGGGACCGCAGATCGGCAGGTAGAGGTTGAAGTTGTTCGAGTGGAAGTTGTTGTTCTCGATCAGCTCCGAGTCCGCCGGGAAGCCGGGATGGCCCGGCGCCGTGAACACGTCGGTCGTGAACCCGAGCGTGTTGTCGTAGAACTCGTTGTCGTGGATCCAGACGGCGTTGCCGTCGGTCGCGGAGTAGCCCGCGGCGCTGTGATGCATGTCGCAGGTTCGGAGCTCCGTCCCGTAACGGCGCTGGTCGGGCGGCACCGCGTCGCCGGTATCGGCGGTCGCGCCCGGGTACAGGGCTGCGTCACCGCTGCCCCAGGCGTCGCAGTTCTCGATCAGGGCGTGGTCGCCGACGAAGCTGAGGAAGCCATACTCCTTGTTGTAGGCCGCCTTGAACCGGTCGAGGTGGTAGCCGTCGCTCTCGGTGATGTAGACGCCGTTCTCGTTGAAGTGGCGCGTCTTCAGGTTCGCGATCACGAGTCCGTCGGCACGGTCGCTGCGAATCCCGTTGTCCTTCGCGTAGTCCGCCGGGTCCGGACCGGGGTTGCCCTTGTCGCCGAGGGACGGGTCACCGCCGTCGATCACCACGTCGTCGGGTGAGACACCGGTCCCCTGGATCTGGAGGTTGCAGCGGATGCAGGCCCCGGCGTCGGGGATGCCGTGGCGGTCGATCGAGGCCGGCTGCGGGACCGGCTTGTCGGTCAGCGCCCGCCCCATCACCGCGATCAGGTTCTGATCGTTCGGGCAGAGGTACTGGTACTTGTAGGAGAGCGCGCCGGTGGTGCCGTGATCGTTGGTCTCGACGAAGGGTGCGCAGGCGGGATCGTGCGTGGGCTTCGCCCGCGACGCCGGCTCGGTGTAGACGCCGGGCATGATCTCGACCCGGTCGTTGTTGTGCGAGGCGTTGACCGCCGCCTGAATCGAGTTGAAGCGGCAGCGCCTGAGGAGCTTGATGTTGAAGCGACGCAGCTTCTTGGCCTGCTTCTTCTTGACGGCGATGGCCGGCTGCGAGGCTCGGAGCTTGTAGCCGTTCGCCCGTGCCGACTTGATGCCCTTGTTCAGCGCCTTGATCGAGGCGTTCTTGGAGAGCTTCTTGGGCGTGCCGTGCTTTCGCAGCTTCTTGCTCGGCACGCGGGCACAGACGACCCGCGTCGTCCCCGGCGCCTTCTTGTTGAGGGCGCTGAAGAGGCTGCGGACGGCAGGGACCGATCCGCCGGCGGGCGGGTTGACGGAGGTGTCCGGGGCGGGATCGGGCCAGTACGAGGCGCGCTCGACGTGAGCCAGCGCGACGGACGGCAGGGCGGCCAGCAACCCGAGCCCCAGGGCGATCGAGACCAACCGCTTCCTACGGATCGACTGCCCGCCGCTGCCCGGTTGCCCGATCAAATTTGCCCCATTTCCTCTGCCCGTGGTATCTACCTAGAAATGCGTAGGCGGCAGTCTAGCCAGGCGTGGAACGGCGTGTCGCAGTGGGCCCGAGCACTAGGCTCCTCTCCGAGATGCGATCCGGAGAGGTCAGCACGCTACGGGAGGCGCGGCGGGAGTTCCTGCGCAAGGAGTCGCCCTGGGTGATCGGAGCCGGGGTGGTGGCGCTGCTCGTGCTGCGCGGAGTGATCGGCGACCTCACCTGGCGCGACGCCGTAGCCGTCGCCGCGCTCCTGGCGATCTATCCGTTCGGCGAGTGGGCGATCCACGTCTACCTGCTGCACGCGAAGCCGATGCGGATCCGCGGCCGCAAGGTCGAGACGGTCGCCGCCCGCGCCCACCGCGCACACCACGGCGACCCGAACGATCTCGACATGGTCCTCCTCTACTGGTGGCAGGCGGCGTTTCTGATGCTGGTGGCGGTCCCGCTCACCATCGGGCTCGTCTCGGTCATCGTCACGCTGCTGGCCGGGCCGGTTCCGCTCGGCGCGATGGTGAGCGGCGCGATCGCCGGTTACTGCATGGTCTTCGTCTATGAGTGGACCCACTTCCTGATTCACACCGCCTACCGGCCGCGAACCGGCGTCTACAAGGCGATCTGGCGAAACCACCGGCTGCATCACTTCAAGAACGAGCACTTCTGGCACGGGATCACGAACAACATCTCCGATCGCCTGCTCGGCACCAACCCGGGCGCTCGGGACGTTTCGAAGTCCGAGACGGCGCGGACCCTGGACCCGGCGCGTTGAGCGGCCACGGATGAGCCTCGACGAGCGCTGGATCCGCTCGCTGCACGTCGAGGCGATGCGCCACGCCGACCTGCACGCCGAGCACGACCCGCACGTGCTGTTCCAGGCCTCGACGATCGGGGCGCTGCTCGACGGTTCCTTCGAGGGGGACGTGAGCTTCGCCGAGCTCGCGGAGCACGGCGACCTCGGGCTCGGGACGCTCAATCACCTGGACGGCGAGATGATCGCCATCGACGGGCGCTTTTATCGCGCCGACGTCGAGGGGAACGTCACCGAAGTCCCGGCGGACGAGCGCACCCCGTTCGCCGTCGTCGTCCCCTTCGCCTCACAGACCCAGTTCGACCTGGAGGGCTCGATTGACCACGACCGGCTGCTCTCCGAGATCGACCGGCGGATCCCGGCCGACGCCGCCTCCTGCGCGGTCCGAATCGACGGCCGCTTCGAGCTCGTCAGGGCGCGATCGGTCCCCCGGCAGGAGCCGCCCTACCGGCCGCTCACCGAGGTGGTGGGCGAGCAACACGTCTTCGAGCTGGTCGGCATCAACGGCACGATGCTCGGCTTCCGCTTCCCCGAGTACGCGGAGGGGATCGAGGTCGCGGGCTGGCACCTTCACTTCATCAGCGAGGACCGGAAGCGCGGCGGCCACGTGCTCGACTGCCGTGCCGAGACCGTGCACGTACAGCTCGACCCGTCGGGAGAGCTACACGTGGAACTTCCGCCGGGGATCGACCTCGCCGATCCGGACGCGGCGAAGAGCACGCACGCTGCAATTGTGCGGGTAGAGCACTCGGGCTAGCGGATACTCGGGTCGAGCCGACGCGTGAGAAGGGCCCGCCGAAGCGGGCCCTTCTTGCTCGGAGCTCTTCGAGCGACCGTCTTTAGAGGTGATCGCTGTCGAAGCGGTGACACGCCCAATAGTCGAGACCGAAGATCGGGCCGAGGTAGGTGTATTCGTATGTCGGTGGATCGGTCGGGCAGGGCTGGCCACCGAACAGGTCGCCCCGGATGTTGAACTCGGTGCCGAGGAACTCCTCGCCGCTGGCGTCATAGACGCGGAAAGTCAGCGTCTTCGCCTCGCCGCTGATGAAGCGCTCGAAGCCGCCCGGGTGAGCGCAGTGCAGCTCGTCAGTGACCGGCAGCGGCGCAATGCAAGTCCACTTCGCCTTATCGGGCTTGCCCTTTCCGACCGCTCCGGCCGGGCCGGCTGAGGCGACCAATGCGGCCGCCGCCAGCAAGCCGACGAACGCGCCGGGGATTACCAGCCGGGGCATGAGTGACTTCATGCTTGTGCTGTGATCCATTGTGGCTCCTTACTCGTTGCGGGTTTCGCGACGTTCCGCTCCCGCTCGGCCAGCGCCGTGCCGGCACCTGTCGAGTGCCACAAGGTCTGCTCGAGCAGCGTGAACAGCCCGAGCCAGCCCTCGAAGTACTGCTCATCGCCACGCTCGTCGCGGACCCATCCGGCGATCAGCTGGGGGTCGGCGTGAGGGTCGACGTGGAGCATGAGGGGGCGGTTGGTCGTCATGGCGACGACTCTCCCGCCGGTCCGTGTTCCCAGCGTGAGATCCGCGTGATTCGAGCGTCAGGGCGACTGACCGGGGCTAGTATCAGGAGGCACTACGGAGGAGGAACATGACGCGGTATCTGATCGAGCGGGTTTACGCCGAAGCCGAGGAAGAGGCCATGCTGGACATCGGTCACCGCAGTAAGCAGGCTGCGGAGCAGCTCCCGGACGTGACGTGGGAGCACAGCCACGTGGTGAGCGACGAGTCTGGGATCAAGTCGTATTGCATCTACGAGGCGCCGAACCACGAAATGCTGCACGAGCACGCCACCCGGGTCGGCGGGCACACCATCAAGCGGATTTACGAGATTGCCGGCGACGTGACGCCAGCGGATTTCCCGGACTGACCTCTACCCACTGGGGGTCCTCGGGATGTCGCCGGTGGCGATGTGGCTGAAGACCGCATATGCCATCGCCCGCTTCAATTCCACCTCGCGTCGGCGATTCCCATCGTCCTCGGAGATCAGCTTGAGCGCCTGGTTGTAGAGGTCGATCGCCTCGGCCGTTGCCAAGCCGCGTTCCGCTTGCTCGGCTGCCAAGAGCAGGTACCGAACCGCTCGCTCGGGGTCGCCCGCCGGGCCGGCGTCCACGAGATGGCGAGCGAGCTCCGGCAGCCGCTTGGGATCGTCTCCATGAATCCGTTCGATGGCGTCCGCGGTGCGAAGGTGCAGCAGCGACCTCCGACCGGCGCTTAGATCTTCGTAGACGGTCTCCCGCACGAGCTCATGAGAAAAGCGGTAGCGGCCGGCGGCTCCAGGGGCCTCTCGGAGGAGGCGCGCCGCGAGCGCTGCATCGAGTGACTCGACGAGATCGTCCCTCTCCCGGTCGGCCGCCTCGCCGAGCTCACTGACCTCGAATTCGTCGCCAAGCACGGCGGCGAAGGCCAGGGCGTCGGCGCACGGCTTGCCGAGACGATCAACGCGTTGGCCGATCACGTCGTGCACCCGCGCCGGCACTCCAATGGCAATGCCTGCCTCGCCCAGGCGGCCCGCATCCTCCGCGTCGCGCAGCAGCTCCTCGATGAACAGCGGGTTCCCGCCCGTGCGCGCGCGAAGCTCTGCGTCCAGCCCGGCGGGCCGCTCGCTCGTCAGCCACGCGGAGGCGAGCTCGCCCACCTCAGGTTCCGAGAGACCCTCGATCGGGATCCGCACGAGCCGCCGCTCGCGGGCGAGCTCGCTGCTCAGCGTCGTGAGACCCTCGGGGCACGGTTCGCTGTCGCGGACAGTGCCCAGGACCAGCATCGGCGACGACGACGCGGCCCGGGTCAGATGGGCCAGCATGAGGAGGGTGGACCGGTCCGCCCACTGCAGGTCCTCGAGCAGGAGCACGACAGGGGTCTGGTCCGAGGAGCTCGCCAGGACCGAGACAATCGCCTCGAAGAGGCGGTAGCGCGCCTCTGCGGAATCCGCCGCGGGGGAATGCGAAGCCGGGTCAAAGCCCGAGAGCTCGGGAAGCAGGCGGGTCAGCTCGACTGCCACCCAGGCGGGAAGGACATCCTTCGTCACGCGGTGCCTGAGCGACTCGACGAATGGGCTGTACGGGACCGGCGAGTCCTCATAGCATCGCCCCGCCCAGACCTCCGCCCCCGATGCGTGCGCCTCGCGTGCGAATTCGGCAGCGAGCCGGCTCTTGCCGCTGCCGGCTTCGCCGCTGAGCAGGACCGAACGCAGATCGCCCTCCGCGGCGCCGGCAAGCGCTGAGTGCAGCTGCTCGAGCTCGTCCTCCCGCCCGACCATGGGCCCCGACTCCGTGCGCGCCAGCATCGGAGGGAGAGGAGCGGGTGGCGAATGAGCCTCGGCGGGCACTGACTCGCCCTGTCGAACCCCCTCGACCAGCTCGCGGATCCCCGCCGATGGCGCGAGCCCGAGCTCCCGCTGGAGGCGAGCGCCATAGGCCTGATATGCCGACAGCGCGCCGGTGCGATCGCCCGTCGCGGCGAGCCGGCGCACCAGCTCGCGCTGAGCCTCTTCTGAGAGGGGGTCGAGCGTCACCTGCTCGCGGGTCCGGTGCAAGGCCGCGTCGAGGTCCCCGGAGCTCTCGGCCTCCTCCGCGAGCCGGCCAAGCACGTCCAGGAGCTGCTGGCGGTGCTGCTCGCGGGGCTCGTTCACCCAGTCGTCGTCGAGATCGACGAGCAGATCTCCCCGGCAAAGATCAGCGGCCTCTTCGAGCTCCCCGCGCGAGACGAGCTGCTCGAAGGCGTGCAGGTCGATCCGCGTCTCAGGGCCCGGCTCGATCCCCACGCGCTCGCGGGTGGCGGTCACCACTCCCGCGGCTGGCTGGCCGAGCTCGCGTTTGAGAGTGGCGAGCGTCGTGCGCAGGCTGGACCGCGCGCTCTCCTCGAGCACGTCCGGCCAGAAGGCCCCGGCGACGCGGCTACGCGGATGAAGCCCCGGATGGACGGCTAGCCAGCCAAGTAGCGAGCGGGCCCTGTGGCTCGCGATCCCGTTCGTGTCGCGCCCTCCAACCTCGAGCGCAAGCTCACCGAGGACGCGAACGACGATCTTCTCCTTCTCCGAGCCCGGCTGTGTCAACCCCAT
>Ga0126307_10001373_pt1 | contig 16061 bp, 16 predicted proteins | sample Plot28_FD_89955 | JGI IMG/M metagenome (GOLD analysis project Ga0126307, IMG submission 89955) | Serpentine soil microbial communities from UC McLaughlin Reserve, CA, USA - Plot28 | ecosystem: Environmental > Terrestrial > Soil > Grasslands | place: USA: UC McLaughlin Reserve, Lake County... | reverse complement strand
GCTTGAGGTCGAGCGCGCCGAGCGGCTCGTCGAGCAGGAGGACGGCCGGCCGGTTGACGATCGCCCGGGCGAGGGCGACGCGCTGCTGCTGGCCACCGGAGAGCTGGGCCGGCTTGCGCCGCGCCATGGACGAGAGCTCGACCAGCTCGAGCGCCTCCTCCGCCTGCCGCTTGACGTCCTTCGCGCCGCGCCGGCGCAGGCCGAAGGCGACGTTCTCCAGGATGTCGAGGTGCGGGAAGAGGGCGTACGACTGGAACACCGTGTTGACCGGACGCTTGTACGGCTTGCTGCCAGTCACGTCCTCGTCGCCGATCAGGATGCTGCCCTCGGTGGGGTCCTCGAGGCCGGCCACGATCCGCAGCGTCGTCGTCTTGCCGCAGCCCGACGGGCCGAGCAGGGCGAAGAACGAGCCCGACGGGATCGTCAGCGACAGGTCGTCAACCGCGACGAACGAGCCGAAGCGCTTGGTGACCCGCTCGAGGCGCAGGTCGCGCCCTCCCGAGGATCCCGCCGGGCCGGTCGGCATCAGTTGCCGATCACCTTCTGGAAGGCCTCCGAGTAGGTGGTCTCCTCGTCGGGGGTCAGGCTGCGGAAAACCTGCACGTTGCCCAGGTCCTCCTCGGTCGGGAAGATCAGCGGGCTGTCCACGAGCGACGGGTCGATCTTCTCCATCTCCTCCTTGGCCCCCTCGACCGGACAGATGTAGTTGACCCAGGCAGCGACCTCGGCCGCGATCGCCGGGTCGTAGTAGAAGTTGAAGAGCTTCTCGGCGTTGGTCTTGTGCGGCGACCCGATGGGCACCATCAGGTTGTCCGACCACAGCGTGCCGCCCGACTCGGGCAGGGTGAAGGTGTAGTTGGGGTCCTCCTCCTCGAACTGGGCCAGCAGGATGTCGCCGGACCACGCGATGGCCGCGATGGCGTTGCCGCTGCGCAGGTCCTCGAGGTAGGAGTTGCCCTTGACCTGGCGGATCTGGCCCGAGTCGATCTGCTTCTGCAGGACGTCGAGCGCGGCGTTGAACTGGTCCTCGCCGAAGTCCGTGGAGATGTCGACACCCTGGCTCATCATGATCAGCCCGACCGTGTCGCGCATCTCGGAGAGCACGACGATCTTGCCCTTGAGGTCCGGGGCCCACAGGTCGTCGAGCGTCTTCAGCTCACGGCCGACCTTGTCCTTGCGGTAGCCGATGCCGGCGTAGCCGCTCTGCCAGGTGAGGGAGTACTTGCGGCCTGGGTCGAAGCCGACGTCCTGCAGCTTGGGCGTCAGGTTGGCGGCGTTGGGGATGTTCTTCTTGTCCAGCTCCTGGACGTAGCCCTGCCGGATCAGCCGGCCGGCCATCCAGTCGGTGAAGACGACGATGTCCTTGCCGATGTCGTCGCCGTTGCGCAGCTAGCCCTGGATCTTGCCGTAGTAGGAGTCGTTGTCGTCGATGTCCTCGGCGTAGGTGGCCTTGATGCCGGTCTCCGACTCGAACTTCTCGAGGGTCGGGTAGTTCTTGGTGTCCTCGTCGTAGTCGAGGTACGCGGGCCAGTTGGCCCAGCGAACGACCTTGTCGGTCGCCGACTTGTCCTTGACGGTCGGCTCCGGCTTCGCCGAGTCCCCGGTGTCACCGGTCCCGCAGGCAGCGAGGGCGGCGGCGACGCCGGCCCCTCCGGCGCCGCGCAGCACGGTCCGGCGTGACAGCTGGGATCGCACCAGCTGCTGGACCCGCTCATCACGGACGGCGCGGTTGCCAATTGTGGTCCGGCTCATGCTCGTCAACACTCCCTAGTCGGTTCTCGGTGTCTCGTTGGTGGTCCCCGAGAAGATCGTCCGGTGCCAGTCCTTGCGGGCGGCGCCGGTGCCGTCGACCATGACGTGCTTGACGACGGTGTACTCGTCGAACGAGTAGGTCGACATGTCCTTCCCGAACCCGGAGGCACGGTATCCCCCGTGCGGCATCTCGCTGATGATCGGGATGTGGTCGTTGATCCAGACGCACCCCGCGCGGAGCTCCCGGGTGGCGCGCAGGGAGCGCACCACGTCGCGGGTCCAGGCCGATGCGGCGAGGCCGTAGGGCGTGTCGTTGGCCAGCGCGAGTCCCTCGTCGTCGCTGTCGAAGGGCAGCACCACCAGGACCGGCCCGAACACCTCGTCCTGCACGATCTCGGAGGCCTGCGCCGCGTCGACCACCAGCGTGGGCTCGTAGAAGGCGCCGCGCGCCAGCGCCCCACCCGGCACGGCACCTCCTCTCACGACCTTGGCCCCGTCGGCGCGGGCCCGGTCGACGAACCCTGCGACCCGCTCCTGCTGGGCGCGGGAGACCAGCGGACCCTGGTCGGTCCGGTCGTCCAACGGCTCACCGAGCACGACCGTGCCCATGACGTCGGCCACGCCGGACACGAAGGCGTCGTAGAGCGGCCGCTGGACGTAGGCCCGGGTGGCGGCCGTGCAGTCCTGGCCGGTGTTGATCAGGGAGCCGGCCACCGCGCCGTGGACGGCTGCCTCGACGTCGGCGTCGTCGAAGACGAGGAACGGCGCCTTGCCGCCGAGCTCGAGGTGGACCCGCTTCGGGCCGGCGGCGGCGACCTCCATGACCCGCCGCCCGACCGCTGACGAGCCGGTGAACGACACCATGTCGACGTCGGGGTGCCCGATCAGGGCCTCGCCGGCCACTCCCCCGGCTCCCGTAACCACGTTGATCACGCCGGGCGGGACGCCGGCCTCGAGCGCCGCCTCTGCGAACATCAGCGCGGTCAGCGGCGTGAGCTCGGCCGGCTTGAGCACGATCGTGTTGCCCGCCGCGACGGCCGGCAGCACCTTCCAGGCCGCCATCTGCAGCGGGTAGTTCCACGGGGCCACCGAACCGACGACGCCGATGGCCTCGCGGCGCACGTAGGACGTGTGGTCGCCGGAGTACTCAGCGGCAGCCTTGCCCTCCAGGTGGCGCGCGGCGCCGGCGAAGAAGGCGACGTTGTCCACAGTGCCGGGCACGTCGAAGCCGGTGGAGAGCCGGATCGGCTTGCCGGTCTGGCGGGTCTCGATGCGCGCGAGCTCGTCGGCGCGGGCGTCGAGGACCGCGGCCATCCGGGTCAGCGCGGTGGACCGCTCGACCGGCGGGGCGGTGGACCAGCCGGGGAACGCCTCGCGCGCCGCGCGGACGGCGGCGTCCACGTCGGCGGCGTCGGCCAGCCGCACCTGCTCGACGGTCTCGCCGGTGGACGGGTCGGTGACGTCGAAGGTCTCCGCGGAGCTCCCCTCGCGGCGGCGGCCGGCGATGAGCTGGTGCACCAGGGACTCCTCGTCGCGGGGCGGGCGGGCGAATCGGGGCCGATCCTGTCAGAGGGTGGGGGGTCGGACAAGCGATTCCGCAGCCAGGATCCGGTTACGGCGACGAAATCGTTATCCGGTGCCGGGACGGCCGGTGGCCGAGCCCGCCGTGCGTCGGCCGGCGAGCCAGGTGCCCAGCACCTCGAGGTCCGGCCAGGACCCCGGGTCGATGGCCAGCGGGTCCGCGCCGAGGGCCACCAGGTCGGCCCGCTTCCCCGGCACCAGGGTGCCGCGGACCCCCTCCTCGAAGGCCTGGTAGGCGGTCCCGGCGGTGCACGCCGCCAGCACCGCCGCCGCCGGCACCCGCTCGTCCGGCACCCAGTGCCCGGTCACGGCGACCGGCAGGCACTCCAGGGGCCGGTGCGAGCTCACCGGCCAGTCGCTGCCGGTGGAGAGCACCGCGCCGGTGGCCAGCAGACTGCCCATCGGGTACTGCCGGTCGCCCCGGAGCGCGCCGATCCGCGGCAGGGTGAGCTCGGTCTGCGCGGTGTCCAGCTGTGACCACAGCGGCTCGAAGTTCGCGACGACCCCGAGCTCGGCGAAGCGGGGCAGGTCGGCCGGGTCGACGAGCTGGGTGTGTGCGACGACCGGCCGGCGGTCGCGCGGCCCGTTGACCTCGGCGACGTGCGCGAAGGCGTCCAGCGCCGCCCGGACCCCGGCGTCGCCGATCGCGTGGACGTGCAGCTGGAACCCGTCGGCGTCGAACGCCGCCGCGGCCGCGGCCAGCTCCGCCGGCTCCCAGACCGGGAGGCCGCAGGTCTGCGGGTGGTCGGGAGGCAGGTCGTCGTACGGCGCCAGGAGCGCGGCCGTCCCGGCCTCGACGATCCCGTCGGCGAAGAGCTTGACCGTGCGCACCGAGACGCGGTCGGCCACGCCGGGCTCCGGCGAGGTCTCGGCCTGCCGCCGTGCCGCGACGAACTCCGCCCGCTGCGCCGGCCACTCCCCCGGCTCGGCGCGCAGGGCGATGTTGACCCGGACGTGCAGCCGGCCTCCCCGCGCCGCTGTCAGGTAGGCGGCCACGTCCGCCGGGGCCAGGGCTGCCTCCTGGGCCCACGTGACGCCGGCGTCGGCGAGCAGCGCGCTCGCCCGGTCCACCGCGTCGACCTTCTCCCCGTCAGTAGGGGACGGAGCGTGACGCAGGACGAGGTCCATCGCCGTCCACTCGACCAGCGTCCCCAGGGGCGAGCCGTCCTCGCGCCGGGCGACCGAGCCGGTCGGCGGGTCCGGGGTGGCTGCGTCGATGCCGGCCCGGCGCAGCGCCTCGCTGTTGACCCACGCGCAGTGGTGGTCCGAGGCCTGCAGCACCACCGGGCGGTCCGGCACCGCGGCGTCCAGCCAGGCGGCGTCGAACAGGCCGCGGGGGGCCAGCGCCGGGTCGTACGGGCCGCCCAGCACCCATTCCTCCTCAGGGTGCTCGGCGGCGTACCGCCGGACCTCGGCCGCCACCGCCTCGACCGAGGTGAGGTCGCGCACCGCGGGCCCGGCCAGCTCGACACCGCCCCAGAGCGGGTGCACGTGCCCGTCACCGAACCCGGGCAGCACGGCGCCGGCGTCGACGATCTCCGTCGCGCCGTCGGCCAGCTCGAGCGCGTCGGTGTCGAGCGCCACCACCAGGCCGTCGCGGACCGCGACCGCACGGGCCAGTGGCAGGTGCGGGTCGCCGGTGCGGACCGCCCCGCGCAGGACGAGGTCGGCGCCGCCCACGCTCACCTCGTCGGAGCCGGACCGCTCAGGCCTCGATGTTGGACATCACGTGCTTGACCCGGGTGTAGTCCTCGAAGCCGTACATCGACAGGTCCTTGCCGTAGCCGGAGTGCTTGAAGCCGCCGTGCGGCATCTCGGCGACCAGCGGGATGTGGGTGTTGATCCACACGCAGCCGAAGTCCAGGCGCTTGGCCATCCGCATCGCCCGGCCGTGGTCCCGGGTCCAGACCGAGGACGCCAGGCCGTACTGCACCCCGTTGGCCCAGCGGGCCGCCTCGTCCTCCTCGGAGAACCGCTGCACGGTGATGACCGGCCCGAAGATCTCGTCCTGCACCATCTCGTCGTCCTGGGTGAGGCCGGACACGACGGTGGCCTCGTGGAAGTAGCCGCCGGCCAGGTCCCCCTCGACCCGGTGGCCGCCGGCCGCGACCTCCGCGTGCTGCGGCGCCCGCTGGAGGAAGCCCATCACCCGGTCGAGCTGGTTCTTGTTGTTCAGGGGGCCGAAGAGCACGTCCTCGTCGTCGGAGAGCCCGGTCTTGGCGCTGTCCTTCGCCTGCTGGGCGAGCGCGGCCACGAAGTCGTCGTGGATGCCGGGACCGGCGAGCACCCGGGTGGCGGCGGTGCAGTCCTGGCCGGCGTTGAAGTAGCCGGCCACCGCGATGGCCTCGGCGGCCGCCTCGAGGTCGGCGTCGTCGAAGACGACGACCGGCGCCTTGCCGCCGAGCTCGAGGTGCACCTTCTTGAGGTCGGTGGCGGCGGAGGTCGCGACCTCCATGCCGGCCCGCACCGACCCGGTGATGCTGACCATCTGCGGCACCTTGTGCGACACCAGCGACCGCCCGGTGTCGCGGTCGCCGGTGACGACGTTGAAGACGCCGGCCGGCAGGAACTCGGCCATGATCTCGGCCATCAGCAGGGTCGAGACCGGCGTCGTGTCGGAGGGCTTGAGGACGACCGTGTTGCCAGCAGCGATGGCCGGCGCCCACTTCCAGACCGCCATCATCATCGGGTAGTTCCACGGCGTGACCTGGGCGCAGACCCCGATCGGCTCGCGGCGGACGAAGGACGTGTGCCCGGCCATGTACTCGCCCGCCGAGCGGCCCTCGAGCACCCGGGCGGCTCCGGCGAAGAACCGGATCTGGTCGACCATCGGCGGGATCTCCTCCGACAGCGTGAGCCCGCGCGGCTTGCCGGTGTTGCGCACCTCGGCGTCGACCAGCTCGTCGGCCCGCGACTCGATGGCGTCGGCGATGCGGATCAGCGCCTTCTGCCGGTCGCTGGGCGTGCTGTCGCGCCACGTCTCGAAGGCCCGGGCGGCCGCCTCGACCGCGGCGTCCACGTCCGCGGCCGACGACACCGGTGCCTGGGCGAAGACCTGGCCGGTGCTCGGGTCGACCAGCTCGCTGGTGCGGCCGTCGGCGGCGGCCGCCGGCTTGCCGTCGACGAAGTTCGAGAGGACGTCGGTGCTCACAGGGGCGCTCCTGCCGTCGTAGGGGACTGCTGCGCAGACTAGCCCGTCGGCGTGCTTCTCAACAGTTACGGGGGGTCCATACGACAGATTCAGCAAATTCGGGCCCCTTGAGCCACGGATTCGCTTGCCAAGAGGGGTGTCCACTCGCCAGGATCGGGCCCATGGCGAGCAGGGAGCGCGGATCCGGGGTGGTGCTCGACGACGTCTCCAAGGCGATCATCGAGCAGCTGCAGGAGGACGGGCGCCGGGCCTACGCGGCGATCGGCAAGGCCGTCGGCCTCTCGGAGGCCGCCGTGCGCCAGCGGGTCCAGCGTCTCCTGGACGCCGGCGTCATGCAGATCGTCGCCGTCACCGACCCGCTCCAGGTGGGCTTCCCCCGCCAGGCCATGATCGGCGTCAACTGCGAGGGCGACGTGGAAGCCGTCGCCGAGAAGATCGCCGACATGTCCGAGGTCGACTACGTCGTGATCACGGCCGGAGGGTTCGACCTGCTCGTCGAGGTGGTCTGCGAGGACGACGACCACCTGCTCGACCTGATCAGCAAGCGCATCCGCGCCGTCCCCTCGGTGCGCAGCACCGAGACATTCGTCTACCTCAAGCTGCGCAAGCAGCTCTACAACTGGGGAACCAGATGACCCTCTCCGCACAAGACGTCACCGAGCAGGCAACGGCGGCGGACGACGCCCTCGCGGCCAAGGCCCGGGACCACCTCTGGATGCACTTCACCCGGATGTCGGCCTACCAGAACGGCCACGTCCCGATGATCGTCCGGGGCGATGGCCCCTACATCTGGGACGACCAGGGCCGGCGCTACCTGGACGGGCTGGCCGGCCTCTTCGTCGTGCAGGCCGGCCACGGGCGCACCGAGCTCGCCGAGGTCGCGGCCAAGCAGGCCAGCGAGCTGGCGTTCTTCCCGCTCTGGTCCTACGCCCACCCCAAGGCCGTCGAGCTCGCCGAACGGCTGGCCAACCTTGCGCCCGGAGACATCAACCGGGTGTTCTTCACCACCGGTGGCGGCGAGGCGGTCGAGAGCGCGTGGAAGGTCGCCAAACAGTTCTTCAAGCTGACCGGCAAGCCGATGAAGCACAAGGTGATCAGCCGCAACGTGGCCTACCACGGCACGCCGCAGGGGGCCCTGTCGATCACCGGCATCCCGGCCGCCAAGGCGATGTTCGAGCCGCTGGTCCCCGGTGCGCACAAGGTGCCGAACACCAACTTCTACCGGGCGCCGGAGCACGGCGACGACCTCGAGGCGTTCGGCCGCTGGGCCGCCGACCGGATCGAGGAGGCCATCGAGTTCGAGGGTCCCGAGACGGTCGCCGCGGTCTTCCTCGAACCGGTGCAGAACTCCGGCGGCTGCTTCCCGCCGCCCCCCGGCTACTTCCAGCGGGTCCGCGAGATCTGTGACCGCCACGACGTGCTGCTGGTGAGCGACGAGGTCATCTGCGCGTTCGGCCGGCTCGGCCACTACTTCGGCGCCGACCGCTACGGCTACCAGCCCGACATCATCACCTGCGCCAAGGGCATGACCTCCGGCTACTCCCCCATCGGCGCGATGCTGGTCAGCGACCGGATCGTGGAGCCGTTCCTGCAGGGCAGCAACATGTTCGCCCACGGCTACACCTTCGGCGGGCACCCGGTGTCGGCCGCGGTCGCCCTGGCCAACCTCGACATCTTCGAGCGCGAGAAGCTCAACGACCACGTCCAGGACAAGGGCGCCGACTTCCGCCGGACGCTGGAGAAGCTGACCGACCTGCCCATCGTCGGCGACGTCCGCGGCGACGGGTTCTTCTACGGCATCGAGATGGTCAAGGACAAGAGCACCCGCGAGACCTTCGACGACGACGAGTCGGAGCGCCTGCTGCGCGGCTTCCTGTCCAAGGCGCTGTTCGACGCCGGCCTCTACTGCCGCGCCGACGACCGTGGCGACCCGGTCATCCAGCTCTCGCCGCCGCTGATCTGCGACCAGTCGCACTTCGACGAGATGGAGCAGATCCTGCGCAGCGTGCTGACCGAGGCGTGGTCGCGGCTCTGAGCAGCACGGAGGACCGGACCCGGGTCCGGCGGCTGCCCGAGAAGCAGGTCACCGACCGCGCGGTGCTCGACGCGGTCCTCGACGCCGCGCGGGTCGCGCACGTCGCCGTCGTCGACGAGGCGTCGCGGCCGTACGTCGTCCCGGTCGGTCACGCGCGCGACGGTGACGTGGTGCTCTTCCACGGGTCGACCGGCAGCCGGCTCTTCCGGGGGCTGGCTGCCGGGGCACCGACCTGCCTCACGGTGACGCTGCTCGAGGGACTCGTCGTCGCCCGGTCGACCTTCGAGTCGTCGATGCACTACCGCTCGGCGATGGTGCTGGGTGTCGCGACCCGGGTGCCGGACGACGACAAGCTGCGGGCCCTCGAGGTGCTCACCGAGCACCTCCTGCCCGGCCGGTGGCCGGACGCCCGGCACCCGAACGCCAAGGAGCTCGCCCAGACGATGGTGCTCTCCCTGCCCCTCGACGAGTGGTCGGTGAAGGTCAGCGACGGCCCGCCGGACGACGACCCGGGTGACCTGGACCGGCCGGTGTGGGCGGGCACCGTCGCGATGTCGGTGGCGTGGGGCGACCCGGTCGGGGCGCCGGACCTGCGCGGCGACCACCCGGTGCCCGGCTACGTCCGGGGCTGGACCGGCGGGTGACCCTCGCCGGGCAGACCGGCTCGGCCGCCGGCGACCCGCGGGACTTGTCGCTCTGGCACGCCACCGCCGACGACGACTGGGCTCTCCGGGCGGCGCTGCCCGGTGACCGCGACGCCGACGTGGCCATCGTCGGCGCCGGGTTCACCGGGCTCTGGACCGCCTACTACCTGCTCCGCTCCGACCCGACGCTGCGGGTGGTGGTGCTGGAGCGCGAGGTGGCCGGCTTCGGGGCCAGCGGGCGCAACGGCGGCTGGTGCTCCGCGCTGTTCCCCGCGAGCCTGACCTGGCTGGCCCGTCGCTACGGACGGCCGGCCGCGGTCGCGCAGTACCGTGCGATGCAGGAGACGGTCGACGAGGTCGGCGCGGTCGCCTCCGCCGAGGGCATCGACTGCCATTGGGCCAAGGGGGGCACCGTCGTCGCGGCCCGGACCCCGGTGCAGCTCGACCGGTCCCGCGCGGAGGTCGAGGAGGCCCGGGCCTTCGGCTTCGGCGAGGACGACCTGGCTCTGCTCGGTCCCGACGAGGCCCGGGCCCGCCTGGGCGCCACCGGGGTGCTCGGGGCGACGTACACCCCGCACTGCGCGGCGATCCACCCGGCGCGCCTGGTCCGCGGCCTCGCGCGCGCCGTCGAGCGGCTCGGCGCCACGGTGCACGAGCGCACAGAGGTCACCGCCGCCGAGCCGCACCTGGTGACGACGGACGGGGGGCGGGTGCGGGCCGACGTCGTGGTCCGGGCCACCGAGGGCTACACGCCGGCGCTGCCCGGGCACCGGCGCGACGTGGCCCCGGTCTACTCCCTCATGGTCGCCACCGAGCCGCTGCCGGCCGGGGTGTGGGCCGAGGTGGGACTGGCCGGGCGGGAGACGTTCGCCGACCACCGGCACCTCATCGTCTACGGACAGCGCACCGCGGACGGCCGGCTGGCCTTCGGCGGCCGCGGCGCGCCCTACCACTACGGATCGTCGGTGCGCCCGGAGCACGACCGCGAGCCGGCCACCTTCGCCGCCCTGCACCGGGCGCTGGTGGACCTGCTGCCCGCGGTCGGGGACGCCGCGATCACCCACTCCTGGGGCGGGCCGCTCGGCATCGCCCGTGACTGGTGCGCCTCCGTCGGCCTCGACCCGGCGACCGGGCTGGCGTGGGCCGGCGGCTACGTGGGCGACGGGGTCGCGACGACCAACCTGGCCGGCCGGACCCTGACCGACCTGGTGCTCGGTCGCGACAGCGGCCTCACCGCGCTGCCGTGGGTGAACCACCGGTCGCGCCGCTGGGAGCCGGAGCCCCTGCGCTGGCTGGGGGTCAGCGCGTCCCTGGCGGTCATGGGCGGTGCCGACACCGAGGAGGCCCGGACCGGGCGGCCGTCGCGGCGGGCCGCCGCTCTCAACCGGCTGCTCGGCCGCTGACCCCCGGCGAGTCGTCGCGGCCCTGCCGGGGTGCGGCCGGATAGGCCAGGTCCCGCAGCCAGCCGAGGTCGGCGGTCTCGGTGGCCAGCACGGTGCGCGAGTCCGGGCCGGCCGGGTCGAGCAGGTCCATGAGGAGGGTGACCGGGATCCCGCGGGCGAGCGCGGTCATCACCGGGTGGGCAGCGGGGGAAGCGCCGGCTATCACAGGCCAGACGTCGACCACGCGCCAGTCGCGCATGATCACCCGATCGGGTGAACATCGCGTCGTGCTGGGAGGATCGGGCGTGGCCGCTCCCGCCCAGCATTCCGCCCCGTCGCCCGCCCCCTCTCCGGCGTCGCACCGCCCCTGGCACTGGACGGTCTCCGTCCCCGCGGGCGCGGCGCTGCTGCTCGTCGTGACCTGGGGCCGGGACCTGCCGCCGGTTCTCGTCGCGGTCGTCGCGGTCTTGCTCGGCGGGGCGGTGCTCGCCGCGGTCCACCACGCCGAGGTGGTGGCGCACCGGGTCGGCGAGCCGTTCGGGTCGCTGGTGCTCGCGGTCGCCGTCACCGTCATCGAGGTCGCGCTGATCGTCACGCTGATGGTCGGCGGCGGCGACAAGACGGCGACGCTGGCCCGGGACACGGTCTTCGCCGCCGTCATGATCACCTGCAACGGCGTCGTCGGGCTGGCCCTGCTGGTCGCGGCGCTGCGCCGTCAGGTCGCGGTGTTCAACGCCGAGGGCACCGGTGGCGCGTTGGCCACTGTCACGACACTGGCGACGCTGTCGCTGGTGGTCCCCTCGTTCACGACCGGGCGCAGCACGCCGGAGTTCACCTCGCCGCAGCTGGCGTTCGCGGCGTTGGCGTCGCTCGGGCTCTACGGGCTCTTCGTCGCCGTGCAGACCGTCCGGCACCGCGACTACTTCCTGCCCATCACCACCAGCGGGCGAATCGTGGGCGCCGAGGAGCACGCCGCGCCGCCGACCGACCGGCAGGCGCTGACCAGTCTGGGGCTGCTGCTCGTGGCCCTCGTCGCCGTGGTCGGCGACGCCAAGACCATCTCGCCGGCGATCGAGCGCGGGGTCGCCGCGGCCGGCTTCCCGCAGGCGGTCGTCGGCGTGGTCATCGCGCTGCTGGTGCTCCTGCCCGAGACGGTCGCGGCGGTGCGTGCCGCCCGCCGCGACCGGGTGCAGACCAGCCTCAACCTCGGCTACGGCTCTGCGATGGCGAGCATCGGTCTGACCATCCCCGCCATCGCGATCGCGTCGATCTTCCTGGACGGGCCGCTGGTCCTGGGGCTGGGCCCGACCGAGATGGTGCTGCTCGCCCTCACCGTCGTGGTAGGGACCCTCACCGTCGTGCCCGGGCGGGCCACGCTGCTGCAGGGCGGCGTGCACCTGGCGGTGCTCTCGGCGTTCCTCTTCCTGGCGGTCAGCCCCTAGTCGGTCTTGCCCTCACCGGGCGCGCGGGTCGACAGTGATCAGGTGGCCACGGTGGAGGGACGCGCGTCGCGCACCCGCCCGTCGTCCTGGTGGCTGCTCGTGACCGGCAGCCTGGTCGCCGTGGTGACCGGGGTCTACGCCGGTGTCCACGAGCCCGCCGGGCGTCCGTTCGCCACCTTCGGCTTCTCCGGGATGCTGCAGATGAAGGCCTGGCTGACCACGGCCGCCGCCCTGCTGCTCGTCGTCCAGCTGCTCAGCGCGCTGTGGATGTGGGAGCGGCTGCCCGGCGCCGGCCGGGCTCCGTCGTGGGCCGCTCCGCTGCACCGCACCAGCGGCGCGGTGGCGTTCGCCCTCACCCTGCCCGTCGCGCTGCACTGCATGTGGGCGCTGGGCTTCTCGGCGGGCAGCCCGCGGGTCCTGGTGCACGGCTTGGCCGCGTGCGCGTTCTACGGGGCGTACGCCGCCAAGATGCTCGGCCTTCGGCTGCGCGGCCTACCCGGCTGGGCGCTGCCGGTGCTGGGCGGGTCGGTGCTCTCGACCCTCGTGCTGGTCTGGCTGACCTCCGCGCTGTGGTTCTTCACCCGGTCCGGGATCCCGCTGACATGACCGCCTCCCCCACCCGCCGGTCGGTGCTCAACGGGGCGCTGGTCGTGGCCGCCGGTGCCGTCGTGGGCTACGTCGTCACCCGGGCCTCCTCCGCCGTCGACGAGGCGGCGGCCGCCGGCGCCAACGGCTACGGGCCGGCCGGTGGCGACGGTGCCGCCGGCGGGGCAGGCGACTCGGCGCTGGCCGAGGTCGCCGACCTGCCCGACGGCGGCGGCGTGGTGCTCGGCGACCAGCACCTCGTGCTGGTCCGCGACGGCGACCAGGTGCACGGGCTGTCGGCCACCTGCACGCACCAGGGCTGCACGGTCAACGGGGTGACCGAGGGCCGCATCACGTGCCCCTGCCACGGCAGCGTCTTCGACGCGGCCACCGGGGACGTCGTCAGCGGCCCGGCGAGGACCCCCCTCCCGGCGGTGCCGGTCGAGGTCCGCGCCGGCGCCGTCTACCTGGCGGGCGGTGGCTGAGGTGCGCTGGCGACCCGTGCCCACCCTGATCTGGCTGGCCGCCCTCGGCGTGGCCCTCGGCGCCGTGCTGGCGCTGCGCTGACCCGCCGGCGGAACAAATCGGGACCGCAGCGCTGCTGGGACCTGAGTGACCACGGCGACCCAGGTGCAGCGCACCTATCTCACGCTGGTCATGCTCACGACGCTGTCGGCGTCGCTGATCTGGGGCATCAACACCCTCTTCCTCCTCGACGCCGGGCTGAACAACCTCGAGGCCTTCGCCGCCAACGCGTTCTTCACCGCAGGGATGATGCTGTTCGAGGTGCCGACCGGCGTGGTCGCGGACCTGGCCGGGCGGCGGATCTCCTTCCTCGTCGGCTCGCTGACCCTGATGGCCGCGACGCTGCTCTACGTCATGCTCTGGCAGGTCGACGCGGCGTTCTGGGCCTGGGCCGTCGTGTCCGTGCTGCTCGGGCTGGGCTTCACGTTCTTCTCCGGCGCGATGGAGGCCTGGCTGGTCGACGCGCTGCACCACACCGGCTTCACCGGTGAGCTGGATGCCGTCTTCGGCCGCGCCCAGGCGGTCGGCGGGGCCGCGATGCTGACCGGCTCGGTGCTCGGCGGCGTGATCGCCCAGGCGACCAACCTCGGCGTCCCCTTCCTCGTGCGGGCCGGCCTCCTCGCGATGACGTTCGCCCTGGCGTTCTTCCTGATGCACGACATCGGCTTCACCCCGGAGCGCGGCAAGCGGCCGGGTCCGGAGGTCCGCCGGATCTTCCGGGACTCGCTGCACTACGGACTCGGTCAGCCGGCGGTGCGCTGGATGATGCTCACGTCGCCGTTCGTCGGCGGTGTCGGCATCTACGTCTTCTACGCGATGCAGCCCTACCTGCTCGAGCTCTACGGCGACGAGGGGGCGTACGGCGTCGCCGGCCTCGCGGCCGCACTGGTCGCCGGCGCCAACATCATCGGGGGCTTCCTCGCCCCGCGGCTCCGGCACGCGTTCCAGCGACGCACCTCGATGATCCTGATGACCACGGCGCTCAGCTCCGGAGCCCTGCTGGTCGTCCCGGTCGTCGACAGCTTCGCGCTGGTGGTTGTCCTGCTGGCCGTGTGGAGCCTCGCCGCGGCAGCCGAGAAGCCGGTCCGGCAGACCTATCTCAACGCCCTGATCCCGTCCCGGCAGCGCGCCACCGTGCTGTCCTTCGACTCGCTGCTCAGCAACACCGGTGGAGTGGCGCTGCAGCCGGCCCTCGGCCGGGTCGCCGACGTGTGGGGCTACCCGGCGACGTTCGCGATCAGCGGTCTCTTCCAGGCGGCCGCCCTGCCGTTCGTCCGCCTCGCGCAGCGGCTGTCGGTACCCGAGGACTACTCTTCCCGGGAGACCCCGGCCACGGTGCCGGCCGAGGAGTCGGCATGACGTGCCTCGGGGTCGGAACCAGGGTCGGCTCAAGGACAGGACCGGTGGTCGCCCTGATGTGCGGCGCCCGCGGCCTGGCCAGATTTGTGGTCGTGCGTACGACAGTCACCGGACCACGACCGCGCGCCGGCCGCGAGCTCGCGCTGCTGGCCGCGCTCTACGTCGCCTACAGCGCCTCCCGCCTGCTCGCGGACCCCGACCCCGGCCAGGCCGTCGACAACGCGCGTGACCTGCTGCACGTCGAGGCGGTCCTGCACCTCGACGTCGAGCGGTGGCTCAACGACGGGCTCAGCGCCCTGCCGGTGCTCCCGCTCGTCGCGAGCTACTGGTACTCGCTGCTGCACTACGTCGTGACGCCGCTGGTCCTGGTCTGGGTCTACCGCGCACACCCGGGCCGCTACCGGGTGGCTCGCAACACCCTGATCGCCGGCTCCGCGATCGGGATCGCCGGCTTCGCGCTGCTGCCGATGGCCCCGCCCCGGATGCTGGCCGGCTACGTCGACACGCTGGCCTCGACCGCCGGCTCCGGCTGGTGGGGCTCGGACGCGAGCGCACCGCGCGGCCTGGGCGCTCTGACCAACGAGCTCGCTGCGATGCCCTCGCTGCACGTCGGCTGGGCGGTCTGGTGCGCCGGCGTGGTGCTGCTCTGCACCCGTCAGCGGTGGCTCCGGGTGCTGGCGGTCGCCTACCCGCTCGTCACGACCCTCGTCGTGGTGGCAACCGCCAACCACTACCTGCTCGACGCCGTGGCCGGGGTCGCGGTGCTCGCCGCCGGTGCCGCGGTCGCCGTCCGGCTGCCCGCCCGGTGGGGCGGCCGTCCCGTCGCGGTAGGCGCCGGCGAGCCGGCCCGGCCCGCGCTGGTGGCTCGTGGCGGGTGGGAGGAGCGGGACGGCCGCGCGGCCGCCTGAGCGGGCGGCTGGGACGATGGCCCGGATGATTGGGACGACGTACCGGATCTGCTTCGTCTGCACGGGCAACATCTGCCGCTCGCCGATGGCCGAGGCGGTGCTGCGCCGGCTGCTCGAGGAGGAGGGGCTCGGCCACGCTGTCGAGGTCGACTCGGCCGGCACCACCTCGTGGCACGTCGGCGAGCCGGCCGACCAGCGGGCGGTGGCAGCGCTGCGCGAGGCGGGCTACGACGGCTCCGCCCACCGGGCGCAGGCGTTCGAGACGTCCTGGCTGGTCGACCGCGACCTGGTCGTCGCACTGGACAGCGGCCACCTGGACGAGCTGCGCGCACTGGCCGCCGGCGGGCCGCACGAGACCAAGGTCCGGCTGCTGGGCTCCTTCGCCGAGGACGCCGACCGCGACCGCGGTCTCGACGGCGGCGGTGACGTCGCGGACCCCTACTACGGCTCGGCGGCCGACTTCGAGCGGGTGCTGGCGCAGGTGGAGGCCGGCTGCCGGGGCATCATCCGCGAGCTGGTCCGCGACGGTGTGGTCCAGCCGGTCTGAGCCGCCGTTCCGCAAGTCGCGGACCGGCGCGCCCCAGGGTTTCTTCGCTGTCGAGGCGACCGGCCTGCGGTGGCTGGCGGCGGCCGGCGGGGTCGCCGTCGTCGAGCCGCTGTCGGTGGGCGCGGACGAGATCATCCTGCCGCACGTCCG
>Ga0126307_10001372_pt1 | contig 16061 bp, 14 predicted proteins | sample Plot28_FD_89955 | JGI IMG/M metagenome (GOLD analysis project Ga0126307, IMG submission 89955) | Serpentine soil microbial communities from UC McLaughlin Reserve, CA, USA - Plot28 | ecosystem: Environmental > Terrestrial > Soil > Grasslands | place: USA: UC McLaughlin Reserve, Lake County... | reverse complement strand
CGCGACGGCTGGCGGCGCCAGGCGGTGCGCAACCAGGCGCAGATCGAGCCGGAGCGCAACGATCCCGGCCACGAAGACGCGGTGATTGCTCGCTCGCTGGTGCACATGGCGCTCGATCGCCTGCCGCCGCGGCGCCGCGCGATTCTGGTGCTTTATGAGATCGATGGAACAGGCATCCAGGACATTGCCCGAATGCTCGGGATTGCGCCGGTGACCGTGCGCTGGCACCTGTCACGTGGACGCGCACAGATGTCGGCCATTCTGATGGGGAAACTACGATGAACGAGTGGCAGCCCATGCTCCGTCACGTCGCCGAGGTGATGCCTCTCAACGCGGACGAAACCGAGTCGATCCGGACGGCGATGCTCGCCGAGGCTGCCGCTCCCCGATCGACCGTCGATTCAAGGTCCCATGCGGGCACGCTCATCGGCGGAGTGCTGGCACTCGCAGTCGCCGCCGGCCTGGTGGCGGCGCGATCGATCGAGCCGGCGCAGGTCACGAGTGAGCCGGACGTATCGCAACCCGCGCCGGCGCCGCCGACCGAGAACCTTCGACACCTGCAGTTTGCTACACCGGGTGGCACGCGGATCATCTGGCAATTCGACCCGCAGTTTTCCTTGAGGGAGCAGACCACACCATGACCTTTCGTTCTTGCTCGGTCGCTGCGGCGCTGATTGCGGCAGCCTGGGTCGCGTCGCCCCAGGCGCAACAAGCGGAAAAGGCGCAACCGGGCTCCGCCCGCCGTGACCCGACCGGCGCCGTGCAATCGATCCAGGGCTTCAATATCGTGCTGCTCGTCGGCGAATCGATGTCGAGTGGTTCGTCGACCGAGGAAGTCCCGACGGCGGCACGCAAGGCGCTGGCCGACATGCGTGAGTTTCTTCCGTACAAGCAGTATCGGGTTCTCGACTCCCACTGGACCTCCTGCTGCGTGATGCCGATGTCAGCGCCCCTGTCCGGGCGCCTTCAAGGGGTGATCGGCAGCGGCGCCGAGAGTTCCGGGGCTATCCGCTTGTTGCCGCGCACGTTCGGCTACACCCTCAGCGTCAACCCTGACGGCGGCAGAATCGCCGTTCGATTCATCATGCGACAGGATGACGGATCCGGCCGCGCATCCTTCCCGGCACGGTCGGAGGGCTCGCGCGAGGTGGAACTGCGGCGGGAGCTCGACGAACTGCAGCGTCAGCGCGATGCCATCGAGGACCGCAAGGCGCCCGCCAATAGTCCGGACGCATTGGCGAACGAGAAGCGGCTACAGCAGCTCCGGCAGAAGATTTCCATGATGCAGCGCGAAATCGAATCGGCGGGTTCGTCTGCGGGTTCGCCGATGTCCCGGGCGATCGTCGACAGTTCTTTCATGATGGACGCCGGCGAGACGGTGGTTGTCGGCACCTCGCGCCTGGGCGGCGACAAGGCACTGATCGCGCTCGTCACCGCCGCGCGGCGCACGCGCTGAAGGCAACTCCAAACTCCAAAGTTCAAACTCCAGAGTTTCGATTCTGACCATGGGTTGGGAGTTGAAGGCTTTGGAGTTCGTCGTTTGGAATTTGGAGTTTGCAGTATCGTACCGAGATGAAGCCGCGTCGGCCGCCGATTCCCAAGCCCCTGAAAACCACGATCGAGACACGGCGGATACTCGACGCCCTGGCGACGCAGCATCCCAACGCGAATACCGAGCTTCATTTCAAGAGCGCATACGAGCTGCTGGTCGCGACGATTCTGTCGGCGCAGTGCACTGACGAGCGTGTGAACCAGGTTACGCCGGCGCTCTTCAAGCGCTACCCTGACGCGCGGGCGCTCGCCAGGGCGACCACCAGCGACCTCGAGCCCCAGATTCAATCCACCGGTTTCTTTCGCGCCAAGTCCAAGTCGCTGGTCGGCATGGCCACCGAAGTGGTTGAACAGCATCGCGGCGAGGTGCCGAAGACCATGGAGGAACTGGTGGAGCTGCCGGGCGTCGGTCGCAAGACCGCGAACGTGGTGCTCGGGCATGCGCTCGGCATTCCAGGTCTGCCCGTCGACCGGCACGTGCTGCGAGTTGCCAATCGACTCGGGATCGCATCGTCGGAGGATCCCGAGGTGGTCGAGCAGCAGCTCGGAACTGCTCTTCCACCAGAGCGATGGACAGCGACCTCGGACACGCTGATCCTGCATGGACGGCGGATCTGTAAACCCAGGCCGCTCTGTGGCGAGTGCGCGGCGCGGCCGTACTGTCACTACTTCCGGACGGTGATCTCGAAGTTCAGCAAGCCGTCAGCGCGGAAGACGGCCAAGCCAGCAAAGGCGATGAAATGACGCGCGAGGCTTTCAATCGCCTCGTGGAGGAAGCGCTGCAGGACATCCCGCGGCGCTTTCGAGAAGAGATCAAGAACGTCGCGATCGTTGTCGAGGACGAGCCGTCCCCCGAGCTGCTGGCCGAGATGGAGATCGAGCCTCCCGACTCGCTGTACGGGCTTTACCAGGGCACTCCCCTGCCGCAGCGAAGCTGGGGGCATGGCAATGCCCTGCCCGATCGCGTGACGCTGTTCCAGGGCACGATCGAAGAAGACGCCGAAGACCACGAAGACATGATCGTCTCGATCGCCGAAACCCTCATTCACGAGCTCGGACACTACTTCGGCATGAGCGAGGAACAGATCGAAGAGATCGAAGACAAGTATTGGAACGGCGAGTCGGTCGAAGACCTCTGAGGAATGCGCGCGAAGAAGCGGTACGGTCAGCACTTCCTGCAAGGGGCCTGGGCCGACAAGGTGGTCGATGCGATCGGCCCGCGTGCGGGAGATCAGTTCGTCGAGATCGGGCCCGGCCCCGGCGCGCTGACGCTCAGGCTCGCTCCGCGGGTGGCGCATCTCACGGCGGTGGAGCTCGACGGTGAGATGGTCGCTTCGCTGCAGCCGCATCTGCCGCCGAACGTCACCCTGATCCACCAGGATTTTCTCGAAGCGGATCTCGCCGCCCTGGCAGGCGCCTCGGCTGTCCGGGTCGCCGGCAACCTTCCCTACAACGTTTCATCTCCCATACTTTTCCGGCTGCTCGATGCGCATCGCAGCGGCCGGGGGGTGATCGACGCGACCCTGATGCTGCAGCGTGAAGTCGCGGATCGGATCACAGCCCGGCCCGGAACGAAGGATTACGGAGTGCTCTCGATCTTCGTCCAGCTGCATACGGATGTCTGTAAGCTGCTGTCACTGCCTCCCGGGGCGTTCCGGCCGGCGCCAAAGGTCCACTCGGCCGTTGTGCGGCTCGCGTTCCGGGCACCCGCCATCCCCATCGAAGACGAGCGACAGTTCGAGGCGATGGTCAGGTCGATGTTCACGCAGCGGCGCAAGACGCTCTCGAACGCGCTGAAATCACATGCCGACAGCCGGGGCCGGCGTGCCGCCGATGCGCTCGCCGCCGCTGGAATTGATCCAGGCCGCCGTCCCGAGACCCTGCAACTCGAAGAACTGGCACGGCTTGCGGCCTTTTTCGTTTCGCCGTAAATGCGAGCTGTGCTATAGTTTGCGCGGTTTTGCCTGTGTTTGCGCGCCGGCGCTTTCGCAGGCAACGATCCTCGGCTCGCTGTTCCAGCGGCAGGCCGGGTGGGCACTCTTGATTAGCGGCTCCCGCCGCAAAGCGTTCCGGTTCCATTCGCCTGGATGGCTCTCCGCGCGCTATGTGTCCTTCGATCGATTTGCCGAGTGGTAATGACTCGTCCCATCTGGGTCCAAGTGTGTTTAAACGTCGGTTGCCCGGCCTGAAGGCCTGGTCTGCGGGTGTTGGTGGACGACAAACTCACAACTGACGCTCCGCCGCTCGAGCTGATCCCGCTCGGAGGGTTGGGCGAGTTCGGGATGAACATGATGCTTGTCGCATGCGGCGACACGGCGATTCTCGTCGACGCCGGTGTCATGTTTCCCGACCCGGAACTGCTCGGCGTCGACCTGATCATCCCTGACCTGCGGCAGCTCGAAAAGTACCGGATCTCTGCGCTGGTTCTCACGCATGGCCACGAGGATCACATCGGCGCCGTTCCGCACGTCCTTCCGTACGTCCAGGGACCGGTATTCGGAACCGCCTTCACACTGGCGCTGGTCGAAGGGAAAATCGAGGACCTCGACGAGGCCGCGAGAAAAGAGCTGCGCGTCGTCCGCCCCCGTGAGCGGGTGACGGTCGGCAGCTTTACCATCGAGTTCCTCCGCGTCACGCACAGCATCCCTGACTGCGTGGCGGTTGCGATCACGACGCCGCGCGGCGTCGTGCTTCACACCGGCGACTTCAAGATCGACCAGACGCCGCTCGACGGCGAGCATTTCGATTTCCACCGGTTCGCCGAGCTCGGGAGCGCCGGTGTGCTGGTCCTGTTATCCGACAGCACCAACGTCGACCGCAAGGGTTTTACCGGCTCGGAGCTCGAGGTCGTCGACGGGTTCGAGGAGATCTTCACCAGCGCGACCGGCAAGATCGTGGTCGCGATGTTCGCGTCGAGCATCTTCCGGATGCAGATCCTGGTGGATCTCGCCGCCCGCTTCGATCGACAGGTCGCGTTTGTCGGACGTGGCGTAATCGACAACGCGGAGGTGGCCCAGCGGCTGAAGTACCTGCGCATCCCGTCCGGTGTGCAGGTGGCCGACAGCGACGTTCGCGGCCTGCCCTCGCAGGATGTCGTGTGCATCTGCACCGGCTCTCAGGGTGAGCCGCGCGCGGCACTCTCACGGATTGCCATCGACGATCATCGGCACGTGAAGCTCGAGCCTGACGACACCGTGGTCTTCTCGGCCCGCGAGATCCCGGGTAACGAGAAGGCCATTGGCCGGGTAATGAATCATGTGGCCCGGCGCGGGGTCGAGATCGTCGACGATTCGATGAAGCGTATCCATGTCTCGGGGCATGGCAGCGAGGAAGAGCTGAAGCTCGTCCTCTCGCTGGTAAAGCCAAAGTTTTTCGTCCCGATACACGGGGAGTACCGTCAGCTCGCGCGGCATGCCAGGATCGCCGGCCGCGTGTCTCGCGGGACCAGGGTCCTGCTTGCCGAGAACGGCGACCTCGTGAGGTTCGATGACAACGGCGGAACAGTGGCAGAGAAGGTACCCGCAGGTCGGATCCTGATCGATGGAACAAGGAGTGGTGAAGTCGGAGACGAAGTTCTTCGCGACCGTCGCCATCTCGCCGGCGACGGGCTGGTCGTGCCGGTGGTGGCGATCGGCAAACAGTCGGGCACGCTCGAAGAGACGCCGGACGTGATTACCCGCGGCTTCGTGCTGGACGCGCGAACCGAAGGCCTGCTCAAGGAGATACCCGGGCTGCTGACAGCCACGCTCGACGGCGCCAGTATCGAGGAACGCACCGATCCAGGATTGATAAAGGAGAAGATACGCGTGGACCTGCAACGGTTCTTCCGCAAACGCTCAGGTCTCCGGCCGCTGGTGCTGCCGGTAGTCATGGAGATCTGACGTGTCGGCAACCACTTTCATTTCCCGGCGGCTGAGCGAATTCGTAGGTATGGCGTTCTTCGCCGGCGCCTTGCTGATACTGGTAGCGCTCGCCAGCTACAGCGCCTCCGACCCCGTGTGGTTCTTCAACACCGGAGCGGAGGGCGTGCCGCTGAATTTCGCCGGCCGTGTCGGCGCATTCGTGGCCGAGCTCTCTTATCAGCTGCTGGGGTACTCCGCCTTTCTGCTGCCTGTCGTCCTGGTCGTCGTCGGGTGGCATTACTTCTGGTGCAAACCAGTTGATGCGCCCTACACGAAAGCGGCGGGTGCTGCCCTTCTGTTCGCTTGCGTGTCTTCATTCACCGCGCTGGCGATGCCGCCCGCGAACACCGTTCACAAAAAGTTTCGCGCCGGCGGATATCTCGGAGAGTGGTTGTCGGGGGGCCTCACCGACTACCTCAATCGCACTGGCGCCATCATCCTGATTCTGACGCTGCTGTTCCTGGCGATCATTCTGTCGACGCAGTTCTCGTTCGGCCGGCTGTTCGCGGCGGTTGCGGAGATGGCCCGCGATCGCGGAACGGCGCTGCTTGGCGCCTACCGTGCCCGGCGCGAGGAGCGGCGTCGCGACAAACAGCGACAGGACGTTTTGAAGAAGCATCTCGACAAGGCGCCGACGGAAGCGCGGGAGAAGATCGCCGCCGCGGCGAAGTTGAAGAGAGAAGCGTCGGTCAAGGAAGCCGGTTCCGAGGAAACTGTCGTGGCAAAGCCGTCCCGGACCGCCGCCATGGTTGGCGCCGCCGCCGCCGCGCTGAAGGCCGCTTCGTCGCGCCCGACGCCGGGGCCGGCAATCAAGCGTCCCGTGCCGCCCGTCGAAACTCCGCTGCCTCTGCCTGAACCGGACAAGGCGCCGGTCGAGCGGAAGAAGGGCACCTATACCCTTCCGCCTCTCGCCCTGCTCGACGCACCGAAGCCGCAGTCGAAGATCGACGAGCGGGAGTTGATGGAAGGAGCGCGGCTGCTGGAAGAGAAATGCCGCGAGTTCTCGGTCGAAGGCACGGTCGTCCAGATTCACCCCGGGCCGGTCGTCACGACCTACGAGTTCAAACCGGACGCCGGCGTGAAGTACAGCAAGATCACCGGTCTTGCCGATGACCTGTGCCTGGCGATGAAGGCGGAGTCGGTGCTGATCGATCGCATTCCCGGAAAGAGCACCGTCGGGATCCAGATCCCGAACGCCAACCGGGAGATCATCTCGATGCGCGAGCTGCTCGAGGCCGACATCTACAAGCGCTCCGCTTCGCGGCTGACGCTGGCAATGGGCAAGACCATTCACGGCGAGCCATACATCAGCGACCTTGCGACGATGCCTCACCTGCTGATCGCGGGATCCACGGGCACCGGCAAGTCGGTCAGCGTGAACGCGATGCTTTCGAGCATCCTGTTCCGCGCCACGCCCGACGAGGTCCGGCTGATCATGGTGGATCCGAAGCGCCTCGAGCTGGGCATGTACGAGGAGATTCCTCACCTGCTCACGCCGGTGGTGGTCGATCCCAAGCTCGCGGCCAACGCACTGCGGTGGGCGGTGCGCGAGATGGAAGAACGCTACAAGACGCTCGCCGCTGTCGGCGTCCGCAACATCGAACAGTACAACCGCAACATCCGGACGATGCAGACGGAGAACAAGGGTCCGGTGCTCGACGAGAAGGGCGTCGAGATCAAGACCCTGCCGGCCATCGTCGTACTCATCGACGAGCTTGCCGACCTGATGATGGTGGCGGGCAACGAGGTGGAGGAATCCATCTGCCGGCTCGCCCAGATGGCGCGCGCGGTAGGAATTCATCTCATCCTGGCGACCCAGCGGCCGTCGGTAGATGTCATCACCGGGTTGATCAAGGCCAACCTGCCGGCTCGAGTTTCCTTCCGCGTGTCTTCGAAGATCGATTCGCGGACGATTCTCGACTCGAACGGCGCGGAGCAGCTGCTCGGCAAGGGAGACATGCTCTATCTGCCACCGGCCTCATCGCGGCACGTTCGTCTGCACGGGCCGTACATCTCCGAGCAGGAGAGCGCCCGGCTGGCAAGTTTCCTGCGCAAGCAGGGCAAGCCGACCTACGACACGTCTATTACTGACGATGAAAAGAAGGCCGGAGGCGGCGACCTCGATTTCGAGAAAGACGATTTGTACGACGAAGCCTCACGCATTGTCGTGACCAGCGGACAGGCATCGATCTCTTATCTGCAGCGGCGCCTGCGCATCGGGTTCAGCCGCGCGGCTCGACTCGTCGACATGATGGAAGCCGACGGGCTCGTCTCCGCCGCCGCCGGCGGGAAGGCGCGCGAGGTGCTCGTGAAGAAGGAGTACTTCGATGAAGTTGACGCACAGCTCAGGTAAGCCGAGGACACCATGAAACTGAAAGCGGCTGCCGTTCTCATACTCGTCTCATTGGCGCTTCCCGCGGCAGTCGCGGCAGCTGACCAGGGACCACAGGTGCTTTACACCCGAGCGCTCGCCCGCGAGCGCGGTCTTCGCGACGGCGCAAGGAAGCCGACCTTGTCGCAGTTGCGCAGTGTCGTCGCCGCCTACGAAGGCGTCATCCGTCGGCACCCGACGAGCGGCTACTGCGATAATGCCCTCTGGCAGGCGGCGAATCTGTCGTTCCTCGCGTTCGATTCGTTCGGTCAGGCGACCGACAAGGCGACCGGCCTGCGGCTGCTCGCGCAGATGCGGACGCAGTATCCATCCAGCTCCTTGAACGCACAGGCGCGGGTCATTCTGCGCGATCGGGATGCCGCGGCTGCGGCGTCGGCGACCAGCGGAACACCGGCGCCCGGCGTCGCGGCGCCCGTTGCCACTCCCGCTGCTCCGGTGCCGTCGACTCCCGCCACGGAGGCTCCAGCCATCTCGACGCCAAAGGCGGCATCGCCGTCGACCTCAGGTGCATTGCCGCGGTTCGTGCCACCCGTTCTGACCGATGGATTGAAGCCGGCCACAGGATCCGCGAGGGATGCAGCGGGAGCCTCGTCTACCCCGGCCGCCAGAGTCTCGATCCGTGATGTGAAACGAACGTCGCTGCCCGAGGGCATGCGCGTGACGATTGAAATGGACGGCGAGTCGACCTATCACGCCGAACAACTGGAGAACCCTCGCCGCGTGTTCTTCGACCTTCGCGGCGCGAGGGCCTCAGCCGCGCTGCAGGACGCAGACCTGAAGTTCACCGACGATATCGTTCGCGAGATCCGCCTCGGCCGGCATCCGAATGCAACGCGCATCGTCATGGACATGGAAGGTGTCGAGAGTTACAGCGTCTTCACGCTCTACGATCCGTTCCGCGTTGTCGTGGACTTCAAGCGGACCGCGACTTCGATGCCGCCCGCGGCGCCGCCGACGGCGTTGCCGCCGCCGGCGCGCCAGACACCCGCACAGGAAGTGGACTCCCCAGCCGTCTCCGACGCGAAGCCGCTCCCTTCGCGTCCGATCATGGCAACTCCACCGCCGGCGTTGCCGTCAGCAAACCTCGATGGCAAGTTCTCGCTGTCACGTCAGCTCGGTCTTGGGGTTGCGCGAGTTGTCATCGATGCCGGCCACGGCGGCCACGACCCGGGCGCGCACGGCAACGGCGTCGAGGAAGCCGAGCTTACGCTCGACGTCGCGTTGCGTCTCAGTCAGCTCCTCGAGAAGCAACCCGGTATCGAAGTGGTGATGACTCGCAGCACGGACGTGTTCATTCCACTCGAGGAACGAACCGCCATTGCGAATCGTGAAAACGCGGACCTGTTCCTGTCGATTCACGCAAACGCCAGCCGCAATGTGAAAGCTCGGGGTGTCGAAACCTACTTCCTGAACTTTGCCAGCAACCCCGAAGCCGAGGCAGTGGCCGCGCGCGAGAATGCCGGCTCGGGCCAGACGATGCACAAGCTCCCGGAGATCGTGAGAGCAATTGCGTTGAACAACAAGCTGGAAGAGTCTAAGGACTTCGCCGAGATGGTGCAGAAGTCAATGGTCAAGCGTCTCTCGGCGCGCAACAGCCAGCTTCGCGATCTCGGCGTGAAGCAGGCGCCCTTCGTCGTGCTCATCGGCGCCGCGATGCCGAGCGTGCTGGCGGAGATTTCGTTCGTGACTCACCGGCAGGAGGGGACGCTGCTGAAGAGTGGAGCGTACCGGCAGCAGATCGCCGAGTCACTGCTCGACGCCGTGCTGAAGTATCAGCAGTCGCTGAAGAAGATCAGAAGTGGTGCCGCTACCCAGGCGACGACCAAGTAGCGCCAGCGCGGCGCCTCGCTAGGTAATTTTGAGAGCTTCCGAATCGGGGACCGGTTCGAGGTTGTAGCGCGCCCGCAGCTTCTTCACGCCGATGAGGATGCCGCCGAAGATTGCGCCGAGCGTGAGCGCCAGCAGGACCAGCACACCCGTCAGGCCGAAGGCTCCAATCAGCACATCCGCGACCGACGTGGTCTTTACAGGCTGCTCGACCACCTTGACCATGACGGGCTGAAACAGGAGCGCGAGGATCATCTGCTTAGTTAGAGTCGGCGTCGGTGACAAGGTTCCACGGCAGCTGCATTAGGTCGGGTGAGGCAGCCCTGAAGGCTGCACTACGTGATCCGGTGACTGCGTGATCTGTTGACGCTACCACTCGCTGCTGGTGAACGCCAGCTCGGCAAGAGTGCGCACGGCGACGCCGGTCGGGCCCTTCGACTGCCAGGGCCTGGCCTCATCGGCCCATGCCGTGCCGGCGATATCGAGATGCACCCACGGCCGATCTCCCACGAACTCCTTGATGAACATCGCCGCCGTGCAAGCGCCCGCCGGACGTCCGCCGGTGTTGGTCATGTCAGCCACATCGCTGCGGAGCTGCTCGCAGTACTCATCGTAAAGGGGCATCGGCCAGACACGGTCGCCGGCGCGGGAGGCGGTCGTTTGTACGATCTGGGCCCACGACGAGGGTTGCCCGAAGAGACCGGATGCGACCTTCCCGAGAGCGACGACACATGCGCCGGTGAGCGTGGCGACATCGACGAGGTGCGTCGCGCCCAGCTGCTGCGCATACCAGAGACCATCGCCGAGTACCAGCCGTCCTTCAGCGTCAGTGTTGATGACCTCGACAGTCTTACCGCTCGCGCCGGTCAGCACGTCGCCTGGTTTCACCGCACGGCCGCCGGGCATGTTTTCGGTTGCCGGGATCACGCCGATCACGTTGATCGGCGCCTTCAGCATCGCGATCGCGCGCATCGCTGCGATTACGGCCGCACCACCTGACATGTCGGTTTTCATACGCTCCATGCCGTCAGCAGGTTTGATCGAGATCCCGCCGGTGTCGAAGGTGATCCCCTTCCCTACCAGGCCCAGGACTGGTGAAGCGGGAGCGCCGGCGGGCTCGTGCTTGAGCACGATGACACGTGCCGGCTCCGAACTCCCCTTCGCCACTCCCATCAGGAGGCCCATATTGAGCTTCTCGATTTTTTTCTCGTCGAGAACCTCGACTGCGAGTCCGGCGGCGCGGCCCACTTCAGCGGCTCGGTCGGCAAAGACTCGCGGCGTCAGCAGGTTCGACGGCTCGTTGCACAGATCGCGGGCGATGTTGCAGCAATCGCCGAGGATCCAGCCGCGGCGCACGGCGGCGTTGGCCGATGTTGCATCGGCACCTGGTGCGACGATGATCATCTCTTCAGCCGGCGGCCCGATCCGATCGCCGGTCTTGTGCCGGTCGCCGTTGAAAGCCGCCAGCATCAGTCCTTCGGCCGATGCCTGGATCGTCGACGCGGGCGCATTGCCCACGCGCAGGACGATGGCCAGCCGGCGAATGCGGCGCTGTTTCGCCGCGAGCCCGGCGGCGGTTGCGACCTTGCGAAGCCGTTCCGCGGTGAACGCCGCCCTGGCTCCGGCGCCGATGATCGCAACTCTCGGAGCTCCCCAGCCCTTCAGCGGTGTAATGAACAGGTCGAAAAGCTTGCCCTTGAACTCCCCTCCGGCGATCGCCTGCTCGATCATGCGGCCGGTTGCTTCGTGAAGACCGGTGAGGTCCGGGAACGTATCTCCTTCGAAAACTGGCACAACCAGGAGGTCGGTCTGGACACTTGAGGGAATGAGAGTCGTGACTGAAATGACCGGGAAGTCCTGCGTTGAAACCATGTGCGGAGATTATAATGGGGCTTCCTACCCGGGGAGAGAACCAATGAGATTCCCGAATTCTGGTGTGAGTATCGCTGCCGCGCTCACTTTCTCGATTGGTATCGGTACCGCCGCTCTCCTGGCCAGTTCCGACAAGACCAGGCCTGCCGTCTCGGTCAAAGCGAATCCCGCGGTCGGGTTCGCGCCGACCCGGGTGGTGATGACCGCCGAATTGAAGGGCGGCCTCGATGACTACGTTGATTACTACTGCCCTTCGATCGAATGGCAGTGGGGTGACGACACGCGGGCGGAGTCGAAGGCCGACTGCGATCCCTATGAACCGGGCAAGAGTGAAATCAAGCGGCGCTATGTCTTCGATCGCGTTTTCGATACGCCCGGCGACTACCGTGTCGAGTTCCGCTTGAAGCAGAAGAACAAGATCGTGGGTGCCGGATCGACGACCGTGCGAATCCGTCCCGGTCTGCGCGACGGCGGCGGCAACTAGTCCTGCACCGCCTCGACGATCATCGCGATGCCCATCCCGCCGCCGATGCACAGGGATGCGGCTCCACGGCCGCCTCCACGCGCCTGCAGCGAGTGGAGGAGCGTCGTCAGGACCCTGGCGCCACTCGCGCCGATTGGATGTCCGAGTGCGATCGCACCGCCATGGACGTTGACCCTGGCCGGATCCAGCTTCAGTTCACGGACGACCGCCAGCGACTGTGACGCGAACGCCTCGTTGAGTTCGAATAGGTCCAGGTCGCCGAGGGTGAGGCCGGCGCGCTGCGCCGCCCTGGTCAGTGCGTTCACCGGACCCATCCCCATGATCATCGGCTCCACGCCCGTGGTGCAGTACGACAGGACCCTGGCGAGCGGCTGTCTGCCGAGCGCTCTCGCCTTCTCTTCAGTGGAGACAACGAGTGCCGCGGCGCCGTCGTTGATGCCGGAGGCGTTGCCGGCGGTCACGGTGCCATCCTTGGCAAACGCCGCACGAAGTGCCCCGAGCTTTTCCACTGTCGTCCCGGCGCGCGGATATTCATCTTTGTCCATTCGTACCGCCGGTCCCTTTCGCTGCGGCAGCTCGATCGCGACGATCTCCTTGTCGAACGCGCCAGCTTTGATGGCGTGCTCGGCGCGACGCTGACTCTCAGCTGCGAAGGCGTCCTGGTCCACGCGCGACACATTGAAGCGCTTCCCCACTTCTTCAGCTGTGTTGCCCATGTGACAGCCGTTGATGGCGCAGGACAGGCCCTCTGCCAGCATCGAATCGATCGCCTCGGCGTTTCCCATCCGGTAGCCCCACCGCGCGCCCTTCAGGATGTAGGGCGCGTTGCTCATCGACTCGGTTCCTCCGGCAAGGACCAGGTCGACGTACCCTGCCTTCACTGCCTCCACCGCGTGTACGACAGCCTGCAGCCCGGATCCACAGACCCGATTGATCGTTTCGGCGGGCACTTCAACCGGGACTCCCGCTTTGATCGAGGCCTGGCGGGCGACGTTCATTCCGGCGCCTGCCTGGAGCACGCAGCCCATGATGACGTCACCAAGGCTGGCTGCGTCGACGCCCGCACGGGCGATTGCCTCGCGAATGACGATGGCGCCGAGGTCGGCCGCGGACAAGTCCTTGAGGGCGCCGCCAAAGGACCCAATCGGCGTTCGACAGGCGGAGAGAATGACGGCGTTGCTCATCTATCGTTCCAGTTCTTTTCGATTGCGGAAATATTCGAGCGCGCCCGGGTTGGCGAGCGCTTCCCTGTTCTTGACTTCGCGGCCGTGCACCACCTCACGGACGGCCAGTTCGACGATCTTGCCGCTCTTCGTCCGTGGAATCTCGGGCACGGAAAGGATCCGCGCCGGCACGTGCCGCGGCGTGGTGTTCTGGCGAATACGACGCCGGATGCGGTCTTCGAGGTCCGGCGTCAGCGCGGAGCCATCCTTCAGGCGGACGAACAGGACGATTCGTTCGTCGTCTTCCCAGCGCTGGCCGATGACGAGACTCTCGGCAACCTCCTCGAGCTGCTCGACCTGGCGGTAGTTTTAGGCGGTACCGATGCGGACGCCGCCGGAATTGAGAACCGCATCCGAGCGGCCGTAGATGATGATGCCGCCGTGGCTGGTGAGCTCGGCCCAGTCGCCGTGCCGCCACACTCCTGGATACGTGTCGAAGTAGGCGGCGTGATACTTCCGTGCATCCGGATCGTTCCAGAACGCGACCGGCATCGAGGGGAACGGCATCGTGCAGACCAGCTCCCCCTTCTCGCCGTCCACCGGCTGTCCGTGTTCGTCGAACACCTCGACCTTCATACCGAGCGCGCGCACCTGGATCTCTCCCCGCCACACCGGCCCGATCGGGTTCCCGCCGACGAAACAGCTGATGATATCGGTTCCCCCTGAGATCGACGCCAGGTGGATATCGTGCTTGATCCGCTCGTACACGAAGTCGAAGCTCTCCGCGACCAGAGGCGAGCCGGTCGATGTCATCGTCCGCACCGAGGACAGGTCGTGGGTCTCGATTGGCGCGAGGCCCGCTTTGTTGACTGCGTCGATGAACCGCGCCGATGTCCCGAACAGGGTCATCTCCGCCTCATCGGCGAAATCGAAAAGCACGTTGCCGTCCGGATGGAATGGGGAGCCGTCGTAGAGCAGCAGCGTTGCTTCAGAGGCGAGTGCCGTCACCAGCCAGTTCCACATCATCCACCCGCAAGTGGTGAAGTAGAAGACGCGATCCCCTGGCTGAATGTCGCAATGAAGCTGGTGTTCCTTGAGATGCTGGATCAGTGTGCCGCCGGCGCCATGGACGATGCACTTCGGCACACCCGTAGTGCCGGAGGAATACATGATGTACAGCGGATGGTCGAACGGCAGCTGCTCGCATTGCAGTTCGGTCGTATGGCCCGCGACAAAGTCATCCCATGAAACCGCGCTGCCAGTGTCGTCCGGCGAGGTTCCGGCATACGGGATGATCACGAGTCGGCGGACGGTCGGCAACTGCTCCACGATTGACGCGAGCTTCTGGCGCAAGTCGTGTGTCTTCCCTGCGTAGAAGTACCCGTCTGCCGCGACCAGCACCTTCGGTTCGATCTGACCGAATCGATCGAGAACGCCCTGCACCCCAAAGTCCGGCGAACACGACGACCAGACGGCGCCGACAGCCGCGGTCCCGAGTGAGGCGACGATCGCTTCAGGCATGTTGGGAACATAGCCGGCAACGCGATCGCCCGGTGTGACTCCTTCGGCACGTAGAGCTGAAGCGAACCGAGCCACGCCCGCCCGCAGTGCGTCGTGACTGACAATCTGATGCCGCTGCCCTTCACCGTTGAAGATCAGCGCGGCGCCGTCGCCACTCTGGCGGAGCACGTTCTCGGCGAAGTTGAGCCGTGCGTCGGGAAAGAAGCGTGATCCCGGCATCCTGTCGAGATCGGCAACGACGCGGTCGCCGGGGTTGCCGCGGATGCGGCAGAAGTTCCAGACGCTTTTCCAGAATGCCTCCGGACGCTCGATCGAAAACGTGTACAGCGCCGGGTAATCAGTGACGGCAACGTTCCATTCAGACTCAACGTGCCGCATGAATGCGGTGATTCGTGCGCGGGCAATGCGGTCCGGAGACGGGGACCATAGCGGAGCATCCGTGGAGTTCATCCACGCAAATTATATCGGGGTGATGTCGTACTCTTCGCTGCGATACGGAGTGAAGCCGCGGTTGAGATAGTTCTGCAGTGCGGCCGGATGATCCAGCGTCGACGTGTGGAGCCAGACGCGGTGTGCACCGAGATCGAAGGCCCTTTCCGCCGCCACGGTGAGCAGGTGTCCGCCCAGTCCACGTCCGTAGAATCCGGGTCTCAGCCCGAAGTACGCAATCTCTACTGACCCTTCGCCGCTCCTCCGGAGCTCGAAGTACCCGGCGACCTCACCGTCGACGGTCAGCACCCATAAGGAAATGTCTGGATCCGACAGATACGCGCTGATCTCCGCATCACTCCAGGGGAGCCGGTCGACCCAGTAATAGGGCCCGCCGACCTCCTCGTAGAGGGAACGCCAGAAGGACGCCGCGCAGCGCTCGATCCTGTCGACGCGTACGTCCTGCCGGTCGGAATGCTTTGGCAGCAGGCCGGCGCGGCCGGTCAGCTCGAGGTAGGTTCGCGTGGCTCGCATGCTCAGTCGAGCCGTGCTTTCCATGCCGCGGCGCTCGCGAACATGGCGTCCATTGTCTCCGTGCCCTCATCATCGCGAATCCGCTGCAGTGCCGCGATCAACTCGTCGAGTGCATTGTTGACACTCGATCGGTTGGACTCGACGATGTCGCGCCAGAGGGCGGCGGGGCTGCTGGCAAGTCGCGTCGAATCACGGAGCCCGGGACCGGCGAGATGCAGGCCCGACTCCCCTGCCTTTTCGCCCGCGACGTGCATCAAGGCACTCACCGCCAGCTGCGGCAGATGGCTGATGAACGCCAGCAGCCGATCGTGCTCGGCCGCGCTCATTGCGTGAGGCCGCGCGCCGATCGCGCTGACGAGCGCCTGCAGCCGCTCGACGTCCTCATG
>Ga0126307_10001371_pt1 | contig 16065 bp, 10 predicted proteins | sample Plot28_FD_89955 | JGI IMG/M metagenome (GOLD analysis project Ga0126307, IMG submission 89955) | Serpentine soil microbial communities from UC McLaughlin Reserve, CA, USA - Plot28 | ecosystem: Environmental > Terrestrial > Soil > Grasslands | place: USA: UC McLaughlin Reserve, Lake County... | reverse complement strand
GCGCGCGCTCCTGCGCGACACGGCCGACGCGCTGCTCTTCTGCGCGGGCGCCAGGCTCGACGACGAGGCCGCCGACGCGCTCGCGCGGATGGGCGACCTCGCGGGCGACCTGGTCGGCTCCGAGCGCTGGGACCCGGAGTTCGCCGAGCGCGTGCTCACCGACCTCGAAGCCTGCGGACCCGCGGAGCTGGCGGGCCTCGCGGAGCGCGACGCCGGCTGACCTGTCATCTCTCCGCGCAACCCCCGCGACGACGTGAAGGACAGAGTCGGGTCGTCTTAGGGCGGCAACGCTGTCATCCGATTCCCAGCGCGAGCTTGCGGCACGTGAATGCCTCGGCGTAACCGCTTGGCGATCGGCCCTCCATGCCGCGCACGCGCATGAGACCGAGAAACAGCTCCTTGTCGAACCAGTGCTTGACTCCCTGGCTCTCGAACGCGCGCACGATGAGGTCGGCCTTCTCGAGCGCGAGCTCTTCTGGGACCGAGACGAAGACATTCGGCGTTGCAAGGTCGCCGTCGTACTTCGGGATCTCGTACTCGACGATTAGGTGATCCCGCCAGGTGTTCCACGTCAGCTCGCATACGAGGCGGTGATCCTGATGGAGGTCGTGGCGCGTGTGCGTGAAGATGATGTCCGGATAGACGCGCGCCTTCAGGTCCTCGAAGACGTCCTTGATTTCGCCGCCCACGTAGGGGAAGAAGCCGTCCCGAAACCCGTGGACCATTACCTCGGAGCGCCCGGCTGCCTCGAGGAATGCCTCCCCGCTCGCCCTGGCCTCGTCCGCACGCACCCCCTGCGCCCCGAACACAACCCATGTCACGTCGAGGCCAGGGTGCGCCCGCGTGAGCGCAAGCAGCGTCGCGCCGCACCCGATCTCGATGTCATCGGAGTGCGAGCCGAGCACGAGGATGTGACGGCGATCTCCGTTCAGGAGCAGCGGGAATTGGTACATGATGGGAAGCTACGTGGATTCGGGCTCAGGGACGACTTGACGCGGGGGCTGACGCTCTATGCATGTTCGTCGAGACCGAGCCAACGCTACCGGCGCCCGACAGCCTTGCGGCGCCAGTCCCGAAGCCGGTCTCGTCTCGTCTCCGACAGGCGCCGCGACAGCCAGCCGATCGTAGAGTTCGCCGCCGCGCGCGCCCGGAGTGCGACCTCGCCCCGCAGCCTCGGCCGCAACCAAACAGGCACGTCGCCCGGATCGAGCCGGAGCGGCACGTCCGGCTCGAACAGGAGCCGCCGCATGATCCTCGCGTATGCGGTCGCGCCCGCTCGAACCCAGCCCCGGCGCTGCCAGGGCTTCGGGCTGTCCGGGTAGTGGAGAAGTCGAGTCGGTCTCCCGTTCAGCGTGCAGCGGAGCGACTCGACGTCCTCGATCGAGACGTGGCCGCCGAACGCCTCGTCGCCCTCCGGCAGGAGAGCCAGTGCGCTCCGCGGGATCTCACTCATCAGCAACGCGTTGAGCGAATCCGCGTCAGGCGCATTGAAGGGCTGGTCGTCGAGGAAGGCCTGCTCCGCGGGGACGAGCTCGTTGAGTTCCCACCAGCGCTCGAGGAGGCTCGGCCAGCACCCGACGTCGAGGACCACGAAGCCGTTGTGGAACCATTCCTCCCGACGCAACGGAGCGCGCAGCTTGAGCGTCGGCTCCCACTCCGCGAACCACCGGTTGCGCGCCGCCGTCGTCCACGCCGGCGCCGCCACCATCTGACCGTCGCGAGCGAGATCGAGGGCCTCGTCCAGGCGGCCGGTAACGACGATGTCGCTGTCGATCAACACGACGGTGCCCGACGCACCGACGAGATAGGGGTACGGCTTCATCGAGACCGGCGTGCCCGCGATCTTTTTGGGGACTTCGACGACGTCGGCGTGGCCCTCGAGCAGCGCACGCTGGCCGCGGTCCAGGCCGGCGTCAAGCACGACGAGCTTTCCTTCGTTTCCCGTCAGGCGCAGCGAGTTGAGGAGCATGACCGTGCCGAGGAAGAACTCGGCGTCGGAGATCGTGTAGTACGTGGCGTGGCCTCGAACCAGGGTGGCGGCCGAGGTCGACGCGGCGTCCGTGCGGTCGTGGTCGCTCATCGTCCGAGTGTCGTTTCCGAAGACGTCGCTGTGGTGCCGCGAGTGCGGAGCCCTGAACGTGTTCACGCAGCGATCAGAAGCCGTTCCTCGAGCCACGTCTCCCCGCGGAAATGCCGGTACTGGTCGGCACGCAACCTGTCCGCGAGCCGGTCCGCCGGCAGCTCGACATCGTCGTAGGTAACGACTTCGTCCTGCGGGACATCGCGGCGCAATCGGCAGCCCTCGACCAAGCCCTCGGGTAGGTAACGCCCGGCGCTCATCTCGTCGGCATTGACGGCTTCGCCATACGTCATGAACATTCCGTACTCATCGAGCAGCTCGCCCGCCTTGAGATCGCGCTTGGCGACCGCGCACACCTCCACGACGGGCCCTCCAAGCGGAGGAGCGAGGTTGTCGCCGAAGAGCACGACCCGTGCGATCGCGTTCGGTGCCTCGAAGTGCGGGAGGTGGTACGGCACCCAGAACGGATAGAGGGGTCCGTCGCCGAGTTTGTACAGGCTGAGGTAGTGCTGCTGCTTCGGGTCCGGATGTTCCGCGAGGCAGAAGATCTTGACCGCCGGCGGACCCACCGTGTAGTCGACGATTCCCCCGAGCTCGCGGACCTCATCGACGTCGTACAGCGACGGCAGCTCGAACGGGGAGCCGTCGAACGGCACACCCCTCGACATCCCCCTCCGGAGGACCTTGAAGCCGGTGGCATTGGCCACGATGGTCTGCTCGAAGCTGATCTTGGAACCATCGGCGAACGAGGTGACCATTGCGGGGTTCTGGTTCCACTTCTCCGCGAAGCCCTTCTGGGTATCGGGGTTGCGGTAGGGATCCTGCAGGCCCTTCACGTTTCCTATGACTCGCGGCACCAACCCGAGACCCCGAACCCAGCGATCCAGGTTCATCTGCAAGCCGGGTTCGTCGCCGTCGCAAGCGGAGATGGATACGCCGTGGCGTCTGGCGTGCACGTGGAGGATCGGGCCGATCGTCGCGTCGAGCTCGGCGTTCATCAGGATCACGTGCTTTCCGTGGCCAAAGGCCTCGAGCGCAACGCGTGCGCCGAATTCGACTGACCCTGTCACGTCGACCAACGCGTCGATCTGCTCGGAGCGAGCCAGGAGGAAGGCATTGTCGGTCACGACCGGACGGCCGGAACGCACAGCGTCCTCGAGCTCGCCCTGCGTCGTTGCTACGACGGTGTCCTCCCGCCCGGCGTAGCGATACACGTCGATTGCGCGTTCGAGCCCGCGGCCATAAACCGCCGTCATCCGCATCCCAGGGACGCTGTTCACGACCTGGTTGGCGAGCCCCTGGGCCATGAAGCCCGAGCCGATCATCGCCACGCGGATCGGACGCCGCTCCGCCTCTCGCTGGCGGAGGGCGTTATCGACGATGATCATCGCGCCGCCCCCGCCTTTTGCGCCGGTGATGGAGTCAGGGACATTCTGTGCCTCAACTCGTCCTCGACATCCGCGAGCAGTTGCCAGCTACGGTCCTTCTCCGAGATCTCGGTGACCGGAAGCGGCCAGCTCAGGCCGAGGGCGGGATCGTCATACATGAGTCCTCCCTCGACGCCAGGCGTATAGAACTCTCCGACCTGGTAGCTCGTCTCGGTTGCGTCTGCGAGCACCTGATAGCCGTGGGCGAATCGTCCTGGGACGTAGATCGCCCTGTGGTTGTCGGCGCTGAGCTCGACCGATACGTGCTCGAGATACGTCGTGCTCTCCGGACGCAGATCGACGATGATGTCGAGGATTGCGCCACGCGTGCACCGGACGAGCTTGGTTTCCGCGGCGGGCGGAAACTGGAAGTGCATGCCGCGCATGGTGGCCTTGCGGTAGTTGAACGCGATATTGGCCTGGGCGATGATCGGCTCGAGGCCGTGCTCGGCGAACTCGTGCTGGCAGAACGCTCGTGCAAAGAAGCCACGACTGTCCTCCCGGCGGTCGAGATCGATGATGAAGGCTCCGGGAAGCTTCGTTTCGGTGAAGATCATGCGCTGCCTCCGTAGTTGGGGATCGAGACCTTGTTGGCCGCCCTCACGCGACGACGCGCTCCGGGGCATAGACAGGTGAAATACTTGGCTGCTGCCAGGGCGCGCGACCGGTGTCCGCGAAGGCGTCGAGGCGTTGCTTGTCCTTGATCGTGTCCATCGGCTCCCAGAAGCCGGTGTATCGGTACGCGAGGAGCTCGCCGAGGGCGATCAGGCGTCGGAAACCCTCGACCACGAGCTCCTCTCCCTTGTTGACGTAGTCGACGATCTCGCGCCGAAAGACGAAGAAGCCGCCGTTGATCCAGACACTGGCCTGCTGCATGTCCTCGACGGACGTGACGACGCCGTCCGCGTCCGACTCCACGACGTGCAGGCTCTGCATCGGCCGGACCGCGAGGAACAAGGCGGTCTTCCCGCTCGTGCGGAGCCGCGCGATCATGTCGGGAAGCGGCGCATCGGTGAGCCCGTCGCCGTAAGTCGCCAGGAAGTGCGTGTCATTGCCGAGGTGCGGCTCAACCGCCAGCAAGCGCTCGCCGATCGACGACCGCGCACCTGTGTCGCAGAACGTGATGCGCCAGTTCGAGATGTCGGCCCCCAGCAGCTGCACGTCGCGCCCGCCATTCGACAGCACGAAGTCGTTCGAGAGCGCCTCGTTGTAGTTGAGGAAGTACTCCTTGACTACCTCGGCCTTGTATCCGAGGCAGAGGACGAAGTCGTTGAACCCCCAGGACGCGTACCACTTCATGATGTGCCACAGGATCGGCCTGCCTCCGACCTGGATCATCGGCTTCGGGATGCGCTGCGTCGCCTCGCCCATTCGCACGCCAAGGCCGCCGCAGAAGATCACGACCTTCACGCCGCCGCCCGCCCGATTCGCGTCCGGTGTTCGAGCGCGAGCGAGCAGCCGCGGACGAAGCCGTCCGCCCCACGCTCGACCGAGAACGAGGCCAGGCGCTCCGCCGAGCGTCGCGCTGCCTGCTCATACCGCGCCGCCGTCCAGCGCGCGACGAGGCTCATCGCCTCGCGGAGCTCCTCGGCGGAGCCCGCGGCGACCACGTAGCCGGTGACCTCTGGCTCGATGAGGTCATCCGCTGCACCGACCTGGTCGGTCGCGATGACCGGCAGCCCGCACGCAAGGCCTTCGTGCACGACGAGTCCCCATGGTTCGTACAGCGACGGGACGAGGAGCACGTCTGCGTCTCGGTAGGCGCGCGCGAGCTCGTCACCAGCCACGTGGCCGATGAGACGGATACGCGGATCGCGGGCCGCGGCCGCCTCGACCACGTCCCGGAGCGGGCCGTCGCCCGCGATGCGAAGCTCGCCGCCGTCGACGCGTCTAAACGCGTCGAGCAGCACGTCGAGCCCCTTTCGTTCGATCAGGCGGCCGACGAAGAGGTAGCGCGTCGTCACGTCAGCGGGCCGGCGCTCGCGCGCAGGGGCCTCCGAAACGAGAGGAGTGATCGGCGCTAAGACGACGCGCTCGGGATCAGCTCCGAGCGCCACTACATCCTGCGCTTGCCGCGAGCCGTACACGAGCCAGGCGTCCGAGGTGCGCATGAAGGCCTTCACCCATGGCTCGGCCAGCCGCCGAGGGAGCGTCGGACGCGGCCGCGCGAAGCTGCCCCACCAAGGAACGACGCCCCACCCGTGTCGTCGGCGGGCGGCGAGCGCCGCGATGTTCGCCGGCGACGACCAGATGCCGCCGCCGCCCGCGACCACCACGTCGGGGGCGAAGTCGACGAGCGCGCCGAGCGGCCGCCTCGGAACGTACAGATAGGTGTCGAAGCGCGTCCGAAACCCGGAGCCGATCGCGAGCCGAGAGAGGTCCGTCGTCCACGAGTCGAGCAGCACGTGGTCGAACGGGAGATCGACCTCGGGCGACCAGCAGCGGTCGCGCTCCATCGGGGTTTCGGAGACGACGAGGAGCCGGCAATCGTCCCGTTCGGCCAGGCACTCGAAGAGCGGCTTCGTGTACGGCGCGACCATGTTGACGATCACGCTGATGCGCAGCTGTCGTTTACGGCGTGGTGCCGAGGCCGGCGGGGCCAGTTCGAGCGACGCGCTCATCCCGGTGCTCCGACGCCGGGGTGGTGCATGCCAGGGGGCCGGGCCGCCGATGGCAGTCGTGGCGCGCGGCCATCCGCGAACCACCGTCGAAGCCCTCGTGGATCCATCACCTGGCGGCGCTTCACGGCGCGTCGCTTGCGCAGAGTCTCCGGCAGGAGCTTTAGCGTCATCGGAATCGCGGCGAGCGACCTCGGCGCGAAGAGCAGATGATGGAACGCAATCGTCAGCTCACGGGTCAGGATGAACGGCAGGTCGCGGACGAAGTTGAAGCCGTCCTCGTACTTGATCAGCATCAGCCACTGGTTCTTCATCGCGTTGACCTGCACGCGCTGCGACTTCTGCCGCTCGTTGCGATAGAAGCTGCGAATGGCCGAGAGGTATGACCTCGACCCCAGCCCGCGAGTCGTCCTCGCGTGGTAGGCGACCGCCGAGGGCACGTACCAGCACTCCCACCCGGCCAGACGGAGACGCCAGGAGATGTCGTGATCCTCCTTGTGCGTGATGAAGCTCTCGTCGAGGTACTTGCCCTCGAACGCCGTCGCCTCGAGCGCGGTGCGGCGAGCGACCAACGCCGCCCCGTCGACCGCGAACACCTCGATCTCGCCGTCGTAGCGGCCGTCGTCGGGCTCGCCCTCGCCGCGCGCCATGAACCGCCTCTGCCGAGTCAGCAGGAGACCGGCCGTGTCGATCAGGCCCGTCGGCGCGTCGGCATGCAGGTCGTAGCGCAGGATCTTGCCGATCGCCGCGCCGGCTTCGGGGCGCAGGTCGAAGAACGCGACGATCTCGGTCAGGTATGTGGACGTCGGAAAGAGATCGGCATTGCAGAACAGCACAAGCTCGCCGGAGCTCTCGCGGATCCCTCGATTGATCGCGCGCGCGAAACCAGCCTCCCACCCCATCTCGACGATCCGGACGCGCTCGTCGTCGGCGTGGTCGCCGATCGCGGCCGTCACATCCTGCGACGGGTCGTTGTTCACGACGATGACGTCGATTTCGCCTGGATGGTCCAGCAACCTCGGAAGCGACCTGCGCACGAGATGCGCGTCGCTGTGCGTCGGAATCACGACGCTGACCCTGGCCCCGTCCGGATCGCGCGGTCCCCGCCCTATCACACCGTCAGCCCAGCTCGCGGCACGTCCATCCAGCGAAGGTCGCCGTCGAGGCCGCCTTCGGCGGAAAGCAGCCTCAGTCGCGCCAGACGCGTGAACTTGTCGCCCTGGAAGCCGTCGGCCGTGAGCCCGACCTGCTCGAAGGCGTCGCGCAGTTCGCGCGCCCCGTCGGCCGCCGTCCAGCTCGTCGCGAACTCCGGCAAGGCACGTGCGAGCTTGCCGAAGTCGACGCGGTAGCTACGTGGATCGGGCCCTGCGCCCTCCGCGTATTCGACTGTGCAGCCCGGGAAGGTGTCGTGAACGATGGACGCAAGGTCGCGCACTTGGTAGTTCTCGCTGTCCGCCCCGATGTTGAAGGCGACTCCCCGGACGAGGTCGGCGGGAGCTTTCAGCATCGCGAGCGACGCGTTAGCCACGTCGCGGACATGGACGATCGGTCGCCACGGCGTGCCATCGCTCAGGATCCGCACGCGCCCGGTCGTGTATGCCCAGCCCGAGAGGTTGTTGAGCACCACGTCGAAACGCAGGCGAGGCGAGACTCCATAGACCGTCGCGTTGCGCATGAATACGGGCACGAAGTCGACGTCGGCCAGCTCCGCGAGCGCTTCCTCGGAACGCACCTTCGAGAGCGCGTAGGCCGTCAGCGGCCGCAGCGGCGCTTCCTCTGTCACGCGCTCATCGCCGGCAGCGGCGCCGTACATGCTGCAGGACGACGCGAACACGAAGCGCTCGACGCCCGCCTCCTTGGCCTTGCGCGCGAGCTCCACTGACGCGCGGAAGTTGATGTCGAGCGTCAGCTCCTCGTTCAGCTCCCCGAGAGGATCGTTGGAGAGTCCCGCAAGGTGGACGATCGCGTCGTACCCCACCAAGTCATCCACCTCCAGATCGCGGACGTCGCCGCGGACCGAGGTGACGGGGCCGAGGTCGGGTACGAAGTCGCAGCCCTCGTAGAAGAACGTGTCGACGCCGGTGACCTCGTGCCCGGCGTCTGCGATCACCGGCGCGAGGACCGACCCGATGTAGCCGTGGTGACCCGTCACGAGGACCTTCATACGGTCCTCGACTCGAACCGAGGCATGCCGACGCCGCTGCCCCCCGCCTCGACCGCTTCGAGGGAAGTTCCTCGTCTCATAGGCTAAGAACGGTCGCCAGGTCGCAGAGCTTCCGACCGCGTCAGGCGCCTTGTGAACGTCAGCCTTGTGGCGGGCACCGTACGCGGCGACCATCTGGAAGCTCCACTACCGCTCCGCCGTTGATTGGTCGTGCACTTCCTGGAGGCGCAGGCCCTCCGCCCCCGCTTGTCTGGCCGACTGCTCGAGGGAGAGCCGTTCACTTTGCTCAGCCTCGCGGTCGACGCGTCGGCACTTGGGCTGGCCTGCCTCGTTACGTACCTCAGCGTCGGGGGATCGATGGCCTCGGTCGTGTGGCTCTTCCCGGCGCTCGCGCTGCTCGCGCCCGGCTCGCGGGAGCTTTACCGGCGCCAGTATCTGCCGAGCGCTCTCGAGACGGTCCGTCGAACCGTTGCCGCGTCCTCGACGGCTGCGGTCGCGCTTCTCGCCGCCATAGCCCTGGTGGGCGCACCCCCGCACCCGACTGGGCCGGTCATCCGGGTCTGGCTAGTCGGGTCGCTATTGCTGGCGCTTCTCCGCGTCGGATTGCTGCTCGCGCGCAAGCACGCTCGCGCGAATGGAGTCGCCGGTCAGCCGGCGGTGATCGTCGGAGCGGGCCGGATCGGGAGGATCGTCGAGCGCCGCCTGCGGGAGTATCCGGAGCGCGGTCTCGTCCCAGTCGGGTTCGTCGACTTCGAACAGCCCGACGCACACGCGTCAGTGCTCGGCCCACCGTCCGAGCTCACGCAGATCATTGATCGAACAGGTGCTCAGCACGTCATCTTTGCGTACCTGTTTCGCCGCGAAGATGTGCTGATCTCGCTCCTCGCTGCCTGTGAGCAGCGGCAGGTGTCCGTCTCCGTGGTGCCGCGACTCGCCGAGCTCAGGAGTAACCGCGTCGAGTTGAGCCACCTGGGCGGCCTGCCGCTCTTCCACCTCGACCAGCCGCGTGCGGGGCAATTGATGGTCAAGGAGGTGCTCGACCGCTCGCTCGCCGCCGTGCTCTTGATCTGTATGGCCCCGCTGCTTTTGGCCGCCGCTCTCGCCGTCAAGCTATCTTCACGCGGCCCAGTGCTGTTCCGACAGCCCCGTGTGGGCCGTGACGGCGGGGTCTTCGAGATGCTCAAGTTTCGGTCGATGCGGCTGGACGACGTCGATCCCGAGCCGCGGGACGGCGCCGCGGCCGAGATCGTGAGAGCCCAGTCCAACCTCAGTCAAGGCCTCGGGCCTGGCGGTGTTGAGGGCGTGGACCGGCGCACTAGCGTGGGAAAGTTCCTCCGGAGCACGTCTCTCGACGAGCTGCCCCAGCTCCTAAACGTGCTGAAGGGGGACATGAGCCTGATTGGTCCGCGCCCTGAACGGCCGACGTTCGTGAGTGTCTTCGGCGACGACCTGCGCAGGTACAGCGACCGCCATCGCGTCAAATCCGGCATCACGGGCTGGGCGCAGGTTCATGGGCTGCGCGGCAAGACCTCGATCCTCGACCGGGTCGAGCTCGACAACTTTTACATCGAGAACTGGTCACTGTGGCTTGATTTCCAGATCCTTTTGCTCACTGTGCCCGCTCTATTCCGTTCGAGCGAGTAGGCCAGGTGGCGGGCACACGGATCCGGGGGGTAGCTACGCTCCCGCGGCCTCATCAGGAGCCGAGCGTCTGCCGGGACTTCGTGACCTCACGCTGACCCTGCGCGACCGCCACACGGGACTCGAACGCGTGCAGGTGAGCCGATGGGCCGGTCGAGGGCCGGCAGCCTCATGCCGGGCAACGAGCGCGAGGACCTCCAAACCGATCTTGATCTTTTGGCCGAACGCCGTGAGGGTGACGGGATCAAGGCCACGTGCCGTGGCGCGACTGACCCGTCGGAGCGCGGTCGAAACACCGACCGCTTCGTGGTGCGCGACGACTCCAGCGTCAAACGGATTAGTTGTGACCGAGCGCCGAAATGTGCTCGATGGAACCCGCATCGGCGCCCGGATCGCCCGATCATCGCAGGGCATGCCGAAGCGGCGGCGCGGGCGAGCCCACGCCGCTTGACTAGGGCGTGAAGTTGATGGTCCTCATGCTGGGCGACTCATCGTTCTTCGCGTTGTCAGTCGCCCGGACGCGGATCCGGTATCTCGCCGCCACTTGGAAGTTGGAGGCAGGGAACGAGAAGCTCCAGATCGTCGTGCCGGTCGCCGTCAGGAAGACCTCGGTCCTGCTTGAGAAGGAGGTGCCGTTCCAGTAATTGCCGGTGCCGCGGCGAATGGAGACCTGCACGGACTTGACCCCGGATACTGCGTCCGATGCGGTGCCGCAGATTCCCTGGAAAGCGCACCCGGCATTCCAAGTCGCCGTGGTGTACGACCCGTTGTTGACCGGGAACGTGACCGTCGAGTTCGGGTCGCTGTTGTCGTAGATGAAGGTCGTCGTCGACGGCGACTCGACGGTTCCGGAGTTGTCCGTCGCGCGCACGCGGACGACGTAGCTTCCGGCTGCGAAGGTCGAGCTCGCCAGCGCGAAGTTCCAGGACGTGGTGCCGGTCGCGACGAACCAGCGTTCCGTCGTGCTCGTGTACCCGGTTCCCGTCCACCATCGGTTCGTCGAAACGCGGCGGATCGACACCTCCACCCGCTGCACGCCCGTGCCATCGTCGGAGGCGGTCCCGCAGATCCCCGCGGGCGCACAGCCTGCGGTCCAACTCGCGGCGTTGTAGTTGCCGGCGGCGGCCGGGAAACCCACGGTCGAACTCGGCGGTGTTATGTCGGGTGTCGCGGTCGTGAACGACCAGGTGACGTCGGATGCGAGCGGGTTGCCGGCCAGGTCCTTGATGCCGTTCGAGCCGGAGACGAGCGTCGCGGTGTACGTGGTCGAGGGCTGCAGGTTCGAGCTCGGCCGCAACGTCGCCGTCGAGCCGCTCGCCGAGGCCGAGGCGCTCACCGCGTTGCCATTCCCGTCACGGAGGACGAAGCTCGTGCTCGTCACGCTCGTGGGTGCGATTGGCTCGCTGAAGTTCGCGCTCACGCTCGTTCCCGGGTCGACGCTCGCGGCTGCGTTGGCCGGTGTGACGCTGGATACCATGGGAGGCTTCGTGTCGACGAGACTCGTGACGAACACGACGTCGACCCAGTAATTGCTCGCCTGGAAGCTCGAGTTGGGGAAGCCGCTTCCCAAGCGGTAAACACCATTGGCTCCTGCGGCCGAGCCGTCGGCCAGCGCCTGCAGCGGCGGGTTGTCGTGTGCGGTTGTGAAGTACGGGCGGTCGAGCGCGAAGTGCCCGGCAGGCGCGAGATAGGAGGCGACGTACGGCGTATTCGCGGAGATCGCCACGGGACTCGAGAACGTGACCTGCTGCCACCCGGTCGCGGTCTCGTTCGTGAACGTCGCGGCCGCAAGCTCAGCCCCTGTGTTCGACCACAGATGGCCTACGTGCGTGCCCGTGTTACCGGTCCCCTTGTAGAAGCGGATGCCCGTGATGTAGCCGGCCAGCTCGGATTGGAAGCGCACGCCGAGCTCTAGCGAATTCTCGTCGTCAACCGAGGGCGTCTGGGGTGTCGCATTCGGAGACCACATCGAGCACGGACAGGTCGGGAGGGCGGGAGTGGTGAACGACCAGGTGTAGTCCGAGGCGAGCGCGTTCGCCGAGCTGTCCTTGATCCCGCTGGGGCCTGAGACGAGCGTGGCCGTGTAGGTGGTGGATGGCTGGAGCGCGGTGCTCGGCTGCAGCGTCGCAGTCGAGCCGCTGGCCGAGACCGAGGCGCTCACCGCGTCGCCGTTCCCGTCACGCAGCACGAAGCTCGCCGCGGTCACGCTCGTGCCGGAAATCGGCTCGCTGAAGGTGGCTGTCACGTTCGTGCCCCGGCTGACGTTCGTGGCGCCGTCGGCGGGTGTCACGCTCGAGACGGTCGGTGGCGTTGTATCCGGAGCCGCGGTCGTGAAAGACCATGTGTGGTCGGAAGCGAGTGCGTTCCCCGAGGTGTCCTTGATCCCGCTCGGGCCGGACAGGAGGGTCGCCGTGTACGTCGTCGAGGGCTCTAGGTTCGAGCTCGGCTGCAGCGTGGCCGTGGAGCCGCTTGTCGAGACCGAGGCGCTCACCGCGTTGCGGTTCCCATCACGGAGGACGAAGCTGGTGCTCGTCACGCTCGCCGGCGCGATCGCCTCGCTGAAGGTCGCGCTCACGGTCGTGCCCAGGCTGACATCGCCGGATCCGTCGACGGGTGTCACGGTCGACACTGTCGGCGGCGTCGTGTCCGCCGCCGCGGTCGTGAACGACCAGATGAAGCTCGAGGCGAGCGCGTTCCCGGCCGCGTCCTTGATCCCGCTCGAGCCGGAGAGGAGCGTCGCCGTGTACGTCGTCGCGGGCTCGAGGCTGGCGTTCGGCTGCAGCGTCGCGGTCGAACCGTTTGCGGAGATGAATGCGGTGACAGTGTCACCGTTCTCGTTCCGGAGGACGAAGCTGGTGCTCGTCACGCTCGCCGGCGCGATCGCCTCGTCGAATGTGGCGCTCACGCTCGTGCCCAGGCCGACGTTCGCTGCACCTGACGCCGGCGTGACGCTCTGGACGGTCGGGGGCGTCGTGTCTGTGCCGGACTCGGTGGCCTTGACGTACTGACGCTTGAGCCAGGCGCTGTAGTCGTTGTTGCCGCAATTCGCCGGGCTGCCACAGGGCGCCTCGTCGAACTGGAGGTAGGCGTAAAACGCGTTCGTCTTCCCAGTCAGATCGTCGCTGAAGACGTTCTGCGGCTTGTCCTGCGTCTCGTAGTCCTGGTAGCCGATGAAGGTGTGGGACGAGCTGTAGGCCAGGTGAGCCTGGCGAGCGAAGTACGACACGGCGTGATGGTCGTCATGGTCGCCGTCGCCGAACGTCCCCACGTAGTCCTGCGTCCGTATCGTGTCCGGCTGGAAGGCCGTCATGAGCTCGGTGAGGGTTGTGGTCAGCGAGGTCTTCGTGTAGGCCGACGTCCCGTCCTCGGCATGGATCTGCGAGACGGACCCCTGCCAGAGGTTCTTGAGCATCTCGTCCCGTACCGTGCCGCCCTCGCCCCAGAAGCCCTCGGGTAGGCGCGTGAAGACAAGCGAGACCGTCGGCTTGCCGCTGAGCGTGAAGAGCGACATCGGGTGGCCGCCAATGCCCGCATCGGCCGTCGTCCACGAGCTGGCGACTCCTGCCATGTTCGCGTAGGCCGCCTTGAGGCCGGCCTCTCGCGCCAGCATGAGCTCGGGATCCCCGCGCTCGCCGGCAGTCACGGCGACCGTCCGGACGCACTTCCCCGCCTGCACATCGTGGAGGACGTCGGGGCTCTGGAAGAGGAGGTCGTCGTCCGGATGCCCGACGATCTGCATGCTGGCGCCCGCCGGGCAGGCGGCGGTGGCGCTCATCGGGCTCGTGAGCGCCGAAAACACGCTGGCCTCGGAGAAGCCCGAGCTGGTGGCGGCTGGCGCCGCCGCCGGTGCCACCGCCAGCGCAATCGAGAGCGCGAGCGAGGCGAGGAGCCGAATCCTCAGCATCAGCCAATAAACGTGCGCCCCGCTATCGAACTTGTGCGCATTGCGCTGGATCCAATCGACCCGGCGGCACCGAGCGGGCCGCGCAAGGTATCGCCGAGGCGCGTCGCAGACGGCAACGCGCGTAGCGGGTCGCGGAGATGACCGTCGAAGCGGTCAACCCGAGCTAGCGCCCGAAATCCGTCGCGGCAACCGGGATTGCGCGGAGCGTTCCGGTCGTGGGGTGCGACTCCGCCCGACGTCGCAGCCCCGGCTCGCGGAGCTGGACTGCGCGTAACGCCAAGAGCAACGCCGCGGGTATCCAGCCGTACCGCGAGAAGAGCACCGGAGCGCTCATCGCGAAGACGACGAACGCGACGAACGAGCTCAGGAGCGCGGCGACCATCACCTCTTCGCCGTCGGTGCGCGAATCGAGGATGGCCCTCCACCCCACCCGCAACACGGCGAACACCGCCATGAGTATGCCGATCAGCCCGAAGAGCCCGGTCTTGTACCACGTGCCGATCACCAGGTTGTGGACGTCGTACTCGTAGCTGACCACCCCGAACGGCTTCGTGACGCTCACGAGGTCGAGGCCGACGCCGAGGAACGGGTCGCGCTCGATCGCCGTCGCCGCCACCCGGTAGGTGCTGATGCGCGACTCGAGCGACCCGGCGCCTGCGTCTCCCGGCGCCGCCTCCGTGACATCGTGGAAGCGTGCGAGCGGCGTCGCGTCGCCTCGGATCGACTGGACTGTCGTAAGCATGAGGACCGCGGCGACCATCACGAAGAACGGCAGGAGCGACCGGCGCGAGGTCCGCTGCAATGCGAACCAGACGAACACGGCCCCTAGCGCAGCGACCACCGCGCCGACCGAGCCCGATAGGACGAGACCGCCCAGGACGAGCAGTAGGACAAGGTAGGCAAGAAGCCGCCTCGATGCCGATAACCCCAGCCGCACGGTGAGCATTAGCGCCGGCACGAACGCAATCGCGCACAGTCCGCCCAGATCGTTCGGTTGCGCGGTGAACCCGGTGCTGCGCCCGTATATCGGATCGGTATTCGGGATGACGTCGCCACCGAGAAGTTGTGCGGCGGCGCCGGCGCCGCAGATAGCCGCGCTCGCCACCCAGAGCGCGATGGCGGTCAGAACATGCTCACGGCGGCTCAGGACGACGGTGCCGAGCCAGAACCAAAACACTGTCAGGAAGATCAGCCTCGCGACGGTGGCGATCGAGTGCAACGCCGCGTAGGACTGGAAGCTCGAGACCAGCCCGCCGATCGTAAAGACCGCCATGCCGCCGAGGAGGAGCAGCGGGATGGTGATTGGCACGTTCCGGCGCACGATGATGAGGTCGGCGACCGCGAGCATCATGCTGAGGAGGAAGAGCAGGTCCGAGTACGTGACCTGACCGGATGCTCGAACCGTGAGCAACGCTAGGAGAAGAAGCCCGAGATAGTAGATCGCCCGTGCGAGGCGGAGATCGGGCGGGTCGAGGATTCCCCCCGCGGCGGGCACGTCTGGGGCCGCCCGCGGCGCAGGCGCGTCTACCTCGTCGGCCACTGGATCGAGCTGACGCCTGACCGTCGCTCGCCCGAAGCCAAAGAACAGGGCGCCTGCGACCAGAGAGACGAGGGCCAGCGTCCCGCGGAGCGAGAAGGACGCCGCGGCCGCACCGGCGGCGACCACGACGGCGCCCGAGCCCACGAGCAACGCGGCGCTACTCGAGCGCCGGCTCTCGAGCGGCACGCGGAGCGGGACCTTGCCCGCCGTCACCGCGAATGCGAGCGCAACACCGAGGCTGACGGCCCAGGCGCTCGACAGGGCGATTGCCACACCCGGCGGGCCGTGGGGCAGGAGCACTACGGATGCGGGCACGAGGACGATCCAGGACGAGATCTCGGCAATGGTCCCGATACCGGGATGCCCGAGGCCTCTCAAGCCGTCTGTCAGAACCCGCCGGACCGCGGCGAAGAACGTACCGATCAGCAGGATCTGAGCCACGGGCACGGCCGCCGCGAATTCGCTGCCGAAGAAGATTTCTACGAGCTTGTCGGCCGTGACCACGAGCATGGTGACCACAGCCCCTGTCACAACGACTCCCGCGAAGAAGTACGTCCACAGCATGCGGCGCCCTTCCGCGCGGTCGGGGCTTGCCGCGACGCGTGGGCAGGCGATGTAGCCGATGCTTTGCGCAGCTACGCGAGGCAGGTTCGTGAACGCCTGCGCGACGACGTAGAGCCCGAGCGCAACT
>Ga0126307_10001370_pt1 | contig 16065 bp, 14 predicted proteins | sample Plot28_FD_89955 | JGI IMG/M metagenome (GOLD analysis project Ga0126307, IMG submission 89955) | Serpentine soil microbial communities from UC McLaughlin Reserve, CA, USA - Plot28 | ecosystem: Environmental > Terrestrial > Soil > Grasslands | place: USA: UC McLaughlin Reserve, Lake County... | reverse complement strand
GATCCGGTACCTCGAACGCAGGCGTTTGATCAACCTCAGCCGCACGCGCGGCGGCTACAGGCTGTTCTCGTCCCAAGACATAGAGCTCCTTCGCTACATCTTGACACTCCAGGACAAGGAGTATCTCCCGCTCAAGGTCATAAAGAAGCGCATCGAAGGGGGCGGCGGGTTCACCGCGGGCGACTCGGCGGGTGACCTCTCCAGGGTCCTCGAAGAGCGGACTTACACCCGCGAGGAGCTCGCCGATACCCTCGAGACGGAGGTACGCTTCGTCGAAGAGCTGGTCAGCGTGGGGGTGATCGGCCGCAGCGGCGAGCTCACCCAGCGCGACGCGGAGATCGCACGCATGGCCCTGGAGATGGCTAAGTACTCCATCCAACCCCGCCACCTCCGCGGCATCATGGCCGCCGTTGATCGCGAGGCTGCCCTCTTCAAGCAGGTCCTCAACCCCGAACTTCGCAGTGGCGACGACGGGCGCGTGGGCGAGGCGATGAACAAGGCCCGCCACCTCGCCGCCGTCGACTCGCGCATCAAGGAGCTCATGATGGCGAACGTGATAGACACCTTCGCCCCGTGACAAACCCCGCGCGTGGCACCGCAGACGCCGTCAGGGAACTGCAAGAGTACATCCACACTGTCCCCGACTTCCCGCGCCAGGGCATCTCCTTTAAGGACATAACCCCCCTTATTGAGGACGGTCGCGCCCTGCACGTAGCCGTCGACGTCCTCGCCGAAGCCACGAAAGGCGTCTCCTACGACCGCATACTCTCGGCCGAAGCGCGCGGCTTCGTGTTCGGCACGGCCCTCGCCTACCGCGCCAAGAAAGGCCTCATCCTCGCCCGCAAGCCCAAGAAGCTCCCGAGAGAGATCATCACCGCCTCTTACGACCTCGAGTACGGCACCGACGCCCTGGAAGCCCACGCCGATGCGATCTCCGAAGGTACCCGTGTCCTCGTCGTAGACGACCTGCTCGCAACAGGGGGCACCGCCCGCGCTATGTGCCAGCTCGTCGAAAACGCCGGCGGCACAGTAGCCGGCGTGGCGTTCCTCATAGAACTCGGCTTCCTGCGCGGCCGCGACAAGCTGAAACCCTACGAAGTCATCTCCCTCATCACCTACCATGACCCCAAGGACTAACCTCCCGGAACCGCTCGACGAGACAACCCCATCCCAATGGGCCGCCCTCCCAGACGCCGAACGCCTCGTCGCGGTCTACCTCCGTACCCTTACAAGCCCTCAGACCATAAAAACCTATAATACAGAACTATGCCTGTTCGTCTCCTTTTTGAGCGACGAGATGGGTAAGGAGCTTGGGGAACTGACGGCCGAGGACATCTCGCTTTACCGCGAGCATCTGATAGGGACGTATGCGGCGGCGACGGCGGCGAAGAAACTTGCCGTGCTGAGGCGGTTTTTGATCTTCACGTACATGGCCGGCGCTACGACCGTGAACCCCGAGTCCCTGCGTTTCTTCGCCAAGAGCCCGCGGGTGCGCCAGGACCCTGCCTACAACGTGCTGACCGAGGATGAGCTCTCGCGGATGTTGAACGCAGCCCGTGCCTCCAACTACCGCGATTACGTCATGCTCGCGGTGATGGCCGGTTGCGGACTCAGGGAGGCCGAGGTGGTGGGCCTGAGGATCGGCGACTTTCGCGAGGTGGCTGAGGAGCAGGTCCTTCTGCGTGTCCTCGGCAAGGGCGAGAAGGTGCGCAACGTGTCGATCTCGCCGGACCTCTGGCGTCTGGTGCAGCGCTTCGTCCTGCTCACGGAACGCAGCTTCATCTCCAACCCCGACTCCCGGAAGCCCCTCTTCAGCTCGAGAGTCGGCAAGGACAAGCCCCTTACCACCCGCTCCGTCCAGAACATAGTAAAGAAGTACGTACGGGCCGCCGGCATAACCAAGGCCATTTCACCCCACTCCATCCGCCATACTGTGGGCACCAACATGGCCGTGAACGAAGCGCCCCTCCTCGTCATCCAGCAGTTCCTCGGCCACTCGGACCCCAAGACGACCATGCGCTACATCCGCCGTGCAGAAGAGCTCGCCACCCGCGCTTATCAATATAATACTTTGCCGATCTAGCCACACGGACCGGCGTCTATTTGTAAGGGTCGTGGAGTGCGTACTCTTTCATGACCCCTTGGAGCATGTGTTTCTCCGAGCGTATGTACTCCCCGATAACGCGCCCGAAGGCCGGGTCCCTTATCTTGTGGGCGCTATAGGTGATCGAGGGTAGGAAGCCGCGCGCCAGCTTATGCTCGCCCTGCGCGCCTGCCTCGAGGAGCTTGAAGCCTCGCTCGATGGCGAAGTCGATGGCCTGATAGTAGCACAATTCGAAGTGCAGGTTGCGCCTCCGTTGTATGGTTCCCCAGTAGCGGCCGAAAAGCGAGCCGTCCTTGAAGAAGAAGAGCGCCCCGGCCGCGGGGTTGCCGGCTTCATCGCGCGCGAGGATGAGCAGGGTTCGGTCTCTCATGGTCCAGAAGATCTCATCGAAGAACGCCCCGTTGAGGTAGGGGATGCCCCACTTGCCGTCAAGCGTGGCGAGGTAGAACCGGTGCATAAGCGCGGCGTGCTCGGGGAGGAGCGCGTCCCCCGTAAGGTGTAGGATCTCGAGCCCCTCACCCTCGAGCTGGCGTCGCTCGCGCAAGATCTGACGCCGCCGCTTGCCCGAGAGCGCCCTGAGGTAGTCCGAGAACGTTTGGTAGCCCCGGTTGTGCCAGTGAAACTGAAGCGAGTGCCTCACCGTGAAGCCTCGCTCGGCGAACTCGCCGAGCTCCTCCTCCGGCAGGTAGAGCGCGTGCAAGGAACTTGCGGCGTACTCAGGCCCCAGGTCCTCCGCCGCGTTGAGCAGGGCCCCCTTCACCTTGGCGCGGGTTGCGGCATCTGCATCGGAACGCACAAGGAGTTTAGGGCCCGTAGCCGGTGTGAAAGGCACGGCGGCTACCAGTTTCGGGTAGTATGAGAGTCCGTGCTGCTGGTAGGCCCGTGCCCACTCCCAGTCGAATATGTACTCCCCGTAGGAATCGGTCTTCAAATACAGGCAGAGCGCGCCGAGGACGCGATGCCCTTCCTTACAGACAAGGTAGACCGGTGACCACCCACTGCGTCCGCCGATGCTGCGCGATCGCTCGAGTGCCCGCAAAAACTCGAAGTCGAAGAACGGGAACTGCTGGGGCTCGAGCTCACGCCAACCCTCGCTGTCCACGTCCTCGAGACCTCGCACCCTCTCGACCCGCATCACACCTCTAACCTCAGACCACTCAGTGCTCTAGGCTCCGTAAGCAACTCCTTCCTGTAGGATCGAGCAAGAACCACTATTGTACCCCTCTGCTTCTCCCAGATTAAACGCATAATACATAACCATGGTTTGCCATGGCAGCAGGCTGCAAACGTAAGTCGGCAAGGTAGTCGGCGAGATAGACGCAGCCCATCTCGTCCGTGGTTATGCCGTTCAGAGATGATGACGCACTTGGTGGTCTTAAGGTCGATCTTCGTCGCGCCTCTCCTGCGAAAATCGGTGCACTAGCCCGCGAGGAGGTCACGACAGGGTCGCCCCGGTATTAGTCACGTGACTAACCTCTATGGCAGTTTGCACTACCAACTTCGCATAACGGGAATTCTCGGAAGTTCGTAGTCGTGGTTTCTCTGGGAGCGCGCAGCCGGGCACGATAGTGGGAGCGGTGCGTCTACGCTCCAATAATCCCAACATCGCCTTCACAGCTCCTTCTCATTCTTCTCGGGATGATATAGCCAGGTCGACCTCTCGCTGCGTGAAAATGGTTTGGACCACGACCGCGGCCTCGTCCATGGTTCCCTTCTTTATGCGTAGGGTTGTGATCTCCTTTCCGCTGATAAGCTATGCGACCAGCACGATACCCAAACGAGGTTGCGCCATGGATGAGTAACAGGCTCGGCAACGCGGTGAGGGCCTTGAGCGTTAGGCTGACCCGTTTGTCGAAGGACGCCGGCGCGGTGTGCCGGTGAGTGCCGGTGAGGTGTATTATGTGTATTCAATGGGCGTTAGGCCCTCCCTACCGCTTGCGGCACGTCAGGCTAGTCGCCGATTCCGGCTTCGTGTAACATCTGTGTATGAGCGCGCTGCCTACTTGCAAAGGCGCATAGGGAACGCTGGTCGCGTGCAAACCTTTAGGGTAGGTGTCGTTGGGGCGGGCTACGTGGGGTTGGCCACGGGGGCATCTCTGGCGTACATCGGGCACAGGGTGACGTGCTTGGACATCGACCGGGGACGCACGGCCGGCCTCAGGGAGGGAAGGATCCCGTTCTACGAGCCTGGCCTTGCAGAGCTTATCTCCAAGTGCGCGGGAAGGCTCCAATTCGCGGGCTCAGAGAGTCTCGGCGAGGTCGTATGTGAGGTTGACATCCTCTTTGTGGCTGTCGGCACGCCGCAGGGCGCCGACGGGAGCGCCGAGCTCTCGGAGGTGGCAGACGTGGCTCGCGCGATCGGTCGGGCGCTTGGCGCATCCGGCCCGCGCGAGCTCCCGCTCGTCGTGGTCAACAAGAGCACGGTGCCTGTCGGAGGCGTGTACTACGTCTCCCAGCTGGTCAGCGAAGGCAGGGACGAGGCAGGAAGCGAGGGCGGCGAGTTCAGGGTCGGCTCCAACCCGGAGTTCTTGAGAGAGGGTAGCGCGGTTCACGACTCACTCTTCCCCGACCGCGTGGTGGTAGGTGCTGACTCGGGGGAGGCTCTCGAGGCGCTGAGGGCACTCTACGATCCGATAGTAAAGCAGAGCTTTTCGACGGAATGGGAACCCCGCCCCAAGGTGGCAGTCCCGTTTGTGACAACGGATCTTGCGAGCGCAGAGATGATCAAGTACGCTGCCAACGCCTTCCTTGCGACCAAGATCAGCTTTATAAACGAAGTCGCGAACCTCTGTGAGCTTGCAGGCGCCGACGTAACCGAGGTGGCCTACGGTATCGGTCTCGACGACCGAATAGGGTCCCGCTTCCTCTCCGCGGGTATAGGCTGGGGCGGGCCGTGCTTCCCCAAAGACGTGGCCGCTCTGCGTGCCAGCGCACGCGAGTACGAGCACGAGACCCCACTGCTGGACGCCGCCGTGGCCGTGAACGAGCGGCAGCGTGCGAACGTAATCCGCAACCTCCGGCAAGACTTGCACGTCTTCGACGGCAAGCGCGTGGCCCTGCTCGGGCTCACCTTCAAGCCGAACACCGACGACCTTAGGGGGGCGCCGAGCCTGGCGATACATGGCGCGCTGAGCTCCCTCGGAGCGCAGGTCGTAGGATACGACCCTGTGGCAGGCAAGACCGCAGCGAAGCTCGCGCCCCCTATCCAGACTGCCTTCGACCCCTACGAGGCGCTCACGGGAGCCCACGCGGCGGTCGTGCTCACCGAGTGGGAAGAAGTGATGGCCCTTGACCTGAAGAACGCCGCCTCGCTGATGCGAGAGCCGAAGCTCATCGTGGACGGCCGTAACGCCCTCGACGCGGCCGCCGTCCGGGAAGCAGGACTCAGATACAGGGGGTTCGGTCGTGGCTACGAACGGGGCTAGCCCCGGAACCAGAAGGCAACGCGCGCTGGTTACGGGAGGTGCTGGTTTCATCGGGAGCCACCTCTGCGAGAGGCTCCTTTCTGAGGGCTACAGGGTCGTATGCATGGACAACCTCAGTACGGGTGTCCTCGAGAACGTGGCCCGCCTCCTCGCCAGCGAAGCACACTTCGAGTACATAGACCACGACGTCAGTGTTGCCCTAGACGTCTCAGGAGAGTTCGACGAAGTCTACCACTTCGCCTCCCCGGCAAGCCCCACCGACTTCGAGCGCATCCCTGTAGAGATACTGAAGGCCGGCTCCCTGGGCACCCACAACACCCTCGCGCTTGCCCGCGCCCGGGGGACCCGCTTTATGCTCGCCTCCACCTCAGAGGTCTACGGCGACCCGCTCGTACATCCGCAACACGAGGACTACAGGGGCAACGTGAGCACGACGGGCGTCAGAAGCGTCTACGACGAAGCAAAGCGCTACGCCGAGGCGCTCACCATGGCCTACCATCGTCACTACCGCGTGCACACGAAAATCGTGCGCATCTTCAACTGCTTCGGCCCCAAAATGCGGGAAGATGACGGCAGGATGGTACCGACCTTCATACGGCAGGCCTTCCTCGGCGAGCCCCTCAGTGTCTACGGGGACGGCGCCCAGACCAGGAGCCTGCAGTACGTGGACGACCTGATCGAGGGTGTAATCCGCCTGATGAGGAGCGACGAGACACGCCCCGTCAACATCGGTAATCCCGTCGAGTACTCCGTGCGCGAGATCGCCGCGATGGTTATCGAGCTCTCCGATTCGCAGAGCGAGATCTCCTATCGGCCCCTCCCCGAAGATGATCCCAGACAGCGTCGCCCTGACATATCCCGCGCCAGAGAATCGCTCGGCTGGGAGCCGCGGACCCCGGTGCGCGAGGGCCTCGAGAAGACCCTGGCCTGGTTCGCGAGTCAGATGCGAGAGGGTGCACGAAGGCAGTGAGGGCAGCGCCCCACGGTAAGGATCTTCTAATGGGTGGTTATTCGGGCGCCGCTCCGCCTCCCCCATGCCAGCGAGCCATGTGGTCGGCGTGGGTTTTCAGGTACGCCCCCGGGCCGAAGTGGGCGTTGTAAAACTCCAGATCCAGGTGGTGAGCCTGCAGGTAGGTCAACACGAAGATGCTCGGGACGGTGCCAGGGAACTTCCCGAAGCGGTCGTAGATGTACTGCGCCATGATCGCCACGCGCTCTTTGAACTCCTCGCTGTGAACCTGTGCGCTGCTCCGCACCCTGGGGCTCTCCCTCCAGGGCCCCGGCGTGTCCTGGTGGAACGGTCCTCCCGGACCGAACTTCCGCCCGGCGAAGGCCTCGACGGCGGCCCGCATGTCCGGATAGTGGGGCGGGCAGGAGCCTTCGAAGGCTCCTGCCAGGCCCGTAGGGTTCGGCAACGGCCAACGCTCGTCGGTGTCGTAGCGGAACCCCAATCCGGGCACCTCGGGGTCGCCGCTGGCTCCGAGCACGGTGTAGCGGTCGATGCCGTCGAACATCCAGCCCCCCAGGCCCATCGCCTGCAGGATCAGCATGCCGGCGTAGCAGGAGGTTGAGAGCTCGGCGGTGCATTCGGTGATCGAGTAGGTCTCCATAAAGGTCAGGGGCAAGGGCTCCTCCAGGTCGACGAGGTGAGAGAAGCGCGCCAGTCCCGGGATCCGCTCCCCGTTGACATCGTCGTAGAGCCCGTAGCCGTTCTGAACCATAAAACAGAGGACGGCGATCATGTGCTGGGCTATGTCCCCCACCGGGATGAGCAGCGTGCTCCCAGGCCGGTTGGCACACCAGGTGTTGTGACCTTCCATGTAAGGCTCTTCGGCAGGAATGTACAGCCTTTCGTCAGACAATTTGCGTATCCGGCCCCTGTGGGCCTCCAGGATGGCGTCGAGGTCGGGGTCCCGTCTGTGGTGTGCTCGATCAGCGCTGGGGCGTCGCGGGTCTCGAAGAGGTAGACCCCCTCGTCATCGGTAAAGAAGACCTCGCTGGTGTGGAAGCCCGCAGCAGACGGGAAGGTGCGACCGCCCGCAGCTCCGGAGTAGTTGGAGAGGTGAGGGGCATACCGGGCGTGGCGCATGATCATGTAGTGCCAGCCGGTGTTGCCTGCTGCAGCCGTCAAGACCAGCATCTGCTCCAGCTCGCTAAGCGGCAGAGGATCGTGCCGGGAGGTGAACGCCAGCGGGCCGTCGGGAAGCGAGGCTCCCAAAGAGAACCGGCGGGCTCGCCTTCCAAATAGCGCTTCGACCAGCGGAAACTCCAGGACATCTTGCAAGCCAAGCGGATGTGCTCTGGTCTCCATGTTCTCTCTCTCCTCTCCAGGTATCCTAAACTCATCCTGCCACAGGCCATGTCGCAAAGCTACGGATACCGCTCTTTTCCATAGAGAGTCTGGCGGCTCGCACGATAGGCTTGTGCCAAAGGACTAACCGAGACGTGTATCCTCAATGTACGTCTCCAGATCCCGGACGAACCTTGCGGGACGCTCCCCTTGCACCGCGCGTGGCCGCCCTCGAGGTACACCTTGATCGTGGCACCGGGGATCGCCGCCGCGAGCCGTTCCTGTCCTTTGCGCGAAAAGAGGGTGTCCTGCACCCTCACGAGGCAACGTCGGCACGTCGACATCCCCGGGCTGGACCACATAATTCCGGTTAAGAGAGCACCATTTCCTCTGCATAATCGCGGCGGACGCGGGTGGGGGTTCGAGGCTCTCTGAGTTTGCGGGCCGCTCAGGGCGAGACGGCGAACGCGGCGCTGGTAGCCGAGCCCCGTCGAACCGCCGACGAGGCGCCATCGACTTCGCCTATCCCCCGGGAGCACCTTCTGAGCCCGAGCCGGGTTTACTCGACGCCTTGCGGGCTGTGGGTGAGTGCGTACCGTAGGAAAAGCTCACTCTCCGCCAGGTAGATCGACAGTAGTTCGAGGGCGGGACGATCGCTGGCCAGGATCTCGGGACCTCCGAGCAGGGTAAGCGTCTGGGCGGCGGTTCCCCCGAGCACTTCGGGCGCCACGGTGAGGAAAAGCTCATCGACGAGGTTGCGTGAGATCAAGGCGTGGTTGAGCCCGGGCCCGCCTTCGACCACGAGGGACTCGACACCACGCTCTGCTTTGAGGGCCCGCAAGGCACCGTCGAGGTCCACGACGCCCGTGGAGCCAGCCGGCGCCCGCATCACCAGCGCGAGCTTGCCTAGACGCTCGACCACTCTCTTCGGAGCAGCATCAGACAGCAGTATCAGGACCTGCTGTCCCTCCGGGACGATGAGGTTTTCCTTCAGCGGTACATCGCCACTAGCGGTGACGATTATCGCGAGCGGTTGCGGTACGCCGTCCGACGCATCGAGGCCAAGCGAGAGCCTCTCGGCACGTAGCGTACCGGCGCCGATCATCACGGCGTCGGCTCTGGAACGGAGGATCCGCATCGTCCTGCGGTCGGTCTTGCTTCCCAGGCCGCCGGCCTTCCCCTCCATGGTGGTCCTGCCGTCGACCGAGCTGACCATGTTGAGGATCACGTGCGGCCTTGCAGCACCGTGGTGCTTCGCAGGCGGCAGCGCCAGCTCGTCGTAGATGACGGAGACCTCCCTGGCGGGAGGTGGGTAGACCTTCAGTAACTTCAAACTTTGTAGGGTGCATACTTGCCCGAGGCCGAACGGGGGAGGCTTACATCCATCCACAAGCCGGCGTCGGTGTTCTCCTGAGTGTGGATCTCCGCCAGGCCGTAGAGGCGGCTCGCCACGGCATACTCAGCGTGAGGGATGAAAACCCTCATCCTTTCCCTCATCGAGGCTATCGCGCGGTAGATCTCCGCTACAAGAGGCTCGCAGTCCTCGAAGGCGCTTATAGTAACCGCGTGAGGGTGATCCCTGCGCAACTTCGCGGCACGCTCTTTGGAGACAAGATCCATCTTGTTGATACACATCACTGTTGGCCCCGAGCCAACCCCGTTCCAGGCCGCCCCGGACAAGGTGCGCGTGACCGTCTGGATCTCCTCCTCCAACTCCTCGCTCGAGGCGTCGGCGCAGACGACCGTCACGTCGGCCTCACGCGCTATCTCGAGCGTCGAGGCAAAGGAGTGCACGAGTTGCGTCGGTAGCTTCCTTATAATCCCAACGGTATCGGTGACGACGAAATCTGGCCACATGCCGTCGGGCCCGTTTTTCCTGTTACCCTCGACGCGACGCGTGGTGGTCTCGAGCGTCTCGAAGAGCCTGTCCTTCGTCGACCTCCTCGCCCCGCTCAGCGCGTTCAGTATCGTGGTCTTGCCGGCATTCGTGTAGCCGACGAGCGCGACGGTCGGTGGTCCTCCCTCTCTGAGCCGCGTGCCGCGGACAGCCCTGCCCGCTTTCTCTTCATCGAGCTTGCGGTTTATGGTCGCCATGCGCTCGCGGATGACTCGCCTGTCGTACTCGAGCTGTTGTTCGCCAGGGCCCCTAGTGGTGACCCCTCCGCCCCCGAGGCGGCTCAACTCGGGGTTCTTGCCCTTGACCCTCGGCAAGCGGTACTCCAGGTCGGCTAGCTCGACCTCGAGGCGGCTCGCCGCATCCCTCGCATGCGCCTCGAAGATGCGGATGATCAACTCTGTCCTGTCGACGACGGATGCGCCACACGCCTTCTCGAGTACCCTGGCCTGTGAAGCGGTCAATTCATCGTCTGAGATTACGAAACGCGCCTCCGTCTTCTCCACCAACTCCCGCAACTCCTCGCGCTTGCCTCGCCCGAGGTAACCAGTGCCGTCCCTGCGGCCTTGCTCGAGCATACCGGCGACCTCGATCCCAAGGGTGCTCGCGAGCCGCCCCAACTCCGCCATGTGACGCCTCTCCCCAGCGCCTACGAGTATCGCTCTCTGCTCGCTCATATGCCGATTATATCATGCATATTATGCAAAATTCTTGTGTACGGTCCGTCCACGACGGTTATCCTGGCGCGGCCCTCGAGGGTGCGCGCCAGCTTGTCGAACCATCGCATCTGGCGCCGGGCGAGCCGGCTCGTCCTTGTAGCGATGAAGTCTTGTGCCAGCTGCTGTGAGAGCGTTCCCTCGAGGTGCATAGTGAGCTCGCGCACCCCTACGGAATCCATGACCTGGGGGTTTATTCTCTCTCCGGCTGTGGCCATTTCTTGAAGTCTCTGGGCTTCGTGCAGGCCGTTTGTGGCTATTCGCCTGGACCTCTCGTCGATTGCGGCGTCGAGCGCGTGTCTCTCGGGACGCAGGTATAAGATGGCCGTATCGTAGCGGAGGTCCCCTTCCCAGATCGAACCGCGGCCTCCGGCCCCGGCCAGCTCCAGCTCTTTCGCCCGCGCGGCCCTGCGGGGATTGGAGTCACCTTCGGCAGCCTCCTGCGCCAGGTTGCGCAGCTCGGGAGAGACCCTGGGCGCGAGAGAAATGTCGAGCAGGATCGCGTTCAGGTACATTCCGGTTCCCGCGTCGAGGACGAACGTGGCCTCCTTTGCGATGATCTCCCTTGCATGCGTCCTGTGTCTGGCGACGGTCCATTCCTCGGTCACGGAGACGACGCCGACGAGCTCCGCAGGTCGCCTGCGGGCCTGGTTCGTTATCACGGGCAGTTCCCTGTAGACTTGCATGGAGTCGACCGCCACCGTGGGCACGTGACGGCCCTCCGTCCTGGTGAGCCTCTCGGCCAGGGCGTCGGACAGTGCGCTCTTGCCGCCGGCCGTCGGCCCGCAAACCACCAGCGCGGTCTTCTTTGCCCTCAGAGCCCCGCCCTCGAATCCTGTGTCGGCCGTCGTTCCCCAGGTCAGAGTCGTCCTGATGGTACGCCCGCGTAGAGTACGTGGGGTCCTGCGGACTCTATTTTGGCCTTCACGTAGTTCCCAGGCGCGATGTCTGTACCGACGTGAACGGCGTGGCCGCTCCACGTCTCCCCGATAGCCTTGCCATCCTCCGTGCTGCCGTGACGGATGTAGATCTCTTCTACGCCTCCGACCTTGCGCTGGTTCCTCGCGAAGGCGTTCCTTTCGACCTGCCTCAGCACCGCGAGGAAGCGCCGCTGGACGACGGCGTCGGGCACGGTTGCTGGCAGCCCCGCCGCCTCGGTGCCACGTCTCGGGGAGAACTTGAAGATGTAGGCCGAGTCGAAAGCGCAGTCCTCGACGAGCCTGAGCGTCTGTTCGTGGTCCTCCTCAGTCTCGCCGGGATGGCCCACGATGATGTCCGTGCTGAGCGTACCGTCAGGCACGGCATCCCTGAAGACCTCGATCTTGCGCCTGTACCTCTCCGCTTTGTACCCGCGGTGCATGACCTTCAGCATCCTGTCCGATCCGGACTGCACGGGCAGATGGAGCCGCTTCACGATGGTATCCTTCTCACCGATGGCCCTAAGCGTGCGGTCCTCCATGTTGGAAGGGTGGCTCGTCGTAAACCACACGCGCGGCGCGCTCTCCGAGACGGCCTCGAGTAGGTCGCAGAACCTCTTGCCCTCGTGCCTCCACGCATCCACCGTCTGGCCCAACAGCGTCACGTAGCCGGTCCCGGCAGCGACGAGGTTCTCTACCTCCCTGACTACGCTTTCCATCGGGCGACAGATCATACGCCCCCTCACAGTCGGGACTATGCAGTAGCTGCACTGGTAGTTGCACCCGGTCATTATCGTGACGAACGCGTTGTGCTCGCCCGACGTGCCAGGCAGTTCAGGGGTGTACGTCTCCTGCATCGTCGGTAGTCCTACGAACTCCGCCAGCTCGTAGGTATTATGGGTGCCCAATACGAGGTCTATGTCGTAGGTCCGCCTGAGGGCATCCGACTCCTCGGCGGCGCCGATGCAGCCCGTGAGGGCAACCCTCTTCACCCTACCCTCGCGCCGGAGTCGGTTCAGTTCTCCGAGATGTCCCTTTACGCGGTCGACGGCGTTCTCGCGGACGTAGCACGTGTTGAGTATTACGAGATCCGCGTCCTCGTAGCGCTGAACTTCGGCGTAGCCCGCGTCCTGGATCATCCGCCTTATGCGGTCCGAGTCGTGCACGTTCATCTGGCAGCCGAACGTCCTTATGCAGGCGGTTTTGGCGCCAGGATCGGCCCGCCCGGAAGGCTTTCTGGAGAGCGGTATGGGCGCTTTCGGAGTGATCTGTGTCGTGCTACTCATACTCTTCCTCCGGCTCGTAGACCCTGGCCCTGAGGGAGATCTCCCCCGGACGACTCTCGAGCCTCAGGTCCGCGACCTCCATGTACCCGGCCCGCGCCGCCCGCCTGAGTATATCCGCAATGCGCTCACTTTCCTCCTCCCCGATCTCCAATACAGGCCCCCCATCTGCCCGCCTGCCAGCCCTCCGACCCCCAAACACCTCCGTACCCTCCCCCGCCGAGACACCCTCGACAGGGCGCACTTCACCACACAATATCCTCTGTACGCTCCTCACCGATACGCCAAGCCCAAGCCCGGACGCCGCCTCCCACAATGCCACCACACTCTCTCCCCGAGTTTGTATTATGCGGTGATATAAGAGGGTGGCGAGGATCCGGGCGGGGGGTCCGTAGTAGGAGGTGAGGTAGCGGCCGTGGTCGTTGGCTGTTGCGGTGAAGCGCTCGAGTGTGGCGCGGAGGTTGCTCTTCGAGGGTCGGGTGGCCGACTGGAGGGTACGTTCGGGGAGGGTCTTGGTATCGAAGGTGGCCTGTATAGAGGTGGGCGAGGAGGTAGAGACGACTTTGGTCTCGAGGGAGCGGGTTTTGATCTGGTACAGGGAGAGGCCTGCGCCGTGGGAGGAAGGGTCCCCGAATTGGGTGACGGGGTTCAGATGGCGGGTGGTCACGCCGGGTTGCAGGATCAGATCCCTGTGCGATTCCGGGATGCCGTGGCCGTCGTCGATGACGGTGAGGGTTCTGTATCGTTTGTCTCTGAGGGTCGAGGCCACGTAGACGCGGGTTGCTCCGGCGTCGCGGGAGTTGCGCACGAGCTCGAGTAGGGCGTCCTCGACGTGGGTGATGCTGGAAGCGCCGCGGCGCGCCCCCTCGACGCCGGTCAGGCGGGCGAAGCCAGCGCCGAGGTCCCTATAGGGGCCTTCCACTAGCCTGTCTCGCCTACCTGGCCACCTCGCTGACCCGGCTCTCGCGGATAACGGTCACCTTTATCTGCCCCGGGTACTCGAGGTCCGTCTCTATTTGCTTGGAGATATCGTAAGCCAGCTTGGCTGCTATGCGGTCGTCCACCTCAGAGGGCTGGACCATAACCCTTATCTCGCGTCCGGCCTGTATCGCATAGGCCTTGTCTACGCCCCTGTGGCCCAGGGCGATGTCCTCCAGGGAGCGCAGGCGTTCGATGTAGGTCTCCGTCGTCTCCCGCCTGGCGCCGGGGCGGGCCGCCGAGACCGCGTCCGCGGTGGCGACGAGCACGTCCTCGACGGTCTCCATCTCGATCTCGTGGTGGTGGGCGCTTATGGCGCGCACCACGTCGTCCGCTTCCCCGCTCTTCTTGGCGAAGCGGCCCCCGATCAGGGCGTGCGTGCCCTCGACTTCGTGGTCTATGGCCTTGCCGACATCGTGCAGCAAGGCGGCCCTGCGGGCGACCTTGACGTTAGCACCGAGCTCCTGGGCAATCATGCCGCAGAGGTTGGCGACCTCGACCGAGTGGGCAAGCACGTTCTGGCCGTAGGACGTCCTGTACTTCAGGGCCCCGAGGAGCCGGAGCAGGTCGTTGTGCATGCCGCCCGAGATCTTGGCGTCGTAGAGCGCCTGGCGTCCTGCGGCCTTCATCTCCTTCTCCACGTCCTTGCGGACCTTGGCGACGATCTGCTCGATGCGCCCCGGGTGGATGCGCCCGTCCTGCACGAGCCGTCCCATCGAGACCCGCGCCACCTCGCGCCTGACGGGGTCGAAGCTAGAGATCACGACCGTCTCTGGCGTGTCGTCTATGATAACGTCCACACCCGTCGTGGCCTCGAAGGCCCTTATGTTCCTCCCCTCGCGGCCTATGACCCTGCCCTTCATGTCGTCTGAAGGCAAGGAAACGGCCTTGACCGTCGACTCGGAGGTCAGGTCCGATGCGAGGCGCTCCATTGTGGTGGAGATCAGTCGCCGAGCCTCGGCGTCGGCCCTTTCTTCGGCCTCGAGGGTCATGTCGCGCACCATGCGACCGAGCTGGCCTTCGAGCTTCGACTCCAGGTCGGAGAAGAGCCTCCTCTCTGCCTCCTCGCGCGTCAGGCCCGAGATCTCCTCGAGCTTGCTGAGGTGCTCGGCCTCCCTCTCCCTCAGCTGCTCCTCCTTGCGCCGCAGCGTCTCTTCGGTCTCCGTGAGCCGTCGCCTGCGCTCGTCGAGCTCGCCCTCGCGCCGCTGCAGGGCCGTGTCCCTGTTGTCCAAGCGCTCTTCGAGCCGTGCGATCTCAGCCCGCCTGGCACGTACTTCGGCCTCGGCGTCGTCTTTGATCTTGAGCGTCGACTCTTTCGCTGCCAGATCAGCCTCGCGGCGTTTGGTTTCGGCGTCGCGTTCGGCAACCTCGAGGATGGACCTTGCGTCGGCCCTAGCCTGGGCCTGGCGGGTATCCGTACGCGACTTGAAGACGAAGTAGCCCAGGACAGCGCCGACGGCGAGGCTGGCGACCAGTCCCAGGACCAGTAACAAAACATTCACAGGTTGTCCTTCCAGCGAGCCCGCCGCGAGAACGGCGGGCCGGCATCAAGCTAGCTCGACCATCCCTGGGCCTCTGGAGGCTCCCGGTACTCTCGGGCGACCTGGGTACATACCTCCGCCGAGTAACCCCGGCGAACCAGAAAGCCGTAGACCCTACGCGCTTCCGCCTCGGACCCACGCCCATTATACCGCCGCGCGGCGGCGGATCGAGCCTCCCCCACCTCGGAGCGGCCAGCGAACTCCTCCTCGACGACCTCGCGGGCTAGGGCTTCTCCCACACCGCTCTTCCTGAGCTCGACCGAGACCCGCCGCGGTCCGTACCTGCGCGCCTTCTCGCGGGCCTTCAGCCGAGCGAACTCGGCGTCGTCGAGATAGCCGAGCTCCCGCAGACGATCGACGACGACTTCTATAGTCTCCTCGACGTAACCGTAACGCCGCAGCCGGTCGCGTACCTCGGCCTCGGACCTGGCCCTGTAGCCCAGGAGGTTGAGCGCGCGGCCCATTGCGATGGGCCTCTCCCCCGCAACCCGCGCCCGATCCAGTTCCTCGCACGAGAACGCGGCCCCTTCTAGGAGACCGCGTTCAAAGGCGACACCGGCGTCGACTTCCGCCCAGAACTCTCCGTCGACAGAGATCCTGGCCTTTCCTCGACGCTCACGGACACCGGTTATCTCGGGCATGGGCGCCCCCTGGGCAGATGTGCCGAGAAATCGGGTTGCACAGCGAACAACAAGCTGAAATGCTGAAGTGCTGAGCAGCTGATGGCCGGCAAGGAGGTCGTACTTCCTAGCCGGCCAGCTTTAAAGCACCTGCCCGGCCGGCTCTTCGGCCACCTCCTCGGCCGTCTCGACAGGCTCGAGCAGCCCCAGCTTCTCGTAGATCTCGTCCAGGATACGCTCGCGGACCTCGTAGTTTTCCTTGAGAAACTGCTTGGCGTTCTCCCGTCCCTGCCCGAG
>Ga0126307_10001369_pt1 | contig 16077 bp, 20 predicted proteins | sample Plot28_FD_89955 | JGI IMG/M metagenome (GOLD analysis project Ga0126307, IMG submission 89955) | Serpentine soil microbial communities from UC McLaughlin Reserve, CA, USA - Plot28 | ecosystem: Environmental > Terrestrial > Soil > Grasslands | place: USA: UC McLaughlin Reserve, Lake County... | reverse complement strand
CTACGGCGGCCAGGTCTCGCGCATCGCGCCCGATGACTGCGCGTTCGTCCACCGCGCGGTCGACATGAACGTGTTCGTCGACTCGTTCTGGCACAAGGACTGGCCAAATTGCCACAGCGCCGAGGTCGCGTGGGACTGGGTCAACGGCTTCATCGACGTCTTGGAGCCCTACCGGGACGGCAGCGTCTACCAGAACTATCCCGAGAAGGCGCTCGCCGACTACCGCACGGCCTACTGGGGCGAGAACTTCTCCACGCTGCTGGCCTGTAAGCAGCAGGCGGATCCCGGCGGCGTCTTCACCTACGAGCAGGCGGTCACGCCGTACCCGCCCGGCGCCGGCGCGCCGCCCGCCGGCCCGCTGGTGCGCGTGCCGGAGCTCGAGCCCGAGCCGTACTCGGTCGGGCGGTAGCGGCTAGGCGGCGCTGTGTGACGCGCGCACCGCCACGCGAATCGCGTTCTCCACCTGGAAAGTACCTGGTCCGCGAGCGCCGGGCCGTTGGCGTCGAGGAAGCGAGGGATGCTGCGCGGGATGACGGAAGCCTGAACGCTGTGGCTCGGCCCTTGTAACGACCGAGCGGTTGCACCGACAATCGGGCCATGTCCACGCGTGGCTCCGTGCTCGTCGTCGACGACGAGCCGACGATCGCCGAGGTCGTCTCGCGGTACCTCGCGCGCGCGGGCTACGAGACGCGCACGGCCGGCGACGGTCCGCGGGCGATCGAGCTGGCCGGCGAACGGCGCCCCGACCTGGTCGTGCTCGACCTGATGCTGCCCGGGCTCGACGGGCTCGAGGTGATGCGGCGGATCCGCGACCTGGGCGAGACCGGGCCGCGCGAGCGCGTCGCCGTGATCCTGCTGACGGCGAAGGGCGAGGAGTCCGACCGCGTGATCGGCCTGCGGCTCGGCGCCGACGACTACGTGGTCAAGCCGTTCTCGCCGGCCGAGCTGGTCGCGCGCGTCGACGCGGTGCTGCGCCGCGTCGACCCGGCGCCCGACAAGGCGCCGCCGATCGAGCACGGCGACGTCGTGATCGACCCCGCGGCGCGGCGCGCGTTCGTGCGCGGCGAGGAGGTCGCGCTGACGCAGCGCGAGTTCGATCTGCTGCTGTTCCTCGCCCGCCATCCCGGTCAGGCGTTCACGCGCACGCAGCTGATGGACGCGGTGTGGCAGTACGCGTTCTACTCGGACACCTCGACCGTGACCGTGCACGTGCGCCGGCTGCGGGCGAAGATCGAGGCGGATCCTGCGCAACCACGTCACGTCCAGACGGTGTGGGGCGTCGGCTACCGGTTCCAGCCATGAGCGCGCTCCGCTCCGCCCTGCTCGGCGCTGCGGCGGCGCTCCTCGCTGCGGGCGCGATCGCCGCCGTCTACGGGCTGAAGGACGGCGCGCTCACGCTCGCGCTGCTGACGGCGCTCGGCGCTCCGGCGCTCGTTCTCGCGCACGTCGCGCGAGCGGGCAGGCGCCGGTTGGGGACGCCGCGGCGGCAGCTCGCGCTGGGTATCGCGATCGCCGTGGGCCAGCTCGTCCTGGCGATCGGCGCCGGCGTCGCGCTGATGTTCGTCTCCGCCCACGACGCGCTCGTGATCGGTGCCGTGACGGCGTTCGCGGTCGTGATCGCGGTGCGCGCGGTGCAGCTGATGGGCGGCGGCGTGATGGACGACGCCGAGCGAATGCGGCGCGACCTCGTAGCGGCCGTGTCGCACGACCTGCGCACGCCGATCACGTCTTTGCGGCTGCTGACCGAGGCGATCGCCGACGACGTCGTCGACGCCGCGACCAAGCGCGAATACCTGGCCCAGATGAGCACGCACCTGAACGCGTTGTCGAGCCTGATCGACGACCTGTTCGAGCTGTCGCGCCTGGAGGCCGGCGACATCGCGTGGAGCCTCGAGCAGGTGCGGCTCGACGAGCTGGTCGGCGAGACGGTCGACGCGATGCGCGTGCAGGCCGACGCCCGCCACGTGGAGGTGCGCGTCGAGCTGCCGCCCGGGCTGCGGCCGGCGCACGGCGACCCGGAGAAGCTCCAGCGCGTGCTCTTCAACCTGATCCAGAACGCGATCCGCCACACGCCGGCCGACGGCTCGGTCGTGGTGCGCGCGCAGCCGGCCGGCGACGCTGTCGAGATCGAGGTGTCCGACACCGGCGACGGGATCGCGGCGACCGACCGCGAGCGCGTCTTCGAGCCGTTCTTCCGCGGCGGCGCGCAGGCGGCGCGGCCGAGCAACGGCGCCGGCCTCGGCCTGGCGATCTCGCGCGCGATCGTCGAGGCGCACGGTGGGCGCATCTGGCTGGAGGACGCGCCGCGCGGCACGCGCGTCCGCTTCTCGCTCCCGTCAGCCTGAGCCGTTCACAAAGCCGGCTACTCACCAGACGGTGTTCCAGAGCACCTCCCATCCGAGCGCCTGGACCGCGAGCAGCGCCAGGACGGGACGTAGCCGGCGCTCGTCGAGAGCGCCGGCGGCGGCGAGGCACGTGAGCGGCGCGAGGAACAGCCAGATCCGCTCGACCTCCGCCTTCGTGAACCCGGCGAGGGCGGCGACCGCGACCGTGGCTAGAACCGCGATGGCGGCGCCGTCGCCGCCGGCCAGCGCGCGCAGCGCGAGCCAGGCGACGGGGATGCCGAGCATCAGCAGGAATGCGGTGGGGGAGCCGGGGAGCCAGAACCAGTACGGCCGCTCGGACGCCACGCCGAAGCGGTAGACCTGCTCCGTCGCGCGCACGGTGCCGATCGGGTCGAAGCCGGTCAGCACGGCAACGGCGGCGTGGACGGCGACGACTGCGGCAGCGCACAGCAGGGCGAGCACGAGCATGTCCTTGAGGCCGCGCCTCCGCCAGGCCAGCAGCGCGGCCCAGGCCGCGAGCGCGAGCAGCGACCACGCGAACAGCGACGCCAGCGCCAGCAGCGCTGCGCCCGCGATCCGCGCCGCGGGCCGCGGCGACGCAAGCGGCCAGGCGGCCAGCAGGCCGATCGACGCGTACAACGCATCGGCCGACATGGCGCCGAACAGCAGCACCGACGGCGCGGCCGCCGTCAGCAGGCCGGTCAGGCGCGCGCGCCGCTCGTCGCCGAGCTGGCGGGCGAGCACGTAGGCGAGCGGCGCCACCAGGGCGCCGCCGGCGACGCAGAGCGCGGCGAGGCGGCCGGGCGTCGTGATCCCGAAGGCGTCGATCGCGAGCAGCAGGCCCGGCGGGTGACCGGCCGCGTGCACGGGTAGCGCCGGCACGAGCTCGGCGAATCGATCGAGGAAGAAGCCCGGTCCGTAGCGCAGCGCGGTCAGCGCGGGCAAGTACTCGTTCGCCCCCTCGAACGAGCCCGGATCGAACACGCGCGACCATTCGCCCGTGCCCCGGCTGGCGGCGCCGAGAGCCAGCCGCAGCGCGAGTGTCAGCACGAACACCGCCAGCGCGAACGCGGCCGGCGCCAGCGCCGGCGACAGCAGCCGCGGCGCGGCCCCGATCGCGAGCCCGAACAGGGCCGCGACGACGAGCACCCAAGCGGTCGCCGCCGGATCCCAGCGGCCGACGAACGGCGGGAACGGCACGCCGAGCTCGCGCCCCTCGTGGCGCGCGACCCACAGCCCGGCGGCGACGGTGCCGGCCATGACCGCGAATCCGGCCACCGGGACGAGGCGAAGCCGCGCGGTCATGCGGCCTCGTGGAGCGCCGCCGTCATCGCGTGGTCACCGGGCGCTGCCATGCTCGCGGCATGGTGCCGCGCGCCGCGCTCCCGCTGCTCGCCGTCGTCGTCGCCGGCTGCGGCTCCGCCGCGCCGGACGAGCTGCCGCCGGCGGCCGAGCCGGCCGTGTCGCCGCGGCCCGCCGCAGCGCCCGACGGGCGGGTCGTGTCGGTCGGCCTCAAGCCCGAGGGCGTCGCCGCCGACGCCCGCACCGGCCTCGTCGCGGTTGGGCTGCGCGGCCCCGACCGGCTCGTCCTGGTCGACGGCACGACCGGCGCCGTCACGCGCCGGGTCGCGCTGCCCGGCGCGCCGCGCCACCTGGCGCTCGCGGCCCCCGGCGGACCCGTGCTCGTGCCCGCCGAGGACGCCGACCGGCTGATCGCCGTCGACCTGCCCGGCGGCGGCACGTCCGGGGCGCCGACCGGCCGCGAGCCGCACGACGCCGCCGCCGCGGGCAGCCGGATCTTCGTCGCCGACGAGCTCGCCGACCGGCTCACGGTCCTGCGCGACGGCCGCTCGCTCGCGAGCATCGAGACGGCGCTGCAGCCGGGCGGCCTCGCGCCGCTCGACCGCGGCCGGAAGGTCGCCGTGGTGTCCGTGCGCGAGCGCGTCGTCGAGGTGTTCGACGCCGGGACGGCCGAGCGCACCGGCCGCGCGCCCGCCGGAGTCGGGCCGACGCACGCGGTGTCGGACGGGGGCGACTACCTGTTCGTGACCGACACGGCCGGCGGCGCGCTGCTCGTCTACCACCTGCGCCCGCGGCTGGAGCTGATCCGCCGCTACCCGCTGCCCGACTCGCCCTACGGGATCGCGATCGACAACCGCCGCCACCGGATGTACGTCACCCAGACCGGCCGCAACCAGCTCAGCGAGCTGATCGTCGGCGGCCGCCCGAGCCTCGTGCGGCGCTACTCCACGCCGCGCCAGCCGAACACCGTCGCGGTCGACGAGCGGTCCGGGCGCGTCTTCGTCGCCGGCAAGGTCGACGGCGTGCTTCAGCTGCTCGACCCGGGGCGCGAGCGGACGAGGTAGAGCGCGCCCGCGACCGCGAACAGGACCGCGCTCACGAGCAGCCAGCGTGCCGCGTAGCCGTCCCACGTGCGCCCGCTCACGCGCGTGTACGTGCCCTCGCCCTTCCCGCAGATCACCGGGAAGAAGGCGAGCAGCAGCAGCGCCGAGATGCCGACCGGCACGCGCACGTAGTTCGCCCAGCCCGCCGGCCGCCCGCGCCGCGCGAGCCGGTCGAGCAGCGTGTAGGCGGGCCACAGAAGGGCGTCGTGCACGACCACCGCGCCCGCCAGCCACAGCGCGATCCGCTGCCAGCCTCCGAGCTGGAGCGCCTGCAGCAGCGCCCACGCGGCGAGCGCGAACGCGGCCAGGTGCGCGAGCAGGTGCAGGGGAGAGGCGCCGTAGCGCGACCTCATGCGCGGAACTCCAGCGTCGCGACCCACTTCGTGTTGTGGACACCGGGCAGCCCCGGAACGATGATCCGCGCCGGGTAGCCGTGGTCGAGCTCGAGGTCGGCGCCGCCGACCTCGAGCGCGAGCAGCGAGCGCGCGTCGGCGATCTGGTTGCGCGCTAGCGTCGCCTGGCGCAGCACGCCGGTGGGCTGGAGCGAGCCGACGGCGACCTCGGCCGCGTCGGGGACGCCGGCGCGCCGCGCCAGCTCGGCGAGCGGCACGCCGGTCCACGTCTGCCGCGTCGACCAGCCCTCGACGCAGCCGAGCGTCAGCGCGTGCGTCACCTGGGGCAGCGCCAGCAGCTCCTCGCGCGAGAGCGCCAGCTCCGGACCACCGCCGCGCAAGACGAGCCGGTAGTCGACTCCCACCATCGCCTCGCTCACCTTCGCCGCGGCCGCCGTCTTGTTGACCGGGAAGCCGCCCGCCCGGCGCGGCGCGAGGAACGCGATCTCGCGCAACGGGCCGCCGACGGACTGCCCCGCGTTCGCGACGAGCAGCGCGAGCGAGCCGCCGCCGACCGCGGCGAGCAGCCCGCGCCGGCTGATCGTCGGCGGCTCGGGACGAAGCGCGACGGTCGCGCTATCGGGCTCCGGCACCGTCTCGGCCAGCCCGGCGCGCAGCGGCGCCAGCACGCCGCGCGCGCGGTAGGCGCGCAGCGCGACCGGGACCTTGACGACCAGGTGCACCGCGAGCGCGGCGACGAACACGACGGCGGCGTAGTAGTGCGCCTTGACGAAGTCGAAGCGGAAGACGTACCAGTACTGCATGTTCGCGATCCCGGTCGCGAACAGGAAGCCGGTGCTCGCCACCAGCAGCCCGGTCGCGCCGCGCTCGACGGCCTGGGCGGCCGTGCGCGCAGGCGGCCACTGGAACAGCCTCGGGATCACCGACCAGAGCTTCGCCAGCAGCACCGGCAGCGCCACCAGGCCCGCGTTGACGTGCACGCCCTGCGTGAGCGCGTACAGCCACGACGGGCCGGTCGGCCAGTCGAAGAACGTCGTTAACGGCAGGTCGGGACGAACGAGCGCGTTGCGCCCGAGATCGGGCTGGTAGGCGGCGTGTGAGAGGAAGCCGGTGACCGCGACCAGGCCGACGAGCACGAGCAGGGCCGACCCGAGCACCGCGGTCAGCCACGGTCCCCGCAGCGGTGACCGCCAGAACTCGGGCCGGAACGGGCCCGGGGGCGCCTCGATCGCGTGCCGCCGCCGCACGGTCGCCCTCACCGCGGCCGCTCCAGTCGCGCGAACCAGCGCCCGCCCGCCGCGATCGTCCCGCGCGGCGCCAGCCCGCCGGCGCGCGCGAGCGGCGCGATCGCGCGCGCGCCGACGGTCGCCCAGCCGAACCACTGGCTGATCGCCCCGGGCGCCTCCAGCCGCACCCGCACGCGCCGCATCGGCGCCGACGGCGGGCCTGTCTCCACGAGCAGGACGCCGCCCGGAGCGATCAGCTCCCGTGCGCGCGCCAGCAGCGCCCCGGGTGCGCCGCCGATGCCGATGTTGCCGTCGAGCAGCAGCGCCGAGCCCCACGTGCCGGCGCGCGGCACGTCGGCGAACACCGAGCGCAGGATCGCCTCGGCGCCGCGGGCGCGCGCGAGCCGGACGGCGACGGGTGAGAGGTCGAGCCCGAGCCCCTCGTGCCCCGCGGCGGCGAGCGCCGCGAGATGGCGCCCAGGCCCGCAGCCGATGTCGAGCACCGGCGCGACCGCGTGGACGAGGACGGCGCGGTCGGCCGCGTCGACCGGCGCGAGCCAGCGGCGCAGCGGCAGCCTCTGGAGCCGGCCGTCGGCGATCCGAATCCGCGCCTCGATCGGCTCGCCGCCGACCGCCGCCGACGCGAGCAGGCGACCGTAGAGCAGCTCGGCGGGCTCGAGCCGGTGCCGCCGCCGTGCGCCGACGGCCTTAGGCGCCGTCATGTCGCCACCAGGGCGGGCTCGATCGCCGCGAGCGCGGCGGCGAAGCGGCCCGCCGGCGCGGCGGTGGCGACCGCGCGCGCGGCGTGGATGTCGTCGACGTCGAGCAGCGCGGGGAGCTCGACCGTGCGCAGGCCGAGGGCATCGAGCCGCGCGCGCTGCACGGCGCCGGTGAACGCGCGGCTCATCGGCACGCCGGCGAACACGGCGGCGTCGGGCTCGCGCAGCCCGATCGCCCAGTAGCCGCCGTCGCTCGCCGCGCCGAGCACCGCGTCGGCGCGGTCGAGCGCCGCGAGACCTTCCGACAGCCCGGCTGCCGTCACCTGCGGCGTGTCCATGCCGACCACGAGCGCCGGCCCGCCGACGTCCGCGAACGCATGCGCGAGCCGCACGGCGAGCCCGTAGCCGCGCTGGGCCACGACCTCCCAGCCCGGCGGGAGCCAGCCGTCGGGCTCGCCGTCGAGCGCGATCACGCGCCGGCCGCCACCGCGCGCCGCGTCGCACGCGGCCAGCGTGTCCTCGAGCGCCGCCCGCGCGAGCCGCGCGGCCTGCGTCGACGTGCACGGCGGGCACAGCCGCGTCTTGACGCGCCCCGGCACGGGCGCCTTCGCGATCACGACGAGCGCCGGCCTCACGCGAGCACCGCAGCCATGTCTCGAACCGCTCGCAACGTTCCGCGCACGGTCCCGGTGACCTTCGAGCGGCCGCGCCGCGGGCGATACCCGACGGTTACCTCGTCGATCCGCCAGCCCGCCGCCGCGGCGCGCAGCACCATCTCCAGCGGCCAGCCGAAGCGGCGGTCGGCGATTCCGAGCTCGAGCAAGGCGTCGCGGTGCGCCGCGCGCATCGGCCCGATGTCGCGCAGCCGGATCCCGGCGCGCCGCCGCAGCTCCCACGCGAGCAGCGAGTTGGCCGCGCGCGCGTGCGCGGGCCAGGCGCCGCCTTCGGGCGCGCGCGCCCCGAGCACGAGGTCGAACCGCTTGGCGGCGACCGGATCGGCGACGCGCGGCAGCTCGCGCGGGTCGAACGAGCCGTCGCAGTCCATGAAGCAGACGACGTCGGCCGTAGCCGCCGTCAGGCCGGCCCAGCAGGCGGCGCCGAAGCCGCGCCGCGGCTCGCGCACGAGCCGCGCACCGAGCCGGTCCGCCAGCTCGCCCGAGCCGTCGCTCGACCCGTTGTCGACGACGATCGGCGCGTAGCCGGCGGGCATCCGGCCGAGCACCCACGGGAGCGCTTCGCGCTCGTCGAGCACCGGCAGGATGACGTCGGCCATGCCTGATTCCTACGCGCCAGAGGCTACGAGCGGATTACATACGGCCGGTGGACGGCACGATCCTCGTGACCGGCGGGGCGGGCTTCATCGGCTCGCACATCGTCGACCTGCTGCTCGCCGAGGGGCACGCGGTGCGCAGCGTCGACGCGCTGCTGCCGGCGGCGCACCGCGGGCGGCCCGGCTACCTCGACCCGGCGGCGGAGTGGATCGACGGCGACCTGCGCGACCCCACCGTGGCGGAGCGCGCCGTGGCGGGCGTGACGGCGGTCTCCCACCAGGCGGCGATGGTGGGGCTCGGCGTCGACCTCGGCGATCTGCCCGAGTACGTCGGCCACAACGACTACGCCACGGCGCAGCTCCTGCGCGCGCTGGCGGCGAGCGGCTTCGGCGGCCGGCTCGTGCTCGCATCCAGCATGGTGGTCTACGGAGAGGGCCGGTACGCGTGCCCGGAGCACGGGGTCGTCGCGCCCGGCCCGCGCGCGGCGGCCGACCTCGAGGCCGGCCGCTTCGAGCCGCCGTGCCCGCACTGCGGTCGCGCGCTCGAGCCGCGCACGGTGCCGGAGGACGCCGCGCTCGACCCGCGCAGCGTCTACGCCGCCACGAAGCTCGCCCAGGAGCACCTGTGTGCGGCATTCGCGCGCGAGACCGGGGTGCCGCTGACCGCGCTGCGCTACCACAACGTGTACGGGCCGCGGATGCCGCGCGACACGCCGTACGCCGGCGTCGCGAGCATCTTCCGCTCCGCCTACGCGGCCGGGCGCGCGCCGCGCGTGTTCGAGGACGGCGGCCAGCTGCGCGACTTCGTGCACGTGCGCGACGTCGCGCGCGCGAACCTGCGCGCCGTCGCCGCGCCCGAGCCGCTCGCCGGCGCGTTCAACGTCGCCAGCGGGATCCCACGGACAGTGCTCGAGCTGGCGCACGCGCTCGCACGTGCGTGCGGCGCGCCACCGGACGCCGCGCCGGAGGTCACGCGCGAGTGGCGCGCGGGCGACGTGCGCCACATCGTCGCCTCGCCGGTGCTGGCGGCGGAGCGGCTCGGCTTCCGCGCGCAGGAGGACTTCGCGGCCGGGATGGCCGAGCTCGCCGCCGCTCCGCCGCGCGGCTGAGCGCTCACGCTCGCCGCGTTACGGGACGCCGCGCGTCTAGCCGGACACGCGACGCTCGAGCTTGAGCTCGCACATGTCGACGGACGCGCGCGTGCCGGGCGTGTCGGAGGGGTCCATCGCTCCGAACGCCTGGTCCCCGGCCTGCATGTCCTCAGCGGTGTCGAAGAACTGAAGGACGACGGCTGTTCCTTGGGATTCGTCGAAGAGCATCTGCAGGCCAGTCGTCGGCACGTCCGGCGGCGGCCCATCGGCCTCCTCGATCCGCGCGAGGAGCTGTTGGACTCGCTCGGCGGTCACGTCGGTGAAGCGAACGACACGTACGTACACGGGCGCATCTCCTTCCGCTCGACAACTGGCTGAGCCTACATCGCCATCGCGCGCCGCGATCGCAGCGGCCGGGCGCCGGAGCGCCCGGCCCGCGCTACGCGTCAGACCGCGGTGGCGTCGATCAGCTCCGCCGCGTGGGCGGGGGAGACGGCCGCCGTGGTCACGAGCACGAGGACTCGACCGTCGTGCAGCGCCCGAACGTCGGACTCCGCGGCCTCCTCTTCGAGGCCCGCGTCGACGAGCAGCCGCTTCAGACGGCGATGGCCGGCCACGCGGCTGTGCTCCCGCCCGTCGGAGCACGTCACGACGACGTCGCGGTCGGCGTTGCCGAAGACGCCCTCGCCGCCGGCCGCGCCGTCGCCGGCGAAGCTGCCGCGCGGCGCGTCACGCCGATGGCCCTCACTGGCGAACGCGCCGACGTGGTCGTCCGTTGCGACTGCCCCGGCGAAGCCGCCCCGCGGCTCCTGGCGCGCGTCGTGGGTCTCGGCGCCCATCAGCAACCGCATGTCCTCGCCCGGCACGCCGGCCGCCAGGAGGGCGTCCACGGCCCGCTCGGCGGCGGTGGTGTTCTCGAATGCTCTGCAAATTGTGCTCATGGAGCGACAGTCGCGGCACGACCCCTGATCGTTACAGCAACGTACGCGACGCTCGGAGCGCCTCGAACCGTGGACGCGGCACTGCATTACGCGCGGCGCGTGTAACGATCCGCATCCCCGGGCGACCAGAGCGCCGTGCCCTCCTTTCCTGCTCGCCGCAGCGACGGCATGTCGTCGGTGACCGCGCCCGCACCAGTCCGCGTTCTGCAGCTCGCTCGTGTGCTGGAGACCGACGCCCACGAAGGACCGGTCTACGTTCCGGGCGAGGACGCCCTCTATTTCACGACGCAGCGGCCCGACGTCGCGATCAAGCGGCTCGCGTTCAAGGGCGGCCCCTTGCCGCTCGAACCGGGCCGGATCACGACGGTACGAGCCGCAGCGAACATGGCGAACGGCATGGCGCTCGACGGGGAGGGACGCCTGGTGGTGTGCGAGCAGGGCACGCTCTGGCGGCCCGCGGCCATCACGCGCGTCGATCCGGCCAGGGGCAGCGTCGAGACGATCGTCGATGAGTGGCTGGGTCTGCGGCTGAACTCCCCCAACGACGTGGTCGTCAAGCGCGACGGGACGATCTGGTTCACCGATCCCCGCTACGGCTACGTGCAGGGCTTCCGGCCTGCGCCCCAGGTCGACGACCACGTCTACCGGTACGACCCGCGCTCGCGCGCGCTCTCGGTCGTCGCCGACGGCTTGGACAAGCCGAACGGGCTGGCCTTCTCGCCCGGCGAGGACGTCCTCTACGTCGGCGACAACGGCGAGCCGCACCAGATCGTCGCCTTCGACGTGCTCGACGACCGTCGCCTCGCCCGCCGACGCGTCTTCGCCCGAAGCACCCCCGAGCACCCGGACGGCCTCAAGGTCGACGCCGCCGGACGCGTCTACGCATCGGCGGCGGACGGCGTTCGCATCTTCGACGCGGGCGGCGGGCACGTCGGCACGATCGAGGTGCCCGGCGCCGTCAACTTCACCTTCGGCGGGCGCGAGAGAAACGTTCTCCTCATCACCGCGGACGACGCTATCTGGGCGGCCGTCCTCGACGCGGCCGGCCCACCGGCGTGACCAGGTCACCCGCCGCGCGACAGCCGCAGGCGCTGCGAACCGCCTGGACCGTCGCTCACGCGGCCGGTAGGTTCGACAGCGCATGACCGAGATCGGGGTCCAGAACTCGGCGGCGGGCGCCGAAGACGTCGAGCTCGTCGCGCGGCTCCGCGCAGGCGACGAGAAGGCATTCGAGGCGCTCGTGACCCGCCACTACGCCACCATGCTCGCCGTGGCGCGGACCTACGTGAAGACGCGGGCGGTGGCCGAGGAGGTGGTGCAGGAGGCGTGGCTCGGCCTGCTGCAGAGCTTGGACCGCTTCCAGGGCCGCTCGTCGCTGAAGACGTGGATCCTCGCGATCCTGGTCAACAAGGCGAAGACGCGCGCGGTCGGCGAGGCCCGCACGGTGCCGTTCGCGTCGCTGGCGCGTGAGGCGGACGAGCCCGCCGTCGAGCCCGAGCGCTTCCGCGGGCCGCACGATGCGTTCCCGGGCCACTGGCGCTCCTATCCCGCCAACTGGGGCGCCTCGGCGGAGGTCGCGGCGGAGGACCATGAGACGCTGCGGGTGACGATGCGTGCGATCGCCGAGCTGCCGCCGGCGCAGCAGACGGTGATCCGGATGCGCGACGTCGAGGGGTACAGCTCCGACGAGGTCTGCGCGGCGCTCGATGTCTCGGCGGCCAACCAGCGGGTGCTGCTGCACCGCGCGCGCTCGCGCGTCCGTGCCGCCTTGGAGGCCCATCTCGATGGCTGAGCACATCAGCTGTCAGGAGGTCATCGAGCTGGTCACCGACTATCTCGAGCGCGCGCTGCCCTCGGAGGAGGCGAGCCTCTTCGAGCAGCACATCAACTTCTGCGACGGCTGCGAGTGGTATCTCGACCAGATGCGCGCCACGGTCGCAGCCGTCGGGCGCATCGAGGAGGAGGAGGTCCCGCCCGAGACGCGCGACAAGCTGCTGACGGCCTTCCGGCACTGGAAGCGCACATGATCGCCTACAAGTTCCTGCGTCGCGACGGCACGAGCGTGTTCACCGGGTTCCGCTGGCCGCTCTCGGCCGACGCGCCCGGGGCGTGGGTCGACGCGCCGATCGATCCCTGCCGCAGCGGCATCCACGCCTGCCGGCCGACCGACCTGCCCTACTGGGTCGGCCACTCGCTCTACGAGATCGAGCTCGACGGCGACATCGCGACCGAACAGACGAAGGTCATTGCTCCGCGCGGCCGGCTGCTGCGCAGGGTCGGCGCCTGGAACGACGAGTTACGCGACGCTTACACGCGCATGTGCGCCGATCGCGCACACGAGCTCGCACTGGGCGCCTCTCCGCCGCTGGAGCAGTGGGACGCGGTCATCGAGCCGTCGGTGCCGGAGGGTCCGGCTCTGCTCGGCTTCGTCGCCGCGCGGATCGCCGAGGAGCGCTACGGCGCAGCGGCATACGATGCCGAGCGCGCCCGGCAGAGCGCGTGGCTCGTCGAGCGGCTCGGCCTCTGACGCCTGACGCGGCGCGCGTAACGCCTCGGGCCCCGGGCGAGACCCGGCCGGATGACCACTACGCTCGCCTCGAAGCGCTCCAAGTACCGCAGTCTCCTCGCGATCCCCGCCGTGGCAGCCAGCGTCGTAGGCGGCGTATGGGTCGCCGGCGGCGTTGTCAGCAACGACTTCAAGACGTCCATGGCGCTCACCGCGGCGTGGTTCGTGCTCTCCGGCGCCGCCTGCCTCGTCCTAGCCCGGCGCTTCCGCGCGCTCCGCGTCGCCGTGATCTGCACCTACGTCGTCACGGCGGGCGGGTTGGGTGCGTACCTCGGCGTTACGACGCTTCGCGATCGCGTGGTGGACGAGCGCGTGGTCACCGCCGCTCCGGCGACCGCGTCCGGCGAGCCCGCGCCTCGCGAGCCCGCGCCTGGCGAGCCCGCGCCGGGCGCGGTCGAGCTCGCGAGCGCCCGCTTCCGCTCGCACGAGCATGCGACGGCCGGTACGGCGGCCATCGTCCGCCTCGCGGACGACCGGCGCTTCCTGACCCTGACGTCATTCGAGACCTCGCCTGGCCCGGACCTGCGGGTTCGGCTCACACCGGGAGGCTCGATCGACGGCGGCGTCGACGGAGCGGTCGACCTGGGCGCGCTCAAGGGCAACCGGGGCAATCAGCAGTACGCGATCCCAGCCGGCATCAAGATCAGCGGCCGGACCGTCTTGATCTGGTGCCGCGCGTTCAGCGCGCCGTTCGGCAGCGCAAGGCTGCCGAACACCTGACCCGGCGCGGTCAGGCCAGGCCGTGTAACGACTCGTCCGACGGGCAGACTACGCATCACCCGGATCCTCCGGCAGGGGACGATGACCAATCACACGAGACCAACGTGACCGCCGGCGACAACGGCGTGAAGGCGCTTGGAGGCGAGCTCACCTGCCAGGAACTCGTCGAGCTCGTCACCGACTACTTCGAGGACGCCCTCGCACCCGCCGATCGGGCGCGCTTCGAGGCGCACGTCGCGGGCTGCCCCGGCTGCGACGCCTATCTCGGCCAGACGCGGACCACGCTCGAGGTCGTGCGCGCGACGGCGGTGCTCCAAGCGCGCCCGGAGGTGTCGGCGCTGTTGGAGGCTTTCCGCGCCTGGAAGCGTGGGCTGGCGTAGATTGCCGCAGCGACTCCTTCTACGCTGCCGCCTCAGGTAAGGTCGGTTCGACTCTGGCCCCCGCTGCACAGGAGAGCGGTATCTCCTCCGAGCCGTCCACGGTCGCGCGGGCTGCGCCCTCGGGCACGGTGCTCGCCGCTACGAAGCTCCAGATCCCGCGTGCGCGGGCGGGTCTCGTGCCGCGTCGCCGACTGGTAGCGCTGCTCGTCGCCGCCGGCGACGCCAAGCTCGCGCTGATCGAGGCGCCCGTGGGCTCGGGGAAGACGACGCTGTTGGTTGAATGGCACGCCGCGCCGGAGGAGGAGCGACCGTTCGTCTGGTTCTCGCTCGACCGGCGCGACAACGATCCCGTGCGCTTCCTCGAGGGCGTGATCGCCGCCCTCAGGACGGTCGAGCCGCGCATCGGGGAGCAGGCGCTCGTGGACTTGGCCGGGCCGGCGAGCCTGACAGACGTGGTGCTGCCCTCGCTCGTCAACGATGTGGCGGCTCTGTCGCGGCGGTTGGTGGTCGTGCTCGACGACTACCACGTGATCTCGAGCCCGCGGATCCACGAGTCGGTCACGTTCCTGCTGGACCATCCAGCCCGACACGCTCCAGTTGGCCGTGGCCACGCGTTCGGAGCCGCCGCTGCCGCTAGGGCGCCTGCGCGTGCGGCGTGAGTCAGTCGAGGTTCGCGCCCGCGAGCTGCGCTTCACCGACGAGACCCCCGAGGAACGGCTCCTGTCGGGCGAGACCCGCGGCGTCATCCTCACAGCGATCGAACGGCTCTCGCCCGCGCAGCGGCTCGTTGTCACGTTGCGCGACATCGAAGGGTGGACCGCCGACGAGGCCTGCCAAGCCCTCGAGGTGAGCGAAGGCAACCAGCGCGTCCTCCTGCACCGGGGACGATCGAAGGTGCGCGCCGCGCTCGAGCGCCACCTCAGCCCCGCGGCGTGAGCGACCACGTCGTCGGACCGTCTGTGTAACGCCCCGGCCGGGGGCGGGACTACCCCGCCATGGCTTCCTTCTCGAACCTGCTCATCGTCATGGCGGTCGCGTTCTCCGCGCCGCTGCTGCTCGGCCTGTTTCCGCGCGTGCAACTGCCGTCGGTGGTGCTCGAGATCGTCGCCGGCATCGTGATCGGCCCCTCGCTGCTAAGCTTCGCGGAGGTCGACCAGACGGTTGAGGTCGTGGCGCTGCTCGGGCTGGCCTTCGTGTTGTTCCTCGCCGGCCTCGAGATCGAGTTCGACAAGCTGCGCGGGCCGGTGCTCAGGCTCACCGGGCTCGCGTTCGTGCTCTCCTTCGGGATCGCGCTGATCGTCTCGCTGGGCCTGAACGCGGGCGGACTCGTCGACACGCCGCTGCTCGTAGCGATCATCCTGTGCGCGACGTCGCTCGGCGTGCTCGTCCCCGTGCTCAAGGACGCGGGGGAGATCTCCTCGACCTTCGGGCAGCTGATCATTGCGGCCGCGTCGATCGCGGACTTCGGGGCGATCATCCTGCTGTCGATCTTCTTCTCCGGGGAGGGCGGCACCGGCTCGACACTGCTCTTGCTCGGCGCGCTGTTCGCGCTTGCGGCGGTCATCTTCGGCGTGGTTCGGAGCGCCGAGCACTCGATGCGCATCCGCGCCGATCTGCTGCGACTGCAGGACACGACCGCGCAGATCCGCGTGCGCGCGGCGCTCGTCCTGTTCGTCGGCTTCGCCGCGCTCGCCGAGACGCTTGGGCTCGAGGTCATCCTGGGCGCGTTCATCGCCGGCGCGATCATCTCGCTGGTCGACCGCGACGAGGTGATGACCCACCCCGACTTCCGGCGCAAGCTCGAGGCGGTCGGCTTCGGGTTCTTCATCCCGGCGTTCTTCGTGACGAGCGGCGTGCGGTTCGACCTCGACGCGCTGACGTCGTCGACGTCGAGCGTGATCATGGTCCCGATCTTCCTGGCCGCGCTGCTCGCCGCCCGCGGGATTCCCGCGATCGTGTATCGACGCGCAATCGACGGCCGGCACGCCGCGATCGCCGGCATCCTCCAGGCCACGTCGCTCCCGTTCATCGTGGCGGCGACCTCGATCGGCCTCGAGCTCG
>Ga0126307_10001368_pt1 | contig 16080 bp, 17 predicted proteins | sample Plot28_FD_89955 | JGI IMG/M metagenome (GOLD analysis project Ga0126307, IMG submission 89955) | Serpentine soil microbial communities from UC McLaughlin Reserve, CA, USA - Plot28 | ecosystem: Environmental > Terrestrial > Soil > Grasslands | place: USA: UC McLaughlin Reserve, Lake County... | reverse complement strand
GCCACCCTGTACGAACTGGCCCCCGACGCGCCCGAAGGGCGGATCCATATGCACTTCGGAGCCGAAGAGATGTTCTTCGTCCTGAGCGGTCGTCCCCACTTCCGGAACCAACACGGCAAAGCCGAGTTGGCTGCGGGCGATTTCGTCTTCTGCCCCGAGGGACGTGCCGGCCTACACGCGTTCAGCAACCCCAGCCAGGAACCCGCTCGGATCCTTGCGATCAGTGCCGGGAGCTTCCCGGACGTCGTCGCGTACCCCGAACATGGATATGCATGGGTAGCCACCCGTGATCCCGACCCCGAGCTACTCGCGGGCGGCGGCGACCCGGGCATCATCGCTCGCTTCGAGATCCCGATCGAGTAATCGTTCGACGGCATCGACCATCGCCGGAGCCGAAGAGGCTGCGTGAGCGGCCTCTTCGCTCATCCCGCTCGGGTGGATTCGTGATCACTCGCCCAGCCGACCGTTAGGTCGCGAAGCGAGGTGCGGAGCAATTTACGGCAGCCAGCCCTCGCGGTACCCGGAGCGCTCTTCCGGCCCCCAGCCGGCGTAGGCGTCGTCCGGCTTCGACGTCTCCTCGGGCACGCTCGCGTCGTACTTCGCCGCCACGTCACTTACCGCGTAGACGACCTCGAAGCCGTTCGCTCGGCTACCGGTCATGACGATCACGCACGGCCGGTCGCCCGCGCCGACGAACGCGTGCCTCGTCCACGGCGGGCAGTGGACGAAATCCCACGCCTTCAGGCGGCGCTCCTGCCCTTCGATCACGAGCACGCACTCGCCGGCGACGACGAGGAAGTCCTCCTGGCCGCGCTCGCCGTGGTACAGGCCTCGCTGACCCGGGGACAGAACCTGGATCCGGAAGCCGAGCTCTGTCCACTCCTGCCCACCTTCGAAGTCGGTGTCCTGCCCTCGTTCCTCGCTTCGGATCCACGACACGTCGCGCGCGTTGAGCACGAACCAGCCCTTGCCCCGAGGGACGATTCCGTCATCGGTCTGCTTCAGCTGCGCCTCGGGAACGGAGTCGGTCATGGCCTCGATCGGCGGCCGAGCCTAGCGAAAGCTCGGGACACAGACTCAGATCGGGTCGTGCGCGCTCCGCTCCGCGGCGCGCCCGACGGAGTACGCGGCGAGGCCGCCTTCGGGATCAGGCACACGAACTCGACGAGGACGTTTCCGTCGGTAGCGGAACGACGGCCCCGCTTTGGCGTCTCTGGGTTGCCGATCGCTGGTGTTGACGTGCCCTGCGTTCAGACGAAGCGCGTTCGGGATGAGTTGCAACCGCCGGGCGTTGGAGCGCCGTCGTGACAGACGAGCAGGTTCTGGCGCGCCTCGTCGTGGTCGCGGCGGCTGCCGCCGCAGGCGCTGCGATCGTCACTGTCCGTTCGTGCGCGCTCGCCGCGTGCGAGATCCGAGGGTGGATTGCGACCTCAGAGCTCGATCGACGTGCCGCCGGCCGCCGAGGCATAGAGTGCCTCGATCGCCCGCGCCTGTCCGAGCGCGTCGTCGCGCCCGAGCAGCGGCGGCGCTTCGCCACGGATCGCTGCGGCAACGTCCTGGAGCTCGCGGCGGTACGCGTTCGCGCCCTCGGCGTGGATCGCCTTCCCGTTCAGCACGAGCACGGACTCGTGCGCGTGCCACGGGTCGGCCAGCGAAATCGTCCCCCGGGTACCGATCGCCTCCAGCGACTGATGCGCGAACGTGAACGAGGACGTGAGCTCGGCTACGACGCCGCTCGAAAATCGGAGCACGCCGGTGAAGCGGACGTCGACGCCGCTCGGCCCGACCACCTGCTCGCCGTAGACGCGGTCGGGCTCGCCGGCGAGCAGGCGCGCACCGCTGACGCAGTAGCAGCCGACGTCCATCAGGGCACCGCCGTCGAGTTCGGGGAGCATCCGGACGTTCGTCACATCGTCGAGGCGGAACGCGAACGTCGCCCGCACGGTCTGCAGTTCGCCGATCTCGGACAGAAGCTCGACGAGCTTTCGCGTCTGCAGGCTGTGCCGCCACATGAACGCTTCGGAGAGGACGAGCCCGGACGCATTCGCGGCGTCGAACGCCTCGACGACGTCGGCGGCGCGCCGCGAGTACGGCTTCTCGCACAGCACGTGCTTACCCGCGGCCAGGGCACGCATCGTCCACGGGTGATGCAGCGAGTTCGGGAGTGAGATGTAGACGGCGTCGACCCCCTCGTCGGCGAGGAGCTCCTCGTACGAGCCGTGCGCCCGCGGGATCCGATGCTCCCGCGCGTACGCCCGCGCTCGCTCGCGATCGCGGCTCGCGACGGCGGTGATCTCGACACCGGCCGCATCGCGCGCGCCCTCGAGCACGAGGCGGTTGATCCGAGCCGTCGAGAGGATCCCCCACCTGATCGACCGGCCGTCCATCTCGGAGCGGACCGTATCGTTGCCGCGACATGGCCAAGCGCGCGTTCTGGGCGCCCGGGCGGGTGAACCTGATCGGCGAGTACACGGACCTCGTCGGCGGGGTCGTGCTCCCCGCGGCGCTCGACCTCGGGATCCGCGTGGAGGTCTCGCCGGCCGCCGGCATCTCGCTCCGGTCCGACACGTTCCGCGAGGATGCCGTCGCGGCGGCGGACGGCGGCGAGTTCAGCGGGTCGGGCTGGGCGCGCTACGTGGCAGCCGTTGCCCAGGAGCTCGCCCTGCTCGGGCGCCCCGCGGTCGGGATCCAAGGAGCGATCACGTCGACCGTGCCCGTCGGAGCCGGCCTTTCGTCTTCAGCGGCGCTCGAGGTCGCGGTTGCGGTCGCGCTCTGCGGAGTCGCCGACTTCGACCTCGACCCGATGCTGCTCGCTCAGGCCGCGCAGCGCGCCGAGCTTCGCGCGGTGGGCGTGCCGTGCGGGATCATGGATCAGGCGGCCGCCGTCCTCGGCCGCGCAGGCTGCGCGCTGCTCCTCGACACCGGCTCGCTCGAGCACCAGGCGGTCGAGCTGCCGGAGGACATCGCGATCGTCGTGATCGACTCGGGCGTCTCCAGGAGCCTCGAGAGCTCGCAGTACGCGTTGCGGAAGCACGAGCTCGAGCAGGCGCTGAGCGGCGCCGGCGAGCCGAACGACCCGCTGCTCGCCCGCCGGCGCCGCCACGTCGAGACGGAGAACGCACGCGTTCGCGCCGTCGTCGAGGCGCTGCGCGCGAAGAGAGTCGCCGAGCTCGCCGATCTCTTCCGCAAGGGTCACGAGAGCCTCCGCGACGACCTCGAGGTCACGATCCCCGAGCTCGACCGCCTCGTCGAGCTCGCGTACGCGAGCGGCGCGCTTGCCGCGCGGATGACGGGCGCCGGCTTCGGGGGCGCCGTTGTCGCGCTCGCCCGCTCCGGCGAGGCCTCCGAGGTCGCCGCGCGCGTCGTCGCCCGCTACGGCCCGCGCGGCAGGTCGTACGTCTGCCGCGCCTCGGGCGGCGCCCGCGAGCTCGGCTGATCCTCGTCCCGTCGAGACGTGGTGCCAAGTTGACCGGCTCCACCTCGATGGAGTTGACTGCGCACTGGACATCGGAGAGCGAAGAAGAGGGAGGAAAGATGTTGACTCTCACCGGCGGCCGCCGCGTGCGCGTGTCACGCGCGACGGCCGCGAAGGCTGTGCTCCTCGCAATGTTCGCGCTGCTGGTCGTTCCGGCTGCGGGCAACGCCCGCCCGTCGACGATCGGCGGCTCGAACGCAACGAGCTGCCAGCTTCAGGTCTTCTCGTGGTGGACGGGAGGCGGCGAGGCTGCCGGGCTGACGAAGCTGATCGGGATCTGGAACAAGAACAACCCGTCGTGCAAGTTCAAGAACGAGACGGTCGCGGGCGGCGCGGGAACGAACGCGAAGGCGGTGCTCGCTCAGCGGCTCGCCGCGAAGAAGCCGCCGGACTCCTTCCAGGGTCACGCCGGCGCTGAGCTTCGCGACTACATCAAGGCGAACCAGGTGGAGCCGATCAACTTCATCTACGCGAAGTACGGCTTCGCCAAGATCATGCCGAAGGGCCTGATCAACCAGATCACCTACAACGGCAAGCTGTACTCGGTTCCGGTGAACATCCACCGGGCGAACATCCTCTGGTACAACCCCGCCGTCCTGAAGAAGGCGGGAATCAGTGCGGCGCCGAAGACGTGGACGCAGTTCATCGCCGCACTGAAGAAGGCGAAGGCCGCAGGCGTGATCCCGCTCTCGCTCGGCGAGCAGTGGACGCAGCAGCACCTGCTCGAGACGACGATGATCTCGACCATCGGGCCGGCCCGCTGGGCGGCGCTCTGGACGGGCAAGGGCGACTGGTCGAACAAGGGCGTCACGCTCGGGCTCAACCGGTTCAAGACGCTGCTCACGTACACCAACTCGGACGCGGGGTCGCTGACGTGGCAGGACGCTGGCAAGCTCGTGGCCGACGGCAAGGCCGCGTTCAACGTCATGGGCGACTGGCAGGACGGGTACTTCAGCGGCACGAAGGCCGGCGGCAACCTCGCGCTGAAGCCAAAGACCGGCTACGGCTGGACCGCCGTGCCCGGCTCGAACGGCGTCTACGTCTGGCTCTCCGACAGCTTCACGCTGCCGAGAAGCGCGCCGCACCGCGCGGCCGCCATCAAGTGGCTCGGCTTCCTCGGGAGCAAGCGGGCGCAGGACACCTTCAACCCGGTGAAGGGCTCGATCCCCGCACGGCAGGACGCGAACCCGAAGCTCTACGGCCCCTACCTCAAGTGGGCGCTCGCACAGTGGCGGACGGACCGGCTCGCGGGCTCGCTGACGCACGGTGTCGTGGCTCCGACCGCGTGGGCAACCGACATCGGCACCGCGCTCGGCCTGTTCCTGCAGAACAAGGACGTGGCGAAGTTCCAGACCGCGCTCACCCAGGCGCACGCGAAGTACACGTAGGAGACGTGGCCGGAGGCGACGAGTGAGAAGCATTCGACGGTGGGGACCAGGACTGCTTCTGGTCTCCCCGTCGATCGTCCTCGTCGCGATCTTCGTGTACGGCCTGATCGGCTGGAACGTCAAGGTCTCGCTGAGCGACTGGCGCACCGCAGTTCCCAGCTCGAACTGGGCCGGCCTCGCGGCATTCCGTGACCTGAACGCCGATCTCGCCTGGAACGAGAACGTCCACCACCTGCTCGGGTTCACGGTGACGTTCATCGTCGGGGCGCTCCTCGTCGGCCTCACCCTCGCGTTCCTGCTGGAGAAGGGCGTCCGCGGCGAGGGGTTCTTCCGCTCGGTCTACCTCTTCCCGATGGCGATCTCGTTCATCGCGGCCGGTGTCGTGTGGCGCTGGCTGATGAACCCCGCGCCGGGCGACCGCTCGACGGGGCTCAACGTCGTCTTCGAGAAGCTGCACGTCGGCTTCCTCGCCAACCAGTGGTACCTCGGGCTGGACTGGGGGATGTCGGCGATGGCCATGCCTGCGATCTGGGCGCTCTCGGGCTACGTCATGGCGCTCTACCTCGCGGGCTTCCGGGGCGTTCCGGAGGAGCTTCGCGAGGCCGCGCGCATGGACGGCGCGTCGGAGTGGCGCGTGTACCGCCACGTCGTCTTCCCGCACCTGCGCCCGGTGACGCTGTCGGCGCTGATCATCCTCGGCCACATCTCGATCAAGGTGTTCGACCTGATCGTCGCGATCGGCGGCAAGCAGCTCGTGACGCAGACGCCGGCCGTCTACATGTGGATCCTGATCTACGACTCCCGCGACTATGCGAAGGGGGCGGCGATCGCGACGCTGCTGCTTGCCGGGACGGCGTTGCTGATCATCCCGTACCTGGTCTACACCGTCCGGTCGGAGCGCCGCGTATGACGTCGACGACGGCCGTCCCTCCCGCGCCTCCGGTTCCGGCGCGCGTGCGTCTTCGACGCGGGCGGCGCGTCCAGCGAGGGTCGGTGCGCGCGCTCAAGTACGCGGCGCTCGCGTTCTTCGTCGTGCTCGTGCTGATGCCGGTCTACGTGCTCGTCGTGACGAGCTTCAAGGAGGTGGCCGAGACGGATCCGAGTCACGCGTGGTCGTGGCCCAGCGTGTGGACGACGTCCGCCTGGCACCAGGCGTGGGACCAGCTGTCGCCGAATCTGAGGAACAGCTTCTACCTCGTCGTTCCCGCGACGATCCTCTCGACGATCCTCGGCTCCCTGAACGGGTTCGTCCTCTCGAAGTGGCGCTTCCCGGGCTCGGACGTCGTCTTCACGTTCTTTCTGTTCGGGATGTTCATCCCGTACCAGGCGGTGATGATCCCGCTGACGCAGCTCTTCGGCGACGTCAACTTCCCCGAAGGGATCCCGCGGCTCGTCTTCGCGCATATCGTCTACGGCATCCCGATCACCGCGCTGATCTTCAGGAGCTACTACGCGACAATCCCGGAGGACCTCATGGAGGCGGCGCGGATGGACCGGGCGGGGATGTTCCGAACGTACTGGTCCGTGGTGCTCCCGATCTCGGCGCCGGCGTTCGTCGTGACCACCATCTGGCAGTTCACCTCGATCTGGAACGACTTTCTCTTCGCGGTCTTCATCATCAACGACCCGGCGAAGTGGCCGGTGACCGTCGCGCTGAACAACACGACGGGCTCGTTCGTGACGCCCTACAACCTCCAGATGTCCGCGGCGTTGCTCGCGTCGCTCCCGACGCTGATCGTCTACATCTTCCTCGGGCGCTATTTCATGCGCGGGCTGATGGCCGGAGCGCTCAAAGGGTAGTGCGCCATCACGCAATACCTGCCGGCTTCTGGCCCGCCATTACGCGGCGCCAGAGTCCGCCCTCGCCCTTGCCAAGGCCCCCCAGCCTCGGCTGCGGACGAGTGCGCCCCTGGCTTGGTGCTCACGACCCGGAAACTCGGCGGCAGTACCTGAAGGGGCACTAGTGGCCGAGATCGTCCTCGAGCATCTGCACAAGCGATTCCCGAACGGGTTCGAGGCAGTGAAGGATCTCTCGCTCGAGATTGCGGAGGGCGAGCTGCTTGTCCTCGTCGGGCCGTCGGGCTGCGGAAAGACAACGGCGCTGCGGATGATCGCGGGGCTCGAGGACATCACGGACGGTGACCTCTACATCGGCGGGCGCCGCATGAACGACGTGCTGGAGCGCGACCGAGACATCGCGATGGTTTTCCAGAACTACGCGCTCTACCCGCACATGACGGTGGCGCAGAACATCGGCTTCAGCCTCAAGCTTTCGCGGGTTCGGCGCGACGAGGTCAAGCGGCGCGTCAAGGAGACGGCGGCCCTCATCGGCCTCGAGAACCTGCTCGACCGACGGCCGAAGCAGCTGTCCGGGGGGCAGCGCCAGCGCGTCGCGATGGGCCGCGCGATCATCCGGCAGCCGCAGGCCTTCCTGATGGACGAGCCGCTGTCGAACCTCGACGCGCAGCTGCGCGTGCAGATGCGCGGCGAGATCGAGGCGCTGCAGAAGCGGCTGGCGGTGACGACCGTCTACGTCACGCACGACCAGGTCGAGGCGATGACGATGGGCGACCGCATCGCGATCCTTCGCGACGGCGCGCTGCAACAGGTCGGGTCGCCCGACGAGGTCTACGACCGGCCGGCGAACCTCTTCGTCGCCGGGTTCATCGGCTCGCCGCCCATGAATCTCGCGCAGGGGACGGTGGAAGCGCGGGACGGTAGCCTCGTCGCGCGTGTCGGGAGCGCCGAGTTCGCCGTGCCGGACGAGGTCTCGAGGGAGCAAGGCCTGGAGCAGTGGCGCGATCGAGCCGTGATCTTCGGGATCCGGCCCGAGGACTTGCACGCACCGGACCCGAACGGGCGGAGGAACGGGCGCGCGGTGTTCGACGCGCAGATCGACCGGGTCGAGGCGCTCGGCTCGAGCCTGCTCGTCCACTTTCCCGTCGACGCTCCCCGCGCGCGAACGGAGGGTGTCGCCGCGGCGACGGGCGGCGCGCTCGACCACGTGCCGCTGATCGGCCACGAGGGTGCGTGGTTCTGCGCCGCCTTCGAGCCGCGCAGTGCCGTACGCGCGGGTGACCGCGTCGAGGTCGCCGTCGACGCCCGCCGGTTGCACTTCTTCGATCCGGAGAACGAGGTCTCGACGCGCGCCTGACCGGCTTCCTCGGGTTCCGCGGTCTCGAGAGTCGCGCTATCTGCTTCGACGCCACTCGCCGCCGGGCGCACGGCGGGCGTGGGGAAGCGCGACGACGACTTCGGATACCGGCCGCACGTCGAGCAGACGACGCAGGAGGGTCTGGACGCGGACATCGATGCGGCGCTCGTGAGGCTGCGCGATGCCGGCTACGACGCGATCTTCACGGTCGGCTTCTGCTTCGGCGGGCGCCAGTCGTGGCTTGCAACGACCCGCCAGGAGCTCGCCGGCGCGGCCGGCCTCTACGGCAGGCCTGGGATCGGCCGCGACGGCTCGCTCGGGCCGACGCAGCGCGCCGAGGAGATCAGGGCGCCGATTCTCGGGCTGATGGGCGGCGCCGATGCCGGAATCCCCGCCGAGGACGTCGACGAGTTCGACCTGGCGCTGATCGACGCCGGAATCGAGCACGAGCTCGTGACGTACGACGGCGCTCCTCACAGCTTCTTCGACCGCAAGCAGGGGGAGTTCGCCGAGGCATCCGCGGACGCGTGCTCGCGCGTGCTCGGCTTCGTCGAGCGCTACAGCTCGCGGTCGCTCGTCAGCTGACGAGCGCCCAGACCACCACGAGCACGAGGATCACGAGCAGCGCGACCCCGAGCATGACGCCGATGTTGCGCGCGGGCACGGGGCGCTCCGCCTCGGGGAGGTCGTGCGGGCGAAACGGATCGGGAGCGCGTTCGCTCATGGGCACGACGGTTCCCGCCGACGTTGCGCCGAAACAGCTACCGCTCGAGCGGGCGCCACGGCCTGGGCGAGAACCGCGCCTCGAGCAGCTCGCCTGCGTGCCGCAGCGCGACGAGGTCTTCCGGACGGAGGTCGCCGATTCGCGCCGCGATCGCGTCGATGCGTCGGCCCCGCGCCGACGCCAGGACGCGCTCGCCGTCGGCCGTGGCGGAGACGAGCACCGAGCGGCCGTCGGCCGCGTTCGGCTCACGTCTCACGAGGCCGGCCTCGTTGAGCGCCGCGACGATCTTCGTCATCGTCGCGGGGCGGACGCTCTCGGCCTCCGCGAGCGCGCCGAGCGTCAGGGGTCCCCGAAAGACAACGACGGAGAGCGCCGACAGCCGCGCCGGCGTGATGCCTTCGGCACCGTCGTCTTCGCTCGCTCGGCGCAGCAGGTGGATCGCAGCGGAGTGCAGCAGGTCGGCGACTTCTGTGGTTGACGCGTCCAGGGTAGTTAGTTAGCCTAACTAACTAAGCCCGAAAGGTCAAAGCTGAACGGAGGTCGAGATGGACGCAGAAACACGGAGCGACGGGGAACGGCGGCTGCCGGCGCTGACCGCGCTCTACGAGGGTGACGCAGACCGGGCGCGCAAGCTTCTGCCGTCGGACGACCGGCTCGCGGTCTACGAGGCCGCGGCGTTCGGACGCGTCGAGCGGCTTCGGGAGTTACTCGACGAGGATGCATCCCGGATCCGCGAGCTCTCGTCCGACGGCTTCACCCCGCTGCACGGCGCCGTCTTCGGCGGCAGCGCGGAAGGCGTCGCGCTGCTGCTCGAGCGCGGAGCCGATCCGAACACGAGATCGACGGGATCGATTGCGCGCGTGCCCCCGCTCGGCACGGCCGCCTTCGTCGGCCGCGCGGATCTGGCAGAGCTCCTGCTCGACGGCGGCGCCGACGTCGACGGCGAGGGGGAGGGCGGCTTCACGGCGCTCGACGCGGCCGTGCAGAACGAGGACGAGGCGATGATCCGACTCCTGCTCGACCGTGGCGCAGACCCGAATCTCGGCGTCGGGATCGCGCGCGAGCGGCTGCCGAAGGTCGGCTGAGGTTCCGCTATGCTGCGAGTCCGCGCGGCGGCGTAGCTCAGTTGGTTAGAGCAGCGGAATCATAATCCGCGTGTCGGTGGTTCGAGTCCACCCGCCGCTACCTCACCACGCCCGGAAGAGAACAAGAAACAAGCAATGGCCAAGACTGGAGTCAGAGTCGGAATCACGCTCGCGTGCACCGAGTGCAAGCGGCGGAACTACCAGACCCAGAAGTCGAAGCGGAACTCTCCGGACCGGGTCGAGTTCAAGAAGTACTGCCGGTGGTGCGGTAGCCATACGTTGCATCGGGAGACGCGGTAATGGCGCGTCAGACCCGGTCGCAGCGGCGCGCGCGCCGCGACGCTCAGGCGCAGTCGGCACAGGCCGCGAGCTCGACGCAGCGCGTCCAACGTCAGCAGCAGCTTCGCCAGCAGCAGGCGAAGAGCCAGACGGGGACGCAGCAGAGGCGCGACCGCGGAGCGCGTGGGTTCGTGGCCGAGTCGTGGGCGGAGCTGAAGAAGGTCGACTGGCCCGGGCAGTCGCAGGTGATCCAGGCGACGGTGGTCGTGCTGATCGCGTGCGCAGTCGTCGGCGCCTTCCTCTACATCGCCGACGCCATCTGGAAGCCCGTCGTCCAGTGGATCATCGGGACCGGCTGAGGAGCGTGGCGCAATGTTCCGCTGGTACGTGATCAACACCTACTCCGGGCACGAGAACAAGGTGAAGACGAACCTCGAGCACCGGATCGACTCGATGCACCAGGCGCCGAAGTTCCGGCGCGTCGTCGTCCCGACGGAGCAGGTGATCGAGACGAAGGACGGTCAGAAGGTGCAGACCGAGAAGCGCGTGCTGCCCGGCTACGTCCTGGTCAACATGGACTTGACGGACGAGAGCTGGGCCGTCGTCAAGAACACACCCGGCGTGACCGGCTTCGCGGGCCCCGGTGGAAAGCCGGTGCCGCTGACGCAGGGCGACATCGACCGGATCCTCCACACCGGCGCCGGTGCCGGCGAGCGGCCGCGCACGCAGGTCGAGTTCCAGCTCGGCGAGCAGGTGAAGGTCACGAGCGGCCCGCTCAGCGACTTCGACGGCGAGATCGTCGACGTGAACGGCGACCAGCAGAAGCTGAAGGTGCTCGTCGACATCTTCGAGCGCCAGGTCCCCGTCGAGCTCGCGTTCGACCAGGTCAAGAAGATCGATTGACGAACGCGTTCCGTGCGTTCGCCTAGAGAAAGAGAGAGATGGCGAAGAAAGTCCTCACACTGATCAAGCTCCAGATCCCGGGCGGCCAAGCGAACCCGGCGCCGCCGGTCGGGCCGGCGCTCGGCCAGCACGGCGTCAACATCATGGAGTTCTGCAAGACGTTCAACGCCCAGACGGCCGACCAGAACGGGCGAATCACGCCCGTCGAGATCACGGTCTTCGAAGACCGCTCGTTCTCCTTCATCACCAAGACGCCGCCGGCAGCGGTGCTGATCAAGGAGGCGCTGCGCCTCGACAAGGGGAGCGCCGAGCCGAACCGCGACAAGGTCGGCCGCCTGTCGAAGGGCCAGCTGCGGCAGATCGCGGAGACGAAGCTGCAGGATCTGAACGCGCGCGACGTCGACCAGGCGATGCTGGTGATCGCCGGGACCGCGCGCTCGATGGGCGTCGAGGTGGAGGCGTGAGCACCCATGGGAAGCGGTACCGCAGCATTCGCTCGCAGATCGACCGCGAGCGGCTGTACGGGCCGGTCGAGGCGATCCGGATCCTGAAGGGCGGGGACACGGCGAAGTTCGACGAGACCGTCGAGGTGCACTTCAGCCTCGGCCTCAACGTCCGCCACGCCGACCAGCAGCTTCGCGGGACGATCTCACTCCCGCACGGAACGGGTCGCGAGCAGCGCATCGCCGTCTTCGCGGAGGGCGAGAAGGCGCGCGAAGCGCAGGAAGCGGGCGCGGACGTCGTCGGCTCGGCCGATCTGGCGAAGCGCGTCGAGGAGGGGTTCACCGACTTCGACGTCGCGATCGCGACCCCGGACCAGATGGGGAACGTCGGCAAGCTCGGCCGCATCCTCGGGCCGCGCGGCCTGATGCCGAACCCGAAGACCGGCACCGTCACGATGGACGTGGGGAAGGCGGTCCGCGAGGCGAAGGCCGGCAAGCAGGAGTACCGCACCGATCGCGGCGCCAACGTGCACATCCCGATCGGCAAGAAGAGCTTCGGCGATACCGAGCTGCTCGAGAACTACGCGGCGCTCGTGGACGAGATCACGCGTGCGAAGCCGGCGGCGGCGAAGGGCCGGTACATCCGCCAGGTGACGCTGACGACGACGATGGGCCCTGGGATCAAGGTCGATCCGTCGCGGACGAAGGAGGACGCCACGGCAGATTCCGCGGATGCGGAATCGGCTACAGTCCGCGCCTGACAACGACTGGACCGCCGAAGACCGCTGGCCGCCGCGAGGCAGAAGTCCAGCCGAGGTGGGGATGGCGCGCGAGCTTCGAGGCTCGCCGTTGGCCCGCCCCAGGCGGGCTAGTCATTTCCGGAGGGAAATGACACATGGATAGAAACGAGAAGGAACGCCAGGTCGCCGAGCTGACGGAGCGGCTCCGCACGTCGGAGACGCTCATCGTCGCCGACTACCGCGGGCTGACGATGACGCAGATCGACGCGTTGCGGACCCGCCTGCTCGAGCAGGGCGCGAGGTTCACGGTCGTCAAGAACACGCTGACGCGCCGAGCCGCCGAGGCCGCGGGCGCCGACACCCTGCTGGCGATGCTGGAAGGGCCGACGGCGATAGCGTTCCTCGAGAGCGGCGGCGATCCCGCCGCGGTCGCGAAGGCGCTCCAGGACGCGGCGCGCGAGACGCAGGTGCTCGCGGTCCGGGGCGGCATGCTCCAGGGGAGACCGGTGACGTCCGAGGACGTGGCCGAGCTCGCGAAGCTTCCGACCATCGACGTCCTGCGCGGACAGGTGCTGGGCGCGATCATGGCGCCGCTGACCACCGTGGTCGCGCTCTTCACGACGCCGGTCACGGACCTCGTCGGGCTGATCGACGCACGGATCGAGCAACTCGGAGAATCGGCTCCGGCCGATTCCGCCAGCGGCGCGGAGGCGGCCGAGGCACCCTCGGCAAGCGAGGCGAGCGAGGCGACGGACGGCTCGGCGCCCGAGGCAAGCGAAGAACCGGAAACCGTAACGAGCGCTCAGGCGGAGCCTGAGGGCAAGGAGGAGCAGGCAGATGGCAATTGACCAGGTGTTCGAAGAGCTCGGCAAGATGACCGTGCTCGAGCTCGTCGAGCTCAAGAACAAGATCGAAGACGAGTGGGGCATCACGGCCGCCGCTCCGGTCGCGGTCGCGGCGGCGGGGGCTCCCGCGGGCGGCGACGGTGCCGCTGCCGAGGAGCAGACGGCGTTCGACGTCGTCCTCAAGGCCGCAGGCGGTCAGAAGATCCAAGTGATCAAGGTCGTCCGCGCGATCACCGGGCTCGGCCTGAAGGAGGCGAAGGACCTCGTCGACGGCGCGCCGAACGCTGTCAAGGAGGGCGTGGCCCAGGACGAGGCCGATTCGATCAAGTCACAGCTCGAGGACGCCGGCGCCGAGGTCGAGGTCAAGTAGCACGTCGAAACGCGCGCCGGGCACGTCAGCGACGGGCCCGGCGCCGCGTTTCCGATTTCTTGCGTCCCGCGCTACACTTCAGCGCGGTGCGGGGATCCCGCAGGCCGCTCCTTGCGGTGGGAGAGGCGCTTCGGGTACCTTAACGGGTCGCGCCGTCGTCTTGCGTCTTCGCCTGTCCGGATTTTCACGTTTTCTTTTTCGCTGTAAGGGAGGCTGCATCTCTTGACCACCATGGTCGCCGCGCCGCGTGCGCGCACGAGCTTTTCGCGTCTCAAGCACGTTCTCGACCTTCCTAACCTGATCGACATCCAGAAAGCTTCGTTCCAGTGGTTCCTGAACGAGGGCCTGCACGAGACGATCAGGGACATCTCGCCGATCGAGGACTACACCGGCACGCTTGCCGTCGAGTTCGGCGAGTACCGGTTCGGGGACCCGCCCGTCTCGATCCAGGAGTGTCGTGAGAAGGATCTGACCTACCAGGCCCCGCTCAACATGACCGTCCGCTTCGTCAACAAGGAGACGGGCGAGATCCGCGAGCAGAACGTCTTCATGGGCGACTTCCCGATGATGACCGAGTTCGGCACGTTCATCATCAACGGCACTGAGCGCGTCATCGTGACGCAGCTCGTCCGGTCGCCCGGGGCTTACCTGATGGAGCCCAAGGACGCGACGAAGCAGGTCTTCACGGCGAACCTGATGCCGAACCGCGGCTCCTGGCTCGAGCTCGAGATCGACAAGAAGGGCATCGTCTATGCCCGGATCGACCGGAAGCGGAAGCTGCCGATCACGACGCTGCTGCGCGCGCTGCCGGCTGAGGATCCGTCCACCGGCTTCGCGCTCGATACGTCGACGAACGAGGCGCTTCTCGCCCTCTTCGACAACTCGCTCTTCATCGCGAACACGATCGAGAAGGACCCTGCGACCACCGAGGAGCAGGCGCTGATCGAGGTGTTCAAGAAGCAGCGCCCGGGCGAGCCCCCGACGGTCGACAATGCGCGGAACCTCCTCCGCTCGCTCTTCTTCGACCCGAAGCGCTACGACCTGACGAAGGTCGGCCGGTACAAGCTCAACCAGCGCCTGAGCGTCAGCGTCCCCGACGACGTCCGCGTCCTGACGACGGAGGACATCGTCGCGCTCGTCCGCAAGCTGATCGAGCTGCCCCAGCGGCTCGGCGTTCCGGACGAGTCGAAGGACTTCGCCGCCGACGCCGTCGGGCTGCCGCGCGCCCCGATCGCAAACGAGCTCGACGAGTACGAGCACTTCGGCAATCGCCGGCTGCGCACTGTCGGCGAGCTGATCCAGGAGGCGTTCCGCGTCGGGCTCTACCGGATGGAGCGCGTCGTCCGCGAGCGGATGACGACGGAAGACGTCGACACGATCACACCCCAGACGATCATCAACATCCGTCCGGTGGTCGCGGCGCTGAAGGAGTTCTTCGGCTCCTCGCAGCTTTCGCAGTTCATGGACCAGACGAACTCGCTTGCCGGGCTGACGCACCGGCGCCGCCTGTCGGCGCTCGGCGCCGGCGGCCTGACGCGCGAGCGCGCGCCGATCGAGGTGCGCGACGTGCATCCGACCCACTACGGCCGCATGTGCCCGATCGAGACGCCCGAAGGCCCGAACATCGGCCTGATCGGCTACCTCGCATCCTTCGCGACGGTGTCCGAGTTCGGGTTCGTGCAGACCCCGTACCGGAAGGTCGCGAACGGAAAGGTCAGCGACCAGATCGTCTACCTCGACGCGGTCGAGGAGGCGCAGTACACGATCGCGCAGGCGTCGGAGCCGCTCGACGACAAGTCGGGCAAGTTCCTCAACGACGCCATTCTGTGCCGTTCCGCGCTGGGCGAGGCCGTGACGGCCGCGCCCGCGGATGTCGAGTTCATGGACGTGTCGCCGGCCCAGGTGGTCTCCGTCTCCACGGCGCTGATCCCGTTCCTCGAGCACAACGACGCGAACCGCGCGCTGATGGGCGCGAACATGCAGCGGCAGGCGGTGCCGCTGATGATCACGCAGGCGCCGCTCGTCGGCACGGGGCTCGAGTACCGCGCCGCGATCGACACCGGCGACGTCGTGGTCGCAGCGAACGGCGGCACGGTGGCGGACGTCGACGCCGAGCGCGTCGTGGTCGAGACGAAGGACGGCCGCGACACCTACGACATGACGAAGTTCATGCGGTCGAACCAGGGCACGCTGATCCACCAGAAGCCGATCGTCCGCCTGGGCGACAAGGTCAAGGCGGGCTCGGTGCTCGCCGACGGCTCGTCCACCGACAGCGGCGAGCTCGCTTTGGGCGCCAACTGCCTCGTGGCCTTCATGCCGTTCGAGGGCTACAACTTCGAGGACGCGATCGTGATCTCGGAGCGGCTCGTGAAGGAGGACGTCCTCTCGTCCATTCACATCCACGAGTACGAGATCGACGCCCGCTCGACCAAGCTCGGCGACGAGGAGATCACGCGGGACATCCCGAACCGGTCCGAGGAGTCGCTCGCCGACCTCGACGAGCGCGGGATCGTCCGCATCGGCGCCGAGGTCGGATCCGGAGACCTGCTCGTCGGCAAGGTCACGCCGAAGGGCGAGACCGAGCTGACCGCCGAGGAGAAGCTGATCCGCGCGATCTTCAAGGAGAAGGCGCGCGAGGTCCGCGACACCTCGCTGAAGGTCCCGCACGGCGAGG
>Ga0126307_10001367_pt1 | contig 16089 bp, 19 predicted proteins | sample Plot28_FD_89955 | JGI IMG/M metagenome (GOLD analysis project Ga0126307, IMG submission 89955) | Serpentine soil microbial communities from UC McLaughlin Reserve, CA, USA - Plot28 | ecosystem: Environmental > Terrestrial > Soil > Grasslands | place: USA: UC McLaughlin Reserve, Lake County... | reverse complement strand
TTCATGGCCCGCGACTCCTCGATGAGCCTCGCCCGCGCCTCCTCGTCGCGCTCCCTGCCGATGCTCTTGGCCATCTGGTTCTGGCGTTGCTTGAGCTCGTTCGACTCCTGTATAAGCGCCGAGCGCCGGTCGGCCAATTCCACCACCAGGCCCACGTCGACCTCGACGCCACGGTTCCTCGAGTTCTCCTCGACGGCTTTCGCGTTCTCACGGATGTATTTGAGATCTAGCACGCCGTCTCCCTCCGGTCGCCCGCTTGTCAGCATCCCGGTTCGTAACGTGTGAGCGGTGCGGATCGATTGCCTCTCTGAGTCGCCTCTCGAGAGATTCTACCCCCGCTACCCGCAGCCTGGCTGACTAGCTGAAGTGCTGACAAGCTTTATATCATCCTGCCAGTTCTCGTAATGCTTGCTTCTCTGTCTTTATGCGGACGTAGAGCAAGATGGCGTTCAGGAGGGAGAAGGTGACCGCGGTGATCCAGGCTCCGAAGATGAGGGGGAAAGTCAGGACCTCCACGGCGACGACGACGTAGTTCGGATGGGGGAAATAGCGGTACGGTCCGCTCCGGACGAGCTTTCCGCCGGGGACGACGAGGATTCTCGTGTTCCAGTTCACCCCTAAAGAGAAGATCGCCCAGTACCTCAACGGCTGGACCAGCAGGAACGCCGCCAGCGGCAAAGGCCACAACACAGGCGGTTCGGGCCCGCGCAGCAGTCCCTCCACGAGCGTCGAGACCAGCCACAGAGCATGGATCGCTACAATCACCGGATAGTGAGCGCTCCCGCGCTCGACCGCCCCACGAGCCCGAAGCCTGCGCTCATTCCGCCGCGAGTAAGAGAGCTCCAACAAACGCTGGATGGCAACAAGCGCCACGCCCACAACCAGCAACACGACGTTCAACGAACCGCCCCACCCGCCACAAGAAGCTGAAACCTGAAGCCTGAAGCCTCAGATGCTGAGGGCCGTTGGCCCTCAGCATCTGAAAAACACATGCTCCGCGGAGAAGCCAGGGCCCATGGCCGAGAGCACGCCGAGATCCCCTTGCGCGAACTCTCCGCTCTCGAGAAAGCGTTCCAGGATAAAGAGGACCGTGACGCTCGACATGTTGCCGCAGTCGCGCAGCACGTCCCGGCTCATGGTGAGCCCGCCCGCTTCCAGGCCGAGTGCCTCCTCGAAGGCGTCGAGGACCTTCGAGCCGCCGGGATGGAGCACGAAGTGTTCTATCTCGTCGAAGTCGAGGCCTAAAGAGTCGCAGGCCTCCTCCAGGTTGTCGCGGAACCTCTCGCGCACGATCGTTGGAACGCTCTTGGAGAGCTGCACTTTCAGGCCCTTCTCGACGAGATCCCAGCCCATGACTTCCTCGGTCTCGGGCCAGGTGGTGCTGTATCCTCCGAGCACCTCGGGCCCTGTGTTACCTCCGAGCAGCACGGCGGCGGCGCCGTCGGCGAAGAGGCTCGTGGAGATCAGGTTGCTCTTCGAACGGTCGCCCCGCTGGAAGGTGAGGCCGGAGAGCTCGACGGCGACGAGGAGGACGAGTTGATCCGGGTAGAGACGGGCGTGTTCGGCGGAGCGTGCGATGCCGGCCGCCCCCGCCGAGCAGCCGAGACCCCAGATCGGGACGCGCCGCGTGTGCTCGGAGAGGCCGAGGCGGAAGATCAGCTTCGAGTCCAGGGAGGGTGTCGAGATCCCGGTCGTGGAGACGAAGAAGATCGCACCGACCTCATCGGGTCTGGCCCCGACCCTGTCCAGCGCCCGCCTCGCCGCCTTCTCGGAGAGGTCGAGTGCGTGCTCGATGTAGAGGGCGTTCTTCTCGGGGAAAGTGTGGTCCCTCTCGAACCACTCTACGGGCACGCAGAAGTAACGGTTCTCTACGTGGACGTTGTCGAAGATCGGGAGCAGCCGCTCGAAGTCACCGTGCCCGCGCGAGAACATGCCCCTGGCGAAAGCCTTCGCCTCCTCCTGCCCGACCCGGTGAGGCGGCAGGGCGCTGGCGACGGAGAGGATCCTTGGTACGTTCAACGCCCTCCCTGATGCGTCTGCGTGGCGAAGTCGGGCTCGGGATTCTCGCAGGTGTTACGGAAGACATACTGCGAGATACGCTTGCGCTGGCGGCTCGACCAGTCGATCGTCGGCCTTCGCTGCTCCTTCGGGACGTACCCTAGCCGGTAGACGGCCATCAACTCGAGGTTGTCGGGGACCTTGAGGAGCATCTTCATCCGCTCCCAGTTCTCGGGTATCTCCATCGGCGTCGAGACGAACTGGATACCCATGCCGAGCTCCGTCGTGGTGAGCCAGATGTTTTCGACGGCGGCCCCCATCCCGAAGATGGAGTAGAACCCCGAGAGCTCGCCGGGACGGTACTCCGTCTTGTCGAGGAGGACCGCGAGGAGGAGCGGTGAGCCAGCGACGAGCTTGCGGTTGTCCTCGCCCAGGGTCTTAGGGACCCCGAAGCGGTTCATCACGGCCTGGCCAGTGTTCGAGAAGATCTGACGCGAGAAAGGCTTGAGGACGCCCGGCATCTGGTCGAAGTGGATGCCGTCGCGCTTCTCCTCCATCTCGGCCTCCGAGAAACGGAAGTAGGGCCTGTAGCGCTTCCAGAACGTGCCCTCCTCCAGGAGACGCTTCATGCTCTCGCCGCTTATCTTCGCGACCTCATCTATGGTGTCGCGGTCGTCGACGAGCACGAAGCGCCAGGGCTGGCTGTTGAAGTGCGAGGGGGCCATCGCGGCGACCTCGACGAGCGTGCGCTGGTGCTCTGGCGTCACAGGATCCGGCAGGAAAGGACCGTTCGTGGTCTTGCGCCTATTGAGGACCTCCAGGAAATCCAAGTCAGCCTCCTAAAGCATCCATACGCATCCTGCGGCGTAAAGGATCATGGCCCCACCGGCGAGCGCGGCGTGTCCCGGCGTCCCGGCCCTAACGCGCGGCAGCAAGGCGAAGAGGACAAGTACAGGCAGCAGGGCCCAGCGGTAGGGCGCACCCTGCAGGAATCCGACGCCGGCCGCAACGGCTGCGGCGACGAAGACCGCGAAGAACAGGGCGTGATGAAGCCAGCGGAAAGGCTTCGTGTCGACGATGCGAAACTGCACGAGCACACCTAGCGCGAAGTTCGCCAGAAAGAGGACCATCGCGACGTAGAAGATCAATGCTCGCTCCTCCGACTCATCGTGCAGGGTTATAGCACAGGGCGGGTCGCGCCGGAGTCGCCGGGGGGCCTGTGATGCTAAGATTCGTAGTTCGATGGATCTCGGATTCTGCTAGGGGGCGAGATGGCGGACAGGCGCCCGGAGGCTTACATAACGGGGATCGGCGTGGTCACCCCCATAGGCGTAGGGCGCAAGAAGCTCTGGAGCTCGCTCTTGGCCAACGAGAGCGGGGCCGGCCCCATAACGCTCTTCGATCCCGAGGGTTTCGAGGTGCGCATCGCCGCCGAGTGCACGGACTTCGACCCCGAGAGCTTTATGGACCGCAAAGTGGCTGCCAGGACCGACCGGTTCGGGCAGATGGGCCTCGCCTCGGCCAAGTTGGCCCTCGAAGATGCGGACGCGTGGGACGTGCTCAACCACAACCCGGAGCGGGTAGGCCTCATCCTCGGCAGCGGCATCGGGGGCGTCACGAGCATGGAGGCGACCCAGGCGACCATAGATAGTAAAGGACCCTCCCGCGTGAACCCCTTCGCCGTAACCAAGATCATGCCCAACTCCGCATCTGCCCATGTGGGCATACAGCTCGGCGTGCAGGGACCCTCGATCGCGGGCGCCCTCGCCTGCACCTGCGGCACGGACATGATGGGCCTCGGGTTCGACCTGATCCGCCGCGGCGACGCCGACATCGTGCTCTGCGGCGCCTCGGAGGCCGGCCTGGCGCCCGTCATCATCGCAGGGTTCATAGCCATGCGCGCCATGAGCCGCCGCAACGACGACCCCGAGGGGGCGTGCAGACCCTACGACGTTGACCACTCGGGGTTCCTCATCGGCGAAGCCTCCGCCGTGATGGTCCTGGAGAGCGCTGAGTCCGTAGAGCGCCGCAGGTCAGAGCCTTACGCGAAGATCACCGGCGTCGGCCGCACGACCGACGCGTACAACCTCACCGACCCGGACCCGAAGGGCCTCGGCATCATGCGGGCCATGCAGCTCGCCGTCGCCGACGCCGGGCTTAGGGGGGAGCAGATCGGCTACATAAACCCGCACGGCACGGGTACTGTGGCCGGTGACGGTCCCGAGTCGCAGGCGATGGCCGAGATCAACAAAGACGTCAAGGTCTCTGCAACGAAATCCACCCTTGGCCACTCCCTGGGCGCGAGCGGCGCCGTCGAGACGGCGATCTGCGCCCTGGCCGTAAAGGAGAGAACGATCCCCCCGATGAGGAACCTCACGAAAGTAGCGGAAGGCTGCGCCGACCTCGACTACGTCGTAAACGAACCGCGCAAAGCGCCCGACCTCGAAGCCGCCCTCTGCGCCAACCTCGGCGTCGGCGGTCACAACGCGGCGGTCGTCCTCGAGCGAGCCTGAGGAGGGGCATGGGCAACCAGAACATCCGCGAAATACCACAGGGCCTACCCGAACCAGCCGACGACGGCGCCTGCGACCACCTGCCGGGGATGCGGCTGCCTTCCGTCCCCCTGACATCTACGGCGGGAGACGAGGTGGACCTCGCGGCCGCGACTGGGACGACCGTCGTTTACTGCTACCCGCTTACTGGGAGGCCTGGCCGGGATCTCCCACCAGGGTGGGACGACATCCCCGGCGCCCGTGGCTGCACCCCCCAGTCGTGCGCCTTCCGCGACCACCACGCGGAGCTGGAAGAACTAGGGTCCAGGGTCTTCGGCCTCAGTACTCAGGATACCGCTTACCAGCGCGAGGCCGTCGAACGGCTTCACCTTCCGTTCCCGTTGTTGAGCGACGAGAAGCTGAAGTTCGCGAGAGCCCTGGAGCTGCCGACGTTCGAGGCCGAAGGCATGACCCTCATTACGCGCGTGACCATGATCGTTGAGGACGGTCAGATCCGGAAGGTCTTCTATCCCGTGTTCCCACCGGGTAGGAACGCCGAAGATGTCCTGGGTTGGCTCTCCGAACAAAGTACTAACTAGAGAGGACGTGTAGATGCCTCACGTCGCGACCGATACCCTGCAGAAGAAGCTAGCGGAGCTCGAACAGATCCTCGCCCCCTACGGAAGCGCGCTCGTCGCCTTCTCCGGCGGGGTCGACTCCTCGCTCGCCCTCGCCGCCGCAGTTCGAGCGCTACCGAAACACAATATCCTAGCCGTCACGTCGAACAACGAGACCTATCTCCCGTCGGAGCTCAGTCTGGCGCGGGAGTTCGCCGAATCCCTCGGGGTGGAGCACCTCGTCGTAAACACCCGCGAACTCGACAACCCGGACTACGCCAGCAACCCCACGAACCGCTGCTACTTCTGCAAGAGTACGCTCTACTCTGACCTGACAAGGCTCGCCGAGCAGAAGGGTTACGCCTGCGTCGTTGACGGGGCGAACAAGGACGACGAGGGCGACTACCGCCCTGGCAGGAAGGCCGCGAGAGAGCTCGGGGTCGTATCGGTACTCTCGGAAGCAGGGATGACCAAGGCCGAGGTCAGGGAGCTGGCTAAGTACCTCGGCCTGCCGACGTGGGACAAGCCTGCCCTCGCGTGCCTGTCGAGCCGCTTCCCCTACGGGCAGGAGATCACACCCGAGAAGCTCTCCCAGGTCGCGCGCGCCGAAGAGTTCTTGCGTAGGGAGGGCTTTTTGCAGGTCCGTGTCAGGCACCATGGGGAGATAGCCCGCCTCGAAGTCGGCCCCGAGGAGCTCGAAAGGGCCTTTGCGATGCGCGAGAAGATCTCCGCCGAACTCCTCGACGCCGGCTTCATCTACGTCACCCTCGACCTCGCCGGCTACAAGTCAGGAAGCCTGAACGCCGCCCTCGAGAAGGGCAAGAAGGCGCTACCCGTCATCCCGTCGTAGAGTATGGAAGGCGTAGAGGGCCCGCTGCTCGCCCTTACCCTCGTCCTGATGTTCGTCGGACTTCTTGGAAGCGTCCTGCCTGGTCTTCCTGGCGTTACGCTCATCTTCCTTTCGGCCCTCGTCTACGCGATCCTCACGGACTTCCGCACCGTCGGAGCCGCGATCCTCGTGGTGCTCTTCATATTCGCCGCGATCGCGCTCGTCGCCGACTTCGTCGCAACCTCGTACGGCGCCCGCCGCTTCGGGGCGAGCAACTGGGGCACCGCAGGCGGGGCCATCGGTGGTATCGCGGGCGCCTTGATCGGCCTCCTTTTCCTCGGCATCGGCTCCCTGTTCGGCCTCATACTCGGTACCATCGCAGGCGTCTTCATCGGCGAGTACCTCAAGCGCACAAGGCAGGGCGGCCCGGAAGAGCAGGGTCCCGCGGAGGCCGACTGGCGGCGCGCCTCACGCGCTGCCGGTGGCGTCGTCGTCGGTTACCTGGCCTCTGCCGTCATACAGGGACTCCTTGGGCTCGCCAGCGTCGCGGTCTTCGTGCTGGCGGTCGTTTATTAGGTTTCAGGCTTCAGGGAAGCTAGAGCCTACTTCTCGAACGCATCGATGTCCCCTGCACACTACCGAGACGATTTTCGCGGGAGAGTACCTGCGTTAGACGGGCACCTGACGGCTGATGCCTGAAACCTGATACCTACTCTTCGTCGCGGCGCTGCTCGCGGAGGAAGCCCTCGAGTTCCTGGGCGAGTTCGTCGCCCGAGGGCAGGTTGCGCGGACCCTGATCCGCCTGGGAGTCGAAGCGCTCTTCCAGCATCCTGACGTAGGAGGAGAGATCCGAGTCCTGGGAAACGGCCACCGAGACCTGCTCCTGGTAGGTCTCTGCCGTGCTTTCGAGGTCGGCCGTGTTCACCTCCATGCCGAGCAGCCCGGAGAGCTTGTCCAGGAGAGCGAGGGCCGCGGGGGCCGAGGGGACGGCGGGCAGGTAGTGCGGGACCGAAGCCCAGAAGCTCACGGAGGGCAGGCCCCCGTCGGAGCACGCGCGGTGCAGTACGCCGGTGATGCCCGTAGGCCCCTCGTAGCGCGAGGCGGAGAGGCCAAGGGATTCGACGAGGGCTGTGTCCTGGGAGTTGGCGGAGACCGAGACGGGACGCGAATGCGGCACGTCGGCGAGCAGGGCGCCCATAGTTACGACGAGCTCAACGTTCAACGCTTTAGCCAACTCGACGACCGCAGCGGAGAAAGCGCGCCACCGGAAGCTCGGCTCAGGTCCCGATAGCAAGATGGCCCCACGGCCACCGGCGGCTTCCAGCCTCGACTCCGTCGCCGAGAGCATGTTTTCGGGCCATTCGATCTCGCGCGTCACGCCGTCGACCAGCTTGACCTGGGGCCGCGTAGTCTGGAAGTCGAAGAACTCCTCACCGTCAAAGCCGCCGAAACGCCTGGCCTCCCAAGAGCTGGACAGGGCCCCGACGGCGACGCTCGCCGCGTCCGCAGCGTCGTTCCAGCCCGTGAAGCCGGCGATGAGAACAGGCCGCTCCAGCTCGGGTCTCCAGTCGATGTTGATGTGTCTGATGTCCATACGGCTAGCTTACCACGCGGCAAGGACCGATCCGAAAGAGCACCCCTCTACACAAAGGAGCGCTCCAGGCTCAGAGCGTTATCCAGACGCCGCAGGTACTCGTGCTCGGAGATCTCACGCGCCCCAAACCGGGCGAGGTGGGGGTTCTGGATCTGGCAGTCGAGAAGCTCGTAACCCCGCTCCCTCAACCGCCCTACCAGGTAGACGAAGCAGACTTTGGAGGCGTCCCGCATGCGGGTGAACATCGACTCGCCCATGAACGCACCGCCAAGAGAGACTCCGTATAGTCCCCCGGCGAGCTCGCCTTCTCTGTACGCCTCGACGCTGTGGGCCTTGCCAGCGCGGTGCAGCCTGATGTAAGCGTCGATTATCTCCGCGTTGATCCAGGTCTCCTCCCTGTCGGCGCACGCCCGGATTACGCCTTCGAAGTTTTCATCTACGCGCACTTCGAAGGTTCCCTTGCGGATTACTCGCCCCAGCGAGCGGGGGACGTGCAGATCCTCGAACTCGAGCACGCTGCGCGGGTCCGAGCGGTAGAACTCGATGCGCCCGCAAGAATCGGCCATCGGGAAGGCTCCGGCCCTGTAGCACGCTTCGAGAACTTCCGTCGTCAGCTTCACCGGCTCATGGTACGGGCGCCCCGGTCCTATCCCTACGGCACACTGCCGGTCGAGATCCGTGCCCGGTTCATGTCGCCCGGCCCCAGGGCCCGATCTCACCTACCATCTCGCAGTGCAGGCCGCGCACGCTTGCGACCGCCTCGGGCACCTCGACGCCCAAGCCACCGAGCGCAGCTAGCGCCGCCGGGCGCACAGCCCTCTCCGAACCATCGGAGATCTTCAGCGCCATGCCCCAGCCCTGCTTGCTCCCGGCCGCGAGGACGGCCTCGGCCCCGCCCTTGACGAGGACGTCCGTCGAGCCCATCAGTTCCGTGTCGAGCCTTCCCGTCCCCGCGACCATAAAGGGATGCTCCCGCATCGCGTTCCTGATGCGCAGCGCTGCGCCAGCGAGTTCATCGGGGAGGGCGGTGCCTGTGGCGATGCGGGCGAGGCCCGTCGCGAAGCTCTTCAGCGGAAGGGCGAATGCGGGGACGCCACAGTTGTCGCCGGCGACGAGCACCTCGTCCTCCCGAAGGCCACAGACTTCGGCGATGAGGCCGAGAATGCGGCGTTGGAGAGGGTGGCCGGGGTCTCGGTAGGTGGCGGTCTTATAGCCCTCGTGGACGCAGAGGGCAAGCATCCCGGCGTGCTTGCCAGAGCAATTGCCGTGGATAGGACGCGGCTCTTCGCCGCTACAGATCAATCGATCCGCCTCGTGTTCGTACAGGGGCAGATGGGCGCCGCTCTGCAGGTCGTCCTCGGTCAGGCCGGCCTTTTTTAGGATGGACCTGACGGCGGAGAGGTGGGGCCCCTCGGCGTTGTGCGAGGCGCAGGCCACGGCGAGCTCTCTATCCGTAAGCCCGAATGCGTCGGCGGCACCGGAGAGGACGAGCGGCAAGGCCTGGAACGGCTTGGCCGATGAGCGGGGGTAGATGTAGGCCTCGGGGTCGCCAACGGCCTGGAGTACGTCGCCATCGGGATTGCAGACGGCGAGACGCCCGCGGTGGACGCTTTCGACCAGCGCCCCGCGGGTAACGGCCGCGAGTGGAGCATCCTCGGGCAGGCCGGCTTCGGCGGGCACCGGGCTATTCATCCGAGGAGCGGATGATGTGGAGGGAGAGCAGGTCGTGGGCCACCCGCATCCTGCCCATCGCGGCGGAGAAATCGCCGTCTGCCAGGTACTCGCGCCCCTCTCTGACCAGGGCCCGTAGCTTCTCGATTAGTTCGTCGTCCTTACCGCCTGGACTCCTACCCCGCAGGCTTGCTTCGAGCATGCCGAGCATGGTGTCGACCCTCGGGCTCGCTGTCCACATCGCGAGGATCGCGATGTCCATGTAGCTGTCGATTCTGAGCAGGTGCGCCGTCCTCAGCGCCGCATCGGCCCTCTCTCCCGCCTTCACCGAAACCACCGTTTTATGTTCTCCGAAACTACCCCTGGCAGGGCCTCGTCGGGCACCCCTGCGGCCTCGGCCGCGGCCAGGGTGGAGTGCAGCGTCGATGGCAGGTCGCCGTAAGGTATGTCCGACCCGTAGCAGATTCGGGAAGGGTCTATGGAAGAGAAGAGCTCGTACAGGTCTTTGGCCTGCACCACGGAGGTCTCGAAGAGCACGTTCGGGTGCCCCTCGAAGGTGCGGACGGCGGAGAGCACCTCGACCATCGCCGAGTGTCCGAGAATAAGGCGCAGCCCAGGATGCGCCTCGACGGTCGGCAGAAGAGGCTCGACGATCCGCTGCATGGCGAAGCCGGCGTGGATCAGGACCGGCAGGTCTACCTCCGCCGCCATCCCGAACAGGCGCACGACCTTCGGGTCGTCCAGCTCGAACTCTTGCGAGACGGGATGGAGCTTGAGGCCCATAAAGCCGCGCTCGACGCAGCGTCCGAACTCCCTGTCGTAATCGAGGTGCGGGTTGAGGCGGAAGAAGGGCACGAAGGAAGAAGGGTACTCCTCAAAGGCGTTCCAGACGACGTCGTTCGGGCCCGAGTAGTCGTCGCGGGCGTTCGGGTCGTTCAGGGGGAAGACGATGCTCTTCTTCACCCCCGCGGCCTCCATGCGGTCGCGCATACCGTCTCCGGTCATCGTACGGCCGTCGATGTCGGCCCCGATGTGGGCGTGGGCGTCGAAGACCTCGACGCCGGCGGGGATCTTCGCCTGCACCCAGGACCAGACGGAGGCCATAGCCCCGCTAGTAAGCGCCTCGATGTCGTGCTCCATGTGCAAAGTGCCCGCCGTTCTCAGACCAACGACCGTGAAATGTTAACAGGGGGAATTCGACGTTGCTTTATGAAGATCGTGTACCGCGGTGAGAGCGATCGCAGAATGGTTTCGCAGTACGCTGCTATAGAATCTAGGTGTCCTCGTTCCGTTGGAGTGTGAGCATCGAGACGCGGGGGCCGTCGACGCTTTTTACCTGCATGGTGGCGCCGTCGGCCTCTACTGTGTCGCCGGCCTCGGGGGGACGTCCGAGGAAGCCGAGGATATAGCCGCCTATGGTGTCGAAGTCCTCGTGGGGCAGGTCTAGCTCGAAACGCTCGTTCACGTCGGTTATGGGGATGCGGCCGTCGACGGCGTAGAGGTCGTCGCTGATCTGCTCGATGGCCGGCTCGCCCTCGTCAAACTCATCCTGGATCTCCCCGACTATCTCCTCGACGATGTCCTCGATCGTGATAAGCCCCTCGACGCTCCCCCACTCGTCTATGACTATGGCCATCTGCAGCGTACGGGTCTGGAACTCCTTGAGGATCTCGTCGATGCGCTTGTTCTCGGGTACGACCAGGCACTCCCTGATGATGGACTTTATGTCGAAGTCCTCGTCGTTCTGGCGGGCTGCCCTGAACAGGTCCTTGACGTGGGCGGCGCCGACGATGTGGTCGAGGTCCCCCTCGTAGACGGGGTAACGCGTGTAGCGTCCGTAGACGGCGGCGTCGACCAGCTCGGGGAGCGGGGCGTCGCTCGGGATGGCCTCGATATCAGGCCTTGGGACCATGATCTCACGGGCTACCCTGTCGCCGTAGTCGAAGACCTTGTTCAGGTAGTCGCGCTCCTCGGGGTCGAGAACGCCCGAGGCGGTCGAGGAGGAGATCATGATCCTCAATTCCTCCTCAGAGTGGGCCTCCATCTCCTCCCCGAGCCTGATGCCCCAGGGCCTCAGGACGAAGTTGGTCGACGCGTTCACCACCCAGACCACGGGATTGAAGAGGAGCCTGAACACGTTCAAAGGACGGCTGATCCAGAGCGAAACTCCCTCGGCCCTCTGGATAGAGAAGTACTTGGGCGCCTGCTCCCCGAAGACGAGGTGGGCGTAGGTTATAGCAGAGAATCCGAGGACGACGGCGATGATCGAGACTAGCCGCTCGCTCGTAATTCCTGCGGCCTCGAACACGGGACGGATGAGATGCGAGACGGCAGGCTCGCCGACCCAACCGAGCGCAAGGGAGGCGACCGTGATCCCGACCTGACAGACGGAGAGGTAGGAGTCCAGGTCACGCAGCGTCTCGTGTACGACCGTAGCCCGCCTGCTACCTTCCTGTTCTAGCTGTACGATGCGCGACTCCCGCACGCGCACCAGCGCGAACTCGGCCGCAACGAAGAAACCGTTAAGGCCCACCAACACGAGGGCCAAAAAGAGGTTAAACGAGGATAAAAGGGGCGCCGGCACTTCTAGGCGCACCTACCGGCGCTCGGACCGCGGGGTTTTCGTCGGTGGCGTTTAGAGTGAGGTTCGTCCATCGCGCTACGAGGCGGATTATACCTCAGCCGAGTGCCCGCACAAAACCCGCAGCATAGAAAGAGGCCCGACCCCTGTGGCCGGGCCTCTCAGTGTGGCGTTGACTGCAGGCTTCCCTACATCTGTTCTTGCACCGAGTGAGCCCCGACGAGTCGGAAGGTTCTCCCTGAAGCCTGAAACCTGTTGCCTGAAGCTGCGGTTTGCACAGAGGACGCAGTCCATCTGCAAACCGCTTTAAGCCAGGCCCTCCGCTTCGTACTCGCGTAGGAAACCCTCGAAGAGGCGGCGATGCCCCTGCTCGTCGTGTAGGACCTCTATGACCATGTCTTGCGTGACGGGGTCGACGCCGTCGGTCTCCTCCACGATGCGCGTGTAGTGCTTGATGGCGCCATCTTCAGCGTCTATGACGCCCTTGATGACGTGCACCACGTCTACCTGGTCCTCAGGCGGCTGCAGCTTGTCTTGGGACGCCTTGAAGTCCATCGAGCCTGGTACGACACCGTAGAGCTCCTTGATGCGGGCCGCAAACTGCTGTGCGTGGGTAAGCTCCTCTTGGATGTCTTCCTCCACGCTCTCCTTGACCTCCTGGGCTCGGACGCCGTCGGGGTTTATGGAGTTGGTGACGTAGTTCATGACGGTCTCGAGTTCCATAAAGTAGGCCGTCTTCAGAAGCTCGACGATGGCCTTGCGCTTCTCCGCCATCGCTTCGGAGAGGATACCCTCGCTGCCGCGATTGGTCTCCATGCTCTATGACCTCCTTCTAGATCTCATGCGATCCACAGGGAGAGAATGTACCCTCGCGCCCACCGGCTAAACCCCTCTACCCCTCCTGCAGCTTCGGTTCCGTGCGGGCCTCCATCGCCGCCTCTACACACTCGTCAGAGTCCGCCCCGGTCGAGGCCGTGACCCCGGCCGCGAAGGCCCCTTCGACGAAGGGGGCGTCGACCAGCGTGATCTTCTCCCTCTTCTCCGGGGGCAGCATCTCAAGGACGGTCTCCGCGGAGAGGACGGCGCTGCCAAGGTCCATGAACACGAGCACCTCGTCGGCTTCGAGGTTGCTTATTGAGGCTTCGATCCTCTCCGGGTCCGTGCCGAAAGAGCCGTCAGCGTCGCCCCCGACGGCCGAGATCTCGACCTCACCGGCCATCTGCAAGACCAGGTCAGCCGTGCCATCGGCTATCTCCTTGCTGTGCGAGACGAGCACGATCCCGACCATCAGGAAGAGCCTTCCAGAGCCCGCGCCGCGGCATCCAGGAGCATATACGTGGAGGTCGCCCCCGGATCCTGATGCCCCGCGGCCCTGTCCCCCAGGTAGCTCGCTCTTCCCCGCTTCGCCGTGAGCGGGACCGTCGACTCGGCACCCTCCTCGGCGGCCTCGGCGGCGGCCCGGAAGACCTCGGCCACGCTACCTTCGTCCGCTGCATCCTTCGCTGCCTCTGCCGCGGGCTCCAGGGCGTCCACGATCGTCTTGTCCCCCACCTCGGCCTTGCCGCGCTGCTTTATGCCGCCGAGGGCGGCTTCGATGGCTTGGGCGGCGTCCTCGGCGGAGACCTCTTCTTTGTCCCCGAGCGTCGTCGAGGCACGCAGGAAGGCGGTGCCGTAGAGCGGGCCGGCTGCACCGCCGACCTTGCTGATCAGGGCCATAGAGACGGCCTTGAGGACATCAGCCGGGGTCGAAGCGTCCGTGCTCTCCAGACGTTCGAGCGCGGCCTGGAAGCCCCTGATCATGTTGTTGCCGTGGTCGCCGTCCCCGATCTCCGAGTCGAGCTTCGTTAGGTAGCGCCTGTTCTCCTCCATGGCGGCGGCCATCTCCCTTACTACGTCGCTGGCGGCTTGCGTGGCGCTCATGAGTTCCCCTTTAGCGATCTGTGGCAGGTACGTTGAAAAGAAGGGTACATCCGCGCTCGGCGCTCGCGCAACGGGAACCGGGAAACGGCAAGCCGCAACACCCTGTCCGTAGCTGTTGACACGCGTTGGCCAGGGCCCTATCCTCGGTGGGCATAGTAGGGGTGCTTCAGGGCGTCGAGGCGACAGGGAAGGTGGGCGGTTCTAGCCGTCGTGGTACCGCTACTTACGCCCGTGGTGTAGCTTGCATATGCTCATGCCGAGACCCGCGGTAGCAAGGAAAAAGGGGGGCCGATGCGCGGGGTGACGGGAGAGTAAGGGCCACTCTAGAAAGGAACCCACAATGCACAACAAAGCCGCGGTCATGCACGACACGCACGACGTCAGGCTGGAGGACGTGCCCGTCCCCGAACCTGGTCCGAATGAGGTCCTGGTCGAGATCCGGGCCGTCGGCGTCTGCGGCTCGGACGTCCACTACTACGAGGAAGGACGCATAGGCTCCTTCGTCGTCAGGGAACCCTTGATCCTCGGACACGAGTCGATGGGGACGGTCGTGGCCCTCGGAGAGGGAGCGACGAAGCACGAGGTCGGCGAGCGCGTGACCCTGGAGCCAGGAGTCCCCGACGGAACCTGCCGCGAGTGCCGCTCCGGCCGCTACAATCTGTGCCAGAACGTGCGCTTCTTCGCCACGCCTCCTATCGACGGAGCCTTCACCAACTACGTCAGCATCAACGAGGACTTCGCCTTCGCCCTGCCGGATAGCCTTTCGGACAACGCAGGAGCCTTGATGGAGCCTCTTTCGGTCGGGATCTGGGCCTGCAAGAAGGGAAGGGTTACGGCGGGCGACCACGTCCTCGTAACCGGGGCAGGGCCGATAGGCCTGGTTACCATGCAGGTCGCCTTTGCCCAGGGCGCGACCGAGGTCACGGTCACCGACGTCGCCGGCGAGCGACTCGAGATCGCACGCAACCTGGGCGCGACCCGCGTCCTGAACGTGGCCGAGGAGCCGCTGGATGAGGCTGGTCTGGAGGTCGACGTCCTGATCGAATGTTCGGGAAACGAGCGGGCCCTAGGCGACGGGATTCGCTGCGTCAGGCCGGCCAGCTTCGCGGTCGTGGTAGGAATGGGTCCGAACGAAGAGACGAGCGTGCCGCTCGCGTTCATCCAGACCCGCGAGATCGCACTGACGGGTACGTTTCGCTACGCTAACACCTACCCGACGGCCATAGACCTCGCCGCTACGGGCAAGGTTGACCTGGACGCCATGGTGACCAGCCACTACGGCCTCGCCGAAACCGAGGAGGCGCTTCAGGCGAGCGGCAAAGACCCCGCGAACGTCAAGCCCATGGTGATCCCGGACAGTAGCTCGTAGGGGCGATTCGCGAATCGTCCCTGCTCACCACGCCGTGTAGCCCCCGTCGATGACGAGGTTCGTGCCCGTGGCGAAGCTCGCGGCGTCCGAGGCCAGGTAGAGGACGGCTGGGGCTATCTCATGCGGCTCGGCGAGACGACCCAGCGGTGTCGAAGCGAGCCATACCTCGGACCACTCGGGCTTCGACATACCAAGCTCGGTGAGCGGCGTCCTTATGTAGCCTGGCGAGACGCTGTTGACCCTGACGCCGCGGGAGGCCCATTCGCCGGCCAGGCTCTTCGTGAGCGTGATGACACCTGCTTTGGAGGCGTTGTAGGCGGCCTGGGGCTGGGGGTGGTTCGAGATCACGCCCGACATCGAGGCGATGTTGACGATCGAGCCCGAGCCACGCTCGAGCATCGCCTTCCCTACCTCGCGGCAGCACCAGAAGACGCCCGTGAGGTTCACGGAGATGACGGCCAGCCACTCCTCATCGGGGACCTCTTCGGAGGGGAAGTTGTGTACTATCCCGGCGTTGTTGACGAGCACGTCTACGCGCCCGTGCTCGTCGAGCACCGTATCAACCATGTCCCGCACGGAGGCTGGATCCGTTACGTCGGTGCGGACGAAGGTGCCTTCGAGTTCCTCGGCGACGTCGGGGCCCGTCTGATCGTTGACCTCGGCGATCACCATCTCAGCGCCGGCGCGGCGGAGGGCGCGTGAGATCGCAAGCCCCAGGCTCTGGCCGCCGCCGGTGACCACCGCGACCCTGTCACGCAAGGAGAAGCCATGCTCTTCCATCTCATCCTTCCGTTCTGCCCCTCAAAAAAGCGTGTAGCCCCCGTCCACGACGAGGACGGAGCCGGTCATGAAACTGGAAGCGTCGCTCGCCAGGTAGACGAGGCTCGGCCCCAGCTCCTCGGGCGTGGCGTAGCGTTGCATGGGGGCGTCCTCGATCCAGTGCCTCCGAAATTGCGGCTCGTCCACGGGCGCCATGGCCGTCTTGACGTAGCCGGGAGCGAGGGCGTTGACGCGCACG
>Ga0126307_10001366_pt1 | contig 16090 bp, 13 predicted proteins | sample Plot28_FD_89955 | JGI IMG/M metagenome (GOLD analysis project Ga0126307, IMG submission 89955) | Serpentine soil microbial communities from UC McLaughlin Reserve, CA, USA - Plot28 | ecosystem: Environmental > Terrestrial > Soil > Grasslands | place: USA: UC McLaughlin Reserve, Lake County... | reverse complement strand
GCCTCCTCGAGCGCAAGGACGAGTTGCTGGGCGCCCTCGAAGACCTGAAGGGGGAGAACGGCTACCTCTTCTCGGCCCTGATGGTCACGGATATCATGGAGGGCGGCACCCAGCTCCTGTGCGTCGGGGACTGCTCGCCCGTGCACCAGGCCTTCGATTCCCAGGCCCAGAACGGCGTAATAGACCTGCCAGGCGTGATGAGCCGCAAAAAGCAGGTGGCCCCCGTACTGCTCTCGGTCCTCTAGGAGACTCGTGGCGAAGATACTGGACGGCAAGACGGCGGCGTCCGAGGTCCGCACAGAGGTTGCCTCGAAGGTCGCCGGGCTTAGAGAACGTGGCATACCCGTGCGGCTCGACGTGATCCTGGTTGGCGAAGACCCCGCCTCCGTAACCTACGTCGCCTCCAAGGAGCGCGACAGCCAGGAGGTCGGGATAGAGTCGAGGGTCCACCGCTTCTCCGCCGACGTCGCCCAGGAAGAGCTCGCTAGTCTTGTCGAGAGGTTGAACGAAGACGAGGCCATATCCGGCTTCTTCATCCAGCTCCCCTTGCCGGAAGCGCTCGACTCTATGCCCCTGATCTCGAGCATAACCCCGGCCAAGGACGTTGACGGCCTCAGCCCCGAGAGCGTGGGAAGGCTCGCCGTCGGCCTGCCTAGCCTCCTGCCATGTACCCCACACGGTGTGATCCAACTCCTGAAGCGTAACGGTATAGAGCTATCCGGACGCGAGGCCGTCGTCGTCGGACGCTCGAACCTCGTAGGCAAGCCGCTCGCACAGCTGCTCCTGCGTGAGAACGCGACCGTCACCGTCTGCCACTCGCGCACGCAGAACCTTCCAGAAGTCACCAGGAGGGCTGACCTCCTCGTCGTGGCCGCCGGCAGGCGGGAGATGATCGGGGCCGAGCACGTAAAGGCAGGCGCGGTCGTCGTCGACGTCGGCATCCATCGCAGGGAAGAAGGAGGGCTTGTAGGGGATGTGCGCTTCGACGAGGTCGAGCAGAGGGCGGCCTGGATCTCCCCCGTCCCGGGAGGTGTCGGCCCGATGACTCGGGCGATGCTGCTCCACAATACGCTAACGGCCGCACGGATGCGCCCGGAGGTCTAGCAGGGATTCAGCGAGCTTCCACCCTCGAGAAGAGGGTGTTCAGCGACTCGGCGAGCGTGGGATGGGCGAAGACGGCGTCGCGGAGGGCCGTGTAGGGCAGGTTGCCCAGCATGGCTATCTGGATCATCGCCATGATCTCACCCCCTTCTATCCCGAGCACCGCGCAACCCAGGATCTGGTCGGTCTCGGCGTCCACGACGGCCTTCATGAAGCCACGGGTCTCGCCCGTCTCTATAGCCCGAGTAAAGTAGGTCATAGGGAGCTTGGCTATAAGCACGTCGCGGCCCTGGTCTCTGGCCTCCTGCTCGCTTAGCCCGATCCGGCCCAGTTGTGGATCTATGAACATGGTGTAGGGGACTTGGCGATCGGCAATGGTGGCGTTCCCACCCTCCAGCAAATTGGTGCGGATGATGCGGAAGTCGTCGTAGGAGATGTGGGTGAAGGCTGGACCACCCTTCACGTCGCCCAGAGCCCAGACGCCTTCCGCGCTGGTCTCCAACCGGTTGTTGACCTCGATCTGGCCCCGCCTGTCCGTCTCGACACCCGCCGCATCGAGGTTGAGAGTCTCGGTATTGGGCGGCCGGCCGGCCGCCACGAGGAGGTGCGAGCCTTCTAGCGTGCGCTCCCCTTCGGACGAGTCTACCGTCAGGAGGATCTTCCCGTCTTCATCCTGCGCGGTGCGGTGGGCTCGGGTCCCCAGCAGGACCTCGATACCGTCTTCGCGTAGGATCTCGGCGACTGCCTCGGCTATGTCGGCGTCCTCGCGGCCCATCAACTGCCCGCCCCGCTGCACGACCGTGATCTCGCTACCGAAGCGCCTGAACATCTGGGCGAACTCCAGCCCGACGTAGCTGCCGCCTAGCACGAGCAGGTGCTCAGGTAGCTCGCCGAGTTCCATTATGGAGGTCGAGTTCAGGGCCGGCACGCTGTCCAGGCCTTCGATTGGGGGGTTGGCTGGCCTGGCGCCGGTGTTGATAAACACGTTATCCGCGTCGAGTTCGAGGTCTTCGCGATCGTTGGTGCGTACTGCGATCGTTCTCGGGCCCGTAAAGCTGGCTTCGCCGAAGATCAGGTCGAGCCCATCTAGTGCTTCGATGCGCCCCTGGCCACTATCCCTGAAGCTGTCCACTATCGCCCGCTTGCGGCCCCGCACCTCGGGCATCTCGACGACGACCAGGCCGTTGTGGACGCCGTAGTCGGCCGAACGCCGGTCTATGTAGGCCGTCTTCGCGCTGGCGACCATCGTCTTGGTGGGGGTACATCCCTCGTTGATGCAGGTGCCGCCGACGTGCTCGCGTTCGATCAGGGCCGTCTTGCGTCCCGCCCTGGCCAGCGCCTGAGAGAGCGGTACCCCGGCCTGGCCCGCCCCGATCACCACGGCTTCGTAATGCTGTGCTGCCATACAGGGAAGCTCCCTTCTAACGGTGCTCGTTCGTGTCTCTCTTCGGAGACCATAGGACTATCCTCTGGGTCCGAGCGCCCTGTCGAGGTTGTGGGCCGCGCTGATAAGGGTCAGGTGCGTGAAGGCCTGCGGGAAGTTGCCCAGCGCCTCGCCGTGGTTTCCGATCTCCTCGGCGTACAGTCCCAGATGGTTGGCGTAGCCGAGCATGTGCTCGAAGATGAGACGGGATTCCTCGAGTCGCCCCGCCCGCGTCAGCGCCTCGACGAGCCAGAACGTGCACAGGCTGAAGGTTCCTTCTTCGCCAGCCAGGCCGTCCGCGGATTTCTGCACGTCGTAGCGGTAGACGAGGCTGTTGGAGACGAGCCCTCCGTCCTTCGGCGGGCGGTTGATGGCATCGAGGGTGTTCAGCATCCTGGGATCGCTCGGTGAAAGGAAGAAGACGAGCGGCATGATGAGGCTCGATGCATCCAGGGTGTCGTCGCCGTAGGACTGCACGAAAGCCCTGCGCTTGGGACTCCAGCCCTTCTCCATGATCTCCTCATAGATCTCGTCACGCACCCTTAGCCACTTGTCGCGGTCGGCGGGGAACGAGCGCTTGTCGGCGAGCCGCAAGCCGCGGTCCAGTGCGACCCAGCACATGAGCCTGGAGTACACGAACTTCCTGCGTCCGCCCCTGTTCTCCCAGATCCCCTCGTCCTTGCGCTGCCAGTTATCGCAGACCCAATTGATCAGTCCCCGCAGGTGGGTCCACAGGTCGTAGGAGATGGGGGAGCCGTGCTTGTTGTAGAGGTAGACGGCGTCCATGAGCTCGCCGTAGATGTCGAGCTGCAACTGGTTGTAGGCGCCGTTCCCGAGCCTGACGGGACGTGAGCCGCGATAGCCGTCGAGGTGATCCAGGGTCACCTCTGTCAGGTCCTGGCGCCCGTCTATCCCGTACATGAGTTGCAACGAACCGTCGGGGTTGGATCTGTGGCATCGCGACCCCAGCCAGTTCATGAACCCTGCTGCCTCTTCTGTGAACCCGATGCGCAGGAGTCCATAGAGCGTAAATGCGGCGTCCCTGATCCAGGTGTAGCGGTAGTCCCAGTTGCGCTCTCCGCCGATGCCCTCGGGCAGACCCATGGTGGGGGCCGCCACTATCGCCCCGGTCGGCTCGAAGGTCAGCAACTTCAGGGTCAGCGCCGAGCGGCGAACCATCTCGCGCCAGCGGCCCGTGTAGGTGCACTTGGAGAGCCAGCGGCGCCAGTACTCGACGGTCCGCATGAAGATCTCTTGTTCTTCCGTCGCGGAGAAACAGACCCCGCAATCATCTCCAGCTTCTATCTCCCTGAGCACGAAAACCGTAGACTGCTCCTCTTGCAGTGTGAACTCGGCGAAGGCTCCATCGTCCCCTTGCTGCAAGGAAAAGGACGATGCCAGACCCAGGCTGAGCTTCGGGGAGTGGAAGGTCGCCCCGTTCGCGAGGATGCTGGTCTCGTGCTCCTCGCGGGCGTAATCGAAGGCCGGGGAACACTCCATCCGGAAGGTCATGGTGCCGCGCACCACTTCGACGCGGCGGACGATCCGGTGTCTTCCCCGGCCGCTATCCGAAGCGTCTATCGGCATATAGTCAGTGACTTCCCCGACCCCGTCGGGCGTGAAGAAGCGCGTTACCAGGACGTTGGTGTCGGGCCAGTAGAGCTGTTTGGTGGTGACCTTGCCTCCTATGGATGAGACTCTGAACCGCCCGCCCTTCTCGCTGTCGAGGATGGCGGAGAAGACGCTTGCGGAGTCGTGGTGCGGCAGGCACAGCCAGTCTATAGAACCGTCCATACCGACCAGGGCCGTGGTGTGCAGGTCGCCGATGATCCCGTAGTTCTCTATGGGCCGGTAGCCCGGCGTGCTCTCTGCTCTCTTACCCCCTCGATCGGCACGCTCTGATGCGCTCGCTGCTTCGTGGGTCTCCATCTGCCGGCTTCCTCCTCTGGGACGGGGTCTCATGAGCCTTCTCGCTGATACGGAGTCTCTGAAAGGCTAGATTCTTGCCTCCTTCATAGGCTGCTTATGCTGCGTTAACATAGGTTCTGATTCTACAAGCGAAAGACCGGAGATAAGGCATGATATCCGAAGAGCAGGTACGCCACGTTGCGAATCTGGCGCGGCTGGGACTCACGGACGATGAGATCGAGAAGATGGGCGGACAGCTCGACGCGATCCTGGACAGCATAGAGAAAATACAGGAGCTGGACCTAGCCGACGTGCCCCCGACGGCGAACCCGCTCGACCTCTCGAACGTACTTCGTTCCGACGAGCCGCGCCCCGAGCTCTCGCGGGAAGAGGCCCTCACCCCGGCCCCCGAGCGCGTCGACGACCTCTTCGCCGTCCCCAGGATCGACTGAGATGCCCCACAGCCTGCTCGACCTCACGGCCTACGAGCTCGCAGAAGGGATAAGAACCGGCGAAGTCTCGGCCCGCGAGGCCGCCGAGGTCGCCAACACGCGCGTCGTTGAGGTCGAGGGCGAGGTCAGGGCCTTCGTGACGACTACCCCCGACCTGGCGCTCGAGCGCGCCGCGGCGGTGGACGCCAGAAACGGCGAGGTTGCGCTCTGGGAGGGGGTTCCACTCGCCGTCAAGGACGTGCTCTCTACTCGCGGCGTGAAGACGACGTGCGGGTCGCGGATACTCGAGGACTTCGAGCCGCTCTACGACGCTTCGGCGCTCCAGAACTTCGGCGAGGATCTCATCATGGTCGGCAAGGCCAACTGCGACGAGTTCGCGATGGGCTCATCGACGGAGAACTCGGCCTGGGGCCCCAGTCGTAACCCCTGGGACCCTTCCCGCGTTCCCGGGGGATCCTCGGGCGGATCGGCCGCCGCCGTCGCGGCGGGCGGAGGCTGGTGGGCGCTCGGTACGGACACCGGCGGCTCCGTGCGCCAGCCTGCGGCATTCTGTGGCATCGTCGGGCTCAAGCCGACCTACGGGCGGGTCTCGCGCTACGGCCTGATCGCCTTCGCCTCCTCGCTCGACGTGGTCGGGCCGATGACCCGCGACGTGCGCGACGCGGCGCTCCTGTTGCAGGCAATCGCTGGCCACGACCCCCGCGACTCGACGAGCGCCAACGTCGAGGTTCCCGACTACCTCGCGAACCTGGACGACGGCCTGGAGGGCCTGCGGATCGGGGTGGTGCCCGAGCTGATGGGGGAGGGCATAGAGCCCGGCGTGCGCGAGGTAGTCGAGAGCGTGGCCCGAGGGCTCGAGAGCGCTGGCGCTGAGGTGGGGGAGGCTAGCCTGCCGCACTCCGGGTACGGGCTTCCGGCCTACTACATAATCGCACCTGCGGAGGTCTCCTCGAACCTCGCCCGCTTCGACGGCGTACGCTACGGCTTGAGGGTTCCTGAGGAAGGCGTGCACGAGATGTACCGCGAGACGCGCGAGGAGGGCTTTGGGGACGAGACGAAGCGAAGGATCATGCTGGGCACCTACGCCCTGTCTTCGGGCTACTACGACGCCTACTACGCCCAGGCGCAGAAGGTCAGGACCAAGATCGTCGAGGATTTCCGGGCGGCCTTCGCCCGCTACGACGTCCTGCTCTCGCCGACGGCGCCCTCGGTGGCGTTCGAGATCGGGGAGAAGGTGGACGACCCCCTCGCCATGTACGCCAACGACATCTGCGCCGTCCCCGCGAACCTCGCAGGCATCCCGGCAATAAGCGTCCCAGGAGGCCTCTCGGAGGGGCTCCCCGTCGGCGTCCAGCTCATGGGAGACCACTTCACCGAGCCGATGCTCCTGCGGGCCGCCCGCGCCACCGAGCAGGCGGCCGGCTTCCGCTTCCAGATGAGACCGTGAAGCGGGTTTTGGAAGGGCCAGCCCTTCCAAAACCCGAGCATGTCAACAAGTCAGCAAGCCGCCAGGCTTCGCCAGGCGGCTTTTCAGCAAATCAGCCAGATCGTGCTCGCGCGAGAGCTGCAATGCTGGCCAGCTGAAATGCTTCCAAAGGGGCAGAGCTCCTTTTGCAGACTCAGACAACCCTGCTTGGCCTTTGGGAGCTACCGGAGTCGCCGCCGCGCACGCTGAAGGCCGGGATCAGCATCATGATCCCGAACGCCACGGCGTAGATCCCGATCAGCCATACTAGCGAGAGTATCGCGGCAAACGGGCTTACTACTATTAGGATCTCCCCGAAGAGCACGCCGCCGATGATGAGGGCCCACTCGCCCCTGATCTCCCTGCGCAGCCTGATGTCCGTCGCTTTTTCGAAGATCCCCGTTATGATTGCCCAGGCGGCGATGAGGTAGAGAAGCACGAGCGCGGTCAACCCTGGAAGCACGAAGGGCGAAGCGTGCTGAAAGCTTGCGGAGCAGGCGTGCTGCGAGCAGAAGCCGAAGGCTGGAGCTTGCTTACACGCTGACCGTGTTGCCGCCGGTGCGCTTGGCCCTGTAGAGGGCAGCGTCGGCGGCGTGGGTCAGTTCCTGGCGGGTGGTTCCGTCCTCGGGGTAGCTGGCGACGCCTATGGAGATCGTCGTCGCGGCGGCGACGCCGTCCCTTTCGAAGGTGTGTGCTTCAATGCGGCCACGTATCTCCTCGGCCACCCTCAGGGCCTCCTGTTTGGAGAGGTCGGGGATGATGCTCTGGTACTCGTCGCCCCCGAAGCGGGTGGCGCTGCGTCCCTCTTCTGCGTGCATGGCGCCGATGATGTGTCCGATCTCACCTACGACGAACTCGCCGAGCAGGTGTCCGTAGGCGTCGTTTATCTTCTTCTTGAGGCTGTCTATGTCCGCCATCAGCACGCTCAACGGTCTTCCCTCGTCGGCCATGGCCTCGAGGCGGTGCTCGAACTCGCGGTCGAAACGCCCTTTGGAGAAGAGGCCGGTGAGGTGGTCGCGGTTCACGAGGTGGTGCAGCTGTTCGTAGAAGGAGGCTTTGATCTCATCCTGGTACGAAAACTCGAGTACGGAGTCGCCCACGTGTATGCGGTCCCCGTCGGACAGGAGATGTCCGCACCCCGACTCCTCCATGACCTTGCCGTTGAGCGCGATGATCTTACCGGCCTCCACACCCCGCAGGGCATAGCCGCCGGGTTCCTTACAGAGTTGGGCGTGCCGCGGTTCGACCTCTACGTCCCGCACCACGATGTCTGCTAGAAACGGGTCGCTGCCAAGTACGAGCTCGTCGTCGGTTACCTCGAAGAAACCGCCGAGGCCCGGTCCCTGCAAGACCACGAGGTGCGGCCGGTTCACCCCGGCGTTCTCTGTCTCGGTATGCAAGCTTACGTAACCTCCGTAGCCGGTCATTCTAACATCCGTCCCTGAGCCCGAGCCGGACGCCTGGCGATGCTAGAATGAGAACACGAAGGCGGGCGAATCTGGCACGGGGGCTGGCATTTGGAAGTTCAGGAGGAGCGCACTTACAGGACGGTCATAGGGCTGGAGTTTCACGTCCACCTGGCGACCACGACCAAGATGTTCTGTGGGTGCAAGGTGGCCTACGGCGATCCCCCGAACACCCACACCTGCCCCGTCTGCCTCGGCCATCCGGGGGCCCTGCCCGTCACCAACGAGAAGGCCGTCGAGCTCGGGGTGATGGCCGGTCTCGCGCTCAACTGCGACGTCGCGGACAGGGCGATCTTCGCCAGGAAGAACTACTTCTACCCCGATCTTCCGAAGGGGTACCAGATCTCCCAGTTCGACGAGCCGATCTGTACGGGAGGCCACATCGACGTCCCCACCCCTGAGGGTAAAATCCGGGTCGGCATCACGCGGCTTCACCTGGAGGAGGACGCGGCGAAGAACGTACACGTCGGCACCTCGGGCCGCATGCACGGCTCCGTCGGCTCCCTGGTCGACTTCAACCGCGGCGGCACCCCGTTGATGGAGATCGTCACCGAACCCGATATTCCCTCGCCGGAAGCCGCGCGCGCTACGGCCAACCAATTGAAGAACATCCTGAGGGCTGTCGGAGTCTCTGAGGCGGACATGGAGAAGGGGCAGCTCCGCTGCGACGCCAACGTCTCCATACGCAACCCCGACGGTACTCTCGGCACCAAGACCGAGCTCAAGAACATGAACTCGTTCCGCTTCGTCGAGCGGGGCCTCGCGCGCGAGCTAGAGCGCCAGCGCGAGATCCTAAGGAGTGGCGGCCGCGTCGAACAGACCACACTCCACTACGATCCCGAGACCGACGAGGTGCACGAGCTCCGCAGCAAGGAGTATGCCCACGACTACCGCTACTTTCCCGAGCCCGACCTCCTGCCGCTCGAGCTCTCGCACGCCTACGTCAGAGAGATAGAGGAACGGCTCCCCGAGCTGCCCGACCACATACTCGCCCGCTTTGTCGAGCAATACGGCCTCTCCGAGTACGACGCAGGGGTACTCACGGCGGACAGGGACCTCGCATCGTTCTACGAAGAGGTTGCGGCGGAGGTAGATCCCAAACAGGCGGCCAACTGGATCTCCGGCGACCTGCGCGCGCTCCTCAACGAGGCGGGCACCGAGATCTCCGACTCCAGGATTACGCCGGAGCACATGCAAGAGCTGATCGAACTCGTCGCAGCAGGCAAGGTCTCGCGCTCCGCGGCGAGAACCGCCCTCGACAAGGTCTTCGAGACCGGTGATCCTCCATCGGCCGTCGTAGAGCGCGAGGGTCTCGCCTCGGTCGCCTCCGACGAGCTCTCCGGCGTCGTCGACGGGGTGATCTCTGCCAACCCCGAAGAGGCCGAGCGCGTCAGAGGCGGCGACAGGAAGGTGGTCGGCTTCCTCGTCGGACAGGTCATGAAGGCTACGCGCGGCAACGCCGACGGCGGAAGGGTCCGCGAGCTCCTTATGGAGAAGCTGGGCTACTAGAGTTCGAAGCTACAGGCATCAGGAATTCTCTGCACACGGAGTGGAAAACCAGAGAGCGAAGTGTACCGCCTCGATGGTTCGGCCAGTCCGCAAAGTGCAGTAGGGGTCTGCGGCACTGAACGCCCCGCGTATCGGCGTCCCTTTCTTCGAACCCTCTGGCTTCCCCGACGCCGTCCACGACGCAGGCGGAGAGCCGGTGCCTCTTCTCCTGCCGCCCGCCCGTCCAGAAGGCGGCGTCGCGCTGGCACGCGAGTGGATGACCGACCTGGTCGAGGTCTCCTGCTCGAGCATGGACCTCGACGGCCTGCTTGTCGGCGCCGCGAGTGCCGACGAGCTCGTCGGGATGCTCATCGCCGCTCTGCGCCTGGATCTCCCGACGGTCTGTGCACCGCCGGCAGATCTGCCTCTGTACGCCGCCCTTGTCGCGCTCGGCCTCGCGCTGGGTATCGGGGACCCTGCGAACATGGCTGTCTCACTCGCTGGAGTCAGGGGACCACGTGCTCGCGGGCTGGTCGACGACTTCTCTCTCGCCAACGCGTTGCGGGCCGGCGTTGCGGCAGGCGGTGGACCCGAGGTTCTCGTCCACCTTGCCACGATCGCTCGTGAGGCCGGTGCCGCCGGATTCGGCCAGATGATGCGGGTCCTCGCCGCCGAAACTTCAGGAGCCGACCCTGCATGGTTGCGGAGGTACGGAATACAGGGTCTTCTCTCTTCCCTGGGTGACACGCTCCACGACGTCCCCACCGTAGCGGGCAACCTGAAAGAGAACCTCCCGTCCGCGCCTCCTGCGCCGGAGAAGCACTCTCGGCTCGTCTTCGTCAGGGCCAGGGCGTCTGGCGCCGAAGCCGTCTGCCACGTTCGCCAGGGTGTCACAGAGGCGGCGGGGGAGTGCCGCGTCTTCGGCTCCGAGGCAGAGGCCATCTCAGGCGTGCGTCGCGGTGAGGTCGGGGAGGGATTGATGCTCGTGGTGGGAGGTTGCGGGCCGCGCGGCGGACCGGGACTACTCAGGCTCGACGCGCTCGGGCGGTCTCTGCAGGAGGCTAGGCTCGAGGTACCTGTGCTTACCGACGGGCTTGCGCCTAAGGATACTCTGGGAGCCTGGATCTCACTGTTCACCCCCGAAGCTGTGGCGGGTGGTGTCCTCAGCCTGCTCCAGGACGGTGACTCCCTACGAATAGACCTCGCCGAGGATCGCATCCGCACGAGGGCTAGGGAGTTCGAGAGCAGGGAGCCAGCTGTGCTTCCCACCAGGACCGTCACAGGATACGCCGCCCGCTACGTCCGGAGTGCCCTACCTGCGTTGGAGGGCGCCGGCTTCGGTTAGTTGCTCGTTCCGGCCGACTTCCTCGTGGTCCATGTAGCTGTGTGTTGGACCTTGGTACGGTGCCAGGTTATAAGGAATCTCCCGGGAGAAAGCAACACTTTGTAAAAGAGATGCCCCATCATGTAGCCATCGGCAACGATCATGTCTACAATAGAAGTTCTGTTATACGCGGTGAGAGAGGAAGATCAACACCGATGATGAACAAATACCGTCTTATGTCTCCTGGCCCCACTCCAATACCTCCGGAGGTCTCTGCGGCGGGGGCGCTACCCATCATCCACCATCGCACGCCCGAGTTCGGCGAGGTGTTCACCAGGGTGAACGAGAATTTGAAGCGGGTCTTCTTGACGGAGAACGATGTCTTCACTTATGCGGCGAGCGGGACCGGGGCTTTCGAGGGCGCGATACAGAACCTCTTCTCTCCGGGAGACAAGATCCTTGTCGTAAACAACGGCAACTTCGGCGGCCGGTGGGTAAAGATGAGCCGCGCCTTCGGCCTCGAGGTTACAGAGCTCGGGTACGAGTGGGGCCAGAAGGCGGACAACGATGAGGTCGCCGAAGCGCTGGCCAACGACCCTGAGATAAAGGCCGCCATCTGCGTCCTCTCGGAGACCTCGACGGGCACCGTCAACGACATCGAGGGTTTCGCCAGGGCCGCCGCGGATGTCGTTACCATCGTCGATGCGGTCTCGGGCCTCGGGGCCTGCACGTTGAGGACCGACGAGTGGAACATCGACGTCGTCGTGGCCGGCTCACAGAAGGCGCTCATGACGCCGCCGGGCCTGGGATTCGTCAGCGTCAGCGAGCGGGCCATGCGGATGCACGAAGAGTCGCGGATGCCGCGCTACTACTTCGACTGGACGGCGGCCAGGAAGGCCTACGAGAAGGACCCGCCTCAGACGGCGTGGACCCCCGCGGTAAGCCTTATCATCCAGCTCGACGTCGCGTTGCAGCAACTGATAGACGAGGGCGTCGAGAACGTCTTCGAGCGCCACGTATTGCTCGGTCGGGCCTCGAGGGCGGGAATCAAGGGCATGGGGCTCGAGCTCTTCGGACCAGAGGAGGATCTCAACTCGGCCGTCACCGCGGCCTGGGTGCCCGAGGGCATAGACGGCAAGCGGCTCGTGCGTATGATCTTCCGCGAGCATGGGATACAGGTCGCCGGCGGGCAGGGCGAGATGGCGGGCAGGATCTTCCGCATCGGGCACTGCGGCTACTTCGACGCCTTCGACATCATAGCCACGATAGCGGCCACGGAGCTCGCGCTGGAGTACCTCGACCATCCCGTCGAGCTGGGCAAGGGCGTCGGCGCGGCCCAGAGGGTCTTTTCGAAGAGCGGGGTGAGAGCTTGAAGGTTCTCGTACCCGAGAAGCTCGCCGACCCCGGCATAGAGCTGCTAGAGCGAGATTTCGAGGTCGACGTCCTCCTCGACCTCAGCCCTGAGGAACTTCTTCAGAGGATCGGGGATTACGACGGCCTCATAATCCGCAGCGCCACCAAGGTCAGTGCCGAGGTGGTAGAGCGGGCCGAGAACCTCAAGGCTATCGGACGCGCCGGCATCGGCGTGGACAACATAGACATAGGGGCCGCCACCAAGCGCGGCATCATCGTCGCCAACGCCCCGGAGAGCAACACGGTCGCCGCTGCCGAGCACACCCTGGGGCTCATGCTTGCCGTGGCGCGGCGCATCCCTGCCGCGGACTCTTCCTTACGGCGCGGGGAATGGAAGCGGAGCGCTCTCAAGGGCGTCGAGGTCTCGGAGAAGACGATCGGTCTGATCGGGCTTGGTCACGTCGGTGCCATTGTGGCGCGCGGTGCCCTCGGCATGGGGATGCGGGTCCTCGCCTACGACCCCTACGTCTCCGAGGACAGGATGCGCTCGATGAACGTCGAGCGGGCCGAGAGCGCAGACGAGATCTTCGGGCGGGCGGATTTCGTCTCGCTGCATGTCCCGCGCACCCCGCAGACGATGGGGCTCGTGAACGAGGAAGCCCTGGCGAAGATGAAGCCGAGTGCGTACCTCGTAAACGTGGCCCGCGGAGGCATCGTGGACGAGACGGCCCTCTACAACGCCCTCAAGGAGGGCGAGATCGCCGGTGCCGCGCTCGACGTGTTCGCCGAAGAGCCTACGACGGACTCCCCGCTCTTTACGCTCCCCAACGTGGTGGTGACGCCCCACCTCGGGGCGAGCACGGCCGAGGCCCAGGACAGGGCTGGCATCACGGCTGCAGAGCAGGTTGCCACGGCGCTCAGGGGCGCCGTGCCGGTCCATGCCATAAACGCCCCCGTGCCGATGGGGGAGGGCGCCGAGTTCGTGGCCCAGTTCTCGGGGTTGTGCGAGGCGCTGGGTAGTCTGCTCTACCAGCTAACGGACGATATTGGTGACACCCTCAGGATCGAGTATCGTGGCGAGGTCGCGGGCTTCGACACGCGCCTCCTCGACGTCTCGGTCCAGAAAGGACTCCTCGCGCCCATGGTCTTCGAGCCCTTGAACTTCGTCAACACGCCCGCGCTCGCAAAGGAGCGGGGGCTCAAGGTCGAGATCTCGCGGTCTTCGGAGAGCGCGGACTACACGAGCCTGGTGGAGTTACGCATGGGCGAGAACGCCGTTAGCGGGACACTCTTCGGGCCAAGGATGCAGCCGCGGCTCGTCGAGGCGATGGGAGTCGACTTCGACGTGGTGCCCGAGAAGTACATGCTCTTCATCCGCAACGAGGACAGGCCCGGCATGATCGGGAAGCTCGGCGGCATCCTCGGGGAGCACAACATAAACATCGGCAACATGGCCGTCGGACGCGGAGAGCCGGGCTACGCCGCGGCGATGGCCGTCACCCTGGACGAGCCCGTCCCCGACGAAGTCCTGAAAGCTCTCGTAGAGACCCCGGGTTTCGACGAGGCCCGCTCAGTAACGCTGTGATGGCCAGCCTGGAAGACATACGCGCCCGCTACAGGCCCTACGGATCGACCTTCAGGCCCGGCGATAAGGCCCCTTTCTCGGGTACCTATGTCTGCGACAGGGGCACCATGCTACCGCCTGTCCGGGTCCAGCTCTCGAAGGGCGAGGAGTTCCCTGAAGCTGGGGGTCTCGGCGAGCACACCCACTGGCGCCAGACGAATATCCAGGGGTAGAGAAGGCTTCAAGCAACAGCTATCAACACGCTTCAGCCTTCGGCTTCCGCTTTCAGCGGCCAGCACTTCAGCCAGTAAGCTTTTTGTCAGCTGAAGTGCTTATGCAGAGCGCTGTGAGTAGGCTTGTAGAGGCCCGACATGGATTTCGGCCGGTGTAGAATCTCCGAAAGTGCACGCTCAGAAAAAGGGAGAACATGGGCAATAAAGGCGGCGGATTGGGAACGACGCTCGTTCTGGCGCTCGTCATCGTCGTGTTGGGCGTCGCGCTCGGCATCGGGCTCGCGCGCTACGGATCCGCGCTACCGGTAGTGGGGTCGCTACTTGGCGAGAAGCCGCCCCGGACCACGACTGGGCCCGTGGTGGTGGAGGGGATACAGGAGCTCGACCAGCTCGCCACGGTGCGCTGGACCGAGTCAGTCCTCGTTACCAGGGAGAGCGGCAGCGACCTTCTGGACCGCCTGTTCTCCGGCGAGAAGGTTCTCGTCATAGCCACCGGCAACGTAGAGGCCGGAGTGAACCTCGGCGAGATTCACAAGAACGAGGTAAGCGTAAGAGGCGACACCGTCACCATCGATTTGCCAGAACCCGAGATTTTCTCAGCCAGCCTCGACGAAGAGAAGACCCGCGTCTACGACCGCGACTTCGGCCCCCTGAACTTCCGCCCTGATGATGATCTCGTCGAAAAGGCTCGTCTGCGGGCGGTGGAGAAGATCAAAGACGCCGCCAGAGAGAACAAGATTCTAGGCACAGCCGAACAGAATGCAGAAGACAGCATCCGAGCCTTCGTCACCACGCTGGGTTTCGATAGAGTCCGGTTCCGTTAGTCCTCAGCGCGCAGACTTGTTCGAGGCCTGCGGGACCTCCGTAGCCCCGTTGCTGCTCTGCCCCGCCTCGGGGTCGTAGCCGAGGTTGGATGAGAGCCACTTCTCGGCCTCTCCGAGGGTCCAGCCCTTTCTTTTGGCGTAGTCCCTTACCTGGTCGCGTCCGATCTCGGCCACGCCGAAGTACCTGGAATCGGGGTGGGAGAAGTAGTAGCCGCTGACCGCCGCACCCGGCGACATCGCGCAGCTCTCGGTCAGCGTGATGCCGGCGTTGTTCTGCACGTCGAGCAGTCTCCAGAGGTTGCGCTTCTCTGTGTGCTCGGGACAGGCAGGATATCCTGGGGCCGGGCGGATGCCCTTGTACTCCTCCCGGATCAAAGCCTCGTTGTTCAGCTTCTCGTCCGATGCGTAGCCCCAGAACTCCTTTCGGACCCGCCGGTGCATGAGCTCGGCGAATGCCTCGGCGAGCCTGTCGGCGAGCGCCTTGACCATGATGGCGTTGTAGTCGTCGTTGTCTCTCTCGAAGCGCCGCGCGGCCTCGCCCGCGCCTGGCCCCGCGGTTACGGCGAAGAGCCCCACGTGGTCTTCCAGACCCGCGCTCTTCGGGGCGACGAAGTCGGCGAGGGAGCGGTTCGGACGGCCCGGCGGCTTCTGCTTCTGCTGGCGCAGGAAGTTCAGGGTAGTGAGCACCTCTTCACGCGATTCATCTGTGTAGACCTCTAGGGTGTCATCTTCCAGGGCGTTCGCGGGGAAGAGGCCGAAGACGGCGCGGGCCGTGAGCCATTTCTCGGCTACGATGCGGTCGAGCAGACCCTGTGCGTCGGCGAAGAGCTCTCTGGCCTCGTCGCCTTTCTCGGGGTCGTCGAAGATTCTGGGATGGCTGCCCTTTAGCTGCCAGGAGTGGAAGAAGGGCGTCCAGTCTATGTACGACCTTATCTCCCCCAGCGCGTAGTCGCCGAACGTCCGCACGCCGAGAACCCTGGGCTTCGGCGGCCTGTAGCCTTCCCAGTCGATCTTCGTGCGGTTGGCTCTCGCGCCCTGAAGCGTCGTAAGATTGGTCTTCGAGCGACGGCCCGCGTGATTGCGGCGGACCCGCTCGTAGTCGGCGGCGATCCGCTCGGCGTAGCCGGCTTTTCGTTCTCCTCTACCCACCAGGTTCTGTACCACGCCGACGGCGCGGGAGGCGTCCTTTACGTGGACCACGGGCTGCCCGTAGCCGGGTGCGATCTTGACTGCCGTGTGCGTCCGGGAGGTGGTGGCCCCGCCGATGAGCAAAGGTATGTCGAAGCCCTCGCGCTGCATCTCTTTGGCATTGTGGACCATCTCGTCGAGCGAGGGGGTTATGAGGCCGGAGAGCCCGATGGCGTCAGCGCCCTTCTCCCTGGCGGACTGAAGGATCTTCGCCGAAGGCACCATGACGCCGAGGTCTATGACCTCGAAGTTGTTGCACTGCAGCACGACCCCGACGATGTTCTTCCCTATATCGTGCACG
>Ga0126307_10001365_pt1 | contig 16100 bp, 11 predicted proteins | sample Plot28_FD_89955 | JGI IMG/M metagenome (GOLD analysis project Ga0126307, IMG submission 89955) | Serpentine soil microbial communities from UC McLaughlin Reserve, CA, USA - Plot28 | ecosystem: Environmental > Terrestrial > Soil > Grasslands | place: USA: UC McLaughlin Reserve, Lake County... | reverse complement strand
TCGCCTGCGCCTCCGTTACACCGGGGACGGCGACGAGGCTCTCGTAGGTGTACTCGTCGTCAAGGAGCCCGCTAGCCAGAACCCTCGCCCGCGTCTTCATCCCCACGCCGGACATCCTGGTGGTGTGGAAGAGCTTGCCGCGTTGGATGCGCAAGGCGTCCACGCCGGCAAGCCTTTCTTCGTCCACGAGGACCCGCTTCAGGGTGTCCGCAAAAAGCTCGATCTGCTCAGGGTAGAAGACGCCCCGGCCCATGAGAGACGGCGTCATAGGGAGCGGGTGCATGAGGTTCGCGTTGCGGACGGTCGTGTGGCCGGGGGGCTCGTCGGGGCCGAGCGGGTCGGGATCGCCGAGCCGCCGCGCCCTGACGGCATGCTCCCACACCTGCTCCTCCAGATCCCCCCCAAGGTCGAGCTCGGTAATGACCGGCTTGCCCCTGAAACGGTCGTTCCGGTTGGCGGCGTACAAAAAGCGCCTCTCGCTCCGCTCGTTATCGTAGAACTCCACGACGGCTCGCGCCCGCTTCTCGCCCATGCCGGGCAACCGCGCCAGCGTCTTGAAATCTCCCCTGCCCAACAGCTCCTGTAGTTCTTCGAGATCCAGGACCTCGGCCGTCTTCGCCGCAGCCCTCTTGTCTACGCCCCTGACCCGCTCCAGAACGCCCCGCACGCTGTCCGGACACACGCTGCGCCTGAGGTGGCCGATCTTACGCACCGCCGTGAAGGCGTTGTGCTCCTCCCAGCGCCAGACGTACTCGCGCACCCGCTCCACGGCCGCGGCATCGTCGGGGACGAACTCGATGGTTACCGCATCCCCAATGTAGCGGCCGTTTGCACCGGGCAAAGTCTCCGCAGGGTGCATCACCTGTACCTTTACCGACGGCGAATAAAACGAGAAGTGCACCGGAATCCCCGGTGCCACCTCCTTCATCAATCGCCTGCGAAAGACGTTGTCTTCGAAATTGGACTCGAACATCGGAACGCTATTTTAGCACTTCAGCACTCCAGCCGGTCAGCATGCCAGGAAGTAGATCGGACACGCTGCACGTCTGTTCGCCATCCCATAGTATCTGCGAATTTCGTATCGCGATGCGACGAAATCCCTGCAAACAGAGGGAACTGACCATCTGGAGTGCTGACTAGCTGAAGAGCTTTTCCTGTCTCAGCACGATGGCTTCGATGGGCTCTCCGGGGGGGATGCCGTTCGAGGCTGGGCCGATGAGGGCGAGGGCGTCGGCTTTCGTGAGGGAGCTGACGAGGCCCGAGCCCTGGGCCCCGACGGACTTGGCGAGCCATCCTTTGTCCGTGCGTTCGAGGCTTACCCTCATGGCGTGCAGCCTGCCGAACTTGTTGACCACTTCTTTGTCGAAGTAGACCGGGATGCGCGGCCTGTCCTTGTCGGTGCGGCCCGTCATGCGCATGAGGGCGGGGCGGACGAAGAGGTCGAAGCAGACCATCGCCGAGACGGGGTTGCCGGGGAGGCCGAAGAGGCGGGTCTCGCCGCGTGTGCCGTAGAACAGGGGTTTGCCCGGCTTGAATTTGACGCCCCAGAAGACCTGTTCCACGCCAAGATCCAGCATCGTGCTCTTGACGAGGTCCTTCTCCCCCACCGAGACCCCGCCGCTCGTCACGACGACGTCGGCCGTTTCCAGAGCTTCTTCCAGGGCAGGGCGCAGGACATCCGCGTCGTCGGAGGCGGCGTAGAGGCGACGGGCTCGTGCCCCGGCCTCGCGGGCCGCAGCGACGATGGCGTAGGAGTTGGAGTCGAAGATCTCACCAGGGGCGAGGTCCCGCGTGCCAGGCTCGACCAGTTCGGTCCCCGTGGAGAGGACGACCACCTCAGGCCTACGGCGGACAGGGAGATCTCCGTAGCCTTGCGTCGCGGCCAGGGCGATCTCCGGCGCCCCGATCTCCGTCCCTGCGTTCAAGATAACGGCGCCGCGGCGCGTGTCCTCGCCCGCGGCGCGGAGGTTGTTGCCGGGGGCGGCGACCTTCTTCAGCTCGACCGTCTCGCCCCAGCCCGAGGTGTTCTCGACCATCACCACGGCGTCGGCGCCGTCGGGGATCACACCTCCGGTGAAGATCTTGATCGCCTCGCCCTCCCCGACGCTCCTCTGTGCCGGACGGCCCGCCGGCGCCTCGTCGATCACACGGAAAACACGCCCCACTTCCCCGTCCTGGCTGCGGAGGGCGTACCCGTCGACCGCCGAGTTGTCGAAGGGCGGCGAATCGGTCGTGGCGGTCAGATCCTGCGCGAGCGCGAGCCCCAGGGCTTCCCCGAGCGGCGTCTCCTCTACGGGCAACAGCGGCGTGCTCTCCAGCACCAGCCTTTCGGCCTCGGGGAATTCGATCAGCTTCTCGAAAAGTTGCACCTCTACACCTCGGTCTATTTCGATTTTGCGGACACGCTACCATACGAGGGACAGCATGGCCCTGCGTGGTGAGCCCTAGAGTTACCTGGTCGCCGCGATCGCCTCTATCTCGACCAGCTGTCCCTCCAGGGCGACCGCCGGTTGGAGCGTTCGATCACGCGCGTCTACCTTCGACTACCCCGGCAACAGCGCCATCGCCCGGCCCGGGCCGCCGGATGAGGCGGAGATCTTGACCGGCATGAAGATGAAGTAGGCTCCCCGCACGGGCAATTCTCCCAAACTGGTCAGGATCTCGACGTAGCGCAGACCGCGGCTGAGGCCCTCCTGGTGGACGGGGACGCCGTCGTGGGCGCTGCCGATGCTCGGGGCGTCGATTCCAATGGTCTTTACGCCCCGCTCGTGCAAATAGATCGCGGTCTCCGGTGATGGCGCCGGCCATCCAGGATGCTCGCCTGTGACGAGCGAGCTGTGCATGTACTTCTCGCCCTCCTCACCCTCGACGTAGTAGCGGTCCCAGCCCGTCCTGAAAAGCACGACCTCCCCGGCCCGGAGCGCCCCGTGCTCCACTTCGAACGCGCGCACGTGGTCGGCGGCGATAAAAGGGCTCACGCCGGGCTGGCCCGTGTCGGCGAGAAAACGCACGTCGATCACGACCGCGGGCCCCATGAGGTCTTCGAGCGGCACTTTGTCGCCCGTCTGATCCCCGAGTGGTCCAGCAAGATCGAGTCCCGACTCAGGGGGCGGTACGAAGTGGGTCGGGGCGTCGAAGTGCGTGCCGCAGTGTTCGTCTATGACGACGAAGTTGGTCTGGTAAGGGTCGGCGCTCCTGGTCTTGCCCGTCGGACCATCGACCTCGGCGAACCAGTTCCAGTTGTGGTGGGCGTAGGTCATGTGTCCTGGCCATGTGCCCGGCAGCCGCTCTGACACGGTCAGCGAGAGATCCACAACCCTCGCCCCCGAGAGCGATGCGAAGTCCAAAGCTCCTCCTTGTCCCATTCCACCAGCCATGGCACGCCCGGGGCCTCGGGCGTGTCCCGTACTCTATGCCCCTCCCGCACCCGCCGCAACATCCGACCGACCGACGCGTTCCATCGAGCGAGAGGACCGTCAACCCACCACGGCCGGAAGAGCCCACATACCATGTAGGGGCGGTTCGTGAACCGCCCGTGGGCTGGTTTCGAAACCCGTCCCTGTATTTGATCCGTTTGGGTCAGAACCCTTCGAAATATCCTTCGGGGTCGAAACGCAGTTCCTCCGGGTCGCCGACCACCTCGGCGCTGGCGAGGACCTCATCCACCAGGTTTTCGGAGACGTAGAGGTGCTCGAGGTGCAGGGTGTTGGGGATGCGGACGAAGCGCGTCTCCTCGGGCGGGACGCCCCAGTTGCAGCGGATGGCCGTCTGAAGGGCCTCCTCGTCGTTCGCGAGGACCATCGGCACCTTGGCCCGCTCGACGAACGTGCTCGTGATGACGTTCGCGTTCATGGCCTTGTGTTCGATGCGGCCTGCGAGGCGTCGCGTCGTCAGGTCGGCCAGGCCGACCCCGATGGCGTTGCCGTGCGACTCGTCGCTCACGTCGCCAGCGACGATGTACTTGATAGCGGGCGTCTCGGGTTCATCCACGCCGAAGATACGGAAACGCCCGATCACGTTGGTGTCCATCCCCGTTCCCGAATAGTTCTTGCCCAAAGTATCTACGTAGAGTATGTCTATCTCGGAGACGGGGAGTTCCGGCATCATCTGCATGTACGCGGCGAGTAGTTCCGCCTCGCGCTCATGGATTTTTTCTACTGGTATCGCCTCGATTATTGCCGGCTCGTCGTAGGCGTTCTCGACGGTTGCCACGCCGAACGATATGTGTCCCGACTCGAGCAACTCGTCCGCGACCTCGACCATGAAGTCGCGGATGCCCTCGACGCCGAAGCCGTGCAGCGCGAGCGCCTGTTCGTGCTTACCAAGCCCGATCGAAGCCATCTTCATCAGGCCGCTCTCTATGCTGGAGCGGAAGTCCGTGTGGGCCTTCACCCTGTTGACGAGCACCACGCCGTCGGCCTCGGAGGCGATTTTGTCCATGTACACGGGTACCCCGCGCCCCGTCTGGCCTATCTCGACGACCTCCATCGAGGAGCGTATCGGCGCGCCGCAAGACTCCTCCGTGATGCCCAGGGACTTCAGGATCTCGACCTGGCCTTCGGCCGTGGCCCCGCCGTGACTGCCCATGGCTGGCACGATAAAGGGCTCCGCTTCCATCTCTTTCAGGATCTCGACGAGGGAGCGTAGTGTCTCGTCTATCCGGGCGATGCCGCGGCTGCCCGCGGTCAGCGCCACGCTCATGCCCGGTTTGATGGTGGAGGAGATCTCTTCCCGCCCCAACTGCTCCCGCAGCGCCGCTTCGACGTTCTCGACGCGTGGCCTCGGGAACTTCTGCCTGACCTTGACGACTCGTGGAAACTCCACCCCTAACTCCTCTCTTCGGCCAGGGTGCTGGCGAGATCGATGGCGGCGCTGAGGCTCGACGGGTCCGCCTCGCCCGTGCCGGCGATATCGAAGGCGGTGCCGTGGTCCACGCTCGTCCTGAAAAACGGCAGCCCGACCGTGATGTTGACACCGGTATCGAAGCCCATCAGCTTTACTGGTATGTGCCCCTGGTCGTGGTACTGCACCACGACGATGTCGAACGCTCCCGTTCTGGCTCGCATCATCACGGTATCGGGCGGGTGCGGACCCGTGGCGTCGATGCCCTCCTCCACGGCGGCGGCCACGGCAGGCGCTATGTACTCTGTGTCCTCGGTGCCGAAGAGCCCGTTCTCTCCGGCGTGCGGGTTCAGGCCGGCGACAGCGACGCGCGGGTTCTCGATGGCGAGGTTCTTCAGCGACCCGTGGGCGAGACGGATGACCGCCAGCTCGCGCTCGGGCCTGGCGCGTTCTATGGCTTCCCTGAGGGAGACGTGGGTGGAGACGTGGATCACCTTCAGTTCATCGGTGACGAGCATCATCGCGTAGTCTTTCGTCTTCGTGAGATCGGCCAGGATCTCGGTGTGGCCCGGATACCTGTGGCCGGCAAGATGCATGGCCTCCTTGTTGAGCGGCGCGGTCGCTATCGCAGCAACGCGCCCCTCTTCCGCCAGCCGCGTCGCCCGCTCGACGTACCGAAAAGCCGCGTCGCCCGCCCGTGCGTCGAGTTCGCCGAAAGGCAAGTCTTCGGGCAACTCGGTCTCTGAGATTACATCCACCGCGCCCGGCTCGAAGGCCGCGTCCTCGGGTTCTGCGATGGGGTTAGCGCGCAGCGGCAGGTCGAGCAGGCTGGCCGCGCGCTCCAGCATCTTCGCGTCGCCTACGACGATGGCCCGGTTCGCCTCCCGGAAACCCTTGCCCGAGAAGGTCTTGACCAGGATCTCGGGCCCGATCCCCGCCGGGTCCCCCATCGTCACGGCTATGAGCGGTGGCGTCATGGCCTATTCTCCTGCTCGCCCTGCGCGAGATCCTCTACTGCCCTTACCAGTGTACCCGGTCCACCGAAGCCCCCGGCTTTCGTGACCACGGGGAGGGGCTTCGGGCCGATCAGGGTTCCGATCGGAACCCCCGACTCTACTTCTCCCTGGAGCATGATCCCAGCCGCCCCAAGCCGCCGTGCCACGCCGACCGCCGTCGCGCCCCCGGTCAGGATCAGGCCTTCCACGAGCCCTTCTTCCGAAAGACGCGCGGCGACCTCGGCCAACGATTCGAGGATCGACTCGCCAGACCCGCATCTGTCCTCGGGAGAGCGAACGACGGCGCAAATCTGCCCCGCCAGCGCCTCTCTCGCCGCCGTAACAGCGTTCTCCCGCGCTCCTGCATCAACGAGTACGTCTATCTCCCCGAATTTCTCCACCAGCCGTCGTACCTGCTCCCGCGCGACACCGCTCAGGCTACCGACCATGACGAGGACGGGACGTACCGGGGCCCTTTGTGCGTTCGCCTCTCCCTCGCGAGGCCCGGGGTAGACGCTCCCGAGCGCCAGCGTGAGCCCAGCGGATCCGGCCCAGAGCACTTCGGCGGGGTCGGGCACCGCCCTCACGAGGGCCTCGAGGTCCGAGTCGCGCTCAGCGTCGGCGACGACGCACTCGCCCTCGTGCAGAACCCGACGGACCCGCTCGGGGTCTGCAAGGTCGTCGAGGCTCAGCGTACCGACGGACGAAAACGCGTCCGCGAGCAGGGTCGGGACGTGGGCCTCCCTGACGGGGGCACTCGGATCGTCCCGCACCTCCGTCTCGTCCACGGGTACGCCGCGGACGAGTTGAATGCCATCGACGGTGGTGCGTCCTGCAGCCGGAAACGCGGGGGCGACGATGGTGAGGTCCCGTCCCGCGGCCTCCGACGCGGCCGCAAGCTCGGTGGCCACGTTGCCCCGCAGCGTCGAATCCAGCTTCTTGTAGACGACGCGAGCGTCGCGGGCCAGGCGCGCGACCTCCAGGACGCGCTTCGCGGCGAAACCCGCGGGCATGGTGCGGGAGTCGGTGTCCAAGCACACCGCGTCGAGGCCCTCGTCCGGCGCCTTCTCTGCGTGGAAGATCACAGCCGTCCCGTATCCGGCGCGAACGAACTGGACGCCCGAGTCGGCAGCGCCAGTGAGGTCATCGGCGATAACAGCCATCAGCATGTCAGCGCGCTCCCTTCGGTCGCTTGTCAGCACGCCGCCTCGCTTTGCTCGGCGGCTTGTCAGCGGCTGGGCAATCGTCCCGACTCGTCGCCGCGAGCGTGGCAGGGAGCTGAATGCTGACAGCTCACCTCGCCAGATATCCTCCGTCCACCGGTAGGATCGCGCCCGTCACGAACGAGGCTTCGTCGGAGGCGAGGAAGAGGATGGCCTTGGCCACCTCGGCGGGCTCGCCGAGCCTGCCTACGGGGTGCGCCTCCCTCATCGGGGCTACGTACTCCTCGGGCAATTCGACGACGGCCTCGGTCGCTATGGTGCCTGGCGCTACGGCGTTGACGCGGATGCCCCTGGCGGCCCACTCGACGGCGAGGTGCTTGGTGATGCCCGAAGCGACGAACTTGGCGGGTCCGTAGGTGGACTGCTGCGCCTGGCCGGCGAGACCCGAGATGGAGGATAAGCAGACTATGGAACCTCCCGGCGGTTCCTGCTCGAGCATGGCCTCGACGGCGAACTTGCAGGTGAGGAACATGCCACGCCCGTCCACGGCCATCACGTGGTCCCAGTCCTCGGCCGTGGCCTCAGTGACGGTATTGAGCGGGATGATGCCGGCGTTGGCGACGAGCACGTCTATGCGCCCGAAGCTCTCCACGGCCGCGTTTATCATACGCTGCGCATCCTCCACCATCGAGACGTCGCCCACGACGGCCTCGATCCCTGATCCGCCGAGCCTGTCCTGCAGTCGCAAGAGGCCGTCCCCATCGACATCGGTCGCTACGAGGCGCGCTCCCTCCCCGGCGAACAGCTCCGCGGTCGCCCTCCCGATGCCCTTGGCGGCGCCGGTGACCACGGCCACCTTTCCGCGCAGCCTGCCCAGCCCCCCGGTTGACTCCGCCATGCTACCTCCCCACTGCCGTGCTCAAGGGCATCTCGACACGAATAGTAGTTTTCGTCAACAACCTATCATCGTAGAGAGCGGTTTGCAGGGCCACGAACGCGAAGCGAACGCGTGTTCTGTCAGGGGTGTTGCTTCGGACGGTATACGACCGTTCCGGCGTACTTGCCCGCCGGTTCGTATCCGTCTTCTACGGCCTGGAGCATGTGGGGTGTCCACCGATCTCTGACCAGCCAGGACGCGCCTGGAGGTTTGAAGATCAGGATAGCGCCGAACTCCTCTTCGCGTATGGCTTCGACGAGGGGTCGCTGGTCCCACTTGCCTTCGCGGGAGAGCTGGGAAAACTCGAAAGGTTGGAGTTGGATCCTCTGCCCATCCAGCGGGACGAGGCCCGAGTACTCATCGGCCAGTACTGGTCTGTCTGTACCTTTCACGACGCTTTCGAGCCGGGCCAGTCCGTCCCGGTCGGAGATCACATCCGACTGCAGCCCGGTGTAGAAAGCCTGGGAGGTCTGGACCATGATCACGAGTTGTAAGGCCAGAACCACGAGGAGGGCTGCACGCGGTCCCGGACGACGCCCGTACCCGGCGAGCAGCATCCCGGTGGAGAGCGAGAGCGCTGCGGAGAGCTCGAGAAGGTAGTTGACGTCGGAGCCGACCTTGCCGATGAGGAGCGCGGTCGCGACAGACCCCACCAGGTAGGCGCACACCAACCACCATGAAGCCTTACGAGACCGTAAGCCTAGCACGGCGAAGGCCAGGCCGCCGAGGAGCAAGACGGGCATGAGGCCCTGCGTCGTGGTGAGGTTGAAGGATACCTGATCCCACCTGAACTCGTTCACGTTGGCCGTCACGGTGTGGAACAAGAACCCGCCGCCAGAGAGGCCATACAACGTTGCCAGGAGCAGCAGGCCGAGTCCGCCGGTCAGGACGGCCAACTCTACCGCCCGGCGCCAACGCCCCTCCGCGAGAAGCCACACGAACGCCGCCAGCGGGGCGGCCACGACGAAGGTCTGTCGGGTGTAGACCGCCGCCACGAGCAGGAGCGAGGCCACGATCACCGCGCGCCTATCGGAACGGCGGACTACGACGTAGAGCGCGCCCAGCGAGAGGGCGAGGCCCAGCATGTCCACCCTGTCGAGCGAGGACCAGTGGAGTACGAAGGGTACGGCCAGAAAGATCAGACCGCCCACCACAGAAGCGGTCCTGTCCCTGGTTAGCCCGTGTACCAGCGCCCAGATGAGCACCGCCGCCACGACCGTCGACAGGAGCGAGACGGCCCGGCCATACCAGAATGCGGGTCCGAAGATCCAGGCGAAAGGCGCCTGGAGGGCCACGAAGAGCGGCGGGTAGTTGGAGATCGCGTAGGGAGGCTCCGAAACGTCCGCCGGGTAGATGTTCTGGAGGCCGGAGAGCCTCACCACCTGGTCGAGTAGCGGACCCTCGCCGTAGTTGAGAGGGTAAGGGAAACCGAGGGCGGCGAGGCCGTGGGTGGCGAAAAGCGAGGTCGCCCAGGCGCTGGCGAGCAAGAAGGCCCCGGTAGCGGCCCATAGCAGTGCTGTGGAGGATGCATCGCGTGCCGGTTGGGGGTCTCCGAAGGCGTCGCCCGTCAGCCCGGCGAGGATACGCCGGCCGAAGATCAAGAAGAGGACGGCAGGTGGCAGGGCGGCGACGATAGAGGCAGCGGCCACCGGTCCAGGGGAGCCCATCCTGGCCTCAGCCACTAGGTCGGAGAGGACGACCGTGACCGGCCTTACGTACTCGCTCAGGGCGAAGGTCGAGGCGAAGATCAGCTCGTTCCAGGCGAGCACGAAGACGAAGGCCCCCGTGGCGAACACGCCGGGGGCGGCGAGCGGCACGATTATGGAGGCGAGCATCCGCACGGGGCCGGCCCCGTCCACCCTCGCGGCGTCCTCCACTTCCGCGGGCAGCTCGCGGAAGAACGTGGCGAGGAGCCAGATCGCGAACGGCAAGAAGAACACCGTGTCTGGCACTATGGCCCCCAGCTGGGTGCCGATGAGCCCGGTCTCTCTCAGTTGCACCAACAGCGGCACGAGCATGGCCACGGGCGGGAAGAACGCGACCGCGAGTAGGACGCCCAGCAAACCTTCCGTGTGGCGCAGCCCGAAACGGCCGATGGCGTAGGCGGCGGGGCAGGCCAGAGCGAGCGTCAAGAGGGCCGCACTGCCGGCGATGATCGCGCTGTTGACGAGCCCTCCCACGAGCGGGCTCCCCATAAGGATCAGGGGGTAGGAGAGCAGAGACGGACCCGCGCCGAACGGGGCGTGGGAGACGCTAACCCAGAAGACCCAGGCCAGCGGCGCCAGCAGCAACACCGAGAGCAGCCATCCCGCCACGGGGACGAGCCGGGATCTCCCGTGCCTGCGAGCCCCCGTCGGGCCACCCACCAGCCCCGAGTCGGCGAGGCCTGTGGAGGCCTGGGCGCGCAGCACGAAGACGAAGAACAGCGCGAGGAGGAAGGCGCAGGCGAAAACGAAGACCGCCGCCGCGTTGCCGAGTCCGAAGTTGATCTGGCTCAGCATCACGTTCTGGTAGACGTAGGTGGAGAGGGACTGGAGGTTCTGACCCCCGAGCAACCTGAAGAGGTCGAAGACGCGGAAAGCGTCGAGGAGCCGGAGGAGCAAGACGACCAGGAGCGCGGGCCTGATGAGCGGCAGGGTTATGGCGAAGAACTGCCGCAGGGTGCCAGCGCCGTCGACGCGGGCGGCCTCGTAGATGTCCTCGGGGATCGTCCGCAAGGCGGCGAGCAACAGCAGAGCCACGAACGGCGCCGTGCGCCAGGCGTCCGCGAGCACGGCCACCAGGAGCAGAGCGCCGCGGTCGACCAACAGCGTTCCGCCGAACCCGAACGCGTTCGCGACCTGGCTCAGGGGGCCGATGCCGTCGAAGAGCGCGAGCCGCCCGAAGGTGGCCACGACCACGGGAGGGAAGACCCAGGGCAAGAACACGGCAGCCGCTGCCATCCCCCTGCCCTGGAAAGGCCTGGAGAGCAAGAGCGCGATGCCCAGTCCCGCGAGGAAAGAGAGACCCGTGCTACCCGCGGTGAACAGCACGGTCGTCCAGAGCGCTTCGGCGAAGTGCGGGTCCTCGAACATCCGAGAGTAGTTCTCCAGCCCGACGAACTCTCCGGCCAGGTTGGGCAGGACCCGCTCGAAACCGTAGTAGGTGGCGAAGGCCAGCGGGTACGCCACGATGGCCAGGACCGCCAAAAGCGCGGGGAGGACCATCCAGTACCCTGATGTTAGCTTCTTCAAAGCCTTGCCGGCGCGGCCAGAGATCATACGGCTGATCGTCCCTCGACGCTCCCCTTGCCGTTCCATTGTAGGCGTTTCAGAACCCTGGTGACCAGGCCTTATTTCCCGGCTTTGCTCGTCGGCGCAACGCAGATTGACTTCATGTAACGATTCCAATAGCATGCCGCTTGAGGGAAGGAAGAAAAGGAGGATTCAGGCATGACCGAGACGGTAAGCCGCGATGCCTCAGCCGACGGCTGGAACGAACCAACAAAGAACTTGCCCCCGCTAGAGCGTAGAGAGATGCCAGAACCGTTGCCCCTACGCAAGCTGATAGGGGCGAGCGTCATCCTGCTGGCCACGGCGCTCGGTTCCGGTGAGTTGCTGATCTGGCCCTACGTCACCACGCAGGTGGGGGTAGGATTGCTCTGGCTGGCGACCCTGGGCTTCCTGTCGCAGTACTTCCTCAACATGGAGATAGAGCGCGACACCCTGGCGACCGGCGAGACCGCCGTGACCGGCTTTCCCGCTTCTGGAAACCCTGGGGGATAGTATTCGCGCTTGGCGCGATCCTGCCCAACGCCTTTCCCGCATGGGCGGCGAGCGCAGCCACGTCGCTGACCTTCCTCCTTGGTACCGGCGAGGGCAGCGTCCCCTGGATCGTAACGATAATCCTCGTCTCCATAGGTCTCGCGATAACCGTCTCCCCGGTCGTCTACAACACCATCGAGAGGGTCGAGTTGGTGCTCGTCGTCATCATCCTGGCCTTCCTGGTGGTGGCGATAGCCATAGCCACGGATCTGACGTCCTGGACGGGCATCGTCACCAAGGCGCCACAGGGCGTCGCCGACCTTCCCAGCACCATAAACGAGATCGGGATCGCGACGATCCTGGGGGCCATAGCCTTCGCCGGCGCCGGGGGCGCCAACAACCTCTGCCAGAGCAACTATATCCGCGACAAGGGGATGGGCATGGGGGTCCACATCCCCCGGATCGTCTCCCCTATCACCGGGGAGGAGGAGGCCAGGCCGGCCACGGGATACTCGTTCGAGGTGAACGAGGAGAACATGCGCCGCTGGGACGGCTGGTGGAAGGTCGCCAACCGGGAACAGCTCCTTACCTTCGTCACCATAGGGTTGCTGACGCTCATCTCACTCTCGGTCCTGGTCGCCTCTGTCCTGCCGGAAGGCAAGAGCTACGGGGAACCGGGGGACATCGCCTTCTTGCAGGCGGAGGCGCAAGTACTCGGCGAGAGGATAGCGCCCTGGTTCGAGTACTTCTTCTACATAGCCGGCTTCGCGGTCCTCTTCTCGACCAACATAGGCGTCGTAGACTACGTCTCCAGGCTCACGGCCGACTCGCTAAAGACCGGCTACCTGGCCCGCAGCGACTTCTGGAGCGAGAGCAAGATATACGTCGTGGTCGCGTGGATCCTGTGCATCGGGGGCACGATCATCATATGGTGGGGTATCGAGCCTCTCTTCTTGATCGTTATCGCCTCCGCGGGCGGCGGGGTCGTGATGTTCTTCTACTCGGGGATGCTCATCTGGCTCAACCGGCGCGTCCTGCCCGAACCCATCAAGATCAAAGGCGCCCGGCTGGTAGTGGTCGCCCTCACGTTCGCGGTCTTCGCGGTGCTCTCGACCTACCTGGTCTACTACTACGTAAACGCCGCCCGGACCGGACAACTGTAGCGGGCACGACGAAGACAGGCGGCTAAAAGGACGCAAAGCGGGGTGTTCAAGCGGCTCAGGATAACCATCCTGCTGGCCATGCTCATCTTCTGCGTCCTGATCACGATCGCGTCCTTGCTCGGCCTGCTCGATTAGAGCGCCGCGGGTAAGCGCCGCGCCTGCTACGCAAAACAGGCTTTTGTCATCTCGAGTTTTCGCCTCGTAGTAGGCGTTCGGTGCGACGCCGCGTGGGGCCACATGTTGACGTGCTATCGCACTTTCAAGCGTTGGTGAGCTTCTCCAGCAACCGCCACACTGCCAACCGAACATCTGCATCCTGCGCCTGGTTCGGAATCTTCGCCACCTTGCCCCACGCAAAGTACGTGCCGCTCGCCAGCCTATCGAAGGCCGCTTGCTGATAGCGTTCGGTGGCCTGTTCCAGTGTTGCGCCGATGCCAAGCAGCCTCATGACAGGTGCGCCGACACTGCGCCCCAGGGACGGACGCGACGGCTCCCTGCCGCCGAAGCGAGTGCCCATCACGATGCCTGGCTGGACGGCAACGGCGCTAATGCCATCGTGCTTCCAGCGTTCGGCTTGTTCCATAGTCAGCATGATCAAAGCAAGCTTGGCACGTGAGTATCTACCGAACGAGGAATCTGATCGCGGGTTGACGAGCTCATCCACATTCAACCTGGTTCTCCCCAGGAAACCCGTGGCGATGTTGACCACACGCCCATTCGCCCGAGCCAGTGCGCCATGCAGATGGCTGGTGATCGCGAACGGAGCCACGGTGTTCAGGGCGAAGGTCGCCTCGATGTCGTCGGCGCTCATCGTCCTGGTACCGAACACGCCTCCGGCATTGTTGATCACGACATCAAGTGACGAAATGCGTGCCCTTACCTCCGAAGCGAGGCGTGCAATGTCTTTCAGCGAAAGCAAATTGGCGGCCAGGAACTCACCAGTTTCCCCGACTCGCGCCATCTCCCTCAAGGTGGCCTCGCCCCTGGTACGATTCCGGCCAACTACCAGCACGCGCGTCCCTTGCCGCGCCAATGCGATGGCCGTTGCCTGTCCAATACCAGAGGTCGCGCCAGTAATCACGACGGTTTTGCCATTTGGGCCTGTCATCATGTGCTCCTTTCGGGAGTCTCATCCCACCAGGACCACGTGAACGTCGCCGGGCCCGTGCATCCCGACGAAGAGCGCCATCTCGATGTCCCCCGACCGGCTCGGCCCCGTGTGGAAACAAACGTTGGCGGGTACACCGCCAGCCCCGCTTTCGGCGTACTTCTCGATGGCCTCGGGAACCGTGCGCAGGATCCTGTCCACGGGAACGACGGCCACGTAGGTCGGCGGCAGCAGCGTGACGGTGCGGCCCATCCCAGGACCGCCTTCGAGAACCAGAGTCCCCGTCTCCGCTATCGCCCATGACGCCGTGGAGAGCCCGATGTCGGCCCTGCCCGCGACCTCCCTGAAGTCCGCGAGGTCCCGCCATACGACCACCTCGACCCCGCCTTCGTCCAGAGGCGCGTCCAGGTCCAGATCTTCTAGCTCCTCGACGTCCCACCGGACGAGAAGCTTCGCTTCCCTCTCGCGGGCCAACTCGAGCACGTACTCTCGCGCCCCTTCTTTACTTCCGACCCTCTTGCCGTGGCCACCCAAGGCTTCCAGCTCCTCGACGAAGCGGGCGGGTCTTCGATTGGCTCGGCTTCGTGCGGCTCGTCCCTGGGCGTCCAGGCGACGTCGGGTGCATTGGTCGGCTTGTAGCGCCCTGCGCTCGTGCGGTGGCGGATGGACTGGAGAAACTCGGCCCTTTCCGGCACCTAGATCCCTTCCTTCCACAACTCCCGAAATGATTTCTCGGCAAGCGTCGGCATCTCGCGCGAGCCCGTCCAGGCGCCCAACGGCCCGGGAAGGACCCTTACAGAACCGTTCTTCTGGGCCAGGCGGGCGGCCCGGGTGGAGATATTGTAGAGAACGGGCCTCTTCATGGTGCCCTCGAAGCCCTTGAAGGCTATCTCCTGCGCCTTGCCCGCAATGCCTTCTTCGACCTGCTGGTTGCGCAGTTTCAACAGGAGATCGTGCAGCGGGATGCCGACTGGACAGGCCTCCCAGCACGCTCCGCACAGCGAGGAAGCATGAGGAAGATCCTTCGCCTCGTCGTTGCCCTTCAGGAGGGGCGTTATCACGGCCCCGATGGGGCCGGAGTAGGTCGAGCCGTAGGCGTGACCGCCGGTCTGCCTGTAGACCGGGCACACGTTCAGGCAGGCGCCGCAGCGGATGCAGTACAGCGCCTCCTCGAACTCGGTGCCGAGCAGCCTGGAGCGGCCGTTGTCCATGAGGATTAGATGGAGCTCCTCGGCCCCGTCCAGCTCGCCGGTATGCCGGGGTCCCGTGATGAAGTTGGTGTATACGGTGAGCTCCTGTCCCGTGCCGCTGCGCGCCAGGAGCCTGATGAAGACCGAGAGGTCGGCGAAGCGCGGGACGAGCTTCTCTATCCCCATGACCACGATGTGGACGGGGGGAACGCTGGTGACGAGCCTGGCGTTGCCTTCGTTGGTGACGGTGACGACCGTACCCGTCTCGGCGACCCCGAAGTTGGCGCCCGTTATGCCGATGTCGGCGGTGATGAACTTCTCGCGCAGTCGTTTGCGGGCGAAGGAGCCGAGGGCTTCGACATCGGGCGGGAGCTCTTCGCCCGCCGTCTGAGACAGGACCTCCGTTATGCGCTTGCGGTTCATGTGCAGGATGGGGCCGACGATGTGCGAAGGCGTATCGCCGGCTAGCTGCGCGATCCACTCCCCCAGGTCCGTCTCCACGATCTCCAGCCCGAGGTCGGCGTAGTCTCTCTCCAGGCGCCTGTTCAGTTCGATCTCCTCGGTCGCCATGCTCTTGGATTTGGTGATGACCTTCGCGCCCTTGCTCCGCGCGAGGTCGCCCACGTAGCGAACGACGTCCTCGCCATCCTCCGCGAAGTAGACGTTGCCGCCGCGCGCCTCGACGGCATCGGCCATCTGCTCCAGGTAGCGGTCGAGGTGGGCCATGGTCTCCTGCTTTATGCGGTAAGCCCGCTCCCTGAGATCCGGCGCCTCGGGCAGGGCATTGAGGACGGCGTTGCGCCCGGCCACGGACTTGTGGGTGAATAGCTCTATGGAGTCGTGGAGTTGTTCGTCCGCGACGGCCCTGCGCGCCCTGGCGTTGAAGCCCTCTACCCCGCTGCTGAGGCCCTCCTTGCCATAGTCCTCCGTCTCGCGCTTGCGGGCCGGCTTCTCGGTCT
>Ga0126307_10001364_pt1 | contig 16109 bp, 18 predicted proteins | sample Plot28_FD_89955 | JGI IMG/M metagenome (GOLD analysis project Ga0126307, IMG submission 89955) | Serpentine soil microbial communities from UC McLaughlin Reserve, CA, USA - Plot28 | ecosystem: Environmental > Terrestrial > Soil > Grasslands | place: USA: UC McLaughlin Reserve, Lake County... | reverse complement strand
TGCTCCGCCAGAAGGCGTCGACTTCGTGGGGGGCCGTTTCTCCGTCAACTGCAGCGTTGAAGGTTGGGCTCGGTATGTCCGTGCCAAGTCCTGCGGAGGGAGCATCCGTGTGCGGTGCACCTGGACGCCGGGCGGAACTCGTCGCTTGCGCGCACAGTCACCTCGAGATGGGACAAATTGGCCCGGAGACCCATATGTCGGCAGCCGATCGGTGGCTGAGGCACGCGCCGGGCCCACATGCCATCACTGCCGACAGATACCTACCGCGAGCTGAGACACCCGGGACGCCCACGGCGTATACGCCGCGGTACACACGGTGCAGCAGGCCGATGCCGACCCTGCGGTCAACCGCGGACCGATCCAGCCCCAACGCCCTTAACTGCCGGACGGAGACAATGCCGTGCTGTCCCGCCGCGGGCGATGGCTGGGCCCGCACGTGTGGCACCGGGCGTGTACCTGAGGGTGACTTGTGTCGAGGGTGCGCTACGTCCACGGCGCGCGGGCCGTAAGGCTCGCCGCGCTCGCCCGCTCCTAGACCAGGAACGGGATGATCAGCAAGGCCACGATGTTCGCGACCTTGATCATTGGGTTGATCGCGGGGCCGGCGGTGTCCTTGTAGGGGTCGCCGACCGTGTCGCCGGTGACCGAGGCCGCGTGGGCCTCCGAGCCCTTTCCGCCGTACTCGCCGTCCTCGATCAGTTTCTTGGCGTTGTCCCAGGCGCCGCCGCCCGCCGTCATCGAGACGGCCATGAAGAAGCCCACCACGATCACGCCGATCAGAAGCCCGCCGAGTGCCTGGGTCGAGAGCAGTCCGACCACGAGCGTGACGACGATCGGGATCAGTGCTGGGACGATCATCTCCTTCTGCGCCGAGGCGGTCACGATCGCGACGGCCTGGGCGTAGTCGGGCTTTTCGGTCCGGTCCATGATCCCCGGCTTCTCCCTGAATTGCCGGCGCACCTCCTCGACCACGCCGGCGCCCGCGCGGCCCACCGCCTCGATCGCCAGCGCGGCAAACAGGTAGACCATCATGCCGCCGACAATCAGCCCGACGAGTACCTCGGGCTGCGAGATGTCGAAGCTGACCACCTGCGCGCCTTCCTTGGCCGCCTCCTCCCGCAGCTCCTCCACGAAGGCGGCGAAGAGCACGAGGGCCGCGAGCACGGCCGACCCGATTGCGTACCCCTTCGTCACCGCCTTGGTCGTGTTGCCCACCGCGTCGAGCGGATCGGTCACGTTTCGCACGTCCTCCGGCAGGTCCGCCATCTCGGCGATACCGCCGGCGTTGTCGGTGATCGGGCCGAACGCGTCCAGCGCGACGATCAGTCCGGTGAGCGACAGCTGCGCCATCACCGCCACGCCGATGCCGTAGATGCCGGCCAGCTCGTTGGCGAGCAGGATGCCGCCGACGAGCAGAATCGCCGGGGCGGCGGTGGACTGGAAGCCCTGGGCGAGGCCCTGGATGATGTTGGTGGCGTGGCCGGTCTGTGACGCACGCGCGGTGGTGCGAACCGGCCGGAAGCGCGTGGACGTGTAGTAGTCCGTGATCACGAACAGGCCGGCCGTGACACCCACGCCCACCAGCGTGCAGAGCCACAGCTTGATCGCCGTAGGTGCGTCGGTCCCGGCACGCAGCAGGTCGGAGACGCCCTCCTTGTAGGTGAGGTCGTCCATCATCAGCAGCGTGATCGGGAGGAAGGCGAGCGCGGCAAGCACTCCGGACACGATCAGGCCCTGGTAGAGCGCCCGCTCGACGTTCCCGACACGGCTGCGGACCGCGTACGTGCCGATGATCGAGGCCACGAGCGACACGCCTCCGATCACCAGCGGGTAGGTCGCCACGGTCCCGATCTCCTGGAAGGTGAGGACGCCGAGCAGCATCACCGCGACCGCGGTCACGGCATACGTCTCGAAGAGGTCGGCGGCCATGCCGGCGCAGTCGCCCACGTTGTCGCCCACGTTGTCCGCGATCACGGCCGGGTTGCGCGGGTCGTCCTCGGGAATTCCGGCCTCGATCTTGCCCACGAGGTCGGCGCCCACGTCGGCGGCCTTGGTGAAGATGCCGCCGCCCAGACGGGCGAAGACGGAGATCAGCGAACCGCCGAAGCCGAGCCCGACGAGGGCGTCGATCGCATCCCGCTCGTCGGTGCCGGCGAGGATAAGCACCCCGTAGTAGCCGGCCACGCCGAGCAGCGCGAGACCCGCTACGAGCATGCCCGTCACGGCCCCGCCCTTGAACGCGACGTCGAGCGCCTTGGACACACCGGAGCGCGCCGACTCCGCCACCCGCGCGTTGGCGCGCACCGACACGTTCATGCCGATGAAGCCGGCCGAGCCGGACAGCGTGCCGCCGATCAGGAAGCCGATCGCGACCAGGATGCCCTCGGAATCCGAGGCCTCCAGCGCGGCCCCTAGAACGATCGCCAGCACCACCGCGACTCCGGCGATGATCGTGTACTGGCGCCGCAGGTACGCGCTGGCGCCCTCCTGCACGGCCGTGGAGATGTCCTGCATCTCCTGGTTGCCCGGCGAGAGCGCGAGCAGCCACCGCGAGGTGACGACACCGTAGATCAGGGCGCAGCCCGCGCACACGAGCGCTATTACCACGCCCCAGTCAGTCAGGAATTCCAAGGGGTATGTCCTCCGTCTTGATTCAGAAGAGTCAGCGCGCGGCCCCCGCTAGTGGTGGACGATTGCGCTGTCCAGCGCCGTCGCGCAGATGTCGTCCGGCTGTGGGCCGATTTTCGGCACCGCCCGGAACAGGAGCGCGCGCAGTCTATCGAGGTTCTCGCGAAAGACGCCGAACGCCGTGTCAGCGGAGACCGGCGGCACGTCCGGCCTGTCCTGCAGCCCCACGTCGTAATCGGTGACGAGCGAGATGTTCGCGTAGCAGAGCTCGATCTCCCGAGCGAGCCAGCACTCCGGGTACTGCGTCATGTTGATCACATCGAAGCCGGACTCCTTGTACCAGCGCGATTCAGCCCGGGTGGAGAAGCGCGGCCCCTCGATCACGACCACCGTCCCGCCCTCTAACACCGGGATGCCCTCCTCGCGCGCGGCCTCGGCCAGGACCCCGCGCAGATCCGGGCAGTAGGGATCGGCGGCCGAGACGTGCGTCGTCTGCGGCCCGTCGTAGAAGGTGCTCTCGCGGGCCGCGGTGCGGTCCACGAACTGGTCGCAGATCACGAAGGTGCCGGGCTCGAGCTCCGGCTTCAGCGATCCGCAGGCGGATGGGCCGACGATGCGGTCGACCCCCACCTCCTTCATCGCCCAGATGTTCGCGCGGTAGTTGATCCGATGAGGCGGGAGCGTGTGCTCGTCCCCGTGACGGGGCATGAACGCGACGTCGGCGCCCTCGATCGTTCCCACGCGCACCGGCGCCGAGGGGGGCCCGTACGGCGTGGCCACCGGCACCTCCGTCACGTCGTCCAGGAATCGGTAGAAGCCGGAGCCCCCAAAGACTCCGATCACGAGCCGGGCGTCCAGATCTTCGACTGCGGGGGTGGCTCGTCCTTCGGCGGCTGCTCAGCGCTCGGCGGCTGCCCAGACGTCTCACGAACGTAGAGCATCTGGACCTGGTCGAGCGCATTTTGGATCGGTCCCACGGCCTCCTCGGGAACCAGCGGCAGCATCTGCCGGGTCGCGTCGATCGCCTTCTGCGCCTCGGCCGGGTCCTTCGCGCCCTCCACGGAGAGCTTCTGACCCGCGAGGTTCACTAGGGTCGCGACCGTTTGGAGGACCACGTCCTCCGTCTTGATCTGCTTCAGGGCCTCGAGGAGCTGCTCCTCTGTCGGCTGCTGCGGCTCGTTCACGTGGCCACCTCCTCGGCCGCGTAGGTGCGCTGAGTGAGCGCCACCTCGGCGGCATAGATGTCTTCCATAGTCACCCCGTCCGCCAGGGCGCGCTTCTGGCGTTGGGCCCCGTTTTGGTCCGGTACACCGGGATCGATGCCGAGCACGCCGCGCGCCGGTGCCGTCCATGCGAGCAGCCTGTCGAGCGCGGCGGCCGCCGGGTACTCCTCCGTCCGGTCGAGGTCGATCAGCCTGCCGTCGAGCCCGTTGCGGATCGCCCTCCAGAAGTTCTCCTCGATCATGCGACCCGGGGGATCCTCGAACGGCACTCCCTCGTCATGGTCGAGCGCGGCCTGCGCGATGCAAGCCGTGATTAGCCCGGCGAGCGCCGTGGAGTCCTCGGCGCTCGTCTGCGCGTCGCAGATGCGCATCTCCACGGTCCCGTACGAGTGGTGCGGCCGCACGCTCCACCACACCTGGGTGAACTCGATGATCGACTTCGTGTGGACGAGGAAGTTGATGTAGTCGGCGTACGCCTGCCAGCCGCCGAACGCGTCCGGGATCCCACAGCGCGGGAAACTCTTCGTGAAGATCTGCGAGCGAGCCGAGTGGAGCCCCGAGTGGCGCCCGTCCAGGAACGGTGAGTTCGCCGAGATTGCGAGCAGCTCGGGCATCACCGACCGAAGGCGGTCGCACACACGAATCGCCCGCTCGGCCCCGTTCACCCCCACATGCACGTGCAGGCTGAAGGTGTTGTTGCGCCACGCCACGTACTGGAGCGATTCCTGCACACGCCGGTAGTGCTCGGTGTCGATGATCTCCTGCTCCTGCCAGGGGCTCCAGGGGTGCGTGCCCGTGGCGCCGAGCAGCGCGTCATGCCGGGCCGCCAGCGCGAACAGGCGCGAGCGCGCCTCGCGTTGTCTAGCCACCGCGTCGGCGAGGTTGTCTCCCCGGCCCGAGCGGATCTCGATCTCGGACTTGATCAGCTCGCCGGCCACGGCCTCGGCGAGCACGGCGTCCTCCTGCCCGGCCGAGCGCAGCTCCTCGAAGCGCTGGTCGAGCGACAGCGTGCGAGGGTCAAGAATCGCGAACTCCTCCTCGAGCCCGACCGTGAAGTCCGTCGAGGCCTCGAAGACCTCCCTGACCCTCGGCATGTCCAGCATGGATGAGGTCTCAGGTGAGGTAGAAGTAGAGCGCGTAGAGCAGGTCCACGGCCGGGCTCGAGGTGTGAACCGTGACCTCGGGCGGAACCTGCAGCAGGGCTTCCGAGTAGTTGAAGATGATCTTCACGCCGGCCTCGACGAGGTCGTCGGCCACCTCCTGCGCCGCCTCGGTCGGCACCGCGAGCACGCCCACCACGACGTCCTCCTCGCGGATCACCTTGTCGAGCTCGTCGTACGGCCGCACCGTGAGGGCGTCGCCGATCTTGCTGCCGACCTTGCTCGGGTCCTTGTCGAGTAGCGCCACGACCCTGAACCCGTGGTCCGCGAAGATGTCCGACCCCGCGATCGCCTGGCCGAGGTTGCCCGCCCCGAACAGCGCGATGTTGTGCTTGCCAGTGGTCCGCAGGATCTTGCGGATCTGTGACACGAGCGAGTCGACGTTGTAGCCCACCCCGCGCTTGCCGAACTTGCCGAATCCCGACAGGTCGCGGCGGATCTGCGTGGAGTTGACGTGGGTGTAGTCGGCCAGCTCCTGGGATGAGATCGTCTCGCGTCCCATCTTCTTGGCCTGGGTCAGTACCTGCAGATAGCGCGACAGCCGGGCAGCGACCCCGAGCGAGAGCCGCTCCGAGGCCACCGGCTCACCGTCCGGGCGAACCGGTTGAAGCCCGACGCCGCCCGCTGTGGGGTCGTCGTACCTCACGAGCCGTCCACTCTATCTAGCTGCTGCAACAGGACCCCCTCCTCGACGTGGAACTCGAATAGCTCCACGCCGTCCAGCGCAAGTACCGGGATCCGCTCGCCGTACTCGCGATGCAGAGTCGGGTCGAGCGATACGTCCACCTCGTGGAGCTCGAACGGGCGCTGCGCGCGGACCCGCTCGACGGCCTCGCGCGCGTCGTCGCACAGGTGGCAGCCGGGCTTGCCATAGAGCGTGACGAGAGCCATCCCAAATGATGCTGCCACTCTTTTCGCGTGGACCACATCGAGCTGCTCGTCTTCGGCCTTCTGGTGGCCACAGCCGCACTCGCGGTGCTCGGCGGCGTACTGCGAGTGCCGTATCCGATCCCGCTCGTGCTGGGCGGCGCGGTGATCGGCTTCCTGCCCGGCGTGCCGTCGGTCGAGCTCGATCCGGACATCGTGCTCCTGATCTTCCTGCCGCCGCTGCTCTACGGCGCGGCCTTCTTTACGTCGGTGCGCGAGCTGCGCCAGAACGTCAAGGCGATCGCGGCGCTCGCGATCCCGCTCGTGTTCGTGACGATGGCCGCGGTGGCGGTGGTCGCCCACGAGGTGGTCGGTCTCGGCTGGGCGGAGTCGTTCGTGCTCGGCGCGATCGTGTCGCCGACCGACGCGGTCGCACCCGCCGAGATCATGCGTCGGGTGGGCGCGCCGCGGCGGCTCGTCGCAATCATCGAGGGCGAGAACCTCACCAACGACTGGACCGCGCTGATCCTGTACCGCTTCGCGGTCGGCGCGGTGGTGTCGGGCTCCTTCACGCTCTGGAAGGGAGGCCTCGAGTTCGTGGCCAGCGGCATCGGCGGCGTGGTCGTCGGGCTCGCGGCCGGCTGGCTGATCCGGCAGGTCCGCGCGCGCATCGAGGACCCGCCGATCGAGATCACGATCTCGATCCTGTCCGGGTACGTCGGCTACCTGCCCGCCGAGGAGCTCGGCCTGTCCGGCGTGATTGCGGCCGTCGCCACGGGACTCTACATGGCCTGGCACACGCCGCAGCTCACCACTCCGCTTCTGCGGCTCCAGACGCTCGCGATCTGGGAGATCCTGACCTTCCTGCTGAACGCGGTCCTGTTCCTGCTCGTGGGGCTCCAGTTGCCGGGGATCCTCGACGACCTCTCGGAGAGCTCGGCCGGCGACCTCATCCTCTGGGGCGCGCTCGTGAGCGCCGTCGTGATCGGGGTCCGGCTCGTGTGGGTGTTCACGCTGCCCTACGTGTCGCGGCTGGTTGACCGCCGCGACGCGCAGCGGCAGCGGCGGATCCCGGCCGACCAGCGCCTCGTGGTCGGCTGGGCCGGCATGCGCGGCTCGGTGTCGCTGGCCGCGGCGCTCGCGATTCCGCTGAGCACGGACGCGGGCGGACCGTTCCCCGAGCGCGACCTGATCATCTTCCTCGCATTCGCGGTCATCCTCGTGACGCTGGTTGGCCAGGGGCTCACGCTGGGGCCGCTGATCAACAGGCTCGGCATCGAGGACGACGGGCAGGAGAGCCAGGAGAACACGCTCGCTCGGCGGCGGGCCGCGGAGGCCGCGCTCGTCCGGCTCGACGAGCTGGGCGAGCCGGACTGGATCAGTCCCGAGAGCGTGGGGCGCGCTCGCCAGATGTTCGACTACCGAGAGCGACGCTTCGGTGCGCTCGAGGAAGGCGCGGACGAGAACTTCGAGGATCGCGCCGATGCGTGGCGGCGGCTGATGTACGACCTGTTCGACGCCCAGCGCCAGGCCCTACTGGAGCTGCGCAATCGGGGCGAGATCAGCGAGGACATCAGGCGCAACGTGGAGCGCGACCTGGACCTCGAGGAAACGAGAATCCGAAACTAGCCCCGAGCGGATCGCTGCGCGCCGCGGCCGCGCCCGGCGCTTGCGCTAAGGCAGCCGAGCGGCCGCGTCGAGGCTCAGGTAGTGCGGGTACTCGACTGGCTCGAGAAACCGCGCCGCGCCGGCGATCATCGCGGCGTTGTCGGTGCACAGCTCGACCGGCGGGACCCAGACGGCGACGTCGAGGCGCTCCACGGCCGCGCGCAGCTCCGAGTTTGCGGCCACCCCGCCGCCGATGGCCAGCCGCTCGAAATTGTCGCGTGCGAGCGCCGCGCGCGTGCGCTCGACCAGCGCGTCGACGATCGCCCGCTGGTACGAGGCCGCCAGGTCGGCAGCCCGTGCCTCGGCCTCCTCGCCCAGGTCCCGGATCACGTACAGCAGGGACGTCTTCAGCCCGCTGAAGCTGAAGTCGAACTCACCGGGTGAGCTGCGGGGGAAGTCGAATACGTCGGGGTCCCCCTCGCTCGCGAGGCGATCCATCGCCGGGCCGCCCGGATAGCCGAGGCCGAGCAGGCGGGCACCCTTGTCGAAGGCCTCGCCAGCGGCGTCGTCGAGCGTCTGGCCGAGGACGATATAGCCCGACGGGTGATCCACGCGCGCGAGGAACGTGTGGCCGCCGCTGGCCACCAGGGACAGATACGGCGCCTCGACCGGGTCAGGGCGGAGCGTGCTCGCCACCACATGCCCGTGCAGGTGATCCACCGGCACGAGCGGGAGCTCGCGAGTCGCGGCGAGCGCCTTCGCGGATGACAGCCCGACAAGCAGCGCGCCGATCAGGCCGGGGCTGCGGGTCACCGCCACGGTGTCGATGTCGTCGAGCCGGGCGCCGGCGCGCTCGAGCGCGTCGGCGGTGACGGCATCTACGAGCTCCAGGTGATGGCGCGAGGCGATCTCCGGGACCACGCCGCCGTAGCGTGCGTGCAGCAGGCCCTGCGATGCGATCACGTTCGATGCGATCTCTCCTTCGGCGCTCACGACGGCCGCGCAGGTGTCGTCGCAGCTCGTCTCGAGGGCGAGGATCACGCGGTGGTGCGTTGCTCCACGGTCCGCCACATGATCAGCGCGTCCTCGCGGTTGTCGTGGTAGTAGGCGCGGCGGCGGCCCGCGGCGCGGAAGCCGAAGCGTTCGTACAGACGGATGGCGCCGTCGTTGGAGGTGCGCACCTCGAGCGTGTACTGCTCGTTCGGCTTGTCGGCCTGCTCGAACAGCCGCTCGAGCAGCGCCGTCGCGATGCCCTGGCGGCGCTTGCGCGGGTCCACGGCCACGTTCATCAGGTGCCACACGGTGTCGTAGCGCGAGCAGACCAGGTAGCCCACCATCACTCCCTCCTCGAGCGCGGCGAGGCAGATGCCGGACGGCTTCGAGAGCTCCAGCACGAACATCGCGAGCGACCACGGAGTGGGGAACGCCCGCCGTTCGATCGCGATCACCTGCGGCAGGTCGGCGTAGGCGAGCTGACGGATCTCGAGTTCGGGGGTCACTGTCGCGGCTTGGCGTCCGGGTCTCTCAGATAGTCGGGCAGAACGGCCTCTGGCGGCGCGTCGGGCGCTCCGGCCCCCAGGCGGCAGACGTGCAGCGCACGCACCACGTGGGCCTCGGAGTCGTCCGGCTCGACATGCACGCCGGCCTCCTCGAGCACCTTCCGGAATCGTACCGAGCCGTCTCCAGCCGCCAGCGGCGTGAATTCCTCCTCGTGCAGGCGCCCGGCCAGCTCCTCCGGCGCGATTGCGAACGGCGGCCAAAGCCGCTCCTCGCCCTCGTACAGGGCCCCGAAGACCTCCCCCCTCTTGGCGTCGATCAGCGGGAGCCGCAACGGTCCCTCGATTCCGGCCGCGAGCGCGGCGAGCGACGACACCGGCCGCAGCGGCAGGTCGCTTGCGCCCGCCAACGCCCGCGCCGTCGCGATGCCGATGCGAAGGCCGGTGAACGTCCCCGGCCCGACCCCCACTGCGATCGCGTCCAACTCCGCCCAGCCAACCCCAGCGCGGCTCATCACGTCGGCCACCGCCGGCATCAGTTCGCTCGCATGAGCCGGCGCCCGTTGCAGGCGCTCGGGCGGCGGCGCCACCTCGAACCGTTCGCCGTCCGCACGCAGGACGCAGGCGCTGGCAGCCGACGTGGACGTGTCGATCCCAAGGAGGGTCACGCGACGGTAATCCGGCGATGATCGCCCCCGGCGTGCTCCAGGAGGACCCGTGCGGCCACCCGCTCCAGCGTGGCCTCGGCCACCGCCGGCCACTCCACGAATCCGACCCGCTCGGGCGTCAGGTATTCCTCGAGCAGCGCCGGATCCTCCCCCGCCAGGGAGCCGAGCCGGTACAGGTCCAAGTGCGCGATCTCTTGCGCACCGCTCAGAACCTGCCCGATGGTGAAGGTGGGGCTCGTGACGGGCCCCTCCACGCCCAGCGCGCGGCAGGCGCCGCGCACGAACGTGGTCTTGCCGCTGCCGAGCTCGCCGCTCACGAGAACCACATCACCCCGGGTGAGGCCGGCGGCGAGCTCGGCGCCGGCGGCCTCGGTGTCCTGCGGGCTGTTCGAGTGTTTGACCGCCGGGGGCATCGGTACGCGTTCCAGAGAGCCTACGAACCTTGGCAGGGGAGTTTGAATGCGTAGCTGGCATCCTCCAGATCGCCGGTCAGCCGCTGCCCAACAGCCCGCTCTGCCGACCTTACGAATTCCCCCCGGGCGTCGGCCGGCCACCCCCGTCCGGCCGACGCCCGCCCCTTTGGCTCACGCCGCGGCGCGACTCCGGTCGCGACGCGGCGCTGAGCCGAATGGGTGCAATTGCGTGACGGGAGGCCAGCCGCCGGCGCCCGCGAGAGGCCGCGCGACCGACAACAGCCGGAAGCGCCCTCTTGTGTGATTCGCGTGACCTCGCCGCACGTGCTCCGAGCGATCGGGGCCACCGGGGCCATTCGGGTCTGTGGGGAACGTGTTCATCGTTTACTCCTGACGGTTAGGCCGCGGTGGCACGCGCGACTGGGACGGTCCCGATCGACGCACGCAGGCGCTCGGGCAATGAGGGCGTCCGTGCGTACGCCTGAAGCGCTCCCACGCGGATCTGGAGCACTTGCCTCAGCCGCACGGTGAACAGGAATGGGTCCGAGACCACGCGCCCGTCGATAAGCGAGGCCGCAGCCGCCGGGTACCCATCGATCTCTCCGATGAGCGCCGGTCGGTGGAGCGGCCGCTGGCTGTCGAGCTCTGCGAGCGTCCGCAGCGTCTCGTCGTCGTCGACGGTGGCTTTGCGAATCACGTAAGCGTTGGCGGATATCACGGTCGGTCCTCTCGATTCGGGTGGTTCGGGGTGCACGACAATGGTGCTCTCTGGGAATGCCGCTAGCGAGGGGGGCTGGCCGCCAATCCCTGGCGGATAACCGCACCCCTGGTTTCCGTGCCGCCATCGGAGGATGATGCGACGAGATGGTGACCCTGCCGAGGACGGAGCACCGCGTGGCCCGCAGCCTGGCCCAGACGGCCGATCCGGCCGAGGCGCTCGCGCGGGCGCTCCAGGCGATCGGCGAGAACCTCGAATGGCGCGTCGGAGCGGTGTGGGAGCCTGCCGAGGACCGCCCGGAGGTGCTGCGCTGTACCGAGACATGGCGTGCCGACGGTGTCGAGGCGGACGAGTTCGAGCGCGCCGGCAGAGCCACGGTATTCGCGGCGGGTGAGGGGCTACCCGGCCGCGTATGGGACTCTGCCGAGCCCGCCTGGATCCGTGACGTCCTGTCGGACGACAACTTCCCGCGCCGCGAGGCCGCGCGCCAGGCGGGCCTGCACGCCGCCTTCTGCTTCCCCATGCGAAGCGCCCACGGCGTACTCGGCGCAATTGAGTTCTTCGCCGGAGAGGCGCGAGAGCTCGACCGCGAGCTGCTCACGACCATGGCGACGCTCGGGGATCAGATCGGCCAGGCTATCGAGCGTCGTCGGGACGCCGAGGCGCTCCGGGCGAAGGAGGCGCGGCACAACGCCATGCTCGAGGCATCGCTGGATTGCGTCGTCACAATGGACGACGAGGGCTGCGTGGTCGACTTCAATCCGGCCGCGGAGCGGATCTTTGGCTACAAGGCCGCAGACGTGATCGGGCAGGAGATGGCGGATCTCATCGTTCCGCCGGCTCTGCGCGAACGGCACCGGCAAGGCCTGGCGCGCTACCTCGAGACCGAGCGGCCAATACTTCTTGACCGCCGGATCGAGATCACCGGGATGCGTGCCAATGGCACCGAGTTTCCGATCGAGCTGACCATCACCCGAATCGACCTCCCAGGCCCACCGACGTTCGCGGGCTACCTGCGAGACATCACCGAACGCAAGGCAACCGAGGCAGAGTTGCGCGCCTCCCGCGCGCGGATCGTCGAGGCAGCCGACGCCGCTCGCCGCCGGCTCGAGCGAGACCTGCACGACGGCGCCCAGCAGCGCCTCGTTGAATTGGCCATAAGCCTCAGGCTTGCGCGGGCACGTCTTGACGCTGACCCGGCGCAGGCACGCGAGCTTCTCGACGCGGCGCTCGACGGCCTTACCGCCGCGACGGATGAGCTACGCGAGCTCGCCCGCGGGATCCACCCTGCCGCGCTCAGTAACGGTGGCCTACGCCCGGCGCTCGCGGCGCTCGTGAGCCGCTCGAGCGTGCAAGTGAGGCTCGGCGACGTGCCCGACGAACGGTTCCCGGCCGCTATCGAGGCCACCGCCTATTTCACGATCGCCGAGGCCCTCACGAATGCCGCCCGCCATGCCGAGGCGAAGCGCGTGGACGTGGAAGCGACGCTGTCCGACGGCTGGCTCCGCATCGAGGTGCGAGACGACGGCCGGGGGGGCGCCGATCCGGATTCGGGAACAGGCCTGCGTGGGCTGGCGGATCGCGTCGCTGCGATCGAGGGCCGCCTCAAGGTCTCAAGCACCGCAGGAGCCGGCACGAGCGTTCGCGCGGAGATCCCATGCGCGTCGTGATCGCTGACGACGCGGTCCTGCTGCGGGAGGGTGCTGCCCGCCTGCTCGAGGAGGCGGGCTTCGAGGTCGTGGCACAGGCCGCCGACGCCGAGGAGTTGCTTCGCAAGGTCCGGGCACACAAGCCCGACGTCGCGATCATCGACGTTCGCATGCCTCCTGAGAACGCCGACGACGGACTGCGTGCCGCGTTGACGCTCCGGGAGGAGCTACCGGACGTGGGCATCCTGCTTCTGTCGCAGTACGTCGAGGACACCTACCTCGACCAGCTCCTCGGAGGCGGCGGCGAGGGTGTGGGATACCTGCTCAAAGACCGTGTCGCCGAGATCGAACGCCTCTCGGATGCGGTACGCCGCGTAGGGGAGGGAGGCTCGGTGCTCGACCCTGAGATCGTTGCCCACATGCTGGGGCGCCGCCGCGAGGCGGGCCCACTTGAAGCCCTGACCGACCGAGAGCGCGAGGTGCTCAGCCTGATGGCCGAGGGCCGAACGAACCGGGCGATCGCCAACGAGCTCTTCGTGAGCGAGCGGGCGGTTGAGCGTCACGTGACAAGCATCTTCGTGAAGCTGGACCTTCCCACCACCGACCACGATCACCGCCGAGTACTGGCGGTGGTGGCGTACCTGCGTCCATAGGACGGGCTAGTCGAACAGCGTCGGCGGCGGCGTCCTCTGCTCCGCCGGCGCGGCGGCTGCGGCCGCGGCCACCGGCGCCACCGCGCCGATGGGGACCGGCGGCGGCTCCTCGAGCAGCGCCGGTAGCCGTGCGAAGTCCCCTCGCAGGTCCTCGAGCGTCTTCGTGCTGCGCAGGGCCGCCGCCGGGTGAAAGAGTGGGAAGACCCGCAGCAGGCGGCCACCAAGCTCGTGCACCTGCGGGCGCCCGTGCACGCTCGTGATCCCGCGCTGCGAGCGGGTGAGCAGCTTCGTCGAGAAGTTGCCGAGCGTGCAGATCACGCTCGGCTCGATCAGCTCGATCTTGCGGTGGAGAAACGGTCGGCAGGCGTCGATCTCCTCCGGCTGGGGGTCGCGGTTGCCGGGCGGCCGGGACTGGAGCACGTTCGCGATGAACACGTCCTCGCGCGCGAGCCCGATCTCCTCGAGCAGCTTGTTGAGCAGCTGCCCGGCGCGTCCGACGAACGGAAGGCCCTGCTGGTCCTCGTGCATGCCCGGTGCCTCACCGACGAACATGAGGTCGGCGTCGGCGTTGCCCGACCCGAACACGACCTTGGTGCGGCTCTTGAAGAGCGGGCAGCGCTCACATGCGGCCGCTTCCCGGTACAGCTCGACAAGCTCCGCGCGGCGCTCCTCTGCGCTGCGTGACTGCATGGCCGAAGCCTAGGACCTGCGGTTGACGGTACCGCTCGTCGGTATCCTCCAGATCGTCGGCCGCTACCGACGGCGGAGTGGACCGACGGGGAATGAACCCACATCAAACCAGCCTCAACGGCCCACTGCGGGTGGGCATCGTCGGCCCCGGGCGGGTCGGTACCGCGCTGGCGCGCGCGCTTCGCGATGCCGGGGTAGCGGTCGAGGGGCCGCTCGGCCGTGGCGAGCGCCCGGCGGGCTGCGACGCCATCTTGCTGTGCGTACCCGACGGCGAGATCGCCGCTGCCGCCGAGGTTGTCACGGCCTCCGCGCCATTCGTGGGTCACACGAGTGGCGCCACTCCCCTTTCCATGCTGGCGCACGCCGGCGTTGCGGCGTTCGGGCTCCATCCGCTCCAGACGGTCGCTCACCCAGGTGTGCGCTTCGAGGGCGTGGGCGCGGCGGTGGCGGGATCGACGCCGGAGGCGCTTGCCTTTGCGAGTGGGCTCGCCCAGCGGCTCGGCATGACGCCGTTCGAGATCGACGACGAGGGCCGGGCCGCGTATCACACCGCCGCGTCGGTGGCATCGAATTTCCTGGTCACGCTCCAGGCCGCGGCTGAGACGATCGGCACTGGGGCGGGGCTCGGGCGCGAGGAGGTCCGTGCGCTCCTTGCTCCACTCGTGCGCGAGACCGTGGAGAACATCGCGGAGCTCGGCCCGGAAGAGGCGCTCACAGGTCCCGTGGCCCGCGGCGACGACGCGACGGTCGCGATCCAGCGCGCGGCCGTCCGGAAGGTTGCGCCGGAGCTGCTCGAGCTGTTCGACGAGCTCGTTCGCCGCACGCGCGAGCTTGCCGCGCAGAGGGCCACGGCGTGAGGACCATCCGCACGGTTGCGGAGCTGCGCGAGCTGCTCGCGCCAGAGCGCGGCGCGGGACGCTCGATCGGCCTCGTGCCGACGATGGGCTTCTTCCACGACGGCCACCTGTCGCTGATGCGGCGAGCGCGCGCGGACAACGACGTCCTCGTCGTCTCGCTGTTCGTGAACCCGAGCCAGTTCGCCCCCGGCGAGGACTTCGCCGCATACCCGCGGGACGGGCAGCGCGACACCGAACTGGCCGAGACCGAGGGCGTGAACGTCCTGTTCTCGCCGCCGGTCGAGGAGGTCTACCCCGAGGGCTTCGACACGACCGTCGCGGTCGGCCGTCTCACGGAGACGCTCGAGGGAGACGAGGCCCAGCGCGGCGCGGAGCATTTCTTGGGCGTGACCACCGTCGTCACCAAGCTGTTCAACATGGTTGGTCCTGACGTCGCGTACTTCGGCCAGAAGGACGCCCAGCAGGCGCTTGTGATCCGCAAGCTCGTGCGCGACCTCGACATACCGGTCCGGATCGAGGTTTGCCCGACGATCCGCGACGCCGACGGGCTTGCGCTCAGCTCACGCAACGCCTACCTGAGTCCGGAGGAGCGCGAGCGCGCCCTCGGCCTAAGCCGCGCCCTGCGCGCGGCCGAGGCGGCGGTGGAGAGCGGTACTCGCGAGGCCGCCGCGGTGGTGGCTGCGGCGCGCGACGAGCTCTCGCGCGCTGGGCTCGAACCGGACTATCTCCAGCTGCGCTCCGCCACGGACCTGTCCCCCGTCGAGTGCGTGAACGGCTCGACGCTGCTTGCTGTGGCCGCCCATGTGGGGCGCGCACGACTGATCGACAACGCGATTCTCGGAGGCGAGAAATGAGTCACCGTCCCACCCAGCGTCCCGCTATCAGCCTCAGCACGCTCGCCGAGAAGAAGGCACTGGGCGAGCCCGTGGTGATGGTGACCGCCTATGACTACCCGAGCGCCCAGGTAGCCGAGGAGGCCGGCGTCGATGTCGTGCTCGTGGGCGACTCCGGCGCGATGACCGTGCTCGGGCATCCCTCGACGGTGCCGGTGACGCTCGCGGAGCTGCTCATGCTGGCCCAGGCGGTGCGGCGCGGCCTGAAGACGCCGCTGATGATCGGCGACATGCCGTTTGGTTCGTACGAGGCATCCAACGAGGAGGCCATCCGCAACGCGCAGCGGTTCATCAAGGAGGCGGGCTGCGACGCCGTGAAGATCGAACGGGGAGGCACCTCCGTCGAGCGCGCGCGCTCTCTCGTGGGCGCCGGCATCCCCGTGATGGGCCATGTCGGGCTCACGCCCCAGACGGCCACGGCGCTCGGCGGCTACCGCTCGCAGGGGCGTACCGCCGAGCGGGCGCTCGACGTGCTTCACGACGCGCTGGCACTCCAGGACGCGGGCTGCTTCGCACTCGTCTTCGAGGCGATCCCGAGCGCGCTCACCGAGGCGATCATGCCGCGCATGGAGATCCCGGTGATCGG
>Ga0126307_10001363_pt1 | contig 16118 bp, 10 predicted proteins | sample Plot28_FD_89955 | JGI IMG/M metagenome (GOLD analysis project Ga0126307, IMG submission 89955) | Serpentine soil microbial communities from UC McLaughlin Reserve, CA, USA - Plot28 | ecosystem: Environmental > Terrestrial > Soil > Grasslands | place: USA: UC McLaughlin Reserve, Lake County... | reverse complement strand
GGCGAAGATCGTGATGAACGTGACGAGCCCCACGCCGATCATCAGCGCGGATGCCGTGGCCGCCGTCCGCTTGGGGTTGCGCATGGCGTTCTCGCGCGCCAGGTGCCCGGTGATGCCGCGCAGGCGCGCCAGCGGCAGGCCGATGAACCGGCTGAGCGGCAGCGCCACCGTCCGGCCCAGCACGGACACGCCGAAGAACACGAGCACCGCGCCGAGGCCGACCATCGTCAGCGGGTTCCCGGGGTCGCCGAACAGCCCGTACAGGAGCGCGGCGAGGCCGAGCCCGAGGACGACGAACCCCACGACGATCCGCTGCCACGAGCCGTAACCCGTGCTGCCGACCGCGACCTCGCGCATGGCGGCCACCGGCGGCACCTTCGCCGCCTTGCGGCTGGGCGACACCGCCGCGACGACGGTCACGATCATGCCGGCGGAGAACGCGATGAGCGCGCTGCTGGCGGCGAGCACCACGCCGCCCGCCGGCAGGTCGAACCCGAAGCCGGCCAGCAGCGCCTTGAGCCCCGCCGCCAGCGGGATGCCCGCGACCAGGCCGAGCAACGAGGCCACGATGCCGATGCCGAGGGCCTCGATCAGCACGGCGGCGAGGACCTGGCGGCGGGTGGCGCCGATGGCCCGCAGCAGGGCGTTCTCACGGGTCCGCTGGGCCACGGTGATGAAGAAGGTGTTGAAGATGATGAACCCGCCCACGAGCAGGGCGACGATGGCGAACACGAGCAGGAACGTGTTGAAGAAGGACAGGCCGTCGCGCAACGCGTCCTGGCTCTCCTCCGTGACCGTCTCGCCCGTGACCACCTCGATGCCGTCCGGGACGACGCCCTGGACGCGGTCAACGACCTCCTGCTGCGACACGCCGTCCTCGGCCGCGATCGAGATGCTGTCGAACTTGCCCGGCTCGCCCACCAGCTCCTGGGCCGCCTCGGTCGTGAACATCGCGAAGGTCGAGCCGCCGGGCGAGTCGGCACCGCCGACGCGGGCGATGCCGCTGACGGTGGCCTCGATCGGTGCGCCCTGCACCAGCACCGTCACCTCATCCCCGACCGTGACGCCGGCGTCGTCGGCGACGCCTGCGTCGAGCACGACGTCCCGGTCACCGCTGGGGGCGTCCCCCTCCACCAGCGTCCACGTGTTGGTGGGGCCCTCGGACCAGTTGGTCCCCACGGTCGGCGGGCCGGCGCCGGGGTTGCCGATCGGCTCGCCCTCCTGGTCGGTCACCTGGGCGAACCCCGACACGTCGCCGGCGGCGAAGGCGACGCCGTCCACGGCGGCCACCTGGTCCAGCAGGCCGTCGTCCAACCGCCCCCGCAGGTCACCGAAGCCGCTGGGGTCCTCGAACGACGCCTCGGCCCGCACCATGGCGTCGGTGCCGGCGTAGGCGTCCGTGAACAGGTCGTCGAACGTCTTGCCGATGGTGTCGGTGAGGACCAGCGTGCCGGCCATGAAGGCCACGCCGAGCATCACCGCGAGCCCGGTCGTGAACAGGCGGATCTTGTGCCCGAGAAGGTTGCGTACCGCGGTGCGGAGCATGTCAGTCCCCGAACCTCTTCATGCGGTCGAGGACCCGTTCGGCGGTCGGCTCGAGCATCTCGTCGACGATCCGCCCGTCGGCCAGGAACACGATGCGGTCGGCGCTGCTGGCCGACACCGGGTCATGGGTGACCATCACGATCGACTGGCCGAGGTCGTCGACCGCCTGGCGCATGAAGCGCAGCACCTCGCCACCGGCCCGCGAGTCGAGGTTGCCGGTCGGCTCGTCGGCGAAGATGATCTGCGGCCGGCTGGCCAGGGCACGGGCCACCGCCACCCGCTGCTGCTCGCCGCCGGACATCTCGCTCGGTCGGTGCCGCAGCCGACGGGTCAGCCCGAGGGTCTCGGCCACCTCGCGGGTCCACTCCTTGTCGCCCGTGCGACCGGCGAGGGCCAGGGGCAGCGTGATGTTCTCCTCGGCGGTGAGGGTCGGGACCAGGTTGAACGCCTGGAACACGAACCCGACGCGGTCGCGGCGCAGCAACGTCAGGCCGGTGTCGTCCAGCGTGCTCAGGTCGATGTCGCCGATGAAGGCCTTGCCCGACGTCAGGCTGTCGAGGCCGGCGGTGCAGTGCAGCAGGGTCGACTTCCCCGAGCCCGACGGCCCCATGATGGCGGTGAAGCGGCGCGCCTCGAAGGCGACCGTGACGCCGTCGAGCGCGCGGACCGCGGTGTCACCCGATCCGTACACCTTCGAGGCCTGGTCGGTGGAAGCGGCGGCGACGGCGGGTGGGGTCGCCCCATGGGGCTGTACGAGCGTGTCTGCCATGGCGTCACTCCGATGGGTCGGTTGGCGTCGCGAACCTCTGCTGCGTGGGCCGTCGAGCCCCGCCGTTTCGTCCGTGTGCCCGGGGACAGTGCGTCACCTTCACGGTGAGCGCGTGCGGGCCCCAACGTCCAGGGCCCTAGGTCCCTGCTGTGATGCCAGACTCGACGCCCGAGGGACACCCTCGGAGGGCGTGGAGGGTCGCGATGGCAAACCGGTGGGCCAACCGCGGGGCGGCGGTCGCCGTGGCCGTATCGCTGCTGTCCTGCGGTGGGACCGGTGACGACCGGCCCGACATCGCCGGCACTGTCCTCGAGGTCGTCGGGGTGTGGGACGACACCGAGGCCGCCGCGTTCCGTGAGGTCCTCGCGGCCTTCGAAGCCCGCAGCGGTGCCACGGTCGAGTACACGTCCACCGAGGGCGAGGACATCGGGGCCGTGCTGGACGCCCGCCTCGCCGACGGGCACCCTCCCGACGTCGCCGTCCTTCCGCAGCCCGGCCTCCTCGCCCGCTACGCCCGGGAGGGGGTGATCCACCCGCTCGGCGACGAGATCGCCGCGGACGTGCGGGCGCGCTACGCGCCGGAGTGGCGGCGCCTCGCCACCGTCGACGGCGAACTGTACGGCGTCTGGTTCAAGGCGGCCGACAAGAGCCTGGTCTGGTACCACGTCGGCGCCTTCGAGCGGGCGGGCATCGTGCCCCCCGACGACCTCGACCGGCTCGACGCCGTGGCGGACGGGCTGGCGGACGACGGGACGCCGCCGTTCGCGCTGGCGGCCGCACCCGAGGACGCCTGGGTGGTCACCGACCTCTTCGAGAACCTCTACCTGCGGGTCGCCGGGCCCGAGGGCTACGACGATCTGGCGGCCCACCGCATCCCGTGGACCGACGACTCCGTGCAGAGCACACTCCGCCTGCTGGCGCGCCTCGTCGCACCGGGACACCTCGCCGGCGGCGTCGACGGGACGCTGCGCTCGCGCCTGGCCGATGCGGCCGGCCTGGTCTTCTCGCCCGAACCGGGCGCAGCCATGCTGGTCGGGGGCGACTTCGTGCCGGGCGTCGTGGCCGGCACCACCGACGCCGAGGTCGGCATCGACGTCGACGTGGTCCCGTTCCCCGAGCCGAGCCCGGGCGGCCGGCTCGTGGTGGGCGGGGGCGACGCCGCCGTCGTGATGCGGCGCCGGGTCGCGGCGTCCGAGCTCGTCCACTTCCTCGCCTCGGCGGAGGCCGCCGAGGCGTGGGCCGTCCGCGGGGGGTTCCTGTCACCCAACGAGGACCTCGACCTCGGCGCCTACCCCGACGGCACCACCCGCCGCATCGCCCGGGCCCTGCTCGAGGCGGGCGACGGCTTCCGCTTCGACCTGTCCGACCTGCAGCCCGCCGAGTTCGGGAGCACCACCGGCGCCGGCATGTGGGCCGTGCTGCGGGACTTCGTGGCGCAGCCCGACGACGTCGCCGGCACCGCCGCCCGGCTGGAGGAGGCGGCCGACGCCGCCTGGGCCTCCTGAGCCCCCGCAGGCCCGGCCCCGGAGGCGACCGGCGCGGCGGGCCGCCCCGTGCGCCGTCACCCGCGCTCGACGAGGTCCTGGCGGACGAGCCACCCGCGGGCCTCCTGTGCCGGCTCGTTGCCGGCCACCGTGACCCGCCAGTTGAGGAACCGCAGGTTGGCGGTCGTCAGACGCCCGGACACGTCGTCGAGCGCCGTTTCGACCCGCTCGCCGTCCGCACCGACGAGGAGCTCCTCCCGCACGAGAGGGACGAGGTTCTCGACCGGCTGCAGCCCGCCGTCGTCGGCCAGCAGGACCAGCTCGTCACCGGCGAGGGCGCCGTCGGTGGTGAAGAGCACGCCGACGTCCACGACGCCGTCCTCCAGGGCGCGCCGCACGAGGTCGCTGCCGACCAGGGGGACGAACGACGCGAAGCGCAGCCCGTAGACGTCGCGCAGCCCGACGACGCAGTAGCGCCGGTCCGGGCACTCCGGGGGGCCGCCGAGCGCGAGGCGGTCCGCCACGGGCGCGAGGTCGCTGACCTGCCGGAGCCCCCGCCGCTCCGCGGTGGCGCGGGTGACCGCCAGGCCGTTCTGGTTCTGGGCCTCGGCGGGCGCGAGCACGCGCAGGCCCCACGGCTCGACCGCGGCGGCCAGGCGCCGGTGGACCTCCGCCGCGTCCTCGCCCTCGATCGACGTGCCGGGCGCCGCCACGGTGTAGGCGGTCCCGAGGTACTCGGGCACGATGTCCACCAGGCCCTGGCGCAGCGCGGGCAGGACCAGCTCGCGTGGCCCCAGGTCGAACTCGCGGACCACCGGCACGCCCTCGTCCTCAAGCGCCTGGGCGTAGACCTCGCCCATGAGGCGGCTCTCGGGGAAGTTGAAGGACGCCACCCGCACGCCGGGCTCAGGGGCCGCCGCGGGCCCACGCTCCTCGCCCGCGCACGCCATGGCGACCACCGCGAGGACGGCCACACCGGCGACCCAGGCCCGGCCTGCCAGGTGCCTCCCGGCACCGCGCGCGGTCACGCCCGTAGCATGGCACCGGCCGACGAGGCCACGGCATGACTCTCCCGGGGAACGATCGCCCGCAGGCCACAGCGCTCCCGCCGGTCCCGGTGGCCGGCAGCGGCCACGCGACAGGGCGACCGGCCCCGCTCGCCCGCCGGCGCCCGTCCGGCGAGCCACCGCCGCTGCCGCGGCCGGTGAGCGCCAGCACCCGCGCCTTCCTCGCGGCGGGCGCTGCGGTCGCCCTGCTGTGGGTGGCGCTGGCCACCCGGCCCGGCGTACGGCTGGTGACCCGACTCGACGTGGCCGTGCTCGACGCCGTCGCCCGCCTGCGCTCCGGCGTCCTCGTGGACGTTGCGTCTGCGGTGACCGGCCTCGGGTCGCCGGTGGCCTTCCAGGTGGCGGCGTGGACGACGCTCGTGGTGCTGGTGGCCGTCCGCCGGTTCCAGCACCTGTTCGCCGTGCTGGCGGTGCTGCTCGTCGTGCCGGTGGTGACCAACCAGGTGAACCTCTCCCTGGGGCGCATGCGACCCACGGACGTCGAGGTCCTGGGGACGTGGGACGGTTACTCGCATCCGTCGCAGCCCGTCGCCCGGCTCGGCCTCGGCCTCACGGCCATGCTGTTCATGCTCGTCCCGGTCGGCCGGTGGCGCACGCGCGCCGCCTGGGCGCTGGCCGTGGCCGTCGGCGGGCTCGGGGCCTCCCGCCTGCTCCTCGCCACCGACCACCCGACCGACGTCGCCGCCGCCATCGTGGTGGGCGTCCTCCTGCCCACCGTGGCACTGCGCCTGCTGACGCCGACCGACGCCTTCCCCGTGACCTACCGCCGGGGCGTGCGCGCCCACCTCGACGTCGGCGGCCGGCGCGGCGACGCCATCCGCACCGCCCTCGCCCGCCAGCTCGGCGTGCAGGTCACGAGCGTCGAACCGTTCCGCCTCGGCACCTCGGCGGGGTCGACGCCCCTGCGCCTCGCGACCGACGGCAACGGGGCCCCGCCCGAGCTCTTCGGGAAGCTCTACGCCTCGACCCACATGTGGTCGGACCGCTGGTACAAGCTCGCCCGCACTGTCCGCTACGGGCGCCTCGAGGACGAGCACCCCTTCAGCACCGTGCGGCGGCTCGTGGAGTACGAGGACCACATGCTGCGGGTGATGGGCGCCGCCGGACTGCCCACCCCCGAGGCGTACGGGATCGTCGAGATCACACCCGACCGGGAGTACCTCATCGTCACCGAGTTCTTCGGCGACGCCGACCACGCCACGGCCAGCGACGTCACCGACGAGGTCATCGACGACGCACTGCTGTCGGTGCGGAGGATGTGGGACGCCGGCCTCGCCCACCGCGACATCAAGCCCGGCAACCTGCTCGTGCGCGACGGGCGGGTGCTGCTGATCGACGTCGCCTTCGCCGCGGTCCGCCCCACGCCGTGGCGGCAGGCCGTCGACCTGGCGAACATGATGCTGACCCTCGCCCTCTGCAGCTCGGCCGAGCAGGTCTACGAACGTGCCCTCCGCGTCTTCACGCCCGAGGAGGTCGGCGAGGCGTTCGCCGCCAGCCGCGGCGTCACGATCCCCTCCCAGCTGCGGTCGTTGCTCAGGACGGACGGGCGCGACCTGCTGGCCCGGTTCCGCGAGCTGGCGCCGCCGACGCCGCCGGTCGCCATCCAGCGGTGGAGCATGCGCCGGGCGGGCCTCACCCTCGCGGTGCTGGTCGCCGTGCTCGTGGCGCTGGCCCTGCTCGTCGCCAACCTGGCGCTGGCGGGGCTCGTGTGACCGCCGCCCGGCGGGCCGGCGCGCTCCTGCTGTTCGTCGGCCTCCTCCTGGCCGGCTGCGCCACGGAGACCGCCGCCGCGCCCCGCTGCGAGGCGGGCCAGCGCCTGGCGATCGTCGCGCAGTCGGTGCCCGGGGCCGCCTACCTCCCGTGCATCGACGACCTCCCGCCGGGATGGCGGTTCGACGACTTCGAGGTCGACGACGACGGCGCCCGGTTCTCGCTGCTGTCCGACCGGGCGGACCGGCCGGTGGAGGTCTCGCTGTCGCCGAGCTGCGACGTCGGCGCGGCGACCCCGGTGGCCCCCCGCGACGAGGGCGTCCGCACCTACCAGCGGGCGGATTCGATCTCGCCGCGTTACGCCGGGCGGTTCTACGACGTGTTCCCCCGCGGCTGCGTGACCTACGCGTTCGACTTCGAGCGCGGCCCCCACATCGCGCTCGTCGACGAGCTGCTGCGGACCGTCCGCCTCTACCCGCGCCGGCAGCTGCGCCAGGAGCTCGAGGACGAGTTCGGGCTCACGCTCGACCCCTGACGACCGCTGGGCCTCGCCCCACGGCGCCGATCACGATGCCCAGTGCGGCCCCGCCGATGATGTCGAGGGGCAGGTGGGCGCCGACGTAGCTGCGGGTGGAGCCCACCGCCAGCGCCACCACCCAGGCGGGCGCCCGCCAGCGCCGCGGCAGGTGCGGGGCCACCACGCTCGCGACGGCGGCGGCCACGGTGGCATGGCCCGACGGGTAGCCGAGGCCCGCCTGCTCACGGCCCAGCACCCGGGCGGCGGCCACCGTGTACGCCGGTCGGCCCCGCCGGACGAACGGCTTGACGGCCTTGGCGCCCACCCAGGCCACCGTGCCCACCGCCGCCGCCCGGTTGCCCAGCTCGGGCCGCCCGGTCAGCCGCAACACCGCCCCGGCGCCCAGCGCCCCGCCCAGGTTCCCGAGTTGCATGAACGCCCAGACCGGCGCGTAGGCGCCGTGGGGCAGCGCGTTGGCCGCCTGGAAGCACCGCAGCTCGAGCGGTGACACCCCGCCACGGCGCGCCGAGCGTGCACCGGCGACGAACACCGCCAGGGCGGCGCGGGCGACGACGCGGTCGCGGGGAGAGGAGAGCACGCGCCAGCGATCGTAGGAGGACCGGCCGCTCATCAGGGGCCGTTGGGCCCGTGACCTTCGGCCCGGTTGGTGGTAGGGCCATATCGGGAACCGTCAGCGACGGGCTACGCCGTGGAGGCGCTCATGGACCGGCAGTGGAAGTGCCTCGACGGCAACGAAGCGGCCGCTCGGGTGGCGTACGCCCTCAGCGAGGTGATCGCGCTCTACCCGATCACGCCGGCGTCGCCCATGGGTGAGCACGCCGACGACTGGGCGGCCGCCGGGCGGGCGAACCTGTGGGGGCCCGTCCCCGAGGTCATCGAGATGCAGTCCGAGGCGGGGGCGGCGGGCGCGCTGCACGGGGCGCTGCAGAAGGGAGCCCTGGCCACGACGTTCACCGCCTCGCAGGGCCTGCTCCTCATGGTGCCCAACATGTTCAAGATCGCCGGCGAGCTGACGCCGGCCGTCATCCACGTCGCGGCCCGCACCGTGGCGACCCACGCCCTGTCGATCTTCGGGGACCACAGCGACGTGATGCACGCCCGCACGACGGGGTGGGCGATGCTGGCGGCGGGGTCGGTGCAGGAGGCGCACGACTTCGCCCTCGTCGCCCACGCCGCCACGCTGCGGTCCCGCGTGCCGTTCCTGCACTTCTTCGACGGGTTCCGCACGTCCCACGAGATCGACAAGGTGTCGCTGCTCGACGACGACGACCTGCGAGCCCTCGTCCGCGAGGGCGATGTCGTCGACTTTCGCGCCCGTGGCATGACCCCCGAGGCCCCCGTCGTGCGGGGCACGGCGCAGAACCCGGACGTGTTCTTCCAGGCGCGGGAGGCCGCCAACCCCTATCACCTCGCCGTGCCGCACGTGGTGAGCGAGGTGTTCGAGGAGCTGGCGACGCGCACAGGACGGCACTACGGGCTGGTCGACTACCGCGGCGCGCCCGACGCCGACCGCGTCGTGGTCCTCATGGGGTCGGCGGCCGGCGCTGTCGAGGAGGTCGTCGACACGCTCGTCGCCGTCGGCGAGCCGGTCGGCATGGTGCGCGTCCGGCTGTTCCAGCCGTTCCCCGCTGCCGCGCTCGTCGCCGCCCTCCCCCCGACCGTCCGGTCGTTGGCCGTGCTCGATCGCACCAAGGAGCCCGGTGCGGTGGGGGAGCCGCTCTACCTGTCGGTCGTCGCCGCCCTCACCGAGGCGATGGACCAGGACGAGCCGCCCTTCGCCCGGATGCCCCGCGTGACCGGCGGCCGCTACGGGCTCTCCTCCAAGGAGGTGACGCCGTCGATGATCAAGCCGATCTTCGACGAGCTGGCGGCCGCCCGCCCCAAGCGGCACTTCACGGTCGGCATCTACGACGACGTCACCCACCTGAGCCTGCCGATCGACGGGGACTTCCGCCCGGCCCGCCCGCAGGGCGAGACCCAGGCGGTGTTCTTCGGGCTGGGTGCCGACGGGACGGTCGGTGCCAACAAGAGCTCGGTGAAGATCATCGGCGAGAACACCGACCTGTTCGCCCAGGGCTACTTCGTCTACGACTCGAAGAAGTCGGGGTCGGTCACCGTGTCGCATCTGCGGTTCGGCGTGCAGCCGATCCGCTCCACCTACCTGGTCGACGGCGCCGACTTCGTGGCGTGTCACCAGTTCGGCCTGCTGGAGCGCCAGAAGGTCCTCGACGCCGCCAAGCCCGGCGCCACGTTCCTGCTCAACAGCCCGTACGGCCCCGGCGAGGTCTGGGGTCACCTGCCCGGCCACGTCCAGCGCCAGCTGATCGACAAGGGCATCGACCTGTGGGTGATCGACGCCCACGCCATCGCCCGGGACATCGGGATGGGCAATCGCATCAACACGGTGATGCAGCCCTGCTTCTTCCAGCTCTCCGGGGTCCTGCCGGCCGACGAGGCGATCGCCAAGATCAAGGAGTCGGTCGAGGCGGCCTACGGCCGGCGCGGGCGGGCGGTCGTGGAGCGCAACTTCGCCGCCATCGACCGTGCCCTGGCCGGCCTGCGGCGCGTCGACGTCCCCGCCGTGGTGACGAGCGACCAGCCCATGGTGAGCACCGTCCCCGACGACGCCCCGGCCTTCCTCACACAGGTGACGGCACGGCTCCTGGCCGGCGAGGGGGACCTGCTCCCGGTCAGCGCGCTGCCCGTCGACGGCACGTTCCCCACGGGCACCGCCGCCTACGAGAAGCGGGCGATCGCCCAGAACATCCCCATCTGGGACCCGGACGTCTGCATCGACTGCGGCAAGTGCGCCATCGTGTGCCCACACGCCACGATCCGCATGAAGGTGTTCCCTCCGGAGGCGGTCGCCGACGCCCCGGCGGAGTTCCTGCAGAAGCCGTTCCGGTCCAAGGACCTGGCCGGCCACCACCTCACCATCCAGGTCGCGCCCGACGACTGCACCGGCTGCGGCGTGTGCGTCGACGTGTGCCCGGCCAAGAGCAAGACCGAGGTCGGCCACAAGGCGATCAACATGGAGCCGGTGCTCGAGCACCGGGACGTCGAGCGCCGCCGCTGGGACCACTTCCTCACCATCCCGCCGCTCGACCGGGACCTGCTGCCCCGTGCGTCGGTGAAGGGGTCGCAGGTGCTGGAGCCGTTGTTCGAGTTCTCGGGCGCCTGCGCGGGCTGCGGCGAAACGCCGTACATCAAGCTCGTCACCCAGCTGTTCGGAGACCGCATGATCGTGGCGAACGCCACGGGATGCTCGTCGATCTACGGCGCCAACCTGCCCACGACCCCCTGGACGACCAATGGCGAGGGCCGGGGCCCGGCCTGGAACAACTCGCTGTTCGAGGACAACGCCGAGTTCGGCCTCGGCATGCGCCTCGGCCTCGAGGCCCAGGAGGCCCAGGCCCGGGCGCTGGTGGCCCGCCTGGCCCCCGAGGTCGGCGAGGACCTCGCCCGGGAGGTCCTCGACAACCCGCAGGCGACCGAAGCCGAGGTCGCCAGGCAGCGACAGCTCGTCGACCGGCTGCGCCGGGCACTCGCCAGGGTCGGGGGCGACGGCGAGCGCGCGGCGGACGCCGGTCACCTCGCTTCGGTGGCCGGCAACCTCGTCCGCCAGGGCGTATGGATCATCGGCGGCGACGGCTGGGCCTACGACATCGGCTTCGGGGGCCTCGACCACGTGCTCTCGACGGGCCGGAACGTCAACATCCTCGTGCTGGACACCGAGGTGTACTCCAACACCGGCGGGCAGGCGTCCAAGGCGACGCCCCGCGGCGCCGTCGCGAAGTTCGCCGCCGGCGGGAAGTCGGTCGGCAAGAAGGACCTCGGCGCCATCGCCCGCGCCTACGGCGACGTCTACGTCGCCCAGGTCTCCATGGGCGCCAACGACCTGCAGGCCACCAAGGCCCTGATCGAGGCCGACGCCTGGCCCGGCCCGTCCCTCGTGATCGCGTACAGCACCTGCATCGCGCACGGCATCGACATGTCGAAGTCGATGACCCACCAAAAGGACGCGGTCCGCAGCGGCTACTGGCCGCTGTACCGGTTCCAGCCCAGCGAGGCCGCCGAGGGCCAGCCGTTCAAGCTCGACTCGCATGCACCGTCGATCCCCGTGCGCGACTTCGCCGCCACCGAGACCCGCTTCGCCATCCTCGCGCGCACCGACCCCGAGGCCGCCAGGCGGCTGGGCGGCCTGCTCCAGGCCGACGCCGACGAGCGGTGGCGCTACTACGAGCAGCTCGCCGCCCTACATCGCCGGGTGCCGACGGTGCCGCCGCCCGAGCCCGACACGCCACCGGAGGTCGAGAGCGACGCCGGGTACCGCTACGACACGGAGGCCGAACGATGATCGACCTGTCGACCCGCTACCTGGGCCTCGACCTCCACTCGCCGATCGTGGCGTCGGCGTCACCGCTCAACGGCGAACCCGAGACGGCACGGCTCGTCGAGGAGTCGGGCGCGGCCGCCCTGGTCCTGCCGTCACTCTTCGAGGAGGAGATCCTCCACGAGGAGGTCCAGCTGAACCGGGCGCTCGACGCTGGGTCCGAGCACTTCGCCGAGGCGCTCGACTACTTCCCGGCGATCGACTCCTTCGCCACGGCCGGCGACCGCTACCTCGCCCGGCTCGACGCGATCAAGGCCCGCTCCGAGGTGCCCGTCGTCGCAAGCCTCAACGCCACCAGCGCCGGTGGCTGGTCGCGCTACGCAGCGCTGATCCAGTCCGCCGGGGCCGACGCGCTGGAGCTGAACCTGTACCACGTGGCGGCCGACCCGCGGTGGTCGGCGGCCGACATGGAGGCGGCCGACCTCGACATCGTGCGATCGGTGCGGGCGTCACTCGGCATCCCGCTGGCGGTCAAGCTCAGCCCCTACTACTCGGCCATGGCCCACTTCGCCGGCGAGGTGGTCGCGGCCGGGGCCGACGGGCTGGTGCTGTTCAACCGCTTCTACCAGCCCGACCTCGACCTCGAGACGTTCGACGTGGTGAACCGCATCGAGCTGAGCCGGCAATGGGAGCTGCGCCTGCCGTTGCGGTGGATCGCCATCCTGCGGCCGCAGCTCGGCGCCGGCGTGGGGCTCGCCGCCACCTCCGGGGTGGAGGACGGCACCGACGTGGTCAAGGCGCTCATGGTCGGCGCGGACGTGGCGATGCTCACCTCCGCCGTGCTCCGCCACGGCCCGGCCCACCTGCGCCGCGTCGAGGAGGGGCTGCGCTCGTGGATGGCCGACCACGACTACGAGTCGGTCGGCCAGCTGCGCGGCAGCGCCTCCCAGGCGACCTCGGGTGACCCGGCCGCGTTCGAGCGCGCCAACTACGTCAAGACGTTGCACTCCTGGGCGGCGCCCCACGGGCTGACCCCCACGTCCCCGTCGTCATGGCCGACCGCCAGGGCCTGAGCTGAGGAGCCGGCGTGCGCAACCGTGAGATCATCCCGCCCCCCGAGCACCTGTTCCCGGCCGACGAGTGGCGGATCGTGGAAACCCGCTGGGCCCCCCGGTTCGCGAGCCGCGCCGAGACGGTGTTCGCCCTGGCCAACGGGTACATGGGCGTCCGGGGCACGCTCGACGAGGCGTACCCCGGATTGGGGTCCGGTACGTTCGTCAGCGGCTTCCACGAGACCTGGCCGATCGTCTACGCCGAGGAGGCCTACGGCCTCGCGAGGCGGGGCCAGTCGCTCGTCAAGGTGCCCGACGCCACCGTGCTCGAGCTGTTCGTCGACGACGAGCCGCTCTACCTTCCGACCGCACGGACGAAGACGTACCGCCGCATCCTCGACATGCGGGCCGGCACGCTGTGCCGCGACCTGACATGGTCCACCCAGTCCGGCAAGCACGTCACCGTCCGCTCGTGCCGGCTCGTGTCGTTCGAGCACCGCCACGTCCTCGCCGTCAGCTACGAGGTATCGGTCGACCGCGCGGCCCCGGTCGCCATCGTGTCGCGGGTCGTGAACCGGATGGACGGTGAACGCCACGAGGACGGCGCAGGCCCGGAGCCGATCGTCGACCCGCGCCTCGGCCGCCGCTTCGACCATCGCGTGCTCGAGGGTCGCCTCGCCACGGACGAGGGCGGCCGGATCGTGCTCGGGTACGAGACGGCCGACAGCCACATGACGCTGGCGGTCGGGGCCCATCACGTCGTCGACACGTCGACCCCTCACCGGTTCGAGACGTCGGTCACCACCGACCGGGGCGAGGCGGTCCTCACCGCGGAGGGGCAACCGGGCGTCCCCATCCACGTCGTCAAGTACGTGACGTACCAGACCTCGCGCCGCGCCAGCCCCTCGGAGCTGGCCGGCCGTTGCCGCCGCACGCTCGACCGCGTGGTCGCCGACGGCTTCGAGGAGCTGCGCGCCGCCCAGCGGCGCAACCTCGACCGCTTCTGGGACCGGGCGGACGTCACGGTGGTGGACCGCCGCAGCCCCGTCCGGATCCAGCAGGCCGTGCGCTGGAACATCTTCCAGCTCGCGCAGGCGTCGTGGCGGACCGAGGGGGCCAGCATCCCCGCCAAGGGGCTGACGAGCGCGGCCTACGACGGCCACTACTTCTGGGACACCGAGCTGTACGTGCTGCCGTTCCTCGCCTACACGCAGCCGCGGATCGCCCGGAACCTGTTGCGCTTCCGCCACAGCATGTTGCCCAAGGCCCGGGAACGGGCGGCGGACCTCGCCCTGCGGGGTGCCCTGTTCCCCTGGCGGACGATCAACGGGGACGAGTCGTCGGCCTACTACCAGGCGGGGACGGCGCAGTTCCACATCAACGCCGGCATCGCCTACGCCGTCCGCCAGTACGTGGACGTGCGCGGCGACTCGGGGTTCCTCGAGGAGGTCGGGGCGGAGATCCTCGTCGAGACGGCCCGTATGTGGGAGGACCTCGGCTTCTTCGGCGACGACGGCCGCTTCCACATCCACGGTGCGACCGGGCCGGACGAGTACACGACCGTCGTCAACGACAACGCGTTCACGAACCTCATGGCCCGCCTCAACCTCAACTATGCGGCCGCCGTCGTCCGGCAACTCGAGGCCGAGCGCCCGGACGCCCATCGCGCCCTGGCGTTCGAGGTCGGCCTCGAGCTGGCCGAGGTGGATGCCTGGGAGCGGGCGGCGGCCGCCATGCACGTCCCCCACGACGACGCTCGCGGCATCACCCCACAGGACGCCTCGTTCCTCGAACGCGAGATGTGGGACCTGGAGAGCACGCCGGCCGACATGTTCCCCCTGCTGCTCCACTTCCACCCGCTGGTGATCTACCGCCACCAGGTCCTCAAGCAGGCCGACGTCGTGATGGCGATGTTCCTGCTCGGCAACGAGTTCACGCCCGAGCAGAAGCGCCGGAACTTCGACTACTACGACCCCCTGACCACGGGCGACTCGTCGCTCTCCGCGAGCATCCAGAGCATCGTCGCCTCCGAGCTCGGCGACGGCCGGCGGGCGGCGCGCTACTTCGACCATGCGCTGCTGATCGACCTCGCCGACCTCACCGGCACGGCGTCCGACGGCGTGCACGTCGCCTCGGCCGCCGGGGCGTGGATGGCGCTGGTGTTCGGCTTCGGCGGTGTGCGCGACTTCGACGCCGACCTCACGATCGACCCCCACCTGCCGCGGCACGTCGAGAGGCTGGCGTTCTCGCTCCGCTTCCACGACCGCCAGCTGCGGGTGACCCTCACGCACGAGAGCGAGCGCTACCTGATCGACGAGGGAAAGCCGCTGGAGGTCGCCATCCGGGGCACCCGCCACACGTTGGCCCCCGGCACCCCGCTGACGGTGAACCGGCCGGCGCCGTCGCCCTGACCTCGTGGCGCTCGACCCGCCGGGGGGAATACTTGCGTGCGCAAGCCGAGCAGGCGCCCGTTGCTATGTAGATCGGTCTAGAGGCTCCGTTAGGGTGTCCCGGTGACCACCGTCCCCGTCTCCTTCGCCACGGACACCGCCGTCGAGCCCGTCGGGGACGGCGTCTGGGGGGCCGACCTGTCGTCCCGCTGGTCGTCCCTCGTGGGGATCCATGGGGGCTACGTGGCCGCGATCGCCGCCCGGGCCATCGGCGAGGCGATCGGGGGCCCGTCCCGGCCACTGCGCACGCTGTCGGCGCAGTTCCTGCGCAGCCCGAAGCCCGGGCCGGTGGAGGTCGAGGTGACGATCGAGCGCCACGGCCACTCCCTCACGTTCGCCTCGGCCCGGGTCACCCAGGCGGGGCGGACGGTGGTGCTCGTGCGCTCGACGAGCGCCCGCGCCGGGGGAGCGGCGGGCGAGGCGCTCGTGTTCGACCACCATCGGGCGCGCCCCCGGCCCGCCGTCCCGCCGGAGGGCTGGCAGCCGTTCGGCACCGGGGGCCTGGTCCGCCACTTCGAGGAGTTCGAGGTCGTCATGGACCCCGACGTGGCGCCGTTCTCGGGTGGCGGGGCGGCCTGGCTGGCGGCGTGGATCCGGCCGCTGCGGGACGAGGCGATCGACGACGCCTGGCTGGTCGCCGTCTGTGACGTGCTGCCGCCGGCCACGTTCTCCCGCACGACCGGCCCGACGCGGGCGGCGACGCTCGACTACACGGTGCACCTGACCGTGGCGGCGCCCGCCGCGCTGGTCCCGCCCGGCGGCTGGGTGTACCTCGACTGCCGGGCGCCGCTGGCGGCCGACGGCATGGCGGTGGAGGACGGCGCGCTGTGGGGCCCCGACGGCACGGTCCTGGCCGTGAGCCGCCAGACCCGCCTCGCCGACGCCAAGGTGCCGTCCGCCTTCGCCGGCGGGACCGGCGGACAGGCGGGGTGATCGCCGGCGACCGGCCGGATCGGGCTCGGGCGAGGCGGACGCGGGCGAGGCGGGCGCTGGGGAGGCCCGCGCTCAGCCGTCCCGGCGGAGGAACGTGACGGCGCCGGCGGCCAAGGCGGCGGCCGCCCAGGCGGCGGCGACGCCCAGGCCGGTCCACGGCGCCACGGGTTGGCGGTCGAGCGCCACGGTCGCCTGCACCGCCAGGCCGGCGGTCATCGGGCCCCAGGCCAGGATGCG
>Ga0126307_10001362_pt1 | contig 16121 bp, 19 predicted proteins | sample Plot28_FD_89955 | JGI IMG/M metagenome (GOLD analysis project Ga0126307, IMG submission 89955) | Serpentine soil microbial communities from UC McLaughlin Reserve, CA, USA - Plot28 | ecosystem: Environmental > Terrestrial > Soil > Grasslands | place: USA: UC McLaughlin Reserve, Lake County... | reverse complement strand
GTCGTCGATCCCCAGGTAGGCGACGTGGACGTGCTCCGGCCCCCATCCGGCCCGGACGAAGCTGTCCTTGACGAACTCGGAGCATACGACGACCGCATCGGAGCGATCGAGATCCTCGAGCGCGGCCCTGGAGATCCCGTCGGCGGGAGGAGGGAGGGGGGCGTCGGGGTCCGGCATCCGGCCTCGGCCGTCGATCAGGGTGCCGAAAAGCCGAGGGTGTACGGACGCCTGGTCGCAGAGCGTCAGCATGCCGAGCTCCCGGGCCCTGTCGATGGAGCTCCCGCCGAAGCCCGCGCGGAAGTGGTAGATCCGCGCCCCTTGCGCGCGGGCGAGCGCGCGAGCCGCCATTCGCCCATAGAGGCGGAAGGTCGCGACGGCGAGCTTCTCGGAAAGTCGGCCGAGGAGAGGGACACGGGTGAGCGTCCGCGCAAGCCGCTCGATGAGCTCGGGCAGAAAGAGGACCCGCAGGCGCTCAAGCGGAATGCCCTCGTCCCTTTGTTCGATGCGACCAAAGCGTCCAGATCCCAGCCGAAGCATGCGCAGCAGGCGGCGGAAGATCGGCGTCGGATACGCGCCCGTCAGGGCCAATTTGAGAAGGCCGCGGTCGCGCGCCGCGCTGGCGGCGGTCGTCAAGTGCATCCTGTGGAAGCCGTTGGAGATGACGACGCTTTCCCGCCGAGGGCTGCCCTCTGACGCAGCGGCTACGCGCGCAATTGGATCTGGGGGCTGAGCTCGCATCGTGATCGGAGGATTTGTATACCGCCACGCCGTGCCGCACCGCCTGGTGATCGGGAGGGGACTCCTCGAGTGGCTGAGGCGGTGGGTGCTCGCGACCACGGCGTCGCAGGATGATTAGAGCTCGTGACGGGCCATGTCCTCGTCGAGGCGAGCTTGGTCACCCGCGGGGATGTCGTCGGCTGCGGCGGAATTACTGGTGCGTTCCCGGCCGATTCTCCAAGCGGCGACCAACAGCGCTGCGGCTGCCAGCGCGATGCCCACGACCGGGAAGAGCCACGCCAGTAGGTCGAATCCGTGCCCGCTTGGGGTCGCCAGGACCCTGGGGCCGTACTCGGCGACAAGCGCGTCCTTGATCTGGTCCTTGTCCTTGCCGTCGGCGATCAGGTTGCGGATCAGGGCGCGCTCGCGGTCCGCCTGAGGCGATTGGGACTCCTCCAGCAGCGTCCCGCAGATCGTGCACATCACCTCGTCCTCGATGTCGGGAAGCGAGGCGCGCGGCTCCTGGGCGGCCGCTGGGCTGGCGGCGCCTGCCGCCAGCAGGACGATCGCGGCGGCGATCGCGAAGGGCCTGATCATGTCGGGGAGCCGATCACCGGCAGGATGTTCTGCTGCAGGTAGCGCTCATCGACCGGGCCGCGCCTGATCAGCGCGATGTGACCCTGCGGGTCGATCAGGAAGGACTCAGGGAAGCCGGTCATCCCATAGGCGTCGCGGCGGTCGGCGCCGTCGCCCTCACGGAGCTGCGGGTAGGTGAGGCCGTACTGCTTGACGAAGTCGAGCGCGTCGCCGGTCGTGTCGTCGAGGTTGATGCCGAGCACGGTGAAGCCGCGAGGGGCGTTGGCCTTCTGGAAGCTCTCGAGCGCCGGGGCCTCGGTCTTGCAGGGCGCGCACCACGAGGCCCAGAAGTTGACCAGCACCCACTTGCCGCGGTAGTCGGCAATCTGGCCGACGCCCGGCGCCCCCAGCCGTGAGAGCTCCTTGTCCGGCGCGCGCTCTCCGATCGAGAGCGAGGCCTCACCCTTGCTCAGCAGGCCGAATCCAAGGAGGCCGATGACGGCCAGCACGGCGATCACGACGGCGAATGACTTCGAGCTCACGACTGCGAAGGCTAGAGACCTAAAATGAGCCGCTCTGCGGCGGTAGCTCAGTAGGTAGAGCGCGAGCTTCCCAAGCTCGAGGTCGCGGGTTCGAAACCCGTCCGCCGCTTCGACCTCAGGAGTGAGCTGGGCTGGGGCGGGTAAAGCCATCGAGCATGGGACTGATCGGTGCAGCCGGACGACGCTTTGCGCGTCGCAGCCGCTGGCTCGCCGAGCGCCTCTGGGTTATTGCCGCCATCGAGTTGGGCTGGGTCGCGAACCGGCATTGGCGCCGCTTGGACAAGAACGAGCGACGCAGGGCCCGTGAGCTCTTGGTGAAGTCGAGAGGCATGCCCTCCAGATTGAGCCCGCGCGAGCGTCACGAGGCCGAGCGCATCCTCGAGAAGATCGACTACCCTGGCTTCGGGGGCAGGGCGGCGGGGATCCTGCTGCCGTTCCGGCCCGCCGGACGCGCCGTCGAGTTCGCGCTCAACCGGATTGGGCCATCGAGCGGACGGGCCTCACGTGCGGATGAGCGGCGTACCACTCGAGCGTCCGGCTGATCCCCTCCCGCAGATCAATCGTCGGCTCCCACCCGATCCGTTCTCGGATCTTGGTCGAGTCGAGGTACTGGCGGTCGATCTCGGCGTACGGTTTGCCGGCGCCCCGAAAGTCCGGCTCGACGTCGTTCGGTCCCAGTTCGCAGATCAGGTCGACCACGTCGCGTACCGGGTGGGGCCGGCCCCACCCGGCGTTGAAGGCCTCGCCCGGAATCCCTTCATTCTCGAGAGCCGAGGCGAGCGCCAGATAGACGTGTGCGGCGTCTTCGACGTAGAGGAAGTCGCGCTCGGGTGAGCCGTCCGAACGGATCACCGGGCGGCGGCCATCGAGCACCGCGGTGACCGTTTCCGGGATTAGCCGAGAGAAGTTCCGGTCGCCGCCGCCGTAGAGGTTGGCGAAGCGCGTCACTGCGACGGGGAGGCCGTAGGTGTGCCAGTAGCTGCGGGCGATCAGGTCGCTGGCCGCCTTCGAGACGTCGTAGGGGAAGATCGGCTGCAGCGCCGAGTCCTCGGTGTATGGGAGCCGATCGTGCGGTCCGTAGGCCTTGTCCGAGGAGGCGACCACGATGCGTTCGACACCCGCCTCGCGGCAGGCCTCGAGCACGACCCAGGTGCCCTCGATGTTGGTCTCGAAGGTGGGGATGGGGCAAGCGTTGGCATCCCCGACGATCGTCTGCGCGGCGAGGTGGAAGACGGCATCGATGCGATTTGCCCGGAGCAGGTCGAGCACGGCGTCGTGGTCGCGCAGGTCCGCGACGACGTCGTTCACCTGCCCGTCGATTTCGTGCAGCTCGAGCCCGGTCGGGGACGAGCCCTCGCGATCGATCGAGCTCACCTCGGCGCCTTCCACCAGGAGCGCCTTGGCGAGCCAGGAGGCCGCGAACCCGCGGGCGCCCGTGACGAGCGCTCTCACAGAGCGGGCTCCTCGGCCCAGACCCGCCAGGGAGGCTCACCCGCCTCCCAGAGGTCGTTGAGCAGCACCGCGTCCTTGTAGGTGTCCATGCAGTCCCAGAAGCCTCCGTGGCGATAGGCCGAGAGCTCGCCGTCGTCGGCCAGCCGCTCGAGTGGCTCACGCTCGAGGACGCTGTCCTCGCTCAGGTAGTCGAGGACGCCGGCCTCGAAGCAGAAGAAGCCTCCGTTGATCCAGCTGTCGACCTGGGGCTTCTCGTGGAAGGCGCGAACGCGATCCTCGTCGTCTACCTCCGCCACCCCGAATTGGAGGCGGGGGCGGACGACCGTCATGGTCGCCAACGCCTCGCTCTCGCCGTGGAACCGGGCAAGGGCGGCGAGATCGATGTCGGCCACGCCGTCGGCGTAGGTCGCAGAGAACGGGCCGCGGAGCTTCTCCTCGGCGAGCTTGAGCCGGCCGCCGGTGGGGGTCTCGAGCCCGGTGTCCAGGCACTCGACCTGGACCCCGTCGGGCCAGGCTGACTGGCAAGTCCAGTCGGCGATCAGATCGCCCCTGTAGCCGGTCAGCAGCAGGAAGCGGGAGAACCCCTGGGAGCTGTAGATCGAGATCACATGCCACAGGATCGGCCGGCCGCCGATCTCGACCAGCGCCTTCGGGATCGATTCCGTGCGCTCCCGAAGCCGGGTTCCCCGGCCACCGCACAGGATTACGACTGGCTCGAGGGTCGCCACAGCGGGACGGACCCTAGCGACGATCCACCAGCGCTTAATGCGACGTTGCGATAATCCAAGCGGCAGTGGATCCATCGCGGAAACGAAAGATTCGGCTGGTCATAGCGCTGTCCGCCGCGGTCCTCCTGGCGGCGGGACTCGTCTATACGTCGTTCAGTGCCTCGACCGAGGCCAAGGAGCCCTCGCAGTTGCTCCACTCCGACCCCGGCGCGACCTATGAGCTGACGGGCAAGGTCGTTCCGGGATCGATCCAGCACGCGGGCGACGAGCTCGACTTCACGATCTCCGATCGGGACGGCTCGGATCCGATCCCGGTCAGCTACTCGGGCACCGTGCCGGATCCGTTCCGCGACGGGCGCGAGGTGATCGTCACCGGTAAGCTCGAGAACGGGACTTTTATGGGCGAGCGGGACAGCCTGGTCACCAAGTGCCCCTCGAAGTTCACGACCACGACTCCGGGACAGTCCAGCTGACCATCCTCGGTTCCGCACTGCTGGCCGCCGCGCTGCTCTGCGCTCTCTTCGGCGCCGCCGCCGCCGTCTACGGTGGGCGGACCGGCGACCGTCGCTGGGTCGAGTCATCGCGGCGCGCCGTCTACGCGATGGCGGCCCTGCTCACGACCGCGGTCGTGATCATCGAGATCGCTTTCCTGCGCGACGACTTCGGCTTCGCCCTGGTCGCCGACCACTCCTCGACCACCACGCCCACCTTCTACAAGCTGACCGCGATGTGGTCGAGCCAGGAGGGCTCGCTGCTGCTCTGGGCCTGGGTGCTCTCGCTCGCCTCGAGCGGCGTCCTCTTCATCACCCGCAACCGCCACCGCGAGATCGTTCCCTGGGCGACCGCGGTGCTGGCCGGCATCGGCTCGTTCTTCGTGGGGCTGATGATCTTCAAGGCGCAGCCCTTCTCGCACCTCGACCCGGCGCCGGCGGAGGGCGCCGGCCTCACCCCGCTGCTCCGCAACCCCTACATGGCGGTCCACCCGCCGATGCTCTACTCGGGCTACGTCTTCTGGTCGATCCCCTTCGCCTTCTGCGTCGGCGCGCTGATCGCGCGGCGCCTCGACGCGAGCTGGATCCGCACCACCCGCAACTTCGCCCTGCTCGCCTGGACCTTCCTCGGAATCGGGCTTCTGCTCGGTTCGCGCTGGTCGTACGAGGAGCTCGGCTGGGGCGGCTACTGGGGCTGGGACCCGGTGGAGAACGCCGCGCTCATGCCCTGGCTCGTCGGCACCGGCTTCCTGCACTCGGTGATGGTGCAGGAGAAGCGGGGGATGCTGAAGGTCTGGAACGTCAGCCTGATCTGCGGCACGTTCTCGCTCTGCCTGGTCGGCACCTTCCTGGTTCGCTCCGGCGTGCTGCAGTCGATCCATGCCTTCGGGGCCTCGACCGTCGGCGGGCCGCTGCTCGGGCTGATCGCCGTGGTCGCGGTCGGCTCGACGTTGCTGATCGTCTCGAGGCTCGCCGACCTCGGGCCCGAGCGGCGAATCGAGTCGCTGCTTTCGCGGGAGTCGATCTTCGTCGTCAACAACCTGCTGCTGGTCGGGCTCGCGGCGGTGATCTTCTGGGGGACCTTCTTCCCGCTGATCTCGGAGTTCTTCACCGGCGAGAAGCACTCGCTGGCGGCGCCGTGGTTCGACCGCTACGTGACGCCGCTCGGCGTCCTGCTCGTGCTCTTCACCGGGATCGGGCCGCTGTTCGCCTGGGGCAGGCTGAGCGCGAGCGGCGCCCGCAGGCTGCTGCTATGGCCCGCAGTGGCGGCGGGCGTGACGGTCGCGGTTCTGCTGGCGGTTAGCGATGCCGGCGGCCATCCCTGGGCGCTCTTCGTCTTCGGGTTCGCGGCCTTCACCCTTGTTGCGCTCGCGGGTGAGTTCTGGCGCGCCGGCTCGACGCGGCGGGCGCTCACTGGCGAGTCGATTCCACGGGCGCTCGCCGAGGCCTTGGGTCGGAACCGCCGCCGCTACGGCGGCTACATCGTGCACGCCGGGATCGCGCTCACCCTGGTAGGCATCGCGGCCTCGTCGAGTTTCCAGACCAACCGCGACCTGCACCTGCAGGTCGGGCAGTCGGCGAACGTCGGGGACTACACGATCCACTACGACAAGCTCAGCTCCGACCCGAACCCGGAGCGCCTGTCCTTCGTCTCGCACCTGTCGGTCAGCCGCGACGGCAAGCAGGTCTCGACGCTCGCCCCGGCGCGGAACTACTACCCGACCGACGATCCCAGCGCCGGCCCGATCGGCCGCTACTTCATGGGCGAGTCGACCAGCGAGGTTGGGCTGCGGGCGCGGGCCGGGGGAGACCTCTGGACCGCCTTCCAGCCGGACCTCTCGGTCCTCAACCCCGATATCAAGCGGGGGAACAGGCAGCTGACGGGCCTGCCTCCCGCCGCGCAGGAGTTCGCGATCCTCGCGCTCGTCCAGCACTACGTCGAGAACCCGCCGTCCGCCAACTTCCGCGTGATCGTCAACCCGCTGGTCGGCTGGATCTGGATCGGCGCGCTGATCGCGCTCGCCGGAGCGGTGATGGCGGGCTGGCCGGCGCTCGAGTCTCGCCGGCGCCTGGAGGCTGCGTACCGAGCCCGTCTCGGCCGCGAGCTTGGGACTGCCACCGAGCCGAGCTAGGCGCCCGCCGCGCACAGCCCGCGCGTCCCTAGCCTGCGCGCATGGAGTTCTTCCTCGCCCTGATCATCGTCGTGCTGGTCGCATGGTTCGTGACGGCGCCGCTGCGGAAGCGCGACGCGGTGGAGAGCGAGGACCCCGCGGTCGCCGAGCTCGCCGACCTGGAGGCCCGTAAGCAGGCGAAGTACCGCCAGATCCGCGACGCCGAGGCCGACAGGACGGCCGGCAAGCTCACCGAGGAGGACTACCGGCGGCTCGACCGGGAGCTGCGCGCCGAGGCGATCGACATCCTGAAGCGGATCGATCGCGTCCACCAGCGACACGACGGCTGATCTCTACACTGCCGCGAATGGCAACCGTCCTCAGCGTGATCGAGGTCATCATCTCGGTGGTCCTGGTCTTCCTCGTGCTCCTGCACTCCGGCAAGGATTCCGGGCTCTCCGGTGCGTTCGGCATCGGGGGCGGCGGCAGCTCCTTCGGGGGCGGATCGCTGGTCGAGCGGAACCTGACCCGGTGGACCATCTTCTTCGGCGTCCTCTGGGCGCTCAACGCCCTCATCATCCTCAACCTCTAGGCGCTTGATGCGGCTGCGCGCCGCCACGCTCGCGGTTCTCCTCCTCGTCGCTCTCTCCGGCTGCGGCGGTGGCGACGACGAGGGAACGCAGGGCCGCTCACAGCTTCCTCCGGCCGGGGGAAACGGGACGCTCGTCTACGCGCTGCCGGGCCTGCCCAAGACTCTCGACCCACTGGCCGCCCGGGGGCGCCTCGAGCAGACGGTGACGCGCCAGATCTACGAGCCGCTGATCGCGCGGCTCACCGGGCCTTACGGGCAGACCGCGGCGCAGTCCGGCCTTGCGCTCGCCGCTCACCCGTCCCCCAACCGGACGATTTGGACGTTCAACCTGCGCCTCGGGGTGCGCTTCCAGGACGGGACGCCCTTCAACGCGGCGGCGGTGCTCGCGAACTCCAAGCGCTGGCAGAGCGACCCCCGGGGGCGGGAGCTGCTGCCGCACCTGTTCGCGGTCGATGCGCCGCGACCGGACGAGGTCCGCTTCCTGCTCGACCAGCCGGTCCGCGATCTGCCCGGCCGGCTCGCCTCGCCAAGGCTCGGGATCGTCTCGCCGCGCGCGCTGGAGCCGCAGAGCGGGCAGCGCGCCCGCTTCCTGTCGGACGTCCGCGAATCGGGCACCGGCGCGTTCGAACACGGGGCGTCCGGCGCGGCGCGGGTCGAGCTGTCCCGCTTCGCCGGCTGGTGGGGAAGCCCGCTCGGGCTTGGGCCGGCCATCGACGGGGTCACGTTCGTCCTCGCGCCGCTGCCCGATCAGCGCTACCGCATGCTGGCCGAGGGAGTCGCGCAGGTGGCCGACTCGCTCGACGCAGCCGGCCTGCGGGCCGCCGAGGCCGACCCGCTGCTCGGCACCGTCGGCGGGCCGCAGAGCGGCATCGGGATGGAGGGGTCGGTGCGCGGTATCCCCTCAGCCCGAGGCGTTCCGCTCCTCTCGGGCGTCTGGCTCACCCGTCTCACCGGCTGACTCCTCCGGAGACGTGAGGCAGAGCTCGCAGAAGTCCCGCCCGAACGGGGTGAGGTTGATGCTCCGGCGCACGGTGCGTGTGTGGCGCGCGGATGCCAGCGCCTCGGCCACCTCGGGCTGGGCCTCGAGGACCTGGTAGCCCTTCGGATCGGGAACGCGCTCTCGGGAGAACCAGATCAGGCCCAGCCGGAAGAGGTTGTTGAGGTAGGCGGGGACGTCGTCCAGGTGGCGGCAGCCGGCCTCCGGGCCGATCATGTTGAGGCCGCCGGCAACCAGCTCCGAAAACGACTGCAGGAGAATGACGCCCGAGCGGATGTCGACCGAGGGCTGCGGGCCCTCCTGGTAGAGGAGGCGGAGGATCCGCGCCTCGTCGGGCGCCAGGTCATCGAGGATCCGCGTGTAGGCCGGGTGGGAGTCCTCGTCGAGGTTGACGTCTGCCGAGCGCCGCAGCAGCTCCGCGCCGCGCTCGCGCAGCGACTTCCGCGCCTCCTCGCGCTCGGCCTCCGCGGCGTTGGGATCCATCGTCACCCGCTCCTCGGGGCGCTCCGGGATGCCGAGGACCCGGCGGGTGCGCTCGCGGATCTCGGCCCCGGTCGAGCGGAAGAGCTCCCCCGGCTCCTGCCCGCTGGTCGCAGCCCTGATCACGCGCTCGGACGCATCCTTCGATGCCTTCGCGGTCCAGCGGGCGCTCCGCCAGTAGGCGGCGGCCGCGATCCGGGCCAGGCCCGGGACCGCGCGGATCAGGCTTCCATCCTCCTCGGGCTGGAGGCGGGTCCCGCGCTCGTCTCGTTCGCGTTCCTCCGCCATCAGACCCCGAAGATCGCGAGGTGGATGCAGCCGGCGACGAAGCCGAGGACCGCCCCGTGCAGGAGCAGAAGCCACTCGTCCTCGCGCATCGCCGAGCGGAGCAGCTCGGAGAAGTCGGGGTGCGGGAGCTCGCGCATCCGGTCGCTGATCAGGCTGCGGACCGCGGCGCTCTGGCGGCGGTTGAACTCGGGGTCGGTGAGCGGGGTCATCGTGTAGTCGACGGCCTCGGAGGCGAGCGACTCCCGGATGGTCTCGTACTGGCTCGTCCCCATGGCGACCTGCAGGGCGAGACGGGTCGGGCCCGCAGCGCGGTCGACGGCCGGTCGCATCGCGTCCTCGATCATCTGCCGGGTCCGGTCCGAGCTCGGCCCGTGCAGGAGCTCATCGCCGATGTTCCGGAGCGTGACGATGTCCTCAGCGATGATCTCGCCATAGACATCGGATACCTCGGGTTGGCGCCGGATGAACAGGCCGTGCAGCTTGAGTGGGCCGATCTTGTGCGGCTCGACCGGCTCGAAGATCATCCAGAGCGCCACCCAGTTGGTGACCCAGCCGATGATCACGCCGCCGATCGGCAGGACCCACCAGTGCGGGAACGCGTTGGTCAGGAAGACGAGCGGCACGCCGAGCAGCGCGCCGAAGAAGAAGCCGAAGTTGATGATGAAGCGAAGCTCCTTGCGCCCGACCTCGAGGTAGATCCGGTTCGCCATCTCGGGGTTCTCCTCGATCCGGCGGATCACCATCAGCTTGATGTCGAGCAGCTGGTCGATGTGCGCGCCGATCTCGCGGGTGACGGTGCGGACGATGTCCGGGAGCTGCTGCTGAACGCGCGCGTGGACCGCGTCCCGGATCCGCTTCGGCGTGTTCGGCCAGGTGTCGGGGTACTCCCGCTCCATGATCCGGTCGACGACCTCGCGGGTGTCGTCGCTGGCCGTCTCGCAGATGTGCTGGGCGATCGCCTCGGGCTCGAGCTGATTGTAGAAGTCGGCCGGGCTGCCGAGCTTGGCGATCCCCTTGTCGACGGCGATCGAGCCCATCTTCGCGGCGCGCGAGGGGATGATCCCCTGCCAGCCGACCCCGCCCTGCATCACGCCGGGGATCTGCTGGATCCGCCTCGGGAGAAGCGGCGCCAGCCGGGCCAGGCCCGGGATCCGCCAGCCGGCGAACTTGACCGGGTAAAAGAGCATCCAGACCCCACTCCAGTTGGTCAGGTAGCCGATCGCGCCAGTGAACAGGGGGATCGTCAGATCATTGAGCAGCTCTCCGTCCATACCCCGTGAGGACGCTAGCTGAGGCCGCCCGAGCGCGAGTAGGCTCGGCGGCGTGAAGCTCGGGATCCACCTTCCGCTGATGGAGTTCCGCGATGAGGGACAGTCAGTCGAGCGGGTCATGGAGGCGGTCGATGCCGCGCGCAGGTCCGGCCTGGACGCGATCTCGGCCAACGATCACTTGGTTTTCTCGACACCCTGGCTCGACGGACTGACCGCACTGGCCGCGGCGCTCGGGCGCTCGGGCGAGATGACCCTCGCGACGACCGTCTCGCTGCCCGCCGTCCGTGGCCCGGTTCCCCTGGCGAAGGCCCTCACGGCGCTGGACATCCTGAGCGGGGGCCGCTTGATCGCGGGGGTGGGGCCGGGGTCGTCGAGTCGCGACTACGACGCCGTCGGCCTCTCGTTCGACGAGCGCTGGAGTCGTTTCGACGAGTCGGTGGCGATCCTGCGGAGCCTGTTGCGCGGCGAGGAGGCTCCGGTGACCCGGTTCTACGCGCTTCCCGACTCCGAGCTCGCCCCCCGACCCCACCGTGAGGATGGGATCCCGATCTGGATCGGAAGCTGGGGATCGGACGCTGGCCTGCGCCGCGTGGCTCGGCTCGCCGACGGTTGGCTCGCTTCCGCCTACAACACCAGCCCGGAGCGTTTCGCGGTTGCCAAGTCCTCGCTGGTCAAGAAGCTCGCCGAGCTCGGCCGCAACCATGACGGCTTCCCCAACGCTCTCGTCACGATGTGGACCTGGGTGAGCGAGGACGATGCTGAGACGAATCGAGTGCTCGACGAGGACCTAGCCCCGCTGCTGCGGCGCGACCCCTCCGAGCTCCGCGACCGGCTCTGCATCGGATCGGCCGAGCATTGTGCGCGGGTCCTCTCCGACTACGCGGAGGCGGGCTGCGAGTGGGTCCAGCTTTGGCCGCTCGGTGAGGAGCGGCGGCAGATTGAGCTGCTCGCGGAACGCGTGATCCCGGAGATCGCAGCGTGAACCTGTGGCTGATGGTTCTGATCGTGGTGGCCGCCGCCGGCGCCGCGGTCGGGCTCATGTACACGGTCAGGCGCCGGTCGAGGCTCGACCACTTCTTCGTCGAGATCGAGCGCGGAGCCGGGATCTTCGCGTTCCTCGGCACGGCGTTCGCGGTCCTGCTCGCATTCGTCGTTCTCGAGGCCTTCCAGAGCTTCAACGACGCGAAGACCGGCGCCGAGGAGGAGGCGATCGCCATGGTCCAGTTGTCGCGGACGGCCGGGTTCTTCCCGACGGCGCAACGAGATCCCCTCGAGGGTGCGGTGATCTGTTACGGCCGCGCCGTCATCCGCCACGAGTGGCCCGCGATGAAGGAGGGGGACCGGAGCCCGGTCGTGCAGGCCTGGGTGAACCGCTTGGAGGAGGGCCTGCACCACCTGCACCCGGAGTCGCCCGCTCAGGAGGCCGCGTTCCTTCAGGTGCTCAATCAGCAGGACAAGCGGACCGATGCCCGCCGCGCGCGCCTCAGCGAGGCTGATCGCGCCCTGCCGGCGCCCGCCTGGTTCGTCCTCGGCCTCGGGGCGATCGTGACGGTCGGGTTCGCCTTGTTCTTCGCCGACCGGCGCGAAGGCTTCATCGTCCAGGGCAGCCTGATCGCGGCGATTGCGGCACTCGTCGTATCAGGCCTGCTCCTGGTCTGGTTCCTCGACCACCCGTACGAGAATCGCTCCGGGAGCATCAAGCCGGACGAGATGGAGCGCCAGCTCGTGATCATCGAGGGCGAGCAGAGACACGTGGCGGTGCCCTGCGATGAACGGGGCCAGCCGAGCACCGTGCCCGCCTAGTCGCTAGATCCGGCAGTCGCCCGTCGCCAGGCCGGCCGCCCAGAGGATGCCGCCGAGCAGTTGCCAACGGAAATCCGGCTCCGCGTAGGACTCGATCGTGTGGCCGCCCGCCGTGTACCAGGCACGGCCGCCCTTGAAGGGGTGGCACCAGACAATCGGATGGTCGGCACCCACCGTGCCGCCGGAGTAGGTGGACTCGTCGAGCGTCGCCAGGACGTGGACCGAGCCTCGCGGATTGCGGGCGAAGCTGTACCACTCGTCGGTCCGCGTCCAGCGGGCAGGAAGCGCCTTGGTGGAGGGGTGCGAGCGGTCGGTGACGCCGATGGACGCCGGCTGAACCGCCGGGTGCGATTGGAAGTAGGCGCCGAGCAGGCGGCCGTAGAACGGCCACTCGTACTCGGTGTCGGCTGCGGAATGGATCCCGGCCCAGCCACCTCCGCGGCGGATATAGCTCTTGAACGCCTTCTGCTGCCGGGTCCCAGCACGTCCCCGGTGGTGTTGAGGAAGACGACGGCGTCGAAGCGGCGCAGGCTCCTGGGGGCGAAGGCCGTGGCTTTCTCGGTTGCGGTGACCGAGAAGCCGTTGGACCGACCGAGGCTCCTGATTCGCAGCGGTTCCGGCGGGGATCGAGTCGTGGCGGAATCCCGCAGTCTTGGAGAAGACGAGCACCCGGGCGCGCGGCTTAGGCTTCGCCTCCGGATCGCTCGAGCAGGCGATCAGCCCGGCCGCCGCGACGAGAGCGGTTGCGGAGAGCAGGGTCACGGCAGGGATTTAGGGGAAGACATGATGCGCACGTCGCGAAGTGACCGTCCTGGTTTCGGCCGGAGGACATGGCCCCTGGGCCTGTCTGTCGTTGCCGTGCTCTGCTCGCTGGTGCTCGTGGCACCGGCGACCTCCGCCGCAAAGAACCCCGTCTCCGCCTCGGTCACCGTTGACCCGGGCTGCGGCTTCATGGCGGCATCAGATACATGGACACCGGTCCCGGGTCAGTCCTTCGTCGGCCTCGAGCTGACCGACAACAAGACGCTGGCGCAAGGAAGGCATGCCCTGAAGGCCACGTTCACCCTCTACGACGCCGGCCTCAACCCAATCGTCAGCGACAAGGCGAACGACGGCTCGCCCTGCGATCTGATCACCAGTCTTCCGACTTAAGGCGGCCGAGCGATACTCGTCCAACCCGTCCCGGATCGACTGGTCGGCTGGGTACTCAGAGTCCGGGCGGGCGGTAGCTGACCGCGCGGTTCGCTGCCTCGTCTATCTGCTCGGGTGTGAGCAGGACGGTCGTCTTGACCGTCGCTGTTCCCGCGGCGTTTTCGATCAGGTTGACGGCTGCGGCAGCCTCGTCGTCGGGAAGGTCGACGATCGCAAAGGCGTCGCGATCGCCGAACTCGAAGTAAAGGCACTCGAGCTTGCCTCCCACGCTGCGCATCGTGTCTGCCACCGCGTCCCGCCGATCACTGCCGCCTTTGCTCCGCACACCCTCCTCGCCTTGAACCGTGTATGAGGCCTGGAACAGGTACTTGGGCATCTCCTCCTCCTCGCGATCGCGGATCGAGCCCAGGCTCCCACGCTGTCGGTATCGATGCAAGGCACGCAACCGCAACCCTGCGCCCCGATGGCTCACCGGGTGCGGTGATCGTATGGCGCTGGACCGCTCCCGCGTCAAGCCTCGAGAAACTCCCGCAGGGAGGCGAGCAGCTCATCGGGCGCCTCCTCCGGGATGAAGTGGCCGGAGGGCAGCGGTCCTCCCTCCACCGCGTCGGCCCAACGGCTCCACACCTCGAGGAAGTCGCACCTCGCCCCCTCCTCCGAGCCCCAGTGGACGAGCACCGGGCAGCCGATCCTCTGTCCCGCCTCACGGTCCTCCGCGTCCAGCCGCCGGTCGATGTGGAAGGAAGCGCGGTACTCGGCGCAGATCCCCGGGATCGTCTCCGGGTTGAAGGCGCGCAGGTAGTGCGCGGTCGCCTCGTTTGAGATCGCCTCCGGCGAGGCGGGCCATGACTCCAGGATGCTCCTCAGCACGTAATCCGCGCTCGCGGCGATCACTCGCTCGGCGAAGGGCGGCGGCTGGGCGAGGAAGACGAACGGCCAGTACTCGAGGGCGACGCCCTCCGCCATGCGCTCGAACTGATCGACGGTCGGGATGACGTTCAGCACCCCGAGGCACTCCACCACGTCGGGATGGTCGAGCGCCATCCGGTAGGCGACCCGGCCGCCGCGGTCATGCCCGACGACCGAGAAGCGCTCGAAGCCGAGCTGAGCCATCAGCTCGACCAGCTCGACCGCCCGCTCGCGGTTCGAGTAGCCCTCGCCGAGCTCACCGCCGGGCTCGGAACGGCTCTCGCCGTAGCCCTTCAGGTCGCAGACGACCACCGTGTGCTGATCGGCGAGGCCCGGCGCGACTCGGTGCCAGCAGTAGTGCGTCTCCGGGAAGCCCTGGAGGAGCAGCACGGGCGTCCCATCGCCGGCCACCCCCGGCCGGTAGCTCGTCGGCCCGACCTCGACGTCCCTGTACTCGAATCCCTCGATCATCGTTCGGTCTCGGCTCCTGCCGCGCGGTTACGCCCGCCACAATCCGGTCATGCGGATCTCTGCGAGAGGCGTACTGGTCGCTTCCCGACACCCCATGGCCGCTGTTTGGTTGCCGAGTTGGTCGCCCGCCGAAACTCGACGGATATTCGGCTGCGCGAAACCCCTGCATTGGCAGGGGCTTCGTTCATGCGGCTGGCTCGGGCGGCCGAGCCGCGCGCTGGTCGACTACGTCGCCTGAGCGCGTGGAATCAACCATCTAGCGCTGGATGACGCCGAGCTTTGTGTGGCGGATGTCTTTCGGCAGGCCCTTGTCGGTGAGGAACTCGGCATACGCCTCGTAGCTGCCACGCCACCGCGGATCGACCGCATCGCAGTCGTCGACCACGATCTCCCCGCCCGGCGTCATCAGGTCCCAGACGGCGTTCAGGGTGGCGAGCACTGGCTGGTACAGGTCCACGTCGATGAGACAGAACGAGAACGGGCCGATGGTCGTGAAGTCGAACCTCTTGACGTCTGTCTCTATAGCCGTTACGCGGCGCACCCCGTTGGACTCCATTGTCCGCTCGAAGGACCGCTTGCTGTTGCGGCGGAAATATGGGAAGTAGTCGGTGCCGCGGCCACTATCCCGCTCGACCGCGACATCCTCGGGGGTGAAGCCGCTGAACGTATCGATCGCGTAGTAGCGCTTGTCGCTGCCGATATCGCTCAGGTGGCGGTCGAGGAGCACGGTCGTCGCCCCGAACGCGCACCCAACCTCAACGATCGAGCCTGCCAGCGGGTCGGTGCGCTCAGCCTCCCCCGCCAGGAAACACAGCTGGGCGGGCCTATACATGTAGGGATAGGTGTGCCTGCGTCCCAATCGGAACTCTCGGCGGGCGCCAAGTGACAGCCGCGCGAGCAATCGGTTGAGCATCGGCTCACCGTACCCAAAACGAGGTTCACGACGGCCAAGCTCGATCCGTCCGAATCCTTGTGAGCGCTCACGAGGGTCTCGGCCGGCGAGTCGTCGCGAACGCATACAGCTCAGCCAACTCGGGGTCCTCATCGTTTTCTTCGCCCGGATCCAGGCGCAGCGCTCGCTCGAGCGCAATCGCCGCGGTGACGCTGCCGGCCCGCGCAATTTCGGAGAGGATCTGCAGGGTCTGCTCGCGGCTGAGGATCTCGCCGCCGCCCTCGATCTTGCCGTTTAGCTGGTTGCCTCGGCCCAATAGAACCCTCAGTTCTTTCCCGAGGGAGCCACCCGGCGGTCTTTGCGCGTGCGCCTTATCACTGCCGTCCCTCCCCCCACGGCATAGCCTTCAGCTTCGCCTCGGCTGGACGTTCTTGGATTTCCCACCAACTCCGGCGTCGGGCCGGGGCTTCCTGTGCGTCACCCGACGTCGCGAGATACTGCGTGGGCGATGTCGGAGGAGGGCATGGAACGGATCCGCCTCGCCATCGAAGCCTTCAACAGGCGAGACGTCGACGCCATGCTGAGATGGAACGACCCCGATGTCGTCTACCAGACCGCGATCGCATCCATGGAGGGCGAGGCAGGCCTT
>Ga0126307_10001361_pt1 | contig 16128 bp, 13 predicted proteins | sample Plot28_FD_89955 | JGI IMG/M metagenome (GOLD analysis project Ga0126307, IMG submission 89955) | Serpentine soil microbial communities from UC McLaughlin Reserve, CA, USA - Plot28 | ecosystem: Environmental > Terrestrial > Soil > Grasslands | place: USA: UC McLaughlin Reserve, Lake County... | reverse complement strand
GGCCGGGGTGGCCGGCTGGTGAGGGGCCTTCGTGCCGATCCACATGAGAAAAGGCCTGTCTGCTGTGAAGAACGGCGGGTCGGCGCCGGCCGTGCGTGTTATGTAGTCGGTGGCCTTGTCCGAGATCACGTCGGTTGCGTAGTAGGACTCGGGGTCGTAGTCGACCAGGTGGCCGTTCTCGTTGAATGTGTGGCTGAGGTAGTTGCCGGTCACCGCGTACCATTCGTCCCACCCGGGAGGAACGTAGGTATCGTCGTAGCCGTTGAGATACTTCCCGAAGAAGGCCGTCCTGTAGCCTTGCTCCTTGACCCAGGTGGCCATCGTCGAGTTCTCGTGGCCCAACAAGCGGAACTTCTGGAAGCCCCCGAGCGGCGGCTGGTTGTGGAGGATGTGGTGGTTGTGGGTGTACTGGCCGCGCAGAATGGTGGCCCGGCTGGGACAGCACAGGGAGTTGGTCACGAAAGCGTTGTCGAACGTCGTGCCCTTCTCCATGAGCAGCGACTTTATGTTGGGCATGTGCTTCAGCGTACCCGGGTTCACGTCCTCAAAGGCCAGGTCGTCTGTGAGGATCAGGATCACGTTCGGGGGTTTCGGCTCCTGCTTGTGCTCCTCGGCCTGCTTCCCCTCGGCCGAGGGGAAGCAGGCCGAGAGGACCCAGACCATGGCCAGCCCGAGGAGCGTGTAGATAGCCACCACAAGTATTCTCTTGGTCCGATCCACTACTATCACGTCCGCACTGCCAGACGGTGACCCGAAGAGCGCCGCCTTAGCGTCCTTTAGCTATACCCTTCTCAGGGTCCTCGCATGCCTCATGGAGTCGCCAGGCCTCCCTGGTCTGTGTTTCCTCCAGGTAAAGTGTTATACATTCCCGCGATGGACGAGTCCACTTCAAGAAGACTGCCGCGAAGCACGGAGCCTGGGCGGGTGCCGTCCCCCGGCGGTCCCGCAGACCGGCCCGAGGCGGGCTCGACGCTCCCGTTGGAGCGGGACGCGAACGGGGCGCCACGGAGCGGGTCCCGCGGGGCGGCGTTTGGTCTCTGATCTGCTCCAGGCCGCCCCTGCGGCACTCCTGATCGCGGTGCTGCCCGGATGGTTCTGGACGAGGTGCCTCTTGGCCTCAGGGGACCGCGCCGAGCAGCTCGTCTACACCATAGCAATCTCCATCACGCTCGTGCCCGCGGTCGCGCTCGCGCAGACCTACCTCTTGGCGTCGGGCGTCACTTTCCTCGTGACGGTCGTCTCGGCGGCGCTTGTATTCCTGACGGGGCTGGCCGCCTATTTGTTGTTCGGGCAGGCCAAAAAGAGCGAGGAGCCGGTCTGCCGTACGCCTTCGCCCCCCGGCCTACTGACGCTCGGCCTCCTCACCGCAGCCCTCGCGCTGGCCCTCTTGATGCTCCTCGGTATCGCGCCCGCTGCATGGTTGATGATCCCGATAACGATCCTGGTGCTCGCCGCGGGGATCGCCTACTGGTCGACGCTGCAGGAAAGAGACGCGCCCCCGGAAGAGCATAGTAGACCCGTCCATGCGGCGGCGCGCTACGCGCTGCTCTCGGTGGTGCTCGTGCTCGTGCTCGCGCGCGGCTACCTCGGCCCGATCGTAAACGGCTGGCCCTACCCGAGGGGGGTTGACCGCTACGAGCATGCGGTGATGGCGGGCATGATGATGAGCGAGGGGTCAAACGAGTCGTTCATGTTGTACCCACCCGGCTTCCACCTCCTTACCGCCATGATCTCGCGCTTCAGCGGTTTCGAGCCGCTGGAGATCTTCCCGATCCTTGCCCCCACGTTCCCTCTGTTGGGCGCGCTGGCCCTTTACGCGCTGGCGAAGCGCCTCTGGGGCTGGGAGTACGGTGTGGCTGCGGCCCTCACCTCGGGGTTGCTACTCGGGGGCACTTATTTGCACTTCGAGGAGGCCCGCTACCCGAATTTCATAGGAGAGTATCTCCTGATCGTGCTGACCGTCGCCGCCCTGGTCGGGATGTACGCCTCGCCGTCGGCGCGTAATGGACTGCTTTTGGCACTGCTCGGGTCCTCGACGGTCCTCTACCATCAGATAGCTGGCTATAGCCTCGCCGTGCTGCTCGGGTTCGTGAGTTTTCTTTTCCTGCCTTACCTGCTCCTCAGGGACCGCAGAAAAGGGGTATATCTCGCTCTCTCGCTCGCGCTCTTGGGGCTTCTCTCCGTGCTCTACGCCTGGGACACTTACGACCTGCCCGACCTGGTAGCGGGAATGCTCGGCGGGTCGGAGACGGGAAGGGGAGGGGAGGCCGTGGCGATGGCGATAGGAACCAAACCCGCGAACGGCCCGGAACACTTCCTCGCGACGCTCTCGCACCCTGTCCTGTGGCTCGGCCTGCTCGGCCTTCCGCTCATGCTCGCGGGCACCGGGAACGCGAGGGGTACGCCCGACATCCTTTCGCGCCTCACCCTGCTGGTGTGGACCCTGCTGCTGTTCTTCGGCAGCCTGACCTCTTACAGTGGCTTCCCCGACCGCTTCGAGCGCGACCTTGGCGTTCCCCTTGCTCTGCTCGCAGCACTCGCCCTCGTGACCGTGCTGCGGTTGTCGGTCAGGTCGGGCGGACGTACCGTTTTCGCGGCGACCCTGCTCACCGTCGTCTTGGCGGCGACCCTCGTGGGTGCGCAGTCCGTCCTGAGCCTGGAGAGAGCCGCAGGACCGAGCACGCGCCTCAAAGACTCCCCGCCTCCGGCCGAGGTCGTCGCCGCCGGTGCTTGGCTCAAGGACCACAACGACGGAGGAAGCATAGTCGCAACCCCTTACCTCGAGTACGTCCCGAGCCGGGCCTTGCTCGCGATGGGTGGGTACACGCGGATGCAGTCTTATGATGCGGCCAGGATACAGCGCGCGAGGGATCTCCCCCCCTTCGGGGCTGGTCCGCTCTGGGACGCGCTGTGGATACTCCAGCACCCTGCGGGAGGGCGTACGGCACGGCTCCTGGAGAAGAACGACGTACGCTACGTGGTGTTCCACAAGCGTTACCCCTGGATAGACTGGCGGCCCTTCGCGCTGCAGAGGGACCTCTACAGGACGGTCTACGAGAACGACGGCGTCATCATCTTCGCGCCCCGCCAGGGCTAGGTTTGCAAAGATGTGCGACCTCTTCTACCGCATTTCAGCTTGTTGTATGCGCTGATGGACTCTCGCTCATAGCCGAATGCGCAATTTCTGGCAGGTCTATACCTCTGCGAGAATCGCTTTACGGCACCGTGCACACGGCTTGGGTTAAGAACCATGTGCAAACCAAGATCTGACCGGCTGAAATGCTGACTAGCTGACCAGCGCGGCTATAATCCTCTCCGCGGCTTCGCGGGAGATCCCGGACCGGTGATGGAGTACGAGAAAGAGAACAGGAAGAGCACCGGCGTAGGCTTTGTGCTCGCGGTCTACGCCGCGAGCAGAGTGTTCTACCTGATCTCCGGCTCCCTGCTCTCCAGGGTCGTGCCGACTTCCAGCTTCCAGAGCATAACCCTGGATGTGCCATTCGGGAGCATGAACATCTGGTCGCACTGGGACGGCGAACACTACGTGGCACTGGCCATGGGCGGATACCTCAATCCGCCCGACGACGTCTCCCCGGCTTTCTTCCCACTGTACCCGCTGCTCGTCAGGTCCTTCGCAGGGCTCTACGGCGGTCCCATCTCAAAGGAAGTTCTCTCCGTCTGGGGTCTCCTCCTCTCCCTGCTCTTATTGCCCTTCGCGCTCTACTTCGTCTACCAGATAGCCCTGCATAGTTTCGATGAGAGGGTGGCAAGAGGCACCGTCCTCGCCCTCGCCTTCTTCCCGACGACCTTCTTCCTCAACGCCGCCTACACGGAAAGCCTGTTCCTTGCGCTCTCCGCAGGATCTCTGTGGGCCGTGAGGGTAAGGAAGGATCTCTTGGTTGCGTGTGTCTTGGCCGCTCTTGCGGGGGCCACGCGCAACGTCGGGGTGTTCTTGGTCGTGCCGCTCCTCTACGAATGGATAAAGAACATAGAGACCTTTCGTTGGCGTGGGATCTACCTGTTGGCGGCGCCGGGTGGACTGCTGGCATACATGGGATACCTGTGGGTAAGGTTCGGGGACCCTCTGCTCTTCTACTCCGCTCAAAAGAGTTGGGGAAGGCAGGCTACAGGATCGCTCGACACCGCGGGTAGAGCCTGGGGATCGGCGGTCGAAGGAGCGGGCAGGCTCCTCGATCCTGATCTCTGGGCCAACCCCTCCCTAGGGGACGCGGCGAACCACCTCGCCGGGGCTGGCAACTTCTTCAACCTGGCCTTCTTCGTTTTCGCCGTGATCGCGTTGTTCGCGGGGTCACGATTCCTGCCCCTATCCCTGAGCGTCTACGGCTTGCTGCTCGTGGCGCCCGCCACTCTCTTCGGGACGCCGGTGAGCCCGCTGATGGGTACCCCGCGGTACGTGCTCGTCGCGTTTCCCATCTTTATCGTGCTCGGGCTACTTTCCAGGAGCAAACTGCTCTTCGGCGGATGGCTGGTCCTGAGCACCCTCGCGTCCCTCGCCCTGTGCGCGCTCTTCGTGAGCTGGCGCTTCGTCGCATGAGAGCACTTCAGCACGCTCCAGCCTTCGGCTTCCGCTAGTCAGCATTTCAGCTTCTGCCGTTCCGACGTAGCCCTGCTGCATACGAGGTACCGCTGCTCATGGAGGTCGAGTTCTACGCTCATGGTGCGATGACGGGACGACTTGCTGAAATGCTGACTAGCTACTCTATAATGGTCCGAGCGTGTATGGTGGGCAACATCTTGGGGGGAGGAGGCGGCGGGATGGCGGAGAAGGAGTTCAGGCTTCCGGGCTCTCCCTACGAGGAGCTAGTCAACATCATCGTGGCGTACGGGACCCGCGACGAGGCGGCGAGGACCGGGGACGTGGGCAAGCTAGACTCGGTGCACCAGTCGAGCGTCAGCCGCAACAACGCCTTCCTCACGGAGATCGGGGTTCTGCAGGGGGAGAGCAAGAAGCTGATCACACGCCGCGGGCGCTCTCTGGCCGTGGCGCTGGCGCGCAAGGACGGGCTCGAGATCAGGAACAACTGGCGCGCGATAGTCGCTGCCAGCGAGTTCTTGCAGAACGTGGTCTCCGCCGTGAAGCTGCGCGAGGGGATGCTCTACCCCACCGTCCAGGCCTACATAGCGCACGCCGCGGGCCAGCCGCGCAACAAGCCCGTGATGAACGGCGCCGGCGCCATCATCGAGATACTGAAGGCCTCGGGTATGCTGAAAGAGGAGGCAGGGGAGCTGGTCGCCACCTTCGATGAGCAACCGGAAGACGCGATCCTCGAGGACGGTTCGCCCGCGCAAACCCCCGATACGAGAGAATCCGTGGTCTCCGCGACCGTAGAGGCCGCAGGGTCGCCCTTGGAAGGGCCCGCGGGTACTTCCCCTACGGTCAGCATCCACGTCCAGGTGAGATGTACGGCCGATGAGATCGAGGACCTCGCCCCGCGGCTGAAGGCCCTGCTCAGGGAGCTCTCTACAGGACCCTAGCGCACACCGAGAGTAGGTCAGAGAGTTGGACATCTTCCATCGCCCTGCATTCTCCACCGATGCAGAACGTCGAGAAAGGCTTGCACTCGGGGTAGAGTTCGACCCAGTGTGCGGCCATCTCCCTTACCCCGGCGGTTACGCGGCTGCATATCACCAGGTCGGGGCCGAGGCACGCCACCTCCCCCTCCACGGTCTCGGGCTCGACCTCGAACACCTCGACGCTGGGATGTAGCTCCCTGAGGACGATAGCGATCGTCTGACGATACGAAGTAAGTTCGTTGGCCACGAGAATGCGTCTTGCGTCCATACAGGAATGGTGACCTCAGGAAGGGCTCTCGGCATCACGAAAACAGGGGAAGTTTTTCTAGCCTCATTGGGCTAGTTCTTCCCCGCCAGCTCCTCGGCCTTGTCCACGATGGAGAGCAGATCAGGGAGCTGGATCTCGGTGAACTCCATGCGCCTGCCGCCGATGCTCGCCACCGAGTACGTCGCGTTCTCGGGGTAGAGTTCGACCCACACCCTGACCCCGCCTTTCAACGCGTCGGTGGCCTTGCTGCAGATGACCATGTCGGGCGAGAAGCGCTCTATGGAAGCATCGAGGGCGTTCGGCTCCACGGTCTCTATCTCGACCTCGGGGCGGAGCTGGCTGATCACCGCCGCTATGCCCTCGCGATAGGCGCGCGGCTCGTTGGCCATCAAGACCAGCGGCCTGTCCCTCTGGCGTCGCGCCGAGGCCGTCTCCGCTGCAGGGTCTCGAGAGCGGTTGTGGGGCAGCTTCGGCAAGAAGTTCGTGTCTCCTCGGGTAGCTTCGTGCTTCGAACCGGTCTCCGCGGTTATCGACACGAACACCCCTGATTCTAGCACGGGCGCCTAGCGGATCTCGACCAGGCCGTGGCGGGCGGCGAAGACCAGGGCCTGCAGTCTGGAGTGAACATCGAGCTTGCCCAGAATGTTGACCATGTGGGTGCGTTCGGTCTCCACGGTGATGTGAAGCTTCTCCGCGATGTCCTTGCTGTCGAGGCCCTCGCCGAGGGCCTGAAGCACCTGTCTTTCGCGGGGCGTAAGCTTCTCTATGGCCCTCTGGGCTTCGTACTCCTCCTGGCGCTTGCGGCTGACCATGCGCAGCATGTCTATGACCTCTGCCGGCGAGAGCAACGCTTCCCCGGATTTGAGGCGCCTGACGGCCTCGACGACCTCGCCTATCGCGGCGGACTTGTGCAACACGCCGGAGGCGCCGGCCTCGACGGCCTGGGCAAACCGGGCCGATTCTAGGCTAGCGCTGAGTACCAGCGTTATCACGTCGGGGCGGGAAGCCAGCTCTTCGATCAGCTCGAACCCATCCCCGTCGGGCAACGCGAGGTCAACGACGGCGACGTCCACCTCCTCAGGCGCCTTGCGCATGAACGCGCGCGCCTCGGCCAGCGAGCCTGCCTGGCCAGTCACGACGAACTCCTGCTCCCGCTCGAACATGAAGGCCAGCGCTTGACGGAACGACGCGTGGTCCTCGACAAGCAAGATCCTGGTCGAATACTCTCGAGTGTGATCCTCTATAACAGCCACCCTTCTAACGCCACGATGCCTGTATACCATCTTACCTCAGCCCGAACGGGCCGAGATGGCGCCGCTACCCCTCGACCAGGCGAAAGACGGGTACCGAAAAGCGCACCCGCGTCCCCTCGCCCGGCGCGCTCTTTAGGCTGAACTCCCCGCCGAGCTCGAGCGCCCGGTGCCTCATGGACTGCCGGCCCATTCCGGTCCTGGTCCTCTGTGCGTCGAACCCACGGCCGTCGTCGGACACCTCGACGTAGGCGAGCCCACCGTCGAGCCCCAGCTCTACCCTGACGTGGTCGGCCTCGGCGTGGCGGCGGACGTTCGTGAGAGCCTCCTGGACGAGGCGCGTGAGCTCCTGGACCGTCTTGTCCGGGAGCCTGGCCGGGAAATCGTCGTCCACTATCAGCTCGAGTTCGTACCTCCCGCGAGCCATCCTCCGGTTGAGATCCACGAGGTTCTCGAGCGAGGAGACCAGCGAGCGGTCAAGCGTCTCTTTGAAGCGCAGCTCGAAGATGGCGCCGCGTAGCCCCTCCACGGAGCGCTTGAGGGCCTCTGCCGTGTCCTCCAGGGCCGTACTCTGGTCGTCCTCCGCGACGACCTGCATGATTTGCACCTCCTGCAGCGCGTAGACGATGTCCTGGAGGGTGCTGTCGTGGAGCTCCCTGGCCAGCCTGTTGCGTTCGGCCTCCCGGATCTCCTCCAGCATGTGCTCCGCCCGCTTGCGCTCCGTCACGTCGTGGGCGACGATGCACATGGCCTTGTCGCCGTTGTAGGGTACGGCCTCACGTTGACCTCCACGTCGGCCAGAGAGCCGTCCTTCCGACGGTACCGCCTCTCACCGAGGGAGCGGTGTCCCTCCTCCATGATGCGTCCGATGTTGAGGTCAATGCTCTGCTGATCGTGGGCGACGATGTCGTAGAGCGTCATCTCTCTTAGCTCATCATCCATGTAGCCCAACGAACGAAGTAGGGCGTTGTTGGCCTCGAGCACACGCCTGCTCTTCGCGTCCACGAGGAAGATGTTCTCCTCCGCCTGCTCGACCACCGTGCGGTAGAGCGCCTCGCTCTGCCTCAGGGCCTCCTCTTGCTGCTTGCGCTCCGTCAGGTCTATCACGGAGGTCACCCGGATCCGGCGCCCGGAATAGGGCAGATGTCTTGGCCTTATCTCTATCGGAAAGGTGGTGCCGTCCTTCTTGAGACCCCTCGACTCGTATGGTCTGGTGTCCTGGTCGGAGATACGCTGTCTGACCATCTCCCTGTATTCTGGCGGCGTGAGTTCGCTGGCGCTCCTCCCGATCAGCTCGTCGAGCCCGTACCCGAACATCTCGGTCAGGCTGCGGTTGGCGTCGATGACCTTGCCGTTCTCGCTCAGGATTATTCCCTCGACGACCTCCTGGGCGAGCACCTTGAATCGCTCTTCGCTCTGCCTGAACTCCTCCTCGGCCCGCTTCTGCTCGGTGACGTCGTACTGGACGCCGAGCCAGTACAGAGAGTTGCCTTCCTCGTCTTTGATGAGCGTGGCCTCGTCGCGCACCCAGACTACCCGCCCGTCGCGGGCGACCTGGCGGTACTCTATCCTGTAGGGCTCACCGGTTTCGTCGGTCCTTAGCTCTTCGGCGAGCACCCTTTCTCTGTCATCAGGATGCAACATCCCGAGCCAGTGCTCTTCGTCGAGTATCTCCGTCTCAGGGGGATAACCAAACATAGCCTCGTACTGCGGACTCATGTACGTTACGGCCTTCGGGGTGTCAGAGTCGATGGGCTCCTGCACGTAGGTGACGGCCGGTATCTGCTCTACGAGCGTACGGTAACGATCCTCCGTCTCCCTGATCTTCCTCTCCACCTCCCTGCGCCCGGAGACGTCACGGATCAGGGCGAGCATCAACGGGCGTTCCTCCGCCTCGAACATGCCGAGGCGGACTTCGACGGGGAAGGTTGAGCCGTCCTTACGGCGGTGGGTGCCTCCGAGCGTTCGCGGCGGGCCCGAGGTGATCTGCTCCCAGAGCTTTTCGAGCGATGCCTGAGCGTAGTCCATCTCGACATCTGTGACGGACATTGAGAGGAGCTCCTCCCTCGAGTACCCGAGGCTCTCGCACGCCTGGCGGTTTACGTCGACGAAGTTGCCTTCGAGGTCGTGCACGAAGATGGCGTCCGCTGCCTGCTCCACGAGGCGCCTGAAGCGGTCCTCGCTCCGGCCCAACGCTTTCTCGGCCCTCTCGCGCCCCCGCCTGACCTCCGCCTCCCTGACCTCGCGCTCGATGGCGGGGCACAGCCTGCTCATGTTCTCCTTGGTCAGGTAGTCGTTGGCCCCGGCCTTCATGATCCCCACCGCCGCGTCCTCGCCTATCTTGCCCGAGACGACGATGAAAGGGAGGTCGTAACCAAGCTCCCGCAGAAGCCCAAGGGCATCGGGCGCCCTGAAGCGTGGCATGTAATAGTCGGAGATCACGACCTGGAATGGCTCACTCCTGGCGTCCGCCGCGCGTAGTGCCTTCTCCATGTCTTCTGGGGTAAAGACTCGCTGCGAGCGGGGCTGGTATCCGCCGCGCCTGAGCTCCCGCAGCAGGAGCATCGCGTCGCTCTCTGAGTCCTCGACGAGCAGCACGCGCAGGGTCCCTATCACGGGCGCTCGCTTCGCGCTGGCCTCACGCAATCTCGGCCTTCTTCGCGGGGGCCGCGCGGTCCCCGAGATCCCGGCCTCCGTCCCGGCCCCCGAGCGTGAAGTAGAAGGTAGCCCCCTCGCCCACCCTTCCCTCTGCCCAGACCCTGCCGCCGTGCCTGTGGACGATGCGCGCTACCGTCGCCAGGCCTATACCCGTCCCCTCGAACTCGTCCTGTCTGTGCAGCCTCTGGAAGGCGCCGAACAGCTTGTCTGCATACGCCTCGTCGAAGCCGGCCCCGTTGTCCCTTACGTAGTAAACGGGTGCCAAAGAACCTGGCCCGGGGTCCCTGTCGGCTACGAACTCTATGCGCGCCTCCCTTTCCCTGGCGGTAAACTTCCACGCGTTGCCGAGCAAGTTCTCGAGCGCCACCTTGAGCAGGCTCACGTCCCCCCAGGCCATGATGTTCTTCCCGGCCACGAACTCGACCTTCCGCCCTGGCTGCGACTCCTTGAGTTCCTCGATTATCCCCGTGGCGAGGCTTGCCAAATCCACGGGCTCCCTACGCAGAGGCCTGCGTCCGACCCTTGAGAGGTCGAGCAAGTCGTCTATAAGCGTGGCCATCTGTCTGCTCGCCGCCCTCACGCGACCGAGGTAGTCCAGTCCCTCGTCGTCGAGCGCCCCCTCGTAGTCCTCCTGCAATATCTGAGAGAACCCGTCTATGGCCCTCAAAGGGGCCCTCAGGTCGTGGGAGACGGAATAAGAGAACGCCTCCAGCTCCCTGTTGGTACCTTCCAGTTCTCTGTTGGCGTCCTCGAGGTCTTTGCTCGCGCGCTCGGCAAGGATGCGGCTGCGCACGAGCATCCAGGAAATACCGAAGAGCAGGATGCTGGCCCCCACGCCGCTGGCGAGCACGAAGGCCGGCAAGTTGCTCTCGGCGCCATGCCTGAATCCTGGCAGCGTGGCGAAGTACAGGCTCCACTCCCGCCCCGCCACCCCGGTGCGGCTCTTCTCGGAGAAGAGCGGATCGTACTCCTCTTCTCCGGCGCGCTGCACCCCGTCCTCGTCGTAGAGGAGCGAGCTCGACTCGACGTCGGCACCGTCGTAAACCTCGAAGTCTATGGCGGGGGCGAAGCCACCCCCGAACACATCGTCTAGCAACCCATCCCGCCTGAAATACCCGACGACGAACCCTCTGAGGGCGTCCCTTCGTGCGGCGACTGTCTCTACCGGCTCCCCTTCAGCGTAGACCGGAAGGTAGACGGCGAAGCCAGGGCTGAGGGCGAGGTCGGCGCTGGAGCCCTCGGGAGGCTCCGTCAGCACGTAGACCATCCTGGTAGCCTGCGGCGTGCCCGTGTCGCGCGCCCCGTTCATGGCAACCTCGTGGGCCGGGTCCGTGTAGACGTCCTGGTTAATCATGCTCAGGTTGGCCGCCTCGGAGGGGGCGACCCGCGTCAGGGGAAAGTAGGCGGAACGCTCTCCGCCGGGATCGAGGTCGGGCCGCATCTCGGGCAATCCCTCTTTTTTGGCCTCCGTGACGAAAGCCTCTCTCTCCTCGGGCCTCACATACCTGGCGAAACCAAGCGCTTGAAGGCCCTCGAGCCGGCTCTTGGTCTCAATGCCCTTGACGTAGCTCTCCAACTCTTCGCGCTCGACCGACTTGCTCGCCAAGAACACGCCGCGAGCGCCGAACAGCGCGTCGAGGTAGGCGTCCGTCCGCCGTTCCACGGCCGCCTGTGTAGCCTGAACGGTCTCATCGAAACGGACCCGATCCTGCGCCTCGACCGTGTGGCGCACGTAGTACCAGGCGAGCCCCGTGAGCAGCAGCGAGAGCAACAGAACCACGTAAGCAGCCACGGCGAAGCGCAGGTGGCGCAAGAGCCGGCCGAGCGCCGAGCGCAAGGCGAGCAGGTACGCCCCGAACCCGCCTATGAGAGGCCCCAACTCGCGAGCAACGTGCAGTACACGGCCACGAACGCATCCGTCACCGATAACGTTGCGCTCTCCACCTCACGTACCTTTCCATCGGACAATCCGCACGGGACGCGCCGTATGGGGCAATGTTACCCGGCGTACAGGTGGCCCGCAAGATTTTGCGTGCGCCATCGTCCCGGCTAGAGGGGTGACCGCAGAACCCCGCGCCGCCAGCGTCCGACCCCGAGCATCCCCCGGAAGGCGTCGGCGAGTTCTTCGCGGGCAGCGGGGAGGTCGGTCTCTATCCACCGGTCGAGCTCGCGGCCCACCCGCTCGTGCTCCCGCTCGAAGTCGGGGTCTTCGTAGTAGAGTGGCAGGGAGGCGAGCTCCCGCTGGTAGGCGCGGAGGGTGACGGTCAGTGCTTCGAGCCGGGCGAAGGTCTCACGGTTCAGCCAGATCTCACGGCGCACATAGTACCTCTCGAATTCGTCGAGGGCCCGATCCATCTTCTTGGCCGGCGCCCCGTCGAAGGGGCCGCTCCCCGAGACGTACTCGCGCGCCGCCAAGAGCTCCTCGACTATCGAAGCGACCGAGTCCTGGATGGTCTCGACGGTCTCGACCCTGCGGCCGTAGCCCACCTCGTGTTCCGTGCGCTTGCGGGCGAAAAAGTACCCGACGAGCCCTCCGGCGCCCGTGAAGGCAACGTACGAGAGAAGACCCCACAGCAGGTCCAGAACAGACTCCATCCGGGCTCAAGACCCGTCCCCGGAAGGACCCCGTCGCGGTGGATGGACCACGTAGACGACCCTCCCCTGTACCCTCAACTCCTCCGCCGGGACCAGGATCTCCTCGTGCCCCCCGTTCTCCGGTCTGAGCCGCACCTTCGCGCCCTCGCGGTATAGCCTCTTGACCGTTACCTCATCCCCTTCCCCGAGCAACGCGACGACTACGGCGCCGTCGGGTGGCATCTCGTCCTCCTCCACCACGAGGAGATCCCCATCCTCTATCCTCGCCCCTACCATGCTCTGCCCCACAACCCGCAAGAGGTAGCGCCGCCGCCCGGAGCGCACCGAGAGCAGCTCCGCCGCCAGCGAGTAGGCCCCGTCACCGAACGCCACCGCCTCGAGGCCACGACCAGCGGCGATCCTGCCAAGCAGAGCCATGTGGCCAGCCGCCTCCCAGCCCTTCCCCGTGAGCCCGAGCGTCCTCGCCCCCCTCCCCACCCTGCTCACGTATCCTTCCTCCTCAAGCCTGCCCAGGTGGTGGTGTACGGTCTGCGAGCTGCTCAAACCAACAACAGCCCCGATCTCACGCACGCTCGGCGGAGGCCCCTCCAAACTCGCCCGCCGCGCAAGGTAGCGCAGGATCTCCATCCGCCTCGGATGTAAAGCCTCTCCCATCAATACATACCCTAGCGCAAGAGAGCACCCTAGTCAAACATTTGTTTGATAACCTAGGATGATACTAATCTTCCTCGAGCCTCATGCCGAGGTCGACGCCTGGGCGAAGTTCTTTGAGGTGGATCATGTAGCTCTCCCTGACGCGCATCCCGGCCCTTCCATAAAGTCTGGGGGCGCCTGTGATGCTCTCGGCGTCCACGCTGAGGCTGACCCTACGGGTACCGCGCCGGTGGTACTCGGTGAAGGTGTGGCGAAGGAGGGCGAGCCCCAACCCGCGGTTCCGCCACGGGCGCCGCACTCCCACGACGGCGACCCATCCCTCGCCGGCGAGCGTCTTACACAAGGTGACGCCTGCTATCTCGTCGCCTTCCACGGCCAGAAACCAGAGGGAAGGATCGAAGCTCTCCTTCTCCGTCTCGCTGACGAACCGCTCGAATGGGTTACGGGGGCGGCCCCACAGGTCTCTGAACGCGTCCTCGACGGCCTCGTAGACTGCACGCTCGTCCCTGCCTGGGACGAAGGTGCGGACGGAGATGCCAGCGGGCCAGTGTGGGTGCGGTGGGGCCTCGTCGAGCCTGGTCTCCATCACGTACACCCCGCGCACCGGGGCGTAGCCTGTGCTATCGAAGAGCCGTCTCGCTGCTTCGCTGGCCGAGTTGACGTAATGCTGAACGACGACGCGCGCGTTCTCCTGGGCTCGTGGCATGTGATCGTGCGTCCAGCGCTCCCCCCACGCGACCAGATAGCCGCCTATCCCCATCCCCCTGTAATCCGGGTGGACGTAACCGTAGACCGAGACGGTTACGAAGGAGTGGTTGATCACGTCGGCGTAGGCAGCGGCCCGGCCGTCGGGGGCGGTCACGAGCACGGCCTCCTCGGTGAGGTCAAGAGGATGCCAGTCGTCGAGCAGCTCCTCCACGCTCATATCCGACACGCCGGTGTCAGCGATCTGGCAGGCTGAGATCAGAGCCGCAACCGCCTCCGCGTCTTCCCGCATCGGCGCTTTCGCCGTGTAGCCATCAGGTAAGCCTGTCATGGCGAGAAACCTAACATAAGAAAAGGCTTCCATACGGGAAGAGCGTTGATATGGTCATCAGGTTCCTTCGTCTCTGCAGTGTGGCCGTCGTCCTGCTAGTCAACGACGGGCGGGTCGCCGGATAGTCCGGGCGAGTGTCCGATTAAGCATCGGCCGGCAACAGGACGAATGCAGCTTCTCCGGTAAGTGGACAGACGGCACGGAAGTGGCGTTCGTCGAGGGTCGCGACGCGTACCGTCTCCAAGCGGGCGGCGAGCGCTAGCAGGGACGCATCTGCGAGCCCGATGTCCTGGTGTTTCCGTGCCGCCGTCACAGTCTCCACTACGGCCTCCGGCCACCACTCGACGACGTAGGCGCCGGACGCCAGGTCCTCATAGAACGCCAGCGCGGCATCCGGCCCACCACCCCGGGAGACCAGGTGATCGATCTCCGCGACGATCAGCGGCGTCGTGAAGAGGTCCTCACCAACCGCCTCCATCCACCCCGCGACCCGCTCGTGGTCGTCGTCCCGACGGTTCATGAAGGCGACCGCCACGGAGGTGTCGATCACGATCATACTTCGCCGAAACCCGCCTCGGTGAGATGACGCTCGGCCGCTGACGCAAGGTCCCGTGGCCCCTCAAAGACGCCCCGCGCCCGAGGACGTGGCCGCCCGGAGACCGCGGCAGCGAGCACACGGCGCACCAACTCGGCCTTGGTGATCCCCTCCGCCGCAGCCCGCCGATCTAGCGCCCTGTCAACCTCAGGATCTATGTAGAGACTGGTCTTTTTCATAACGTAAGGATACCACCTACCACCCAAAACCTTCGAGTTAGACCAGTAAGGCACAAGAAGAGAGGCTCTCCACGCAAAGGGAGAGCCTCTAGGATATTGCTAATGCTAAGTCCTTATGAAGGAACTTTCGCCTTGGCCTCGAGGGCAAGGGCTTCCTCTGCGCGGTCGACGACGACGGTGTCGTCGGGGCCGAACTCGCCGCCTATGATGCGGCTGCTCAGGGGGTTCTCGACGTAGCGCCTTATGGCCCGCGCCAGGGGTCGTCCGCCGAACTTCGGGTCGTAGCCCTCCTCGGCGAGGAACTCTTTCGCGGCGTCGGTGACCTCGATCTGGACGCGCTGGCTTTCCAGGTGCTTGTTCAGGCGAGAGAGCATGATATCCACGATCTTCAGCACGTCCACCTTGGTAAGGGGCTGGAAGACGATGATCTCATCCACCCTGTTGAGGAACTCGGGCCTGAAGGCTCGCTCCAGGGCCTCGTGTGCCCTTCGCTCGGTCTCCCGGAAGTTCACGCCGTCGCTGGAGGTGAAGCCGAACTGCCTCGTCGAGACGAGGTGCTGGCTGCCCACGTTCGAGGTCATGATGACGACCGTGTTCTCGAAGTTGACCGTCCTGCCCTTGGCGTCTGTAAGACGCCCGTCATCGAGGACCTGCAAGAGCGTATTGAAGACGTCGGGGTGGGCCTTCTCGATCTCGTCGAAGAGGACGACCGAGTAAGGACGACGCCGCACCTGCTCCGTGAGCTGTCCCGCTTCCTCGTAGCCGACGTAGCCGGGAGGCGCACCGACCAGGCGCGACACCGTGTGGGCCTCCTGGAACTCGGACATGTCTATCCGGATCATGGCGTCCTCCTCGCCGAAGAGGTATTCGGCGAGCGTCCTGGCGAGCTCGGTCTTGCCGACCCCGGTTGGGCCGAGGAAGATGAAGCTGCCGACGGGGCGCTTGGGGTCCTTGATGCCTGCCCTGGCGCGCCTGATGGCCTCGGCCACCGCCCTGACCGCGGTCTCCTGCCCGACGACCCGCTCGTGCAGCACGCCCTCCAGGTTGAGAAGACGCTCGGCCTCTTCCTTGACGATGTTGGTCGCCGGCACGCCGGTCCACTCCTCGAGTATGCGGGCGATGTCCTCGCGGGTCACCTCGGGAGCGTCGGTCTCGCGGCGTCCGACCCAGCCTTCGTGCTGCTCGTCGAGCTCGGCCTTGAGCTGCTCGATGCGCTGCTTGAAGCCTGCGGCCGTCTCGTAGTCCTCGGCTCTGACGGCGTCTTCCTTCTCGCGTTCGAGGCCGGCTATCTCCTCCTCGATGCGCTTGACGTCGACGGGCGGCACCGTCGAGCGGAGCCGCACCTCGGCCGCCGCCTC
>Ga0126307_10001360_pt1 | contig 16129 bp, 14 predicted proteins | sample Plot28_FD_89955 | JGI IMG/M metagenome (GOLD analysis project Ga0126307, IMG submission 89955) | Serpentine soil microbial communities from UC McLaughlin Reserve, CA, USA - Plot28 | ecosystem: Environmental > Terrestrial > Soil > Grasslands | place: USA: UC McLaughlin Reserve, Lake County... | reverse complement strand
TGGACTACGCGTCGATCCGGGCGCTGCTTGAGCGCGAGCGGCCGGACGCGCTGGTGCACCTCGCCTTCATTCTCAACCCGATCCGCGACGAGGGCCGCATGTACGACATCGACGTCAACGGGACCCAGGCGGTCCTGCAGGCGGCGGCGGACGCCGGGGTCAAGCAGGTGATCCAGACCTCGTCGGCAACGGCATACGGCGCCTTCCCGGACAACCCGAAGCCGATCGCCGAGGACTGGCCCGTCCGCGGCGCTCCGGACTTCTCCTACGCGAAGCACAAGGCCGACTCCGACCGCATCGCGCAGCTCTGGGCGCTCGAGAACCCCGACGCGGTGATGACGATCGTGCGGCCCTCGATCGTCTTCGGCCCGAGCGTCGACAACTACATCGTCCGCGCGTTCGGCAACAATCCGTTCTTGCCGATCCTTGACGGGGTCGACGAGGAGTTCCAGCTGGTCCACGAGGACGATGTGGTCTCCGCGCTGATCGCCTTGCTCGACGGCAGGCATGCCGGGGCCTTCAACCTCGCCGGCGACGGACTCCTCACCTGGGGGCGCGCGGCCGAGCTGGTCGGCAAGAAGACGCGGAACATCTCGTTCAAGAACATGAAGCGGTTCAACAACGCGATGTGGAAGCTCCACGTCCCGCGGACGGAGGCGCCCGCCGGGAACCTCGACTTCATCCGCTACCCCTGGGTGATCTCGACCGAGAAGCTCAAGTCGACCGCCGACTGGCAGCCGAAGTACGACACCCTCGAGACCTTCAAGATCACCATGCGCGCCAAGGGACTCCTGCCCGAGGCGCCGGCGACGGTCAAGGCGCCGACCGCGCCTGTCGCCTAATCATCCTCACGCGCTAACTTTCTCGGCCCAGGGCGCATAGCTCAGTTGGGAGAGCGCCGCCTCGACAAGGCGGAGGTCGCTGGTTCGAGCCCAGCTGTGCCCACTACCTCACCAGGTTGATCAGCCGCCGGCCAACGGCACCTGCGGCCCGCACAGACATCGCGCGGAAGGGGGCCATGTCGTCGCGGGCGAACCAAGCGGGCTCATCGATCCGCCGAAGCGAGCCCGCCCAGCGACGCGGGGATAGCTCTCCGGCGAGACAAGCGTCGGTAGCGGCCGCGATGTCGTAATTCTCCACCCACCAGACCCGTCCCTCGGCCGGAGCGTCGGCGGGGACGGTCTGCCCGGTGAGGTCCAGGTACATCGCCCGCACGACGTCCAGGCCGTTGCGGCCCACACACTGACGGAAGTTCAAGCCCACGCGGGGGTTGACGTCCAACAGCTTGTAGCGGCCCTCCGAGGCGTCGTAGCGATAGCCGCAGTCGAACACGCCGGAGTATCCGAGAGCCTTCACGAAGCGGGCAGTCACCGCCTCCATCTCGGGGTTGGACCGCACCGCGCCGAAGCAGGTGGTGCCTGTGTGGATCGGGTACTGCCGCAGCTTGGTTCCGCCCGCGCCGAAAAGCAGTTCGGAGCGACTGTCGAAGTAGCCCGTGAACACCCACACCGACGACGAGGGGCCCGGAAGGTACTCCTGCACCATCAAGTTAGGCGCGGCGGGATCCTCGAGCCGGTCGTAGGCCGCGAGGGCGTCGGTGACGTCCTGGGCGATGTACATCGCCAGGTCGTTGCGCCGCTTGAACCGCACGACGTCGATCGGCTTGAGGACGATCGGGAAGGTCGAGCGCTCGATGACCTCGCGCGCCTCGTCGCGGCTCTGCGGAAAGGAGGTGAGGGGGGCGGCGACCCCATGCTGTAGGCAGAGCTCATGCAGCCCTCGCTTGCTGTAGAGCCGCTCGGTGAGTCCGGCGGGTTGCTGCGGGAACTCGAACCCCCGGCGCAGCGCATCGGCGTGTTCGGACACGAATGCCTGCGCCGTGTCGTCGGCCGCGATGAGCACTGGCGGGCCGCCGATCCGTCGCCCGACGTCGAGCAGGAACTCGACCGACTCCGCACAGGGAGCCCCGTCGAGGTCCCATTCGAAGACCTCCCGGAGATAGCGGGAGCGCGCGGCCGGGGCCCGCGCGTCGTCGTGTATCGCGTACACGGGTACGCCGAGGCGCCCGAGGGTCCGCACCGCGGCGATGCCGCCGTGGTAATAGAGCTTGAGCATGAGGACGGGGCGCGCCGAGTTCATCTCGGCACCGGTCGCAGTTCGCCGTCGACGAACTCGAAGACGGCATCGACGTCGTCGACGTGGGAGAGGACGAAGGCCAGGTCGTCCAGCTGGTCGGTGCGCCGGAGGTACTCCGCACTCCGGCCGCCGGCGCATGCATCGAGGGGGGCGCCTCGCCAGCGCTCGATCACCTCCGAGGTCTCCTCACCGTCGGCGTGATAGCCCGCCGCGATCAGGCCGGCGGCCATCCAGGCGCAGCCGAGCTGGTCCTCGCGACGGAACTCGCCCTTCGCCCCGGCGCCGATCATCGCGACCCGCGGGTGGTGCTCCGCGAGATGGGTGACCTGGGCGGTCAGGTTGCGCAGGCATGCCGCGTAGACCGCCGAGGCTTTCGCCGCCTCGCCGAAGATCCGTGTGCCGGAGCTCGACAGCAGCACGACCGGGCGCTCCAGATCACCGAGGCTCTCGAGCGTGCGCGGGCTGTTCTGCAGGTCGAAGCCCTCGGGCAGATCGCCGCCCAGCTCACCCACGAGGAGCGGGCGGTCGAGCCGGGCCGCGGTCTCACGGGCCTGCTCGAGGGACCCCACGGGCAGGCAGCGGCGTCCGCTCCACGCGATCGTTACGGCTGTCGTGGTGGCCCGCAGGATGTCCACCGCGACGACGGCCCAGCTGTCGTCGAAGGCGCGAGCGGACTCCGGGAGGAAGTCGATTACCACCCGGCGTTCGGTATTCATGCCGGTCTGCCCGGCTCCTCAACGAAGCTCAGCCCCGGTTTGTCGAACGCGTCGGCGTGCAGGCCACGCCGATAGATCTCGACCCTCAGCAGCTCCTCCAGCCGGACGTTTGAGAGCTGGATGTCCGCGCCGAAATGGTCGAGGAGAGCGAATTGGCTCGGTTTGTTCGGCGCCTCGAAGAGGAGGGCGTCGAAGCCGAAGGCCTCCACGAAGCGCTCGCCGGCGAGTGCGTCGAAGTTGCCGGACGAGTCGAACAGGCCGATCTCGCGGGCGCTCTCGCGTGCCTCGATGACGAGGAAGTGCGCGCCCGCGTCGCGCCACCGCCGGCCCTCTTCGATCAGGGCATCGACCACGGCGGGGGTGAAGGCGCCGCTGTGCTTGCTGCCGAGCTCGACGTCCATCCCCAGCCCGTGCTTGGCCGCCATTCCCACGATCTCCTTCGGCTGCAGATCCGGCTCGGTGAAGCCGCGCGCGCACTCGATGCGGTCGGCCCCGAGCTCCGCACACACCTCCATGTACTCCGGCAGCAGGTTCTGGTGGACCGCGACCTCGAACGGCGTCCCTCCGGTAACCGTCGCTACCCCGTGGGCGCGGGCGGCCGCGAACTTGCGCCGCGTCGATTCCTCGTCGGCGATCAGCCAGGCCGCGGTGGACAGCTTCAGCGAGGTCATCAGGTGGCTGCTCTGGCCGAGGTGGCTCACCACGCTGTCGGGGTCGTAGCCGGGGTCCAGCGGGCAGGTCCGTGGCGGGAGGCGCCTGACGCCCAGGTCGTCGAGGTATTCGGCGGAGGTCATGCCGCTCAGTGACGGCCGGAGAGCGCGTGGACGCGCGCCGACGGGTTAGCATGGCGCGCCATGCTCGGACGTGTGCAAGTGGGGCTGTCCTGAAGATGCGATGACATCGGGTGTTGTGCAGCGCCAGGACCGGACAGATGCCTACTTCGGCGAGCACTCAGCGTATTGGAATGAGATCTACTCGCAAGCGGGGCTCGAGGGACTGGTCTACCGCCAGAGGATGCAGGCCGCGCTGGCTTGGATCGATGCCCTTGCACTGAATCCGGGGGCGAAGGCGCTGGAGATCGGCTGCGGCGCCGGGTTGGCGACGCTGGAGCTCGCGCGCCGGGGCTACACCGTGGACAGCACCGACTCCAGCGCCGACATGGTCGCCCTGGCGTCGCATCGGATCGCCCAGGCCGACCTCGCCAACGTGGCCGTGTCCGTCGCCGACGCCCACGAGCTGCCCTATGCCGCGGGCAGCTTCGAGCTGGTCCTCGCGCTCGGAGTCTTGCCCTGGCTGCATTCTCCCCGGCGCGCGCTGGGAGAGATAGCCCGGGTGCTCGCGCCCGGTGGCTGCGCGATCCTGTCCGCGGACAACCGCCTGCGGCTCAATGGCCTCGTGGACCCACTCGAGAGCCCGCTATCCGCGCCTGCGAGGTACCTCTGGCGCGCAGGCAGGGTGGTCCGTGGCGGTCCCTGGACCAGCGCCTTGTTGCGCCTGTACACCCCCGGACGGGTCGACCGCTGGCTGGTGGGAGCCGGGCTCGAGCCCGAGCGCCGGACCACCATCGGTTTCGGGCCCTTCACCTTTTTCTGGCGGCCCATCCTCCGAGATCGCACCGCACTGCGCCTCCACCGCGGCCTCGATCACCTCTCCGAGCGGAGGGCCCCCCGCCTGCGCCGCTACGGGTGGCACTACCTTGTCTCGGCCCAGAAGGTCCCTGTTTGACGCTGCCATCGGTTGTGGTTCTGAGCCTATTCGGGGTCTCGCCAGTACGCAGTGATCCCCGCCGACTGATCCGGCGTCGTGAACTTGCCGACCTTGCGGTAGCCCAGGCCCTCGTAGCGGTGGTCATTGGCGGGGTTGCTCGACTCCAGATAGGTGGGCACGCCCTCACGGTCGAACCGTGAGAGGTTCTCCTCGAGCAGCGCCATGCCGATGCCACGGCCGCGATGCTCGTCGTGAACCCCGAGCAGGCTCAGGTAGTAGTGGGGTGGATCTGGCGGCTGCACGGTCTCGAATCCCTCCAGTAGCTTCATGAACGCCTCGGTGTGGTCGCCGGCGAGGCTGCTCACGATCGCCGGAATCCGGTCCTCGTCCTCGGCGGACAGCTCACTCTCGCCGGGTGGCAGCCAGATGGCCGTCGCCTCCACGCCGTCGGTCACGAACACCGCGGGCTCATCGAACCGCATCGCAGCCTCGATCAGAAAGCGCCACCAGACGGCGTATTGCTCCTGCCGCCTGGCCTCGTTCGGGAACGCCCAGCTCCAGGTCGGGTCGTCGTGGAAGGCGAGGGAGATCGTCTCAGTGATCGCCGGGACGTCCGCCCGCCGGGCGACCCGAACGCTCTCAGCACCAGGCATCGACTAAGAGTAGGAGTCCCAGTACTGCAGCTCGGGGAGCGGGTCGTAGGCCGCTCCGCCCACGTACCAGCCCGGGACGCTCCAGCGCTCGAAGTGGAGGTGGCAGCCCTGTGCCTCGCCGGTGTCGCCGACCTTGCCGATCTGCTGCCCGGCCGAGACCTCGGTGCCGACGGGAGCCCAACTGGAGGCCTTCAGATGCATGTAGACGAAGTCGGTCCCGGTGAGATTGCCGTGGAGGACGACGTAGTAGCCGGCGCCGTCCGCTTGGTAGGCGTTCACCCTCACCGAGCCCGTCTCGACGACGTAGAGCCTGGAGCCGCAGGCCGCGGCGACGTCCTGTCCCTGGTGAATATGACCCGAGCGAGGAGCGCCGAAGCGCGATCCGGCTCCTCCATCGCTGTGCGGCCCGGGGACCGGGGACATGTGCAGGTGCATGGCGAATGGCTCCGTCTGCCCGCCCGCGATCGAGGCGCCTGCGCTGCTTCCATCCGCGAGCTTCAGCCGGTAGACCCCATCGCCGCCGACCGCGCCGCCAGATTGCATCCCGTCCCAACTGATCGATTTCGACTCGGCTCCAGCGAAGTCGACGGCGAGGGTCTGCACCAGGTTCCCGTACGAGTCCAGCACCTTGACCTTCGCGGCTCCGGCCTTTCGGGAGGTGAGCTGAAGGGTGGGGCGCATGTAGCCCTGAATGAAGTAGCTGCCGCTCACCCGTCGCTTGACGAGGAGTTTTTTTAGCCGCTTGGCGTCCTTCTTCGAGATGACGCCATTCACCGGCCAGCCGTGCTGCGCTTCGAACGCCTTGACGCTCTTGAAGGTGCCCTTGCCGAACACCCCATCGACGGACGTGGCCACGCCGAGGCGGCTGAGAGCCCTCTGGAGATAGCGCACGTCCTTGCCCTTCGCTCCCTTCGCGAGGGGGCGCGTGCCGAAGCGCCAGACGTGGTGGTGCTTGCCCTTCGGCGAAGCGGTGGCAGACGCCGCTGGCGCGGCCACCGCCACGAGTGCGAGCGCCACAACGGCGCACGCCAACGACCTGGGTCTGCCCTTCCGCATTGGGTCTCCTGACTGGTGTACGGCGGGCGAGTTGCGCATCCCTGCAAGCTGGGTGTGAACGCCCATGGCTAGCCTGTGCCGCGTGATGAAGGTCAGGTTGCCCGACGACTCCGAGCTCGAGCTGGAATCCGGCGCGACCGGCGCTGATGCGGCCGCCGCGATCGGCCCGGGGCTCGCGAAGGCCGCGCTCGCCCTCAAGGTGGACGGTGAGCTCCGAGATCTCTCGGCTCCGCTCGCGGAGGGCGAGCGGATCGAGATCGTCACCGACAAGAGCCCCGAGGCCCTCGAGTTGATCCGCCACGACGCCGCCCACGTGCTCGCCGAGTCGGTCCTCGACATCTGGCCCGGGGCGAAGATCTCGATCGGGCCTCCGATCGCCAACGGGTTCTATTACGACATCGAGTTCCCCGACGGGAACCCCGGTGAGGAGGACCTGGAGCGAATCGAGGAGCGGATGCGCGAGCACGTCAAGGCCGACGAGCCGTTCGAGCGGCGCGAGCTGCCGGCGAAGGAAGCGATCGAGCACTTCCGCTCCCAGGGCCAGGACTACAAGGTCGAGCTGATCGAGGACCTGATGCGCGACGAGGGCGCCGAGACCGTCTCGCTCTACCGGAACGGTCCGTTCGAGGACCTCTGCCGCGGCCCTCACGCCCCTTCCACCGGCCGGATCGGCGCGTTCAAGCTGACCTCGCTCGCCGGCGCGTACTGGCGCGGCGACGAGACCCGCCAGATGCTGACTCGCGTCTACGGGACCGCGTTCCTCGACCGCAAGGAGCTCGAGCAGCACCTCGAGCGCCTGGCGCAGGCTCGCGAGCGGGACCATCGCAGGCTCGGTCCCCAGCTCGATCTCTTCCAGCTCCGGCCGGAGGCGCCCGGAATGCCCTTCTGGCTACCGCAGGGCGCCGTCTTGCTGCGGCTGATCGAGGCCGAGGTCCGCAAGCAGCTCGATGCCCGCGGCTATGAGGAGATCAAGACGCCGCAGGTGCTGGACGTCGAGCTCTGGCATCGATCGGGTCACTGGGACAACTACAAGGAGAACATGTTCTTCACGGCGCCCGCGGAGCGGGAGGGATCGGGCGAGGAGCGGCAGTACGCGCTCAAGCCGATGAACTGCCCCGGGGCCTGCCTCGTGTTCGCCTCAGGGCGCCACTCCTACCGCGATCTGCCACTCCGGCTCGCCGAGTTCGGTCTCGTCTCCCGATACGAGCGCGAGGGCGTGCTCCATGGCCTACTGCGGGTGCGCGCCTTCACCCAGGACGACGCCCACGTCTACTGCACGCTCGATCAGGTCACCGACGAGGTCGACTCGATCTGCTCAGGGATCGACGAGCTCTATGAGCGCTTCGGGTTCGATGATGTGAAGGTCGAGCTCTCCACTCGGCCGGAGAAGTCGATCGGCACCGACCAGCAGTGGGAGCGCGCCGAGGGCGCGCTCCGAGAGGCGCTGGAGCGCCAGGGGCGCGAATACGAGATCAGCTCCGGCGAGGGGACCTTCTACGGGCCGAAGATCGACTTCCACATCACCGATGCGCTGGGCCGCTCCTGGCAGTGCGGGACCTGCCAGCTCGATTTCCAGATGCCCGATCGCTTCGACCTCGCCTACACGGGCGCCGACAACGCCGAGCACACGCCGGTGATGATCCACCGCGCGCTGCTTGGCTCGATGGAGCGGTTCGCCGGGATCCTGATCGAGCACTACGGGGGCCGGTTCCCTCTCTGGCTGGCGCCGGTGCAGGCGGTCGTCCTGCCAGTCGCCGACCGGCACAACGACCGCGCCAACGAGGTCGCGGGGGCGCTTCGCCTGGCCGGGCTGCGCGCGCGGGTCGATGACCGCACGGAGTCCGTCGGAAAGAAGATTCGCGACGCCGAGCTCTCCAAGGCGCCCTACATGCTGGTGTTGGGCGACAAGGAGGCCGACTCGGGCACGGTCTCCGTCCGCCACCACGGCGACGGCGATCTCGGCGCGATGGATCTGAAGGCGCTGGTCGCGAGAATGAGCAAGGAGGTCGGCGATTAGCCGGCGATCCGGGCGTGCCTGTCGTGGCGCGGAACGGCGTCTATACTGGCCGCAATGTCGGGCACCTACACCACGCCGCGCGCCTAAGCGCCCCGTGCCCGCCTCACCGATCCAATCTCGCCCATCTCCTTCTTGAAGCTCTACCTCATGCGCAGCTAGTGGCGGTCTCTCGCTTCGACCGCCGTCCGCCTGAGCGCGACTCGACTCGTATCAACGAGCGCATCCGCGTGCCCGAGGTTCGCCTGATCGACGAGAAGGGCGATCAGGTCGGGATCATCCCGACGCCCGAGGCTCTCGAGCGCGCTCGCGAGCGCGAGCTCGACCTGGTCGAGGTGTCTCCCACCTCGAAGCCGCCAGTCTGCCGCATCCTCGATTACTCGAAATACAAGTACGAGCAGGAGCAGAAGGCGAAGGCCGCCCGCAAGCACCAGCAGCAGGTGAACGTGCGGGAGATCAAGCTGCGTCCGAAGATCGCCCAGCACGACTACGAGACCAAGCGCGGCCATGTCGAGCGCTTTCTCAAGCAGCAGGACAAGGTCAAGGTGACGATCATGTTCCGCGGTCGCGAGCAGAGCCACCCCGAGCGCGGCCGGATGCTGCTCGACAGGCTCCTGGAGGACGTCTCGGAGATCGGTGTCCTGGAGCAGCCGCCCCTTCAGGAGGGCCGGAACATGACGATGCTCCTCGGCCCGGCGCGCGGTGCCGGGCAGGAGAAGGAAGCCGCCGCGAGCTAGCTAGGGCCTGACGACCTGGACGTTGTCCAGGTCCATCGAGCAGCCGGTCGGGCAGCTGTAGTTCGGGTCCTGGTAGATGCCGGCCCGGAGGTGATCCGGAATTGACTGACCGACGCTGTAGGGGCTGTAGCTGCTGGTGGCCGTCTCGGCCCTGAGCGTGGGTGTGTGGGTCACAGAGCTCTGCTCGTTCGCGTCGTCGAAGTCACCGTCGCCGTTCAGGTCGGCGTGGATCTTGATCGAACCAAGGGCCGGGTTCTGGGAGTACGTGATGTCGAAGGCGAAGCGGGTCCAGGCGTTCTGCTGGGCGGGCGCCGTCCAGACGGAGTGCCAGCTGTTGACGAAGATCCACCGGTTGTTCACGAGCTGGAGCTCGAGGACCGGAGAGGGGGTTGGGTTGTTGTAGGGCTGCATCTGCTTCATCTGCAGAACAGTCCGCCAGCTGTTGCCCATTGGCGTGGAGCTCGGCAGGCGGAGGGAGGCGTAGGTCACCCGTCGCTGACCCTCCTGGTAGAACATCGTCGGGCCGGGCCCCGCGGGCGTCGCGCCGGTCGGCTGGCTCCAGTTGTTTCCGAGCTCACAGCGCTCGCCCCAGACGTTGTCCCCGTCAAAGACGGTGGCGCGTCGGAAGGCCGCGTTGCCCTGGGTCGCTCCGGTAGCCGTCACATGCGAGTCGCCGCCGGCGGTCTGCTGCGCCTGTCGGGTCGAGTTCTGGCAGTCGATCTTGCCCCAGAACGGCACCGGGTCCGGGTTGGAAGCGGTGTCGGAGGCGACGACGGTGCAAGAGGAGGGAACGCTCATCCCAATCGTCGAGCCGGGCTGGGCCAGGGGGCAGTCGGGGTTCACTGGCGGATCCGGCGGAGGGGGTGGGGGCGGCGGAGGCGTCGTCGTCGTGGTGGTCGTCGTGGTGTCGTCGGAACCGGTCGAGCCCGACCCTGTTCCACCGCTTCCGGGGCAACCGATCCGGCTCTTCCTCGCGGCACGGCGCTTGGACTTCTTCTTCTTTGCCTTCGCCTTGGTGCAGGTGCTCTTGCCGGCCGCCCCGGCGATCTGCGCTCCGGCATCCCCGGTGCTCAGGATCCCCCAGGCCAGGCAGCCGCAGACGGCCAGCCCGAGCAGGGCGAGCAGCCGTGGCTTGGGCGACGTCCCGGTCATAGGTCACCGCATCGGGCGCCGGGCGCGCATACAGAGAATCGGGCAGGCCTTCGGACGGATGTTCCATCAGCCCTGGGCGCAGATCTGGCTGAGCTTCGGGCGCTTCAGGCGTCGAGACGGATCTCGCCCCGCCTCGCGGGCCGTCTGCTTCAATGCAACGTCCGCATGCCCAAGATGAAAACCCATTCAGGCGCCAAGAAGCGCTTCCGCAAGACCGCGAAGGGCAAGCTGCGCGGCAGGCGGGCTTACTCGAGCCACATCCTCGAGAAGAAGTCGCCTGGCAGGAAGCGGCGCTTCGGGCGTCCCTCGGAGATCTCCGGGCAGGATCAGAAGCGCGTCAAGAAGCTGCTCGTGAAGGGTGGCCGCTGATGTCCCGCGCGACGAACGCCGTCGCCCGCAAGAGGCGCAAGAAGAAGGTCCTCGGCCGCGCCAAGGGCTACTTCGGGCGCAAGCACTCGAGCTACCGGCTCGCGAACGAGCAGGTCATGCGCTCGGACGCCTACGCCTACCGCGACAGGCGCAACCGCAAGCGGGACTTCCGGCGTCTCTGGATCACCCGGATCAACGCCGCCGCCCGGCAGGAGGGCATGAGCTACTCGCAGCTGATCCACGGCCTCCAGCAGGCCGAGGTCGACGTGAACCGCAAGATGCTCGCCGACATCGCCGTCAACGACCCCGATGGCTTTCGCCGATTCGTCGAACTCGCCCGGGAGGCTGCCGCCACCTAGCCACAGGCAGCCAGAGCCAGACTTCCCGGGCGGTCCGCGAGGCGGAGCCGCCCTTTTTCGTTCCAGGAGCCAGATCCAACACCGACATGACGATGATCACCAGCCCACACAACGAGAAGCTCAAGCTGATCCGCCGCCTCGGCAGGCGGCGCAGCCGCGAACGCGAGGGGCTCTTCGTCACGGAGGGCGAGGACCTGCTGCTCGCCGCCCGCGATGCCGGGGCCGAGCCCGTTGAGCTGCTGACGGCGGCGGGCGAGGGGCTCGGTGGGACCGAGGTCGAGCCGGCCCTGCTCGCGCAGGTCTCGAAGCTCGGGTCCGGGACACGGGCGATCGGCGTGTGGCGCGAGTCCTGGGCCGACGAGCCCCAGTCGCCCTGCGTCTACCTCCATGGCGTCTCGGACCCCGGCAACGTCGGGACTGTGATCCGGACGGCGAACGCGCTGATCGGCGGGTCCGTGGTGGTGGGCCCCGGCTGCGCAGATCCCTACGGCGCACACGCCGTCCGGGCGAGCATGGGCGCTGTCTTCGCCGAGCCGCTGATCCGGGCGCGGATCGAGGCGACCCCGGCGCCGTGGGCTGCGCTCGTCGCGCACGGCGGCGAGCCGATCGAGGCGCTCGATGGCACTGCGACCCTCTGCCTCGGAGCGGAGCGCGAGGGCCTTCCGGCTGAGGTCGCAGGCCGCTGCGACGTCCAGGTGACGATCCCCGTGCGTGAGAGCGCAGAGTCGCTGAACGTCGCGGCGGCGGCAGCGATCGCTCTCCACCGGATAGCGTCCGATGCCGACCTTGGTTGAGCGCATCGAACAGATCCGGAAGGAAGCGGCCGAAGCGATCGGGTCTGCAGCGACGACTGAAGAGCTCGAGGAGCTGCGGGTCCGCTACCTCGGGCGAAAGGCCGACCTGACCCAAATCCTCCGGGGCATTTCCGACCTGCCGGACGAGGAGCGCGGTCCGGTGGGCAAATCGGGGAACGAGGCGCGCCGGGAGCTCGAGGCGCTGCTCGAGGCAAGGAGCGCCGAGCTCGACGCGAGCGAACTGGGGACGAGGCTCGCTGAGGACGCAATCGACGTCACCTTGCCGGGGTCGCCGCCGGTGCCCGCCGGAGCGCTCAACCCGCTGATCCGCACGCAGCGCGACATCGAGGACATCTTCGTCGGCCTCGGCTACCGGGTGATGGAGGGGCCGGAGGTCGAGCTCGACTACTACAACTTCACCGCGCTCAACCATCCCCCGGGGCACCCGGCCCGGATGGAGCAGGACACCTTCTACGTCGACCCCTCGACGCTGCGGGCGGACCTCCGAATCCCTGCGAATGGCGACGAGCTGCCGCCCGGCCCCGAGGACGTCGTTCTCCGCACCCACACCTCGCCGATGCAGGTCCGCTCGATGGAGTCGCAGCCTCCGCCGATCTCCATCGTCGTTCCGGGCCGCTGCTATCGCTCTGACCCCTTCGACGCGACCCACAGCCCGATCTTCCACCAGGTCGAGGGGCTCGCCGTGGGTCCCGACATCACGCTCGCCGACCTGAAGGGGACGCTCGATGAGTTCGCCAGGGCGATCTTCGGCCCCGAGCGCGAGACCCGCTTCCGGCCCGGCTTCTTTCCCTTCACCGAGCCGAGCGTGGAGGTCGACGTCTCGTGCTTTCGCTGCGGCGGCAGTGGGCAGCTCCCCGACGGTTCGCGCGACCCGCTCTGCAAGGGGATCGGCTGGATCGAGATCCTCGGCGCGGGGATGGTCGACCCGAATGTCTACGGGTTCGTGCGCGACTCCGGCTACGACGCGGACGAGATCCAGGGCTTCGCGTTCGGGATGGGGATCGAGCGGATCGCGATGCTCAAGTACGGCGTCCCCGATCTCCGCAAGTTCTTCGAGAACGACGTGCGGGTGCTGGAGCAGTTCCGATGAGGGCGCCCGACTCGTGGCTGCGGTCCTACTGCGACCCAGACCTCTCGGTCGACGACCTCGCGGATGAGCTCGCGATGCACGCGATCGAGGTCGAGCGGATCACGCACGCCGGCGTCACGGACCCAGAGGGATTCGTCGTGGGCAAGGTGCTCTCGGTGGAGAAGCATCCCGACGCCGACAAGCTCCGCGTGTGCGAGGTGGATGCCGGGGATGGCAGCAGGACGATCGTCTGCGGCGCGCCCAACGTCGCGGCCGGGCAGACCGTCCCGGTGGCCCTGCCCGGCGCTGTGATGCCCGACGGCACGAAGCTCGGCAAGGCGAAGCTCCGCGGCGTCGAGTCCAACGGGATGATCCTCTCCGAGGCCGAGCTCGAGATCGGCGATGACGCTGCCGGGATCGCTGTTCTGGAGGAAGACGGCTGGGCGCCCGGGACGCCGCTCGGCGAGGTGATCCCCGTCTCCGAGCCCGTCATTGAGCTGGAGCCCACCTCGAACCGGGTGGACTGCTTCGGCGTCTACGGGGTGGCGCGCGAGGTCCATGCGCTCACCGGGGCGCCGCTTGCGGAGGCCCCCTGGGATCAGGATGCCGAGGCGACCGGCGAGGGGACCGTCACCGATTACGCCTCGGTGCGGGTCGAGGTTCCCGAGCTCTGCCCACGGTTCACGGCCCGCGTCTTCACGGACGTCCAGATCGGTCCCTCACCGCTCTGGCTCAAAGCCCGGCTGATCGGCGCCGGGATGAGGCCGATCAACAACGTCGTCGACATCACCAACTACGTGATGCTGATGACGGCTCAGCCGCTGCACGCGTTCGATCTCGACAAGGTTCCCGACGGCGAGTTGATCGTGCGAGCCGCCAGGAGCGGGGAGAAGATGACGACGCTCGACGGCGTCGAGAGGACCTTCGACGAGGACGTCGTGCTCGTCTGCGATCGCAACGGGCCGTCGGGGATCGCGGGGATCATGGGGGGGCAGGTCTCTGAGGTCTCGGAGTCGACAACGCGGGTCCTGCTGGAGGTCGCGACCTGGGACGGCGTGAACATCCTGCGGACGTCGCGCAAGCTCGGGCTGCGCAGCGACGCATCCAATCGCTTCGAGAAGCAGCTCCACCCGGACCTGGCGCTGCGCGGCCAGCGGATCGCCTCGCGGCTGATGGTCGAGCTCTGTGGCGCGAACCTCGTGCCCGGGACGATCGACGAGGCCGCCGACGTCCCTGTGCCGCATCGGCTGCAGTTGCGTCACGGGCGGGTCGCCCGCCTGCTCGGCATGGAGATCTCACCTGGGCAGTGCGCTGACTACCTGGAGCGGCTCGACTTCGAGGTCGGCCGGGACGGCGACGAAATCGAGGCGACCGTTCCGTTCCACCGCCACTACGACGTCACGCGAGAGGTCGACGTGATCGAGGAGGTCGGCCGCATCCACGGCTACGCCAGGAACCTGAAGGCGACCCTGCCGTCAACCAGCGGCCAGGCGGGAAGGCTCACTCGGGAGCAACGGCTCCGCCGCCGCGCCGAGGACGCGATTCGCGATCTCGGCTTCGACGTCGTCGTCGACCTCAGCCTCACCGATCCCGGCATGCCCGAGCGACTCAGGGTGCCCTCCGGGGACGTTCGCGCCGAGCCGATTAGCGTCTCCAACCCCCTCTCCGCGGAGCACTCCGCCGAGCGGACCGCCCTGGTCGGCTCTCTGCTCGACGCGGCCCGCTACAACCGGGCGCATGGCGCGGAGCGGATTGCACTCGCCGAGTCGGGCAGGGTGTACCTGCGCGAGGGCGAGTCACCGCATCAGGGCGTGCTCGCCGGCAGGTTCGTCGGGAACCGGCCGCCGCCCGCGTACGAGCCGTGGCGGATGGGCTGCGTCGCGTCGGGGCCACTGTGGCCGGACGACTGGCGGGGGACCTCGATGGACGCAGAGTTCTATTCCGTCAAGGGTGTGCTCGAGGCGCTCGCCGCGCGGCTCGGCGTTGACGTCGAGGTGCGGCCCGGTGACGAGCCGTTCCTTCACCCGGGCCGCGCCGGCAGGGTGCTGGTCTCCGGTGAGGACATCGGCTGGGTCGGCGAGATCCACCCGCTGGTGTGCCGGGAGTGGGAGCTGGACGGCGCCGCCGGGTTCGAGGTGGACCTCGCCCCTCTCGTTGCCGCCTCGCCCTTCGGAGATGAGACCTACCAGGACGTGATCACCTACCCGGCGGTCAATCAAGACATCGCGGTGGTCGTCGAGGACTCCGTACCGGCGGCGGAGGTGCGAGCTGCAGTGCTCGAGGGCGGCGGCGAGCTGTTGCGCTCCGCGGAGGTCTTTGACCTCTACAGGGGCGAGCAGCTCGGTGAGGGCCGCAAGAGCCTGGCGCTGCGTCTGACCTTCAGGGCCGCCGATCGGACGCTGACCGACGTGGAGGTCGCCGAACGGAGAGGCGCGATCGAAGTCGCGGTGGCAAAGGTTGGGGGGTCCCTCCGTGAATAGGGTCCTGGTCGCCGGCGCGTCCGGTTATGCGGGTGCGCTTGCGGCGGAGCTGGTGCGCAAGCATCCGAGCCTCGAGCTCGTGCGTATCACCGCACGCACGGATGCGGGAAGGCGGCTGAACGAGCTCTACCCCCAGTACGGCGTCGATCTGGTGCTCGAGCACCCAACAGCCGAGGACAGCGCGGACGTCGATGCCGCGATCGTCGCCTACCCGCACGGTGCGGCCGCCCCGGTCGTCGCGGCGATGCGCAAGCAGGGGACGAAGGTCGTCGATCTCTCGGCCGACTTCCGGCTCCATGACCTCGATACCTATGGGCGCTGGTACGGAGAGCACGCCGCGCCGGAGCTGGTCGGGGAGGCGGTGTATGGACTCACCGAGATCCACCGTGACGCGATCGCCGGCGCCGGCCTGGTGGCGAATCCGGGGTGCTATCCGACGGCGAGCATCCTCGCGCTGGCGCCCCTGGCCGCAGAGGGGCTGATCGAGGACGTCGTCATCGACGCCAAGTCCGGAGTCTCCGGCGCCGGACGCGCCGCCGAGGAGGAAATGGCGGTCATCAAGGAGACCGAAGACACGAAGCCCTACAAGGTCGCCGGACACCGCCACAGCCCGGAGATCTCACAGGAGCTCACCGAGCTCGCCGGTGGCAACGGCGCCGGCCCGGGGGAGGCGGGGCTGACCTTCGTCCCTCACCTGATGCCCTACGACCAAGGCGAGCTGGTGAGCTGCTACGTACGCACCACCGAGCCGCTCGACGCCGCGCGGATGTTCTCCATCTATGAGGAGCGCTACGGCGACGAGCCGTTCGTCGAGGTGACCTCCGAGCCACCGGGCGTGAGCGGGGTCCGCGGGACCAACCTCTGCC
>Ga0126307_10001359_pt1 | contig 16131 bp, 20 predicted proteins | sample Plot28_FD_89955 | JGI IMG/M metagenome (GOLD analysis project Ga0126307, IMG submission 89955) | Serpentine soil microbial communities from UC McLaughlin Reserve, CA, USA - Plot28 | ecosystem: Environmental > Terrestrial > Soil > Grasslands | place: USA: UC McLaughlin Reserve, Lake County... | reverse complement strand
GTAAGTATCCAAATCCAGAGGAAGCATCTAAACATACAATGGAAGCTCATGTTACTATGCGTCACTTTGAAGATGCTGTAAGAAAAGTAAGAACCCAAAGAGATATGAAACCTGGAATGAAAGCAAGCCATTACCAATACGGCTAAATTTCTAAAATTTTTATAAAGTATTAATTATCAACTTTTTATTTTTTTATATGAATACTTAACCTAATCACCTTAGGATTTATATAATTATATTTATATATTAAAAGAATTTAGTTTAAGCAGTTCAAGGTAAAAATAGTTATGGAATTAATACAAATATCAAATATAACAAAAAAGATATCTACGACTAAAAAGACAATCAGATATACCCAAAGTATATGTCCTGATTGTAATATGATTCTCGATGCAGAAGTATTTGAAAGAGAAGGCAAAGTCTATATGACAAAAACGTGTCCGTCACATGGAGAATGTGAAGAGTTGTATTTTGGCTCTGTCGATATGTACAAAAAATTTAGTACATATTGGAAAGATGGAAAGGGTGCACATGCTCCAAATGTTATGGTAGATAAATGTGCTTGTCCAACGAATTGTGGATTATGTACAAATCATTTATCACATTCGGGACTTTCTAATATGATAGTAACTAACAGATGTGATTTAACATGTTGGTATTGCTTTTTCTATGTCAAAAAAGGCCTCGAAGGTGCATATCTTTACGAACCCAATTATGAACAAATTCGTGCTATGATGAAGACTTTAAAAGCTGAAAGACCAATTGCAGGAAATTCTATACAAGTTACTGGTGGTGAACCAATGCTTAGAGATGATATTGTTGATGTTATTAAAATAATGAAAGAAGAAGGAGTTGATCATATTCAATTAAATACTAACGGTATTAAATTAGCAATGTCACCTGAAACAATGCGTCAAGTACGAAATGCTGGCGTAAGTAATCTTTATCTATCGTTTGATGGTGTTACTCCACGTACTAACCCCAAAAATCACTGGGAAGTTCCTTATACTTTAGAATCTGCTAGAAAATGTGGCATGACTGTTGTTTTTGTGCCGACAGTTATTAAATCAATAAACGATCATGAATTGGGTGGTATAATTCAATTTGCTCAAAAAAATATGGATGTAGTACATGCAGTTAACTTTCAACCAGTTTCACTTACGGGAAGAATGGGTAAAAAAGAACGAGAGAAATATAGAATTACTATTCCAGACTGTATTGAAAGAATCCAAGAGCAAACTAATGGTGAAATTTCGACTGATTCTTGGTTTCCTGTTCCCTCTTGTATGCCAATGACAGATGTTATTGAAGCATTTAGCAAAAAACCAAAATATGAATTATCAATTCATTTCGCATGTGGGGCAGGCACTTATGTGTTCGAAGACGTTCAAACAAAGAAATTGATTCCATTGACATCATTTGTAGATATTAAAGGCTTATTGGAATATTTCGAAGAAAAAGCAGATGAATTACGTTCAGGTGCAAATAGATATTGGGCAATGTTAGATGTAATGAGAAAATTAAATCAATTTGTAGATAGAAGTAAACAGCCTCATGGTCTTAACCTAGCAAAGATGTTCTCTAGCATTTTGCTAAAACGTAACTTTGATGCGGTAGGGTCTTGGCATGTTAGATCTTTATTCTTAGGCATGATGCATTTTCAGGATAAATACAATGAAGATCTGGAAAGACTACAAAGATGTGATATACATTATCTAACCCCTGATCTTAGAATAATTCCATTCTGTGCATTTAATGTTATACCTGAATGGTATCGTGATAGAATTCAAAAGAAATATAGTATTCCTGTAGAAGAATGGGAAAAAGCACATGGACAAACATTAGAGGCTGGCTTATACCGTGGATTAATGAGAAGAGGAAAACCAGAAGCACAAATGGGTTGCGCTTTATCAGAAATGCACAAAGCAGCTGCTGAAAGTGAAGATCATCGAGCAGTAGATTTAAGAAACGGTATGGCTGGAGCTTAAATCGTCATAAATCTTAACTTTCTCTAAAGATGCTAATTTTTATTTATCGGCTATTTTAAGAAATTTTATTTATTCAATAATACTTTTAGGCTTTGTAAACTCTACGGTTGATTCTAGACTGAAATAAAGGTCAAAAGTCAGTTGATAAAATCTATAATTAAGTACTCCATAATACATCAAAGCTTTGGAATTTAAGCATGGTAAAATGATTGGTTTACTTGTAGGACATGCCATAATGGATTTTATTTTATTTTCTGTGTTTGATGCATTTAAAAACTATTTAGCTAATTTAGGTTTTTCTAGTATTCAGACTACAGATTTAAAAGTAATTATAGGAATTGGTTCATTAGTAGGAATAGGCTTATTTACAGGAATCTTATTGAATACGTTAAATAATTATCTTAAACATAAGAAAGAAAGAACTTTAGAAATTGAAAAACCTTTGTCTATGGATAATCAAACCCAATCTCAACAAACCATTTCAGTTACTAAAAAACTTGGTAATCCTAGCATAGCTGAAAGCATACAACAATATGAAAATCGTGATACTTTACCTAAATTTAAAGAGTTGATAGCGAGTGCAACGGAAACAGTGGATATGTCTGGACTTAGCTTTACATTGATGATTCTACAACATTCCGATGTAATAGAAAAGGCATTAAAGAAAGGAAGAAAATTTACATTCTTAATTTTAGATGCTGATTCTAAAGAAGTTAAAAAGTATAGTCAGACTTTAGAGAATGGAAATATTTAAAAGAACATATTAATTCTACATTAGAAATTCTTTGTGAATTAAAAAAGGAACTTAAAAATAAAGATAATTTAACAATTAAAACTTATGATTCATTTCAAAGACTTGGTATAATTATTATAGACAAAGATAAGAAAAATCTTTGATAAAGGTTGAAGAATATAATCTTAATAATCCTGATACTAGACGAAATAGAATAACATATAAAATTGATAATCCTGATTTTTATGAATCTTCTTTAATGGACTATAATGAATTATTAGAAAAATCAAAAGATTATGTTCGCTGATTTCTTTTTGCATTTTGAATCAACGTAATCCACTTGTTTTTTTCTTCTACTTTTATCCCAGCAACTTCAGAAGGGGTCAGACCATCTAAAGCCATGTGTTCTCTAATGTAATTGTGGTATATTTGATAACCATCTATAATTGGCGTATTCTTTTTCTTTAGTCCTCTCATAGTTTCTTCCTACTTCTAATCTCATTGTTTAGTCTTTCCATATGGTTGTTGTTTTTATCGCCACTCATCTTTATTGTATTGATATGTTCAGTTCTTGGTTTTTTCAATGTGAAAAATTCCTTTTTCAAAGCATCACGATAAGAAGGTAATCCATCAGTAATCAGAGCATTAGGCCTTTTTACCATCTAATACCTTTCCTTCTTTGAATAAGTTTCGTACATCATGGTTAAATATAGTATCTGCTATTTCCTGTGCCAACCAAACTCTAGTGTCATTATCCATGAAGTGCGAATACATATTTCATATCATTTCTGAATTTAACGTAGAGTTTATCAGCTCTCCATGTATCTCCCACATTAGGCTTTAACTTTTCTACATATTTTTCATTAAATCAATATATGTTTCAATCCAATTGTATACTGTTTGATGTGAAACTTGAACGCCTAATAATTTCAAAGAATGTTGAGTATTTCTTAATGATTCTCCACTAAGGTATAATTGCATAGCAGTTGTAATAGCTTGAGGATTATGTTTCATCTTTTCAAATCCAATATTTATACTAAAGGTTCTTTTACAATCCACACAAAAAACCTTTGAATATCTCTACTTATATTACGTCTAATTCCATATTTCTTTAGTTTCAAAGAATGACAGAATAGACATTCAGAAACATTTACCTGTTGGACTATAACTGTTTGTTGTTTAATCTGTTCTCTTAATGTGAAGGAAAATTCAACTGCAAATTTCATATTGTAATATCAACCGAAATTTTACAGCTTTTAGCTTTGTTTCAATAAACCGGAGACTTTACAAAGCCATACTTTTATATTATTTTTGTTTTTTTAATAAAGTTTAAGTGATGTTTGTTATTGGAATAAGAATATGTCTACGCTAAAATATGTTCTCTTGGAACCCATTGGTGATGTAGCACTTATTAAAATCAATAGACCTGAAGCATTGAATTCAATGAATGTAGATGTAATTTGGGAGTTATCTAAAACAATAGATATTGTTGGAGTAGATGCTAGTATAAAAGCTGTTATTATAACAGGAGTTGGCGAAAGATCCTTTTGTGCAGGTGCTGATATTTCTTATATGGTTAATATATCACCTATTGATGCAGAAAAATATGCATCAGCCGCTCAATCTGTATTAAATAAAATTGAAAGATTGGAAAAACCAGTGATAGCTGCAATTAATGGTTTTGCATTAGGGGGAGGATGTGAATTGGCACTAGTTTGTGATATTAGAATATGTTCAAGCAATGCAAAAATTGGTCAACCTGAAGTCACAATTGGAATACCACCAGGATGGGGAGGAACACAAAGATTGTTACGGATTATCGGACCTGCTAAAGCAAAAGAAATGATTTTTACTGGAAAAATGATAAATGCTGAGGAGGCGCATAGCATTGGATTGGTTAACGACGTTATCAGATTAACACAAGAAGAATTACCAGAAGCGCCTTCTGATGGTGATGAAATAAAACGTAAAGAACATGAAAAAGAATTAGCAAAACTTTTAAACAAAAAGTTAATAGAACAATCCCTTTCTATGGCTAAAGAAATTACAAAGAATAGCTATAACGCCATTAAGACAAGTAAATACTTAATCAATAAAGGAATGGATATGGATATTGATTCTGGTTTACGAATGGAAATTTATGGATGGGCCCTTTGCTTCGCTCATGAAGATAGGATAAATCTAATGTCTGCATTCCTTAACAAAGGGAAAAAAAGTAAATAAAGAGAACAATATTTTATCTTAATTTCTTACACCATTACTAGGTTTACATAAGTAAACCTTGCTTTCAATTTTTGATTCTGCAAATCCTTCTTTAATAGCTTTCATAATGTTATTCGAATGGTTATCTGTTTTCAATATTGAAATAATTGAAGGTCCAGCACCACTAATAGTGAATGCTAATGCACCTGCATTAATAGCCTTCTCCTTTACCTTGTCAAATCCTGGAATCATTTTTTTTCTAGCCGGTTCCACAATTCTATCGTCAATTCCCTTTGCTATCATTTCTACATCTTTGTAAGCAAAACCAGCCACAATAGTACTTGCGTTAGAAATATTTGTTATGATATTTTCTAAAGATGAATTTAAAGGTAATATACTTCTTGCAGCTTCCGTTTTCTTTTTTGGAACTGTAATTTTGGGAATTCCAATCACAAAATAAAGCTCTTCTGGTGGTTCAAATTTGATAAATTCAAGACGTGGAATAGTTCTTACTATTATAAATCCTCCTAACATAGAACTAGCAACATTATCATAATGTTTGGCTCCTGCTGAAGCTCTTTCTCCTTCTGCGGAATAATTAATTAATTCATGTAAGTCTATTTTTAGATTATATATTTGGCTAAAAGCGTATGCTGCCGCAACGGATGATGCTGCACTACTTCCTAAACCATATCCTGGAGGAACTCCTTTAATTATTTCAATATCAATGTTATCATTTATTTTAAAGTCATCCATCATTTTCTGGACTACCAATGCAGCAGAATTGTTTTCATTATCTGACGGAATTTTTATTCCCTCGTATTGTTTTATTGTAGTTATAGTTATCTTTTTATTTTGATTTCTCTTCTTGGTGATTCTTATTTCGTCATGAAAGAGATCCAAAGCAAGTCCAAATATGTCAAAACCTGGACCTAAATTAGCTGTAGATGATGGAGCTATTGCTTTACATGAATCCATTATTGTATATTAATATTGAATTTCTTCCCCTTGATTAAGTATTCTTGATAAAGCAGAAGATAATTCTATTAAACCATTTATTGTTAGATTAGATACAGCTATTAATTCTTGATTCAATCCGTTTTGTGAAATAATTTTTATCAAATCTTTACTTAATAAAGAAAATTCTGGATTATTTTCTTTATCTAAAGCTTTAAGTAGAGCTGTATCTGACTGAGCCCAATCTAAAATATTTTCTAAATTATCTATTATTAGATCCCTTTTTGATAATACATTAATCTGTGATAGTTTTAATCTAAAATTTATCGAAGCAGAAAGCAGTGATAAAGAAACAAAATTAATTGGCGAGGAAACTAATACACCATCCATTATAAAGATAGTAGCTTTGCTATCTGCCTGAAAATTGGATATAAAATAGTAACCACTAGTTCTATAAGCAAATAATTCAATTTGTCCAGGAGTATCAATTAAAATATAATCAGGGTTTAATTCATCAACTTCTAATTGAATCTCTTGAATTTTAGTTCCTATCAAGTCATGTGACATTATTATTGCACCATTAGGACCTAAACCATAAGTTTCTACTATATTGTTTATGTCTATATAATTTCGTATGTCTACATCGGGACGATAAGGTAATTCTGATACAGCAGGATCCAAATTAACAGTAATAGGAAAATTATCATGGTCAATATACCATTGTAAGAGATTTGAAGTAAGTAGAGATTTTCCTGAACCTGCAGTCCCTGTTATATAAATGGCTTTCATTGAATTTTTGTCTTTCAAATATAATATATACGATATTTTATATTTGTATTACAAGTATGACATTCAATTATATTTAAAAAATTGATTGATTATTATATAACTATATAGTGTAGTAATCAGATAAATTGAATTGGAGACTAATTACAATACTAATAAGTCTTTTACCCCTTCTTTTTCTATTTATTTTCTCTCCAGTATCTGTTACCGATATCTTTAGTGTTGGATTAGTTCCATTTATTATGTCCGTTCTATTTAGTCTTACAAAAGTTTTTCTTCAGGCATTCAGATTTAAATATTTTGTAGATAAATTTTTAGAATATAAGATAGCATCATCTTTTAAATTAATCTCAGTCCGAATTGGAAGTGAATTTGTTACTAATACTACACCATCTTATATTGGCGGTGAAATAGTTAGAATAGCATGGCTAACAAAAAACAAAGTACCGGCGGGAGTTGCAGCCTGGATTGCTACAATGGAAATCATCGCGGATGTTTTTGTAGGTACAATTCTTGCATTATTTGCAGGTATAATTGCTCTTTATAATGGCGCACTTCTTATTGGTACTATTATAATTCTTATTTCTTCATTGATTTTTGGATTCTGGTTGATAGTTGTTATTTTTTCAGCACATTATAATATCCAACTTCCTAAGTTTATGACAAAACTAATAAATAGATTTTTGTCAAAAGTACGTGCAGACAAGATTATTAACTATACAAATTCTGCACTTAGCGAATTATGTACTATGAGCAGAGAAAACTTCAATTCAAAAAGAACAATAAAAATATTTTTTGTTGGTATAGTTATTACTTTTTTTGCATTTGCGTGCCTTGGTGCATCTTTTCTTGTCCTTGGAGGGCTAGTAGAATCTAACCTAGAATTATACAAGTCTATTTTAGCTACTGCAGCTTCAACGGAATTAGGAAGTTTACCAATAACAGTTGGTGGATCAGGATTAACTGAACTTGGATTGTGGGCATATGTCTCTGGATTAGATCATTTACCATCAATTAATGATGTTTTGCAAGATTCGCATTTAGACGTAATTATTTCTTGGAGAATTGCGTCTTATCATATTCCTCTTGTAATAATGTGGGTTTTATTAATGAAACTTACTATCGATAAAAGAAACCCATTAGGAAAAACTCCAAAAGCTTAACCAAATAATTGTTATTATTTATTAAAACTATATATTAATATTAAATTTATATTTATTTTCAATTAGGAATCGTCAATATCATCAAGTGAATCTTGTAAATTTTCTTCAGATTCGACATCCATCAATTGTAGTTCAATCAATTCAAATTGATAAATAGCGTCCATATCTACCATAAATTGTGATTTGAGAAATTCTATAGTATTTTCGCTAAGTTTTCCACGAGACATTTTAATCTTGAACTCATAAACGAACCCTTTCATAAATTTAGATATATCTTGAGAGGATGGAACATCTATGCCTTCTACTATAGTACGTCCATCAGGTAATGCTTCATAAAGTTGTATGTCTAATTTGTAATCATCTTGATAAATTTCTAATATGTATCCCGTTCTATTTAGTATTTCAGACTCTGTAAATTGTATTGATCTAATCTCTTCTTCTATCCAGCGTGGGATTCCTTCCTTTTCTGAAGACTTTGCTGAACTCTTTGTTCTTGGCATTCACAATATACAATAAACAAACTAGATAAAAGCTTTGCATCAAGGAAATTAATAAAAAAGGTTCATTTTTTTTCATTATATTTCTTGAGGAATCTATTTGCCTCAATTCTACTTATGTATCTAGAAGGATTTATTTTTAAATGTCTTAATAATTTAATTTGTTGATCCGTTGCAAAGTGAGGTTTTAATTTGTTGTATAAATACTCATAATTTTTATCTATAAAATCAATATAAGCTTTATTTGCTAAATCATCAGCTTCCTTATTCTTATCTCGTGCTATCCATTCGATCTGAATATCGTCAAAATTCTTAATAAGCGATTTAGTTCTTACATAATAAAGCATTAATTTCTCTGATCTTACTCTATATTTACCACATATTTGATTAATTATTAATTGAGAATCTCCTTGTATGAGTATTGGAGATTTGTTATATCCGTTGTTAAATAACCATTCTAATGTTTTTATTAATCCTATATATTCTGCAACATTATTACTGGATTCATCTGAGAAAGGCTCAAAGGCAATATCTGCTTCTTCATAAATTTTATTAACTTGGTCATTTTTTTTTTGAATAATAAAACCATAGCATGCTATCCCTCCTGGATTTACAGGTTGACACATCCCATCAAATTTACAATATAAATTTTTTATCGAGCAGTTATCATGATGCATCAATTGGTATTGGTATTAGCTATTATTAAATAATAGATAAAATCACTGTATTTCTGATGATTCAATAACTTTTTTTCATACTAAAATTTTATGAGACATATTCTGCAACTTTCTTTATATCTAATTCAAATGTATTTAACAAACTACGATTATAAATTGTAGCTGCAGGATGATAAGTAATAAAAAATTTCAAGCCATCCTTGTGTATAACTTTTCCTCTTTCATTTGTAATAGAATTGAGATTTAGAATATAAGAACTTGCCACATTTCCCAATAAACATATTATTCTAGGTTTTAGTAAAAAGATTTGTCTATCTAAATACTGGTGACATATTTTTTTTTCATTAATTTGCGGTGGTCTATTATTTGGAGGCCTACATTTTACAATATTAGTAATGAATACATCTTCAATATTTATCTGATTTTTTGCTAAGGCGTTTCTTAATATTTTTCCAGCAGCACCAATAAAAGGTCTACCTGATTGATCTTCATGATAACCTGGAGCCTCTCCTATTATCATTAATTTCTTGAGAAAATTTCCTTCACCGGGCACAGTATTTTTTCTAGCATCTGATAATGAACATAATTTACAGTATCTAATATCTGCATTGATTTTATCTAATGTATCATGTTCATTCATAGACAAATTTAATTATCATTATGAGCTTTGTTAATTTAAAGATAATTGGTCGCCTTTCACAAGAAATAGAATTCTGTTATAATCTCTCAAAATAAAACTCTTTTACAATGGTGAATGCAATCCATGTTTTAGGTACAGAAACATGAATACTTGCGAATACCATGTTCCGTCACCATCTGAATAGACAATATATCTTTCATATCTATAGAAAAGAGATCTAAAAAAAATTTGCTGCTATACGTATTATATTTCATTCTTCAGATAACTCTATTCCTTATACTGATTTATGTACTGGTTCAATCCAAAGAATACCTATTTTTTGCTTCCCATCTGATTCATTGGGTTTCATCTATTACACATGCCCAAAACTCGTTTGAGTCTTTAGGGAAAGATTCAAACCTTTATATTCAATTTAAATGGAACTTCTTTCAGAAAGTTTCTAATGTATTAGATGAATTATGTAAAATAAAATCAACAAGAAAGTACAAATACAAAGAGAGTATATTACTACAAAGGTGGAGGTTTTCTATTTTCTTGTTTCAAAAATTGTATACAATGTCCCAAAAAGTTTGTAACTCAGTACCAATACTTTAAAGTTACATAAAAACTTTAGTAAAAATAGTTTCCTAATATGAAAATTGATGAAATGTCTGATTCTTACACTGTTTAAAAAGAAATTAAGAATTAATTTACATACATCTTTTTTTTTCTTTCTTGTTCTTTCATTTACCTTTAATATAATTTATTTATTAATGCAGAAAGCCGAATTATATTTTATCTCTCTCAGATTATGAATATTAGAATTTCTTTCGTATCATGAAACATGATATAATTGACTTTTATATCTTGCAACATTTGACTTTATTTTGTTAATTCAATGGATAAGCCAATTTCAGAAGTTATATTAATATTAAGGAACCATATGAAAGGTTTAAGATTATTATAACAATCTACCTCTCTTAACTAGTCTTTCAATAATCTTTAGAAATAAGTCATTATATCTATATCAAACATTTTAAAAAATTTAGAGCAAAGTAAAGAATAAAATTGGTTATAAAATGTTTTAATTTTGTGATTATTAATAATTGTAATTTTCCTGATAACTTGTTATATGATCCCGATAACTTTGTATGGATCAATATTTCAAATACAGACTCCATAAAAATTGGAATTATACCTATTTTATCTTTTATTTCAGGCAAAATAAAAACAATTAAACTAAATACAGGGGATTTTTTTATTGATAAAGGAAAAAGATTAGGTTCTATAGAAAGTCCAAAATATTTTGGAATAGTACGATCTCCATTTAGTGGTAAGATAAAAGAGATTAATCTTTCGGTACTCTCTAAACCCAAACAAGTTAATGATAGCCCTTATGAGTTAGGATGGCTGGTAAAAATTGTTCCTTCAAATTTGGAGGAAGATCTTAATGATTTAAAATCAATTGATGAATGTCATGTACAATTTAAAACACTTATAGATGAATTTCATGTCCGTTGTTTCAAAGCCTATCCAGATTATGAAATGTATGAGCTTGGTACTGAATGTGCTGCAACTCTTACCAAATTGGATGATCTATTAACTCACATTAACATAGGTGAGATTGTGTATTTGGCTTCTGATGATATAACCGCGGATCTGGAATTGGCGAGATGGTCTAAAGAGCGTTCTCAATCAATATTAGAAGTAAGAAAAGAAGGTTCCATATTTCACTTTTTAGTTAAAAAAGAAAAAAATAATTGACGTGTTTTTTATTTCTCAATAGGGTTGTCAATCATATTTCCCCATTCAGTCCAGGATCCGTCATAATTTTTTACATTTGGATATCCAAGAAGATGTTTCAAAACAAACCATGTGTGAGAAGAACGTTCTCCTATTCTACAATATGTAATTATTTCCTTATCCGGTATGATGCCAACTGTTTGATATAACTTTGCAAGTTCATCGGCTGATTTGAACGTACCATCATCATTTACTGCTTTTGCCCATGGTATATTTACAGCTCCTGGAATATGTCCTCCTCTTTGGGCATGTTCTGTAGGATATTCAGCAGGTGCAGTTATTTCTCCACTAAATTCTTGTGGACTTCTAACATCTATCCTCTTTATTTGGTCAGAGTTTAGCGATTCTCTTACTTGATTAAGGAATGCTCTTAGAGCTGGATTAGGTTCCGAAGGTTTAAAATTTCCCATAGGAAAATTGGGAGTATCTTTTGCAATTGGTCTATCTTCTTCAAGCCATTTTTTTCTTCCTCCGTTCATGATTTTTACATTTGTCATACCATAATATTCGAAAACCCAAAAAGCAAAAGCAGCAAACCAATTATTAAAATCGCCATATAATATAAGAGTAGTATCATTATTTATTCCAGCTTTTTGTAATAATTTTGAACAATCATCTCTTGAAATGATATTTCTTGCAAGAGGATCATTTATATCCTTTTTCCAGTCGAATAAAACTGCGTTAGGTATGTGGCCAAGATTATAATTTGCTTTTGGATCATAGTCGACTTCAGCTATCCTAACATTATTGTCATTTACATGATCTTCTACCCATTGTGTATCTACTAAAACATTTGGATTTGCATATTCCATAAATTTAAAGAGCAAACACTGTTATATAAATTTCTTAAAATAAGAAATGCATTATTTTATTAAAAGAAGATTATTTTAGAGAATATTTATATATTATATAATTAATCTTATTAAATTTTGTTTTATTGTAATACTTTATCTATGATCATTTATTTTTGTAAAATTAAACATAAATATCAAAGATTATGTCTTTGATTTTATCTATATCTTTTAATCCAATCTTATTAATTATATTTATGTGGTGTCTAAAATATTCAATTTCATGATTTGTACATGCTAAAAATGGAGAGGGAGCAGCAGAGTTTATAACTTTTTTATTTTGATCAATTCCATTTTTTTTTAACGCAATTAATGTTTGTCCAGATAAATGACCTTTAACTTCTTCTCCGCAAAGTAAAATATATTTCAAATTTTTATTATTTGTAGTAAATTTAATAATTTGGTCTACTCCTTTATTTTCTGAGAGTAATCTGCCTACTATAGAAATTTTATCCATGATTTCTTGATTATTTTTGAGTTCTTTGAGTAAATCCAAGCTTGAAAGAGTACAAATTCCTATGATTTTTCCTTTTCCAATATAATATTCTTGTTTTATAGGGAGTAAATGATAACAGCAAATTCCAAGAATATTGTTTATTTTGGATTTAATCTCGATTCTATCTGTCATTGCTATATATACAATTACGTTAAATATTAAAAAAATTAAACTTAAATCTTATTTTTATTAAAAATAGTTTTTTTTCTTTTTGATTGGATAATCCCTGTTAATTGAAAACCATATTCAATATTGTGCTTTATATGATTAATTCCCTGCTTACCATTTGGAACAAATGCGCCATCCAATAGATTTTCTAGATATAGTTTTGTTTTTTTAATTGAGTATATTGCATGTTGTAATTGACTCCCAGATAATTTTCTTCCAGCTTCTTTTTCAACTATTTCGCTAAATCTATCGGTTTCAATGATTTTATAATATTCCTGAAGTTTTTGATAATTATTACAAACATTTTCTACCTTTTTTCGGTCAGATTCAATTAAATTTTGGAATGCAATTTGTATTACTTTCTCATTCCTTCCAGTAAGTTTTTCTAATATTCCAGCTAATTTATTATCTTGAGTATTGTCAATTTCTATATTAAGCGATAATATTTTTTTTAATTTATTTTCTACATTAAGTTTTGAATTTTGATAATAATTGTTAATAGCATTTATATTTATTGGCTTTCCTTCAAGATCGTGTCCATATTTTAGTATATACATAAGATTTACTATTATAAGTGGAAAAATAAGTTTTAAAATATCATTTAATTTATTATAATTTTGCATAATATCTTTATATATATTAAATATAGTTATATTTATCACCTCTTTTTCCTTTTCATCAAGAACTCTCGATAATATCGTCAAAAGATCGTATAATTGAGATTGATAAAAAATCTTGTTATGTTTTATAGAACATATAGAGACTATCTTCAATACATAAAACCATTTATCTGATGGCTTTTCAGCTCTGGAATGACTTGAAATTTCTATGACTTTGTTTTTAATTTCTATGTCGTTAATATTGAGTAAATTAAAAATATTATTAATAACTTCGTTAATAGATACTTGCTCGTTCGTCCAATTCTGTAATATTGTTTGTTTATTTTGCATATCTAAAAAAACTTTAAAGATAATTATAGTGTTAAAAATATAAACTTTTTAAATAATCATTCTATAATTAATATACATACCCTATATAGGATTATGTAGTAGGTGAAAAAAAATTATATTTTATAATCTTAATCTATACAACTATAACTATGGAAACCAATAGAGGACTTGTATTAATTTATACTGGTAAAGGAAAAGGTAAAACTACTGCTGCCTTAGGAATAGTATTGAGAGCAGTAGGTCATGGACTTAGGGTATTAATGATTCAATTTATTAAAGGTGAATGGTATTATGGAGAGCTTTCTAGTTCTAAAAGATTAACCCCTGAATTCGAAATGATAGCTGCCGGAAAAGGTTTTATTGGCATATTGGATGATGATCATGATTTTGGAGAGCATAAAAAATCTGCAAAGGACGCTTTAATTCTTGCAAAAGAAAAAATATCTTCCAAAAAATATGATATAATTATATTAGATGAAATTAATTATGCGATAAATCTTAAACTTGTTTCAACGGAGGAAGTACTTGAATTAATTAATATGCGACCTAAAGATACATCTATCGTGTTAACAGGTAATTATGCACCACTTGAAATTATCAATGTCGCTGATTTAGTTACTGAAATGAATGAAATCAAACATCCTTATAAATACGGAATCAAAGCTAAAAGGGGGATTGATTATTAAATTGATTATTAATTGCTAAAATTATGACATACCTGACAAAATAAATATAGCTAATCTTTGAGTTAATTAACGATGGAGAGCCCTAAGAATCTCCCTGATGATGGAGATATTGTTCTTGCTAATGTTAAACAAGTTACCAGTCATGGAGCATATGTATCTTTAGAAGAATATGGTAATATTACAGGATTTTTACATATTTCTGAAATAGCAACAGGTTGGATAAGAAATATTGAAAGATATGTAAGACCTAATCAAAAAATTGTATTAAAAGTTATTAGAGTAAATAAAGCAAGATCAGAAGTAGATTTATCATTAAAACAAGTATCAGGGGAAGAAAAAAAGTCAAAAATTATTGAGGTTAAGAAAAATGAAAAGGCTAATGCTTTTATGGCAATAATAAAAAGTAAAGCCAATCTTTCTGATGAACAAATAAAACAAATCGAAGAAAAAATATTAACCAAATACGATTACGTTTATGATATTTTTGAAGCTACAGCAAAAAAAGGAAAAGAAGTGTTACTATCATTGGAATTAAATGAAAATGTAATGAATATAATTGAAGAGGAAAGTAAAAAGATTTCTATTCCTCATGTTGAAATAAGAGGTATATTAGAAGTATCATCACAAAAATCTAATGGTGTAGAAATTATTAAATCTATTTTAAGTGCTGCCGAAACTACAAAAGGTAATGCAAAGATTATAATCTCGTATATTGCGGCACCTAAATATAGAATAATTGTTGCTGCTGATAATTTTAAAATAGCTGAGAAATCTATTAATAATTCTATAGAAAAAATCAAATCTGCCATTGAAAAAGAGGACGGTCATTTTAATTTTATACGCCAAGAATCTAAAAAGACACAACAACAATTAGTCCATTAACATGAAACGTTTATTGAGAAAATGTTTAATTTGCAATATTTATACTCTTAAATGTCAATGCCCGTCTTGTTCTGCAATTACTGTTGATCCTACTCCTGCAAAATTTTCTCTAGAGGATAAGTATATCTTGTATAGACTTTCTGATTCTTATAAGAATGAATCATAATTATCATATATCAATAAACGCGTTTCACTCTTTTGAAGAGTTTTATACGATGTAAAAATTATTATCTTTGATATAAATAAGTCGATTTCTTTCATATTCTGTGGTACACAAATATTGAATATGTATAAGTTAACTTAATTAAATATGCTTCAATAATGTTGAACTTAATGTAATTGATAAGATTATTTAAAGTGTATATCAATATTATTAGAGATCTAATCTAAGAATTAGATATAAAATAAAAAAATAGATGGAAATTTTTTTCTCTTTTACTTACTTTCCAATGCATATACCGCTTGGATTAGAAGTCATACAGTTATTTTGGTCAAATGTATTAGCATTGGTGTTTACTGGTAACCCATTAGCGTTGTTTAAGTCAATTGTATTCAAAAGGACATTGTTAAAGTTAACATTGTTATTGTTACTTTGATTATCTACATAAAGACCATTTCCAGATTCAGTAATAGAATTCAAAGTAAGTACACCATTATCGGAGTTAACTAAAGT
>Ga0126307_10001358_pt1 | contig 16133 bp, 16 predicted proteins | sample Plot28_FD_89955 | JGI IMG/M metagenome (GOLD analysis project Ga0126307, IMG submission 89955) | Serpentine soil microbial communities from UC McLaughlin Reserve, CA, USA - Plot28 | ecosystem: Environmental > Terrestrial > Soil > Grasslands | place: USA: UC McLaughlin Reserve, Lake County... | reverse complement strand
GAGGGGGCGCTCAAGCTCAAGGAGATCTCCTACCTCCCCGCCGAGGGCTACCCGGCCGGCGAGATGAAGCACGGCCCCATAGCCCTCGTGGATGAGTACTGTCCCGTCGTCGCCGTCCTTGGCCAGGGCCTCATCAGGGAGAAGACCCTCTCCAACGTCGAGGAGACCGTGGCGCGGGGTGCGAACGTGGTAGCGGTGGCCCGCGAGGGCGACCAGGCGGCTCGCCGGATGTCTCGCGTAGTGCTCCCGGTCCCGGAGGCGTCGGGGATTCTGGACCCGTTCGTGTCGAGCGTGCCGTTGCAGCTCCTCGCGTACCGCTTCGCCAAGGGCCGCGGGCTCGACGTGGACAAGCCGCGCAACCTCGCCAAGAGCGTGACGGTGGAGTAGCTGTCAGCTTGTCAGCTGGCGCGACGTGGGCGTTGCCGTGACCGAAGCGAACCTGTTCCTTCTCCTTACGGCCTCACTGGCCCTGATAGTCGCGCCGGGGCCGGACAATATTCTGGTGTTGACGCGGCGGATCGCACAGAGCCGCGCTGGTCTCGGCCGCTGGGGCGAGCGTGGAGCTGGTCGTGCACTCCACATTCGCGGCTGTCGGGCTCTCCGCTGTGCTCGCGCAAAGCGCCACAGCGTACCCCGCGGTCAAGTATGTTGGTTGGCGCGGCGTACCTGATCTACCTGGGCTTGAAGGCGCTTCTCAGCAAAGACAGCTTCGTGGTTTCGGAAGGGACGGCACCCGTGGCACTCCAAAGGATTTTCTTGCGAGGTGTGCTCACGAACGTCCTCAAACACCCAGGTGACTCTCTCATTTCCTGGCTTTCCTGTCGCAATTCGCCGACCCGGGGTAGGTGCCCTCGAGCTGTTAACCTTCGCGTTGACCTTCGCGCTTCTGACCTTGGCGATCAGCCTGCTCGGCTCTTTCCCGGGGGGTGTAGGCGACTGGATCAGGGGCAGGCCCAGCTTCGCGAACGCGTTGCGCTGGCTCACGGGAAGCGCCCTGATCGGTTTGGGCTTGCGGCTCGCGCTGCCCGAGCGCCGGTAGCTACCTGAGAACCTGCAGGGAGCGCGGCTCGACGCGGAAGGACATGGGCAGGCCGCCCCAGACCTCGCCGTCGAGCTGCACCGGCACGTCTCCCGCGCCGAGGGCGTGGGCGCGGAGCTCCCTGGCCCTGAAGGATTCCATCGAGCGGTCGAGGGGTCTCCTGGCCATGATACGCCCGAAGATGTCGGGCCTGAGCAGGATGCTCGCGCGCCCGACCAGGACCGCCTCGAGCTCGCCGCTGGTCAGCAGGCCGGGTCTGGAGACCCGGTAGTCCCCGCCGTAGTGGTGGGCGTTGGCGACGATGACAAACCGCGCCACGTGCCTCCCGCCGCTGTGAACCACCTCAACCGGGGACAGCTCTTCGGTGAAGAGCACCTTGAAGGCCGCAAGCGGGAAGGCGAGGCCCCGGAGGTAGCGCTTCATGCGCGGCGTGACCGCGTGGACCACCTTCGCGTCGAAGCCTATGCCGGCCATGCACGCGAACCGGCGCTCGATACCCTCCCGATTCGTGGCGACGCCGAGGTCCACCCTCGCCCTCTCGCCGCGCAGGATCCGCTCGCAGGCCAGTCCCACGTCGAGCGGCAGCCCGAGCTCGCGCGCCAGCACGTTCGCCGTGCCGAGCGGCAGAATACCTAGAGTTGCTTCCCTGTCGAGGCCGTTTATGACCTCGTTTATCGTGCCGTCGCCCCCGGCGGCCACGACCAGGCGATCCTCGGCTAAAGTGGCTAACTCCGTGGCGTGGTCCGGGCGCTCGGTGTTCAGCACCTCCACGCTGAGGCCGCCGGAGCGCAGGACCTTCGCGCAGCGCTCCAGGGAGCCCTTGCTCCCCGCGCGCCCCGAGTTCGGGTTGCCGATGATCACCGCGCCATCGCTCATCGCTCATACTATAAGTCCTTTTGCGGGCGGCGCATCTGCCGTACCATACAACCCGTGGACGGTTTCGTCGTGCCGGGGATCGGGGTAGACGTCGTGGACGTCGAGAGGATGAAGTTCGCCCTCGAGCGCACACCCAGGATACGCCAGCGCCTCTTCACCGAAGACGAGATCGCCTACTGCGAGAAGTTTCGCTTTGCCGAGCGCCACTACGCCGCCCGCTGGGCGGCCAAGGAGGCCGTCACGAAGGCCCTGGGGTGCGGCCTGATCCAGTGGAACGGCGTCGAGGTGATCCGACGCTCCCGCCGGGCCCCCTCGGTGCGCATCTTCGGCAAGATACAGAGCTTCGCAGACATGGTCGGCGTCCGGCAAGAAGATCTCTTTATCTCCATCACCCACTCCGAGCTCTCCGCTGTCGCCGTCTGCGTCGTGCGCGGCATGCAGCCAACTCCGTGAAGCTCTACACCGCTGAGGAGATGTCCCGCGCGGACAGGCAGGCTCAGGACCTTGGGATCCCCGGCGGCGTCCTCATGGAGCGCGCCGGGGCCGAGATGGCCCGCGTCGCCCTCGAAGCTTTCGCGCCCCGGCGGGCGCTCGTGGTGGCCGGCGGCGGCAACAACGGCGGCGACGGCTTCGTCGTTGCCCGCGAGATGCACCTCGCCGGGGTCGAGGTCGCGGTCCTGCCGACGAAGGACCAATACGAAGGAGATCCCGGGACCAACTTCGATGTCCTGCGCAACCTCGGTGTGAGGTTCGTCGCCGCAGACGAGCTCGAAACGGAACGAGATCAGGCAGATCTAGTCGTGGACGCCTTGCTCGGGACGGGTTTCTCCGGGGAGGTGCGCGAGAAGGAGGCGCGCCTCATCGAAGGGATCAACGGTTCCGCGGCCTCGGTGCTCGCGGTGGACGTGCCTTCGGGGGTGGATGGAGCCACCGGCGAGGTTGGGGGGGCGGCGGTGCGGGCGGACGTCACTGTGTGCGCGCACGCGGTGAAGGTGGGGTGCGTGGTCTCCCCCGGCCGGGAGTGCGCGGGCGAGGTGGTCGCCGTGGACATCGGCATCCCGCCCGAGGCCGACGTGGACTCCTCGCTGGCCTGGACGGACGTCGACTCGCTCAGGGGCAAGATCCCGCGCACCACCGAGCCCGCCCACAAGTACTCCGCCGGGGCCCTGCTCGTCGTCGCGGGCTCCCGGGGGACGACTGGTGCCCCCCAGATGGTCGTCCGCGGCGCCGAGAGAACGGGCTGCGGGATAGTCTTCCTCGCGACGGCGGAGGGTGTGGCCCCTTCGGTAGATCTCGAGCTCACCGAGGCACTCGTCCACGGCGTGCCCGAGGACGAGGAGGGCTACATGATCTCCACGGCGCTAGGGAAGATCCTCGAGCTGGCTGAGCGAACCTCGGCGCTCGTGGTCGGGCCGGGGATGGGCGTCGGGCAGGAGGGTCGTCGCCTCCTCGAAGGTATCCTGCGCGAGGTCGACTCTCCAGTCCTCCTTGACGCCGACGCCGTCACCAACCTCGCCGGGACGAGCACCCTTGCCAAAAGAGACGCCCCGACTGTGATCACGCCGCACGCCGGGGAGCTCGGCCGCCTGCTGGGGACGGGAGCCAGGGAGGTCGACGCCCACCGGCTCAGCGCCGCGCGGTCCGCGGCCGAAACGCATGGCTGCTGCGTGCTTCTCAAGGGCTCGGACACGCTGGTGGCCCGTGACGGCGGAAGCGTCGCGATTAACTCGACCGGGGACGTCGCGCTCGCCACCGCCGGGACGGGGGACGTGCTTTCGGGCGTGATCGGGGCTCTCCTCTCGCGCGGGATGGACGCCTACGAGGCAGCCCGGGCCGGCGCGTGGGTGCACGGGCGGGCGGCCGAGCTCTGGCTCGAAAGGACTGGCTGGCCTGCGGAGAGCATGATCGCGACCGACCTGCTCGATCTCCTTCCCCTCGCCGTGGGCGAGCTGCTGTGAGGTCCTTTTGACCTTCAGGTTGCTGTTTGTGGGCGACGTCGTGGGGAGCGCCGGGTGCTCCGCGGTCCTGGACCTGGTGCCGAAGCTGCGCGAGGAGTTACGCCTCGACGCAGTCGTCGCCAACGCGGAGAACTCGGCCCCCGGCGGCAGTGGGATCACCAAAGAGAGCAGCACCGCCCTGCTCTCGGTGGTGGATTTCCTCACCCTCGGCAACCACACGTTCGACGCGGAGGGGCACGAGGGGTTCCTCGAGCACGAGAAGAGGGTGGTGCGCCCCGCCAACTTAGACGGGTACCTTCCCGGTCGCGGCTGGGGCGTCTTCGAGGTGGAAGGCGTGAGCGTCGGCGTCACGAACGTGTTGGGACAGGTCTTCGTCGACCGGACGTCGGTCTCGCCCTTCGAGGTCGTCGACCGAGCCGCCTCGGAGCTCGAGGCCCTAGGCGCGGACCTCGTGCTGGTGGACGCCCGCGCGGAAGCCACGAGCGAGAAACAGGCGCTGGGGTATCACCTGGCGGGTAGGGCGCAGGCCGTGGTCTGAGCCCAAGAATACACACGCTCACGGTCCACAGACCTACGAGCTGCGCTTCCGCGCCTTGCTGGCTGAGGGTTGTTCTGATCTAGAACTGATCGGGACCAACGCAGTTCAGTATAAGGAGGGAGGCAGGGCGTAGGCTACGGCGCCTCAGCGTCCGCCATCGGCGCGAATCGCGCCGGCGCGGCCGCGGCAATGGAGCTAAGACGTTTCTCGGAGAGGAGAAGACACAGCGTGGTTGCGAACATCGGTCGCGACGAACTGCGGGCGAAGATTGATAGGGGAGAACCTTTCGTCCTCCTCGAAGTGCTGGCCCCGCGGTACTACCGGCATTCTCACTTGCCCGGAGCGTTGAACCTTCCGCCCGGCAAGGTCGTCGAGATGGCGCCCGACTTGCTCCCCGACAAGGACGCCGAGATAGTGCTCTACTGCTGGGACGCGGCGTGACCCACGTCTTTGCAGGCCGCCCGTGAGCTGGCGGCCATGGGCTACACGAACGTGCGGGAGTACGGCGAGGGGAAGGAGGCATGGGTCGCGGCCGGGCTGCCCGTGGAGGGCAGAAGTCGACGGCCCCGACAACGAGGTTGATGAGAGGATACGGCAGGATCAAAGCCTACTACGCCACTCGGCTCGGCACGGGGCCCTACAACACCCGCGCTCTATGACCTTCCGGGCCCGTCCAGAGGCAGCTCCCGACGGCTTCCAGGCACTTCGGTGAAAAATGGGAAGAGAAAAGGTCAGAGGATTACGATAGGTTCTAATCTGGTACCCATCGGCCATTATAGTTAGGTTATGGCCGAAGAGCAGCGACCAAAGGAGGACCCGTGAGGAAGGGCGCTAGGGCGGGCGCGCCGCGCCAGAAGCCGCTCGAAGCCGCGGATATGCCCCTCTACGGCGACGGCATCCGGGCGACCGGGGTGGAAGCTGTGGCCCGAGGCGAGGAACCGGGACGATGAACGGGGAGACAGGGACCGACGGTCGCGTGGCTGTGGGCGGATGCCGTTGCGGTGCGGTCGCAGTTAGGGCGAGCGAGGACCCTACGGTGGTCGTCTACTGTCACTGCCAGGACTGCCGCAAGTCAAGCGGCGCGCCGGTCTCGCTCTTCGTCGGGTATCACACCGGGCAGGTGGAGTGGCTGCAGGGCGAGCCGCGGGTCTACGAGTCGTCGCCGGGCGTCTACCGGTCCTTCTGCGGGCGGTGCGGCGCGCCGGTCTCCTTCGAGGACGAGCGGCTGCCGGGGGAGACCTACCTGCCCGTGGGCATCTTCGACGACCCAGAGACCTTCGAGCCCGAGAAGCACGAGTGGGTGTCCCGCCGGCTTCGCTGGTTCGACGTCCCCGACGGGCTGCCACGCCACGAGGAAAGCAGCATCCTACGGTGACCGAAGAACCGGGAACGTGCTGAGCGCGCCCTCTTCCTGGCGACGCTTGCCGCTTTCCTGGCCGGATAGCCCCGGTGCCCCAGGCCTACGCCACCGGGGAGGGTATCGCTCTCCGCCGGCTATTATCGGGACCGGTAGGATCCGGTATGCGGACTGCCGAGAACACCCCTACCATCAGCTTCGGTGAATCTGTTACGAGCGTTTGGTTCTTGTAGCAGGGCCAGTTTCTGTTCGGGGGCCCCCTACGGTCAGCCGGACGCAGAACTCAAGCCCGAAAGAGGTAGCACTAGAGGTATCAGATGTGGACCTGGTAGAGGTCGATGTAGTCGGTGCCCAGTCGCTCCAGGCTAGCTTCGCAGCCCGAGATCACGTGCTTGCGCGAGAGGCCGACGGCGTTCGGGCCGTCGCCCATAGGGAAGCGGACCTTCGTGGCGAGCTCGACGTCGTCCCTGCGGACGTCCTCTATGGCGTGGCCGACGATCTCCTCGGAGGCGCCCCGCTCGTAGACGTCGGCGGTGTCTACGAAGTTGCCGCCGGCATCGAGGAAGCGGGAGATCATGGCCCTGGATCCCTCCTCGCCCAGCTCGCGCCCGAACGTCATGCACCCAAGGCACAACTCGGAGACTATCAACCCCGTCCTGCCAAGACGCCTGTATTCCATGCGACTCCTCCCCGAGCCGTCTCGCCGAAAGGCTTACTTTAGCACCGGGCAGAGCAACTAGCGGGTGGCTCCGCGCGGGACGGCTTGGTACGATGGAGGCGACCGAAAAATCTGGAGGAGGGCGGTCGATGCAAGCTTCGAACGTGGGCGGACTGCGCGCTCCGCGCGGGCCACGACGTGTTGCCTTCGCGGTGGCGCTGGCCTGCTGGGCGGTGGGCGTCGTCGTCTACGCCGCGCTCCCGGAGGATTCCACGGCGCGCTACGTCGCGGCGACCGCCGTTTACCTGGCGGGCGTGGCCTTCGCGCTGGTCTGCCTGACGCGGGCGACCTCGGGCGCCCGAGGCAAGGAACGGCTCCTCTGGGGGCTGCTCACCGCGGCGCTGCTCATCAACCTCGTGGGGAACTGGAGTTGGGAGGGGCTCCAGGAGTCCACTTTCGGGACGCAGGCCATCTCCTACCAGCACGTCGCCTACCTCATCTCTTACCTGCTGCTTCTGTGCGCCATGACGCTGTTGGTGAGCTTGACGACGAAGAGGATCACGCTCGTTACCTGTCTCGACGCTTTGAGCATCATGCTCTCCGTCGGGATCCTGATCCGGTACTTCTTCCTCGCGGGTACGGATGGGTCCTGGGCGGTCCTGGCAGCCCTCTCCTGGACCATGTTCGACGCGGCGCTCCTCTTTTTGAGCCTCGTGGCTCTCTCGACGGCCGAAAGACCCCCTTTCGCCCGGTCGCTGGCGGCGGGGTTCCTGGCGTTCGCGCTCGCCGACGGGTGGTACCTCGGGGTCCGGACCGAGAACGCCTACGGGGGCGTCGGCTGGCCCGACATGTTCTGGACCTTGGGCTTCGTCTTCTTGGGCCTCGCGTCGCTCCGGGCCGCCCCGACGACCCCCCCGACAGGAAGCAGGATCGCGCCGTGGCGGGTCTTCGGCTTCTGGCTGGGCCCACTCTCGCCCCCGGTCCACCTCGGCGTCGTGCTCTTCTGGGGGGCGACGCACCCCCCGCTGCCAGCCTACGTCGCCGCGGGTGCCGCGACCCTCTTTTTCTACCTGGCCCTGCGCGTCGCGCTGGCCTCCTTCGTCAGCCGGCGCCTGAGCCGAGAGCAGAAGGAGATGACCCGCAAGGTGGAGCAAGGCCGCGTACTCTATGAGCTGCACGATACCGTAAAGCAGAGCGTGCATGGCATCTCCCTCTCTCTGCGCACCGCTTTAGAAGCCGGGCGCCGCGGTGAGTACGAAAACGCCCAGCGGATGACCGCCCGGGCGCTCGAAGCTGCCCAGGAGGCCGAGTACCGCGTCTCCAAGCCCTACGACGAACTCCGGGCCATCCACGGGGAGGTGGCGTCCAACCCCAGCGATTACCTGCGCCACCGCCTCAAGAGGTTCGAGGAGTACTTCGGCATCCAGACCCACGAGGACTTCAGGGTTCCGTTCGAGTTCCTGAGGCCTGCGGAGGTCGCCGCCGCGCAAAGGGTCGTCGTCGAAGCCTCCTGGAACGCGGTCAAGCACGCGCAGGCCCGCAACCTCTGGCTCGAGACCCGGAGGGTCGGCTCCGTCGTTATCGTGCGGGTCCGCGACGACGGACGCGGGTTCGACGCCGCCGAGCCTCCGCCTGGCCTGGGCCTGCGCTACATGCGCCGCCGCGCCGAGGAGGTCGGGGCCGAGCTCGACGTCATCTCCGCTCCAGGTCGCGGCACGACCGTCCAGCTCCGTTTCGCGAATAGGTAGGGGGGTCGGGAGCCGACGGCGATGACGGACCTGAACAGGCTGGCCGCGGCCGCCGGTGGGCGCGAGGGGGCCATCTGGACGCTCGAAGAGGGCGGCGACCTCAACGCCAACCTGGTGCGCTTCGACGCGAGAGGAGGCGTCGGGAAGCACGTGAACGAGGAGTTGGACGTCGTGCTCGTGGGCGTGGGCGGGTCTGGGTTCGCGCGCGTGAGCGGCGAGGAGCATCCGCTGTCAGCCGGGAAGCTGGTGTTCGTGCCCAAGGGCGCCGAGCGCTCGACCGTCGCCCTCTCCGACGGCTTCGCCTACCTCACGGTCCACAGGCGTCGGGGTCCGCTCGGGATCGGCGGCTGAGCGAAGCAGGTTCTGCCGCGGCTCAACGCGCGTCGGTCTCGCCGGGGCCGCGCTCGGAGTAGCGGTTGGTCATGGGCATGCGGCGGTCGCGGCCGAAGGCGCGGCTCGTGACCTTGATGCCGATGGGTGCCTGGCGGCGCTTGTACTCGGCGGCGTCCACGAGCTTTATCACGCCGCGGATGTCCTCCTCGTCGAAGCCGCGGGCCACGATCTCGCGCACGCCCTTGTCTTCCTCGATGTACGCCTCGAGGATGGGGTCGAGGATCTCGTAGGGCGGTAGGGAATCCACGTCCCGCTGGCCGGGCCTGAGCTCGGCGGAGGGCTCCTTGGTGAGGATGGAATCCGGGACGACCTCGCGCCCCTCGGTCTCGTTCACGTAGCGGCAGATGCGGTAGACGAGGGTCTTGGGGACGTCTTTTATCACGGCGAACCCGCCGGCCATGTCCCCGTACAGGGTGGAGTAGCCGACGCTCATCTCGCTCTTATTGCCCGTGCTCAGAGCGATCCAGCCGAACTTGTTGGAGAACGCCATGATGATGTTACCGCGGATCCGGGCCTGGAGGTTCTCCTCGGTCGTGTCCTCGGGCAAGCCCTTGAAGGCGTCTTCGAGCATCTCCTGGTAGGCGTCGAAGGACGGGTCGATCGGGACCACCTGCGTGTCTATCCCCAAGTTCTTGGCGACGGCCTCCGCGTCGGTGTTGCTGACATCCGAGGTGTAGCGGCTCGGCATGAGGACGCCGGTGACGTTCTGCGGGCCCAGAGCGCGGGAGGCGACGACCGCGCAGAGCGAGGAGTCGATGCCGCCCGAGAGCCCGAGCACCGCCCGCGAGAAGCCGTTTTTCTGGAAGTAGTCCCTCAAGCCCAGCACCAGGGCTTCGAACACCTCGCCCTCTTCGGGGAGTAGGCGCTCGATCCTCGACTCCCCGGGCTCCGCCGGGCCGCTTTTCTCCTCGTAGCCGGGCACGCTCACGAGCTCCGGGGAGTTTTGGCGGTTCTCTTTGCGGGGGCGGGACTCGTGGAGGCGCTGCGTCAGGACCTCCTCCGGGTAGAGATCTACGAGGAGCATGTCCTCCTCGAACTGCCTGGCGCGGGAGATCAGATCCCCCTCCGGGTCGAAGACGAGCGAGTGGCCGTCGAAGACGAGCTCGTCCTGCCCGCCCACCAGGTTGCAGAAGACCACGTAGCAGCCGTAGTCGGAGGCCCGCACGCCGAGCATCCGCTCCCTGAAAGCACCCTTGCGGCGATGGTAGGGCGAGGCCGAGATGTTGAGCAGCACGCCCGCCCCGCCCAGGGCCTGCGCTCGCGCGGGTCCCCCCGGATACCAGATGTCCTCGCAGATGCTCACGCCCACGAGCGCGCCGTCCAGCCTCAAAACCGGAGCGCCGGAGCCCTCGCGGAAGTAGCGGTTCTCGTCGAAGACGCCGTAGTTCGGCAAATACCGCTTGTGGTAGCAGTGCAAGACCTCGCCGCCCGAGACGACGGCGCAGGCGTTGCGCAGGTCCGTGTCGAGGTCCACGAAACCTATCGCGGCGACGACGCCGGCTGGTACCTCCCCGGCGAAAGCCTCGAGCGCCAGCAGGTTCTCCCTTATGAAGCTCGGCCGCATGAGGAGGTCCTCGGGCGGGTAGCCGGTGATAGCTAGCTCCGGCAGCGCGACGAGCTCCGCTCCGTCGTCGGTGGCTCGCTCCAAGGCGCCCGCGGCCTTCTCGACGTTCCCCCACACGTCGCCGACGGTCGTGTTGATCTGCGCCAGCGCAACCCTCACAACCCTAAATATACCGCGTCGGCGGGTTCGATGATCGTTCCAGCCTGGCGCACTTTGTGAGATATATCATTATTTCACGTCCCCTCCGGCGCGGGTGTAGAGTACGGCGGAGCGTTGGAGCGGCAAGGAGGAACGGGACGTGGCGCGGAACGGTTCGTCGGTCGAGCAACACGCCGAGAGGGCGGCCAGGAAGGCGAGTCCCTGGATCGAGCGCCTCGCGCGGATCGGTTACATGGCCAAGGGAGCAGTCTACGTGTTGATCGGCTTTCTGGCGCTGCGCGAGGCCTCGGGATCGGCGGAGAAACCACCGGGCCGAGCAGCGCGTTCCGGAGCATAGGGTCCCAGCCCTTCAGGGGCATCGTGGTGGCTCTTCTGCCCGCTCCCGCTCTTCGCCGGCACGCTCGCGCTCCCGATCTAGCTGCTCCTGCAACGTAGAGTGGGCCACGGCCTCAAGCTCTAGGCGGCCTTCTGCGTGGCCCAGAGCACGTTCAAGGTCCGTACTATTCGGTAGCTCCGTGGCCCGCAGCATCTCGCGCTCGCCTACGCTACGGACGCCAAGGCCCTCGATCCCTACACGGTACAGTCCGCCGCCCGGGTAGGTAATTACGTGGCCGCGCAGCCATAGCCCGGCTCCCTGGTCTACCCATACGAGATCGTTGAGTTGGTATCGCGGCTCGTCGCGGGACATGATGGCCCCTATCCCCCAAACAGTCGCTTCAAGAATCCTTTGCTGGCTTCTTGCGGCTCTCCCTTCAACCAATCCTGATCATGATAGTGCATCCGCTCTCAGGATCGCCGCTAGTGTCGGCTCTTAGCGCTCGCTTCTCTCCCCTCAGTGGGGTAGCCGTGGCCGTTACGGCTGCCTGTCGCAAACCTCAGCGATTATCTGCTGGTGGCCGGGTACGCTTTGTACTGTGGCGGCCGCATCAGGGAAGGGAGATAAATCTCTGAAGCGGACCACACATACGCGGCGAGCTGGCGGCCATCAGGAACGCGAAGAACCACCTGACTGAGCTGATTTCCCTGCGCGATACGCTGCTAGGGAGAACCAAGGACGGCTTCTTTGCCAGAAACGCCCCGAGTCTCCCGCCCGACGCAGCTCGGCGCGCGATCGACGCCACGCCTGACCGCCGGAGCGGTCGATTTCATAGCTCCCATGGTCGAGGCCGGAGGCAGAACTGTGGACCGCGAGCACGCCGAGAACCTGCTCAGGGACTTGCAGTCCGCCGGGTGGCGGGCCGCCTTAGCCGCCCGGCTCGTCGAGGGTCCTCCGAAAAAGCGTCTTCCGGCTAGAAGACCGTACCGGGGTCTCGGCCGGCGAGCATGTGGCGCGCCGCCCCGGCCACGCGCCGGAGGTAGTGGTCCTCGTTCGGGACGAAGTCCGAGAGGTTTACGCGCGTGGTGGAGGTCTTGTCCCTGGCATACTCAGTCGCGGGCACGGAGCCCCGGCCGGCGCCGAGCGCCTCCGCGGCGTCGAGCCCTACGCGGATCACGGCCTCGACCTCCCCCTCCTGCAGGCGCAGATCCCGCAGCGGCATATCGTCGAAGAGCAGGAAGACGTCGTGGAACTCGCGGTCGCACCCTTGCGGTATCTCCTGCTCGATGCGGCGGGTGCCGAGAGGGACGAGCCTCTCGGGCCCGACCCTCAATCCCAGCTCCTCCTCGAGCTCGCGTAGCCCACCCGCAAGCGGCTCCTCGCCGCTTTGCAGGTGCCCGGCCGCGGTGACGTCGAGGTGCCCGGGCCAGGTGTCCTTCGCGGCGGCGCGGCGTTGGACGAGCAGGTAAGGCCCTTCGGCGTCTTCGCCGGCCACCCAGCAGTGGAAGCAGCGGTGAGGGAGACCGCGGCGGTGGGCCTCGCTCTTCCACGCGACCTCACCCGTCGGCCTACCGAGCTCGTCGAGAACGTCGAGCAGCTCGTCCACACGGTTTAGAGTAGCATTCAACTAGCAGGAGGTTACAGGCTTCAGGTTTCAGCAAGAATAAGAAGCTGATGCCTGAAACTGGATACTGAAACCTGCCGACCGGAGGGAGGCAAATTGACCACCGTGGTCATAGGGAGCTACTTCGAGGAGGAGCACGTCCGTCGCATGCGGGAGGTGGAGGGGAGTCTGCGGGTGCTCTACCGGGAGGATCTCGTCCCGCCTCCGCGGTGGCCGGGGGATCACGCCGGACCCGAGGACTGGCGGCGCTCGCCGGAAGAAGACGAGGAGTTCGTCGCGATGCTTGGGAAAGCCGAGGTCCTCTACGACTTCCCCCCAGGGCACGTTCGGGACCTTACGGAGGTCGCCCCGAACCTCCGCTGGTTGCAGGCGAGCATGGCCGGCGCCGGGGAGGTGGCGAGAAAGGCGGGTCTCCTGCAGACCGACGTCGTGGTGACGACGGCGAGCGGCGTCTACTCGGGTCCTCTGGCGGAGTTCGTCGTTATGGCGATGCTCCAACACGCAAAGAACCTCGACAGGCTGCGACGCGACAAGGCCGAGAAGGCCTGGCGCCAGGCTTACAACGACACCCTGGAGAACAAGACGCTCTGCGTCGTCGGGATGGGGAACATCGGGCGCGCCATAGCGGAGCGCGTGCGGCCCTTCGGGACGCGCGTCCTTGGCGTCAAGCGGACGGTGCGCGAGGACGATCCCGCGCGCGGCCACGCCGACGAGCTGTACGCTACGGACCGGCTGCGCGACGCCCTGGGCGAGGCCGACTACGTGGTCGTCACGCTCCCCGGCACTCCGGAGACCCGCCACCTCTTGAACGCAGACGCCATAGGCGCCATGAAGCTGGGGGCTTACTTCATGAACGTCGGGCGGGGATCGGTGGTGGACGAGGGGGCGCTCGTCGAGACGCTCCAGCGCAGGCACCTTTCGGGGGCGGCGCTCGACGTCTTCGAGGTCGAGCCGCTGCCGGAAGAGAGCCCCTTGTGGGAGCTCGAGAACGTCATCATAAGCCCGCACGCGACGGACATGGTGCCGTCCATCATAAACAAGCGCCAGACGGACCTCTTCTGCGAGAACCTGCGCCGGTACCTGGACGGGGATTTCCTCGTCAACGTCCTCGACAAGCAGCTGCTCTACTGACACTGCGCTTTTACTGGTCGTGCGCGGTGGCTGTGCGATGGGGCACAATGCGCAATATGGGAATTGTAGAGGTACTCGTGATCGTCGCGGTTCTTGTACTCGTAGCCCTCCTGGTGCGGTGGCTGCTGGCCCGCTCGCGCGGCTAGAGCCCTAGAGGGCCGAAGCGGGCTCCAGTTCCCCTCACCGGGAGCGCCGCAGCTGTCGCACCATCTCCAAAACGTTGAATCTGTCCCAGCTCTCGACGATCTTGCCTCCGGAGAGACAAAGGATTCCGTACCACGTCGCGCGGATCTCGTTGCTGGTTGGAGGAATTCCGATAAATTCGTCTCGGTGGGTAGCCGGTGTGGTCCATCGCGCTGCTACCTTATCGTTCTCGGCGACCATATACTCGACAACGCTGGCGGTATAGGAGGAGGCGGAGAGCCAATCCGACACCCATCACTTGACGTACTCGGGCCGGGCAGGTCGGGACGTGAAGAGCTATGATCTACGTAGTCGTCGGCCAAAGTCTTCGGTAAGCCGGCGGACTACGGCTTTGTTTCCTTCTGACGGTATCGAGCCTCTTCACCCTTTGCGCACCACGCGTGGCTGCTCCACCCAGGTAAAGTTTGCTACGACTCGCCGGTTGGTATATTTTGGCCGTATGGAACTCGGCGAAGCATCGAGTACCGGCGCGCCCCCCGGGTGGGGGCGCTTTCGGGCAACCGAGGGGTCGTTCTGGAAGGCTTAGTCCTCCCTGCGCTCAGGATCCTCGCCGCGCTGTTTCTGGTCGTTCTCAACGGGCTCTTCGTGGCAGCGGAGTTCGCCTTCGTCAAGATCCGGGCCACGCAGGTGAACAGGCTCGAACAGGAAGGGAAAGCAGCGGCCGGGTTGGTCCGGACCGCTACGGGTAGGCTAGACGCCTACCTCGCGGTGTGCCAGCTAGGTATCACGATCTCCTCTTTAGGGTTGGGCTGGCTCGGCGAGCCGGCGGTCGCGACCGTGATCGAGCCGCTGTTCGGCGCGCTCGGGGTGTCGGAGGATCTGCTCCACCCCATCGCGCTGGCCATAGCCTTCGGGATCATCACCTTCTTGCACGTGGTCTTCGGGGAGCTCGCACCCAAGACCATAGCCATCCAGAGCACCGAGGGGACCTCGCTCTTCGTGGCGCCGTTCGTGAGGTTCTTCTACTATCTGCTGCTGCCCGGCGTCGTGGTGTTCAACGGGACGGCCAACGCCATCACCAGGCTCCTGGGATACCCGCCGGCCTCCGAGGGCGACGACACGCACACGGAGAGCGAGATCCGGACCCTGGTCAGGCAGTCGGCCCGGCGAGGCGTGCTCGAGCGAGACGAGGAGGAGATGGTCAGCACGGTCTTCGAGCTCAACGACAAGGTTGCGCGCGGGATCATGGTCCCCCGCCCCGATGTCGTCTCGCTCCCGGCGGAGATGGACCTGAAGAAGCTTGTCTCGGTCGCGGCGGCGGGTAACTATACCCGCTACCCGGTCTACGAGGACGACTCGCCCGATCGGATCGTCGGCGCCGTGCACGTCAAGGACGTGCTGCGCGCCGTCGAGTCGGAGGGCGGCCTCGACGCCAACCTGACGGCCCGCGACCTCGCCCGCGAGGTTCTCGTCGTTCCCGAGAACCGTCCAATAGACGGGATCCTCGAGGAGTTCCAGAGCCACGAACTCCAGATGGCGATAGTCATAGACGAGTGGGGCTCCTTCGAGGGGCTCTTCACCCTGGAGGACATCATCGAAGAGATAGTCGGCGAGATCCGGGACGAGTTCGACGAAGAAGAACCGGCGGTCCGCCAACTCTCGGACGGCTCCTACTCGATAGACGGCCGCATCCCGATAGGGGTCGTTAACGAGGCCCTGGGTTCGGAGTTCGAGAGCGAGGACTTCGACACCATCGGCGGCCTCGTCCTTGGCAACCTGGGCCGCGTCCCCGAGGTCGGGGACGAGGTCCGCCTCGACGGCTACCTGCTGCGCGTGGACGAGGTGGACGGCCCCCGTGTCGCCCAGGTGGTCGCCCGCGAGGCGACGGAAGAGGGTCCCGAAAACCCCCAGGGGCAGGAGGACCCCTCTGAAGGGTAGCCGGCGCCGGGCGGTTACGTGCCGCCCGACTCGCGTCTCTGACCTGCCGGCCCCTTCCCCAGCACCCCGGCGGAGAACCGTCCAATAGCGCCTCCCTAGCTGCTCTTGCGGATTCGCCACCTTTTCGAACGGGGGCGCCGGTGACTGCGCCCCCTCCCATCTCATCGATGACCCGTCATCCCTGTCCCGGAGCAAGGTTCACGACCACGGGATGGGAGAACTCCGAGGTGTCGCCTTTCGAGCCCGTAGCGGTCGCGGTTACCCGGACCCCGCCCGCGCGGACGTTGGCGGTGTCGGTCGCCTGCCTGAGCGAACCTGCCCCGTCGTTGTTGGTGTTGGCCACGGTGAACGCATCGGCGCGGGCCGGCTTCGCGAAGAACAGCTCGCGACCGCGAGCACCGCCAGCAACAGACCTAGAGCGAGGGGCTTGTTCTCGACGAGCCTCTCTGTGTTAGTCTGGATCATCGCTTCGCTCCTTGTTTCGGGGCGTCTCGCCCTCTCCCGTCTGCCACAGCGAGTACTGCCGCGGCCGCGGGCGGCGGCATCGGGCGTAGGAACGAACTTTGCTATGGACCTTCGGCAGGGCGATAATGAGGGACCAAAGTCCTTAGAGAGGGAGCCATGGCGACGAGGGTCCTGATAACCGACGATCACGGGGTGGTGCGCCAGGGCCTCAGGATGTTCCTCTCG
>Ga0126307_10001357_pt1 | contig 16138 bp, 17 predicted proteins | sample Plot28_FD_89955 | JGI IMG/M metagenome (GOLD analysis project Ga0126307, IMG submission 89955) | Serpentine soil microbial communities from UC McLaughlin Reserve, CA, USA - Plot28 | ecosystem: Environmental > Terrestrial > Soil > Grasslands | place: USA: UC McLaughlin Reserve, Lake County... | reverse complement strand
GTAGTTTATGAGCCTCTCGTTGCCCATCGCCTCGAGGGAGGCTATGCCTCCGCCAGGGACCACAAGGGCGAAGGGATCTGGCACCTCCTCGAACCTCTTTTCGGGGATGATCTTCATCGGGGTGTTAGAGGCAATAGCCTCCGTGCGCTCGCCAACGGAGACGGAGCGGTACCTGGTGGCCATAGCCAGGTCGTCGAGGACGGTCTTCGTTGCGACCAGATCGAGCAGCTCTACGCCTGGATAGGTGACGACGGCTATGGTCTTGTTCCTCTTCTTGACTTCTCTTGCCATATCGACTCAGTGCCTCCTCTTTTTAGCCTACTGCTCCTCCAAGGACTGGCCGGTCCTCAGGGCCTCTACCACCATAAGGATCTCCTCGTTGGTCTGTTTGGCGTGATGCTGGTTGGTGATGACCGAGCCGTGGTCCGATCCCTCGATGACCCGACGGGTGCTGTTAGACGAGAGGTTGGCAAGCTCGCTTTGGAGGGTCTGTGCGGCCTGCTCAGACTGCTCGGCCTCTACCCCGGAGTGCGCCATCATCCCGCCCCCGTGGTCGGAGGCGCTCACCACGGCAAGCGGTTTGTCTCCGAGGCCCTGTGTGCTGCGCGCCTGCTCCATTGCTTCGGCGAGAGCGCCGTACTCCTTGAAGGCGGCTATCAGGTGGGGCGTCTGGTAGGTGAGGTTCTCGACGTGCTTGCGCTGCAGCGGCGGAAGGTCGGAGGTCGGTGGGAACATGCCGGACAGGCGTATAACACCTGTCGCTGTCAAAACAGGACCCACTCTGGATAACACACTAAGCATCTTGCGCCCCGACTCCATCCCCGGTACACGCTCGAACTGCTCCGGATGGGTAGCGTCCACCAGGACCATCCCCGCAACCTCGTCGGGATACCTCTCGGCGTACACCCGCACGTGATGCCCACCCACAGAGTGTCCCACCAGAACTTATGGGCCCTCTATCCCGGCATTCTCTAGGAGAGCATGCAACTCGCTGGTTATCTGCTCGGCGTCCCTAGGGGTAGGTCCAGCCTCGCTCCAACCCAGTCCCGCACGGTCGTAGGCGCACACCCGCGTTGCTTTAGCTACCTCGGGTTGGACCCAGGCAGACCACTCAATAGAGGTGGCCGGCGCACCCGATTCCAGGATCACGGTGGGGCTGCCCTCGCCCATGCATCTGATGTGGAGTTTGTGGTTGCCTACGCTCACCATCTCTCCGGGGGCGCGATCGAGCTTGCGCTGGTCTCTCTTTGTGGTTGCGAGTTGGAAGATTATACCCGCCATGGCGAGCGAAGGCAGCCCCATGAGCAACATTCGCAGCCCACCTTTCATCCAGAACAGCCATCCGTTCTTGCGTCGCTCTAGCACGTGCCACGATTCCTGTGGCTGCTGTTCCTCTCCTCACGTGCCATCTCGCCTTGACTCCTCGAATGGACAGCCCAAAACGACTCAGCTGATGACGAAGGGCCAGGGCAGCAACTCCCCGGCCCTTCTGCACTCAGGTCATGCACTACCGGACGATCAAGCCAACGTTCTTAGGCGCCCACGGCAGAGAGTGCCCGGTTGCAGGCCTCTTCGCAGTGCCTACACGCGTCGGCACATACCCGGCAGTGCTCCATGTCCATCTCCGTGGCGTGGCGCTCGCACTCTTCTCCGCACAACCGGCACGCCTCCGCGCAAGCTTGAAGAGCAGCTCTAACCATCGCCGGCTCAAATTCTGTCTGCCTGGAGGCGATCCTACCCGTAGTGGCGCACATGTCCGAGCAGTTGAGGCACATGGTGATGCAGCGCTTCAAATGTCCGACCATGTCCTCGCCGAGGCAGGCGTCGGCGCAGGCGCTACACGACTGGGAGCAGTCGAAACATGCCTCTATGCACTCGACAAGCGCATCGGCGTCCATGCCTGCAGATCCTGGGTAGGTGTCGAGCATCTCCCTAGCGTGGGTCATCAGGGTTTCTCCTTCCGCGTCTAGCTTTCCCTCGCATCACTTTACATCACGATTGATGACATTGAAATCTCTTGGCATGAATTGCCCAGCTCCCACGTGTCAACAGCGTGCCCCGTACACGCTCCATAGCTACTCTTGTAAGCAAGCCTTCGCAAAGGCCAAGTAAGGGAATTCATAACGCTCTCATAGGCATCGCGCTTGAGTACGTGATCGTGTGTTGCTCGAAGATCAGGGCGCGATGGCAGGCCCTTCATACTTCCGAATAATGTCTCAAGGACATTGAGTGGATACGCGAAGTTCAAGGTTCCAACCTCCGAAGCGTCACCAGGGTGATGTCATCCTCCTGCTCCCAGCCCTCACTCGTGAAGGAGCGAACCTCATCCATCAAGAAATGCACCAGTGATCCTTCCTCATCGTGCTCTGCGACCAGCCTCCTCAGCCGAGGAAAGCCGAACATCTCGCGCTGGGGGTTATGTGCCTCGACAATACCGTCGCTGTAAAAGAGGGCGCTATCGCCGATCTCCAGGACCGCTTCTTTCTCCTCGTATCTAGTGCCTGGCATGAGTCCCAGCGGCATCCCCCTGGCTCTCAGCTCGTCAGCCTGGCTGTCATGTCGCCTGCACGGAAGGTTGTGGCCTGCGTTGGCGTAGATAAAGCGTCCGCTCTCTGGGTCGAGGATCCCATAGAAGCAGGTGACGAACGTGCTCGGGGGTATGTCCGCTGCCAACGCGTCGTTTACCCGCGCCAAAACCTCCCCTGGCGACTCCAAAGATTGAACAACGGCTCGCAGCATGCCACGAGTCGTCGCCATCACCAGCGCCGCCGGCATACCATGGCCGGTAGCGTCTCCCACTACCAGCCCTAGGCGACCGCTCGAAAACTCGAAGAAGTCGTAGAAGTCGCCGCCCACCTCCCTAGCCGGTCCGTAGTAGGTCTCTATCTGCCAATCTTTTAACTTGGGTATAGTCTTGGGCAGAAGCTCCTGTTGTATTTGGCGGGCGACTTGCAGTTCCTGCTCGATACGCTCTCGCTCTTGGGCCGCCGCTGCCCGAAAGCGCCAGGTCAGGTTGCGAACGAAGGCCTCGTTGACCGAGGAGTGATGTGGAATGACGCCGGCTGATGGCTGGTTAGCGACCCCCTCCAGGTATGGTTCATCGGTTCTACCGCCCTCGGAGAGCCACTGCTGTTCTTCCTCCGAGCGGCTGATGTCCACGCTGACCCAACCCTCCACACACTTGCCCCCTACGATACGGTGGATGGTGATTCCCGTCGTCGTCAAGTGGAGACCGGTGGGAGGGATACCCATCCACTCTCCTAGGTGTGTGCCACCGGCGCTCCACCGGTAGGCTACCCTGTCCTTTCGGCCGAAGATGTCATGCATGGTGACCTTCACGTTGGGGAAGGCCTCATGATACATAGCAACGAACTGCTTTAGGGCGCCGCGCCCCTGCTGTGAGCCGGGAGGGAGAGTGTGCTCTACATAGTCGACGTCTATGTACTCGTCTACGGCAGCCAGGTTACCCTTTCCCCACGCCTCCTCGAAGAACCAGCGAACTAGAGCCTCGTTTTCCTGTGCTGACACGATATGTTCTCCATGGTCGTTTCAAACTACGAAAACACCATACTCCCGAAAAGGGGTTTGGCGCATCTCCCGAATGAGCTCATTGGACGGATGCGCGGACGAAATGTGAAAGATGTACTCTTCGCAGAAGGGGCAACAGGCGAAGCTAATCTTAAGCTGCCATTACGTAGGCTCGTTAGAGCCTAACCTCTACGACGCTGGCTTGCCGTCTTCTCGTTATGTTCCCTTGAGCACATGCTAACTCGCGGCCGCTTGATGCTCGGCACTGCGCAGGTCCTCGAACTTTTGGATGAAGTTGATCACTTTAAACCCCATGCTCTGGAGCGCGAACCCGAGGCTGAAGATGATGTGGTGCGTTCCCGTGACCCAGATCGTCCCTTCTGGTTTGAGGATGCGGTGCGCCTCCTCGAGCCACCTGACGCTGAACCGGTGATCGTCTACGAAGCCCATGGACCTGTCCCAGGCGCCCTTGTCCACAGAAGCGAGCCTGCCGCTCTTGACCGTAACGCCGCCAGTAGAGAGCCTGTAAGGCGGGTCGGCGAAGACCACATCCACGCTGCCTGAGGGTATCACCTTCATGAGATCCACACAGTCCGCGAGGTAGACCATCGCACCCGGCTCGCCGAACGCCTGGAAGTCCCTTAATTCCACACCACCATTCTAGGCAGCGCCGTCCGCTTACTTTAGCGATGGTGTGGGGGTCCGGTGCCAGCAGTGCGGGCCTCCTCGAGCGCGCCGAGTAGAAGCTCCGGCGTGAGGCCGTGTGCCGTGATGCCATCGCGCCCGGTCATGTCGCCGGCCGCGAGGAGCGCGTTCAGGATAGCCTCCTCCGTGGCCTCCGCAGCGGCGTAGAAGAGCGGCGTCATGTATTCGTTGGTCACCATCTGCAGAGGCACGGCCGCCGGTGGTTCGGGGAGCCCAGCGCGTGGAATGCCGCGGTTGCCAGTAGCGAAGGTGAAGAAGATGTCGCCGCTACCATTGTCGAGGCCGCCCCCCATCTGGCCGAGGCCGATGCTCGCACGCCTCGCGATCCGGTCACACTGGGTGGGCAGGAGCGGGGCGTCGGTGGCGAGGACCACGATTATGGAACCCGTCCCCGCCGGCTGTGTCTCGTCCTCTTCCTCGAAAGGCGAAGGGACGATCTCCTTCTCCAGCACACGCCCTACCGGCGCGCCGTCCACGCGAAGCATAGAGCGGCGCCCGTAGTTCGCCTGCACGAGGGCGCCGACGGTCCACCCGCCCTGCTCTTCGGGAAGCCGGCGCGAGGCCGTGCCGATACCGCCCTTGAACTCGTGGCAGATCATACCCGTCCCCCCGCCCACGGAGCCCTCCTCCACAGGCCCGGTACCCGCAGAAGCGAGTGCTCTTAGTGCGTGCTCCGCCGTAACGTGCTGGCCGTTGATATCGTTCAGGGTGCCGTCGTAGGTCTCGGCTACCACGGGAAGGGACCAGTAATCCTCCTCGTCGGTGCGGGCTTCGATCTCGGCCCTCACCAGGGCGTCGCGTACGATACCGACGCTGTGGGTGTTGGTGATCGCAACGGGCGTCGCCAGAGTTCCGGCCTCCCTGACCCACTCGAGCCCCGTCATCTCCCCGTTGCCGTTGAACCTGTGGGAGCCGGCGAAGACGGGCTCATCCCGCGCCAGCCCCTCGCGGGGACAGACGACCGTAACGCCGGTCCTCACGGGCCCCTCTCCGACGACGAGCGATCCCTCGCCGCACACGATCGTCGAGTGCCCTACCCTCACGCCCTCGACGTCGGTGATCGCATTATGCGGGCCCGGTGATAGATCCCCGATCCTTATCCCCAGCTCGCGGGCGCGCATGTGGCCTCAGCGGCTCAGGGAGGAGATACGGCCCATCTCCTCGTCCGAGAGCTCGAAGTCGAAGACGTCAAGGTTCTCCCTTAAGTGCTCCTCGCCCGTCGCCTTGGGGATGGCGCAGACTTTCTCCTGCTGCAGGAGCCAGCGCAGGGCCGCCTGCGTCGCCGTCTTGTCGTGGGTCTCTCCTATCTCCCTAAGGGTGGTGTCTCTCTGAACTCCGCCGCGGGAGAGAGGCGTGTAGGCGGTCAGCAGGTAGTCCATCTCCTGCGCCTGCTCGAGTAGCGCGTCCTGGCTCCTGTAGGGATGGTACTGGACCTGGTTGCAGAAGATCTCCGCGTGCACCGCAGCCTCATCGATCAGCGAAGGGGAGAAATTGCTCACCCCGATGTGCAGCACGCCGCCTTCTTCCTGCAGCTCCCGCATGGCCCCTAGGGTCTCGGCCAGAGGCACGCTATCGCCTGGCCAATGCATCAGCAAGAGGTCGACGTACCCGGTGCGTAGCTTCTTCAAGCTCTCCCTTGTCTTACGGATCACGCGGTCGCGGGCGAAGTCACTCGGCCAGACCTTCGTGGTCAGGAAGATCTCCTCCCTGTCTACGCCTGCATCCCCTATGCCCCGCCCTACCTCGGCCTCGTTGCCGTACATCTGGGCCGTATCCAGGTGCCTGTAGCCCATCGAGAGGGCCAGCCCAACGGCCCGCACACAAGCGCTCCCCGTGAGCCTGTAAGTGCCAAGTCCCAGCGAAGGGACCTTCTCGCCCTTTATCGTCTGATACTCCATCACGGCCTCCTCTAGAGCCAGGCAGTATTCTTGCACCGTAACATGTTCTATTGGTTCTCCGGGAAGAACGACGCTTCGGGACGGCCTTCCAGCTCGGCGACGGTGGGGAGAAACCAGTCAGGGCGCTGTTGAACCGTGTTCTTTAGAGGGTCGAAGAAGACGTGGGCCGCTGAGCCCTCGGCAACAAGGGTACCGTCCTCGAAGACCTCCCCGGTGTGCAGCTCGAAGTCCATGGTGTAGGAACGGTTGCCGACCGTGCGCATTCGCGCGGCGCCGTGGAGGGTGTCTTCGAAGAGGATCGGGGCCTTGTAGCGGACGGTGGCCTCGGCGATCAAGTACCTGGCGCCGGGGACGTCGCCGGCTTCGAGCTTCTCGACGCCGACCATATCCGCGAGTACGCGCCAGTAGCGGATGCGGACCTTCTCGAAGAACTCGAGGTAGACAGCGTTGTTGACGTGTCCAAAGGGGTCGAGGTCCCCGTAGCGGATCTCGAGGCGCGCGAGAGCGGGTGGGTTCTTCACAGAGGCCCCCTTCGTATAGGTTTCCGCCGGAGATTGTACACATTCTCTTCGCGTCCCATCTGATTTAATGGGGGCGATGGGCTACGACGAGTACCTGGAGCAGGGCGAGACCCTGGCGAGCGAGGGCCTGGTAGAGGAGGCTCTCTCGCGCTTCGAGCAGGCCCTAGAGGCCGCCCCCGAGAACCCCGAGGTCATCGAGGCCGTGGGACGCGCCCTCCTGAATTTAGGGCGGCTCGAGGAGGCCGAGGCTAGCTTCCTCGACGCCCTGGAGCTGGATCCTGAATGGGTCGCGCCGCGGATGGGGCTTGCGATGGTGGCGCTCGCACGCGACGAGCCGTTCAAGATCGTGCACCACCTCGAGCGTGCCGTAGAGGCGGATCCAGGTTACCCCGACGCGTACGTGGAGCTGGGCCGCTACTACGGCTATATGGGGGAGCCCGCCCTTGCGAAGGCCACCTTCGAGCGCTGGACGAGCCGCGTGCCCGAAGACGCCGACATGCTCATAAACGCTGGCCTTACGCTTTTCGATGCTGCCGACTACGCCGAGGCGCTCGAGTTCTTCGAGAAGGCCATAGAGGTCGCCGCTGAGGAGGTGCAGAAGTGCGGCGCGCGTACCTTCAGGGCCAACGCGTTGGATATGCTCGGCCGCTACGCCGAGGCCGTCGCCGCCTACGAGGAGGTCATAGAAGGGGCGCACGACTGGTGGGAGGCCCACGCGAACCTAGGTATATGCCACGCCCGCAACGGGGATTTGGAGAGGGCCGAGGCCGCTTTCAGGCGGGGCCTCGAGGACTGTCCCGGCTCGCCCGAGATCAGGGACGAACTGGCCGCCCATCTTTTGGCCTTGAGGAAGAACCTGCCCGAAGCGCTCAGGCTCTCAGAGGAGGCCGTGGCGCTGGGGCGGGACGAGATCCGGCACCTCATAACGCTCGGGGAGGCCAGGCTCGCCCTGGAAGACGAAGCAGGGGCCGCCGAAGCCTACGACGCGGTACTGGGCCTCGACCCTGAGAACCCGGAAGCCCACCTCGAGCTCGGCATCTTGAGCGAGCGCAGGGGGGAGATGGAGAAGGCGGAGGAGCACTTCGTGGAGTCTCTGAAGGCGGATCCCGCGAACCCCCGCGCCCTCTACTCGTACGCGAGCCTCTACTACACGGCCGACGACCTCGAGGGCGCTGAGGAGATACTCGAACGGGCCATAGCCGCTGACGCGAGATACTCTCCTGCCCTCTCCGCGCTCGCCAGCATTCAGGCCCGCCGCGGCGAATACGGCGACGCGCTCGACTATATCGAGAAGGCCATCGATGCCGGTGAGAGCGATGTCGAGCACTTCAGGAGCGCGCTGGAGTTCGCACCCTTGCACGCCGACCCACGCTTCCGTACCCTCCTCTCCCGCATGGTGAACGAGGGAAGCAACGGACAGGGGTAGCGTGCCAGCACGCGCCCTGTCGGGCGCTTTCAGCGAGTCAGCAAGAGAAAAGCTGACTAGCTGAAGTGCTAGAGAAGCTTCAGCTTATCCGTGGCGTCCCTCAGGTCTTCGATAAAAGCCTCCATCTCGCGGATACGCCGGCTGGCCAGTTCCTTGCTGCTCTGCAGGACGAGGAGGTCGGGGATCTTCTGCCGCAGGCTCTCAGCGTTCCAGATCGCCGTCGGTATATCGGGCACGTCGCCTTCTGTGTCGACCATGGCCAGCATGCGAGAGATGCCGATGGCCCCGAGGTAGTCGAGGCCGACCGCGTCCTTGAGGAGGATGGTCTCAGAAGAGGTGCTGCCGGGAGCGCCAGGCGGGTGGTGCTCGATCGCCTCAATGACCGCCTGGCTCGCCTGCGGAGGGAAATCCCAGTCCTGGAGGATACGGCTGGCCACCTCCGCAGAGCGCTTTGCGTGGTCGGGCGTATTCCGCAGAGCATAGGCTTTGTAGAGCCCGACGTCGTGCAGCAGGGCGGCCGCGTGCAGTATCTCCACGTCGTAGGAGACTCCTTCCGAGGCCGCGAGCTCCTCGGCCAGGGCGTAGACCCTCAGGCAGTGGGCGTACCCGTAGACCGGATGCGTCCCGACCCTGGCGACGAGCGCCTCTATCTCCTCCACCACAGGTTTCATAGCAGGGAGTCTAGCGAATGGACCCCGCCTATGCTCGCTCGAAGCCTTAGCGCTGTTTGCGAAAGTCGCGGAGCAGGATGGCCTGGCCCACGTCATCGACGGTCAGCATGCCCACGAGGTTGCCATCTTTTACGACGGGCAGGGCCCTGAGGCCGCTCTCTTGTAGTATTCGGTTGCCTTCTGCGAAGAGATCGGCCTCGGGCGAGATGGTCGGGAACTCCGTCTTCATCAGGTCGCGGACGGTGGCGAAGCGGTCCGGGGAGTGGGCTGCGGCTATGATCTCGTTGCGGGTGATTATGCCGACCAGGTTTCCATCCTCGTCGAGCACGGGGAAGTCTTCCTGGTAGCCGTGGATGACAGAGTCGAGGATCTGGCCGAAGTTGTGGTACGGCGTTACCGTCTCGGTTCGGCCCTTGGTACCCATTACGTCGGAGACGGTGAGCCCGCGCATCTGCTCCCGCTGGCGGACCAGTTGGGCCTCTCCGCTCGCGCCGAGGAAGACGAAGAAGCCGACGATGGCGAGCAGGAAGTTGTTGGAAAAGAAGCCGACGAGGATAAAGAGGACGGCGAAGCCCTGACCTATGGTGGAGGAGATATTCGTGGCGCGCACGGGCCCGAGGCGCGTGGCGAGCAGGCCGCGCAGCACACGGCCGCCATCCATCGGGAAGGCCGGGATCATGTTGAAGACCACGAGGGCGACGTTGATCGTGCCGAGCGCGACGAATACTTCGCTCAACGACCCTACCCCCGAGAATATGTCCGTCGGGACCAAGAGGCTGCCCCCGAAGAGCAGGGCAAGCCCGAAGAATACAGGGGCGAGCACGACGTTGACGAGCGGACCGGCTACGGCAACCTTCACCTCGTCGATGGGTCTCTCTGGAAGAGATTTCATCCTGGCGAGCCCGCCGATTGGCAGGAGCGTGATGTCCTGTACCTCGCTCCCGAGACGTATGGCCACCAGCGCGTGGCCGTACTCGTGAAGCAGAACGCAGAAGAACAGCGCGACCACTATGCCGACGGTGACGAGCGCGTCCACGAAACTGCCGGAATCCTCGAACGCGAGGTAGCCGAAGAAGATCAGGAGCAGGAAGAAGCTCCAGTGGACCTTCACGTCGATGCCGAACGCGCGTCCTATTTTGAAAGATCCACCCATTGTGTTGAGTTTACCCCACCCGTGCGCCGACGATGTGATCCGTAACCCGCTCTCCCTGCTAGAATCGAGGGGTGGAGGAACGCACCCAGGGCTACCGTCTAGTTACGGCCGCGGAAGACCTTGCCGCGGTCGCGGAGACCCTGCGAGGCGCCGAAGCCATCGGTGTGGACCTCGAGACCACGGCCCTCTCCCCCCGAGACGGCGGGGTGCGCCTGCTCCAGCTCGCAACCCCCGAAGAGACGTTCGTCATAGACGTCTTCGAAGTCGGTGACCTCTCGGCGCTCGGGGACGTACTGGAGGACGGCCCGGTCAAGGTGGGGCACAACATAAAGTTCGATTACCAGTTCCTTCACGCCATCTACGGCGTCTCGCCCTCGCCCCTCTTCGACACGATGCTCGCTGTCCAGGTCCTCGACGGTGGCAACTACGCGGCGTCCTACTCCCTGGAAGCCGTGGTGGAGCGTTATTTGGACGAGTCGCTCGACAAATCCGAGCAGAGGAGCGACTGGTCGGGGAAGTTGAGCAGGGCACAGCTCGAGTACGCCGCGCGGGACGCGGCGATCCTGCTGCCGCTTCGCGAGCAGCTCGCGGCTTCGCTGGAAGAGGAAGGGCTCGGTCGGATCTCGCGCATAGAGTTCGCCGCGGTCTCCTCGATCGCCGAGATGGAACTCGCTGGCATCAAGCTCGACGTGGGGAGGTGGAAGGAGCTGGAGAAGGTGGTCCGCGAGCGACGCGACAGGGCGGCCCTGGAGCTGGAGTCGCACTTCCCTGAGCCCGATGGCGTGCTGCCGCTCGAAGGGTTGGGGCCACGCCTCAACCTCAACAGCCCGCAGCAGATCACAGACGCCTTCAGGTCTCTCGGTATAGAGCTTCCGGATACTAAGGTCTGGACGCTCCTCAAGGTGGAGCACCCTGCCGCCGAGGCCCTCCTCCGCTACCGCGAGCTCCAGAAGAAGCTCGGCACCTACCTCGAAACCTACCCGAAGTTCATCAACGAAAGGACGGGGCGTATCCACGCGAACTTCCTCCAGTGCCGCGTACCGACAGGACGTCTCGCCTGCGCCGCACCGAATATCCAGCAGATACCGCACGAGGACGAGTTCCGCCGCTGCTTCGTCGCCGAGGATGGCAGCACGCTCGTCATAGCGGACTACTCGCAGATAGAGTTGAGGATCCTCGCCGAGGTCTCGGAAGACCCCGCCTTTGTCGGGGCTTTCCAGAGGGGCATGGACTTACACCGCCTTACGGCGGCGACGATGTACAACGTGTCCATGGACGAGGTCACCAAAGACCAGCGCTCGGCGGCCAAGCGCATAAACTTCGGCCTGATGTACGGCCGCGGCGCCAGGAGCCTCTCGGCCCAGCTCGGAACGGACGAGGAGAGGGGCCGCCGCCTTATAGACGAGTACTTCGCCAACTACCCCAAGGTGCAGCGCTTCTTGCAGCGTACCGCCAACCGGGCCATGCGGGACCGCACACTACGCACGCTCGCCGGAAGGGTGCGGAAGTTCGGCAACGACCCCGTAGCAGACGACCGCGGCGCGATGCGGCGCGAGGCGATGAACTATCCGATCCAGGGGTCCGCAAGCGACATCGCCAAGCTGGCCCTCGTCTATGTCCGCGAGGAGCTGGAAGGCCTCGACGCCCGGCTCATAAACTCCATCCACGACGAGTTCGTCATCGAGTGCGCCGAGGAGTTGGCCCCCGAGGTCTCCGAAAGGACGCAGGCGGCGATGGTCAGAGCCGGAGAGGATATCCTCGAGAAGGTCCCCGTCGAGGTCGAGACGGTCGTCTCCCGCGAGTGGAGAAAATAGTCTTCAGGCTACAGGCATCAGCGTCGCATAAGAAGCCGCCGGTAACAAGCGCCACGCCTCGCTCCTCAGATAGACTTCCAGATTTCCAATTCTACGGGCGGCGATGGACCTCGCCACCGCGTTCTCACAAGCCTCTGTCGCGCTCTCCGAACAGCGAGGCGCCGGAGGCGGCGACGGTCACGAAGACAATGGCCGCCACGGCGCGCATCTCCAACCGTTCTCCCAGGACGACGAGGCCGGCGAGCGCGGCCACGGCCGGCTCGAGGCTCATCAGGACGCCGAAGACGCGGGCGGGGATCTTGCGCAGTGCTTCGAGCTCCAGCGAGAAAGGGATGGCCGAGGAGAGCATGGCCACGCCGAAGCCGGTGAGGAGGAGCCTCGGGTCGAGCAGTGCGTAGCCCGCGCCCGCTATTCCGAAAGGAGAGAGGACGAGCGCCCCTACGCAGAGCGCGATCACCAGTCCCGTCCCACCCGGGAAGGCGCTTCCCGTGCGGGCACTCAGGAGGATGTAAGAGGCCCAGAGGCATCCGGCCAATAGCGGCCCAGAGGCATCCGGCCAATAGCGCGAAGGTCACGCCCACGGGGTCGAGGTCCGTCCCACCGAGCACGCCGAGGGGGGCGAGCAGGAGGATGCCCGCGGCGGCGAGCACGACCCACAGCAGATCGAGCATCCGTCGGGAGCCGGCGACGGCCACGCCGAGGGGTCCTACGAACTCAAGTGTAACGGCGACGCCGAGGGGTATGCGGTCGATGGCCAGGTAGATCGAAAAGTTCATCCCCGCGAGCACGAGCCCGAAGAGCCCGGCAACGAGGTACCCGGCCCGGTCGTACCCACCTAACTTCGGGCGCACCAGTACAGACAGCACGAGCGCGGCGAACGCGATCCTCAAGAAGGCCGTACCGCCGGGACCAAGGGAGTCGAAGAGGCTCTTGGCTATGGCAGCCCCTAGCTGGACGGAGATTATGGAGAGCAACACAAGCGCCGTCGGCGGCGCGCCCCGCGAGCGGTCCGAGAGGCGTGAGACGATAGAGCGACCGCTCGACAACGAAATGACAACCTTTCCGGTCGCGGCCACGGCGCGGATAGTCTAGCACCGGCGTGAACCCCGTCTGACCCAGTGCCATAATGGTCTTTGTCAATACAGAAGGGGAGCACGAATGAGCGACGATGCGAACGAGGTGAAGGGCGAGGCCGAGCCCATCAACTGGGCCTGCACGAACTGCGGCTACCGCGTCGAGGGCGAGCTACCAGAGAAGTGCCCGGATTGCGGCGCCGACAAAGAGATGTTCGACGAGGTGCCGGTGCCAGGTTATTAGGCTACAGGCAACAGGTTTCAGGCCTCAGGTAACGCCGCTCCAGGCGAGGCTTCTTGCGTTGTAGCGTCTCCGAGGATGTTCCGGCAGGCGTACCCTGCTGTCTAGGCCACCAGGCAGCGACCAGAATGACCTTTACCTGATGCCTGTAGCCGCAGTTTGCGAAGCAAAACTGCTCTAAAAACTCCAGTCCTGGACGAGTTTATCCCTGAAGACGTCTACATCTTCGAATCCTCCGGCGGCCGTGTTCTCGAGGCGGGAGATGACCCCGGCGACCGTCTCGTTGGTCGCGGCCATACGTTCGGCGAGGGTACGGCCGATCTCGTAGACGAGCTTGCAGGCTGCCGGGGAGTCGGCGTCGAGCATCTCGAGGAGCCAATCCCTTCCCACGCCGTGCGCCTCGACCCTCGTCGTCGCCTCGACGCTCGCGGCTGCCCTGGGCTCGGTGAGGAGGCCCATCTCGCCGATTACGGTCGGCGCCTCGAGGGTCGCCAGTCGTTGCCGGCGCCCAGGGAGGACCTTTTTATAGACGTCGACGGTTCCCGAGGTGATCACGTACAGACGCTCCTCCGCAGTGCCTTCCTCGAAGATCCTCTGCCCGGCCTCGAAACTCACAGGCTCTAATAGCTCCTCGAACTCGGCCCGCTCGTCCTCGTCCAGGTGCCTGAAGATCGGCACCTCCCCGAGGTCTGGCGTCTCTCGCATCAATGGCTCTCCTCTACACGGACCAGTCTGTGATCAGCCTGTCGCGGAAGGCTTCTATGTCGGTCTCCCCCTTGTTCTCGAGCTCCCGGATCGCCTCCACCACCTCCTCGTCCAGACGCGTCAGCCTTCTCGCGAGGGTGCGGGCGATGCGGTAGGAGAGCTTGAAGGCGGCGGGCCTACCTTCTTGGACCATGCGCCTGAACGTCTCGCGCGGGATCCTTATCGCCTCGACCTCACCCACGGTCCTGACCGTCGCGGATGCCCCGCTCTCACCTAGAAGTCCCCTCTCTCCCACGACCGTCCGCCCGCGCGAGGCGTCGATCTCGGCCAGGAGCCTGCTCCCTCCTACGCGCAACCCTTTTCTTACCTCGACCGCGCCCGAGACGAGCACGAACAGACTCCCCTGATCCGCCCCCTCCTCGATGATGTTCTCGCCGGGGCCGAAGGAGACCGGCTCCGATGCCTCCGCGAACTCCTCCCGCTCCTCTTCGGTCAGGAACTCGAAGAACCTGACCCCCTGAAGCGTCTCCTCTAGCATCCCATCACCCCTTCAGCCTCGAAACCCTAAGTGAGATTATACGCCCGCCGTCCGTCCCGGTGTTCCGCGCAAAGCCCGTCGAACAGCATCTCCTTAGTTCCTTCGGAATCCGAAGGGCGTGAGGATCAGCCCAAAAAGAAACGGGCGCGGCATTCTTGCCGCGCCCGTTCTCTTGTCTCGCCTTTCGTTTGGCGAAGATCCCTAGTAGTTCAGGACCTGCACGTCAACGTAGTCGACACCGGCGTAGGTCAGCCCGATCTCCTCGGCAGCTGCCGCGGAGAGATCCAGCTCCCTGCCACCCGTGTAAGGCCCACGGTCCGTGACCTCGACGACCACAGAGTAGCCCCCGTAGGTCACCAGCAAGTCCGTGCCGAAAGGCAGGTACGGCGACGCCGCCGTGTACTCAGTGTAGGGCTCGAAGACGTCCCCACTCGCCGTCAGGTTACCTTCCAACCCAGGCCCGTACCAGCTCGCCAGCTGCGTGTCGGCCATGGCATCATCCTGGAAGGCGGCCAGCGATACGGCGAACGCACCGGCCACCAAAAGCATCTTGAGACAAGACTTCACAGAGTCCCCCTCCAGTTTGCGTGCACAACAAGCCCAAAACCTTACTACGCTACGACCGAGTTACAAGCCGCTACATATCGTCTATTTCGTCCGTTTGTGAATTTGTTACATGGGTGGTGGAGCCCGCTCTATGCGGTGTCAGCGACGCTTTTCACCTACATATTGCGGTTTTCTGCTGTTTGAGGGGGTGCTGTGCGGTTCGATGTCTAGGCGGGATCTAACGACCCTCCTCGAGCGAGCGCCTGTAGCGTTGAATTCGGGCCTCGAACGCGGGGAGCTTGCGGTCGGCGGAGCGTTGGGCTCCACGGGGCATCTTTCCGCTGGCGGCGAGCTTCGTGAAGGCCTCGCACACCCTGAGGGCTTCGGTGGGGTCGTGACGGCGTTCGTAGATAGTAGCGAGCCGCTCGTAGGGGTGGCTTCCGACGAACTCCTCTCGGATACTGATCTCGTAGAGTTTGATGGCCCGCTCGGTGTCGCCGCTCTTGACGGCCAGCTCGGCCTCCTCGTTGCGTTGCATCGCGGTCTCGAAGTTGCGGAGCGGGTCTTCTTCAGTCCCGATCCTCGCCCGTTCCTCCTCCTCGAGCCCGTAGAGGGGTGACGGCTCGCCCGTGGGCCGTTCGGCCCCTCCGAAAATGCTCCTAAGACGTCTTAGTACCAAGCTCTTCCCTCCCGATGCACCTGCCTGAGTATACAGCGGTTTACGGAAGGATCGATCCTTCCGTAAACCGCGCAGTTCAGCACTTCAGCCTGTCAGCTAGTTAGCTTTTTGTCTTGGCTGAAGTGCTGAACTGCTTACATATTGTGCTTTAATCTCTGCTCATCGAGCCAGAAAGGACCGAGTTGGCCTACGAGTTCGCCCGCTATCTCAAAGTCAGGGGGGCCTGGGGCGCGAGCTGGTCCCCGGATGGCCTGAGGGTCTCTTTCCTGACGGAGATCACCGGCGTGCCCCAGGTGTGGGAGGTTGCGGCCGAAGGCCCTTCCTGGCCCGAGCAGCTCACCTTCCACGAGGAGCGTGTCTCTGGCGCCCTTTACTCGCCTACGGAGAACAGGCTCCTCTTCGTCATGGACGCCGGCGGAAACGAACGAGCGCAGCTCTTCCTACTCGAAGACGGCGAGGTCAGGGACCTTACCAGGGCGCCCGACGCCATCCACTACGCTGGGGATTTCTCGCCCGACGGAGGGCGCATCGCGTACACGGCGACCCGCCGCAACGGGACGGACTTCGACGTCTTCGTCCAGGAACTGCCGGAAGGCGAGCCCGAGATGGTCTGGGAGGTCTCCGGCTACCACACGGTGGC